>Ga0207711_10000790_pt1 | contig 31134 bp, 29 predicted proteins | sample KBSS34metaG_FD_184401 | JGI IMG/M metagenome (GOLD analysis project Ga0207711, IMG submission 184401) | Switchgrass rhizosphere microbial communities from Kellogg Biological Station, Michigan, USA - KBS S3-4 metaG (SPAdes) (version 2) | ecosystem: Host-associated > Plants > Roots > Rhizosphere... | reverse complement strand
GCACGGTCCGGCGGTCGTCGCCGGGGTGAGCGTGCTCGCCGGGCTGGTGGTGCTCATCGGAGGCCTGTTCAAACTCGGCAGAGTCGTGTCGTACATTCCCTGGCCGGTGATCGAAGGATTCACCCTGGGCATCGCCATCATCATCTTCCTGCAGCAGGTGCCCGCCGCGCTCGGAGCGAAGGCCGGCCCCAGCACGAACGCTCTGGTCTCGGCGATCCAGTCGTTCTCGACGGTGTCGTGGCCCCTTGCGGCGTGGACGTTGCTGGCGGTTGCGGTGGTCGCGGCGATCATGGTGGCGGCGCCGCGCATCCACCGCCTGATCCCCGGATCGATCATCGCGATCATTCTCGTCACCGTCGTGGTGAGCATCGCCGGCCTTCCCGTGGCGCGTATCGGGCGCCTCCCCGCCGCACTTCCGGCGCCGCGCCTTCCCGTCGTCGCGTGGGACGCCCTTCCCAGCCTGGCCGCCGCCGTGGTCACGGTCGCCGCGCTGGCGGCGATCGAGTCGCTGCTGTCGGCACGCGTGGGCTCGACTCTGGCCGACACGGGACCCTACGAGCCCGACCGCGAACTGGTCGGACAGGGGCTCGCGTCCGTCGCCTCCGGATTCTTCGGGGGGATGCCCGCCACCGGAGCCATCGCGCGCACCGCCGTGAACGTCCGCTCGGGAGGCCGCACCCGGATGGCAGCGATCGTGCATGCACTCGTGCTGGTCGTGATCGTCTATCTCGCCGCGAGCATCGTCTCGCTGATCCCGCTCGCGGCACTCGCCGGGGTGCTGATGGTCACGGCAGCGCGCATGGTGTCGCTCGCAACGGTGCGGAGCGTCGTCGGGTCGACCCGCTCGGACACGGTGGTCTTCATCGTCACCGCATTGATCACGGTCTCATTCGACCTGATCGTCGCGGTGGGCATCGGAATCGTGGTCGCCGGATTCTTCGCGCTGCGGGCGCTCTCCCGTGCGGGAGGGGCGATTCGCGAGGCCCTGCCAGGGCCGACTCAGCAGGGCGACGAGCATGTCGCCCTGTTCCGCCTCGACGGCTCCCTGTTCTTCGGAGCCGCGGAACGCATGTTGGCCACCATGACCGACGTGCGCGACGTCGACGTGGTGATCATCCGGATGTCGCAGCTGCAGGCCCTCGACGCGACCGGCGCGCGGGTCATCGCCGAGCTCGTCAACGCGCTGGAGCGGCGCGGGATCACGGTGCTGGTGAAAGGAATCCAGCCCCAGCACCTGCGACTCGTCACCCGGGTCGGCGTGATCGACTCCCTTCGGCACCACAAGCACCTCTTCACCGAGCTCGATGCCGCGGTCGAGCATGCCCGCGACCACGTGCGCCGGGCCGCCGCCGCGCCGCCGCCGCCGCTGCCTGCGGGCTAAGCGTCGCGCCGCTTGAGCAGGATCGCACCCACGATCAGCGCCGCGACGAACCAGGCGGCGACCACCAGTAGGGCTTGCCAGGGCTCGAGCACGGGGCGAACGGGCTAGGCCGCCGCGTCGAGCGAGTGGGCGTCGAGGATCGTGTAGCTGTAGCCCTGTTCGGCGAGGAAGCGCTGGCGGTTCTGCGCGAAATCCTGGTCGACGGTGTCGCGCGCGACCAGCGTGTAGAAGTTGGCGGGCAGTCCGCTCTCTTTCGGACGCAGCAGACGGCCGAGGCGCTGTGCCTCCTCCTGGCGCGAGCCGAATGATCCCGAGACCTGGATCGCGACCGTCGCCTCGGGCAGATCGACCGAGAAGTTCGCCACCTTCGAGACGACGAGCACCTTCGTGACCCCATCCCGGAACTCCTGATACAGCCGCTCGCGCTCGTCGATCGGCGTGGCGCCGGTCAGCTTCGGGGCGTTCAGAGCGAGCGCGAGTTCGTCGATCTGATCGAGGTACTGCCCGATGACCAGGATGCGCTCGCCCTCGTGCTTCGCGACCAGTTCGCGCACGACGCCGAGCTTGGCCGGCGCGGTCGCGGCGAGCCGGTAGCGCTCGTCGTCGGCGGATGCCGCGTATTCGAGCCGCTCCTGCTGCGGCAGGTCGATGCGCACCTCGTAGCAGGAGGCCGGCGAGATGAAGCCCTGCGCCTCGATCTCTTTCCACGGAGCATCGAAGCGCTTCGGGCCGATCAGCGAGAACACATCGCTCTCGCGGCCGTCTTCGCGCACCAGCGTTGCCGTCAGCCCGAGCCGGCGACGGGCCTGCAGCTCGGCGGTCAGCTTGAACACCGGAGCCGGCAGCAGGTGCACCTCGTCGTAGACGATGAGCCCCCAGTCGAGAGCGTCGAGCAGAGCCAGGTGGGCGTACTCGCCTTTTCGCTTCGCTGTCAGGATCTGGTAGGTCGCGATGGTGACCGGCTTGATCTCTTTGACCTGGCCCGAGTACTCGCCGATCTCGTCCTCGGTCAACGAAGTGCGCTTCAGCAGCTCGCTGCGCCACTGCCGCGCGCTCACCGTGTTGGTGACCAGGATGAGCGTGGTCGTGTCTGCGCGCGCCATCGCGCCGGCACCCACCAGCGTCTTGCCCGCGCCGCAGGGCAGCACCACGACACCGGATCCGCCGGCGAAGAAGTTGTCGATCGCCTGCTCCTGGTAGGGCCGCAGGTGCCAGCCATCGGCGGCGTTCAGCTCGATGTCGTGCGGGGTGCCGGGGGTGTAGCCGGCGTTGTCTTCGGCGGGCCAGCCGAGCTTGAGCAACTCCTGCTTGACCTGGCCGCGTGCCCAGGGCAGCAGCGTCCACTCCGTGGAGGTGCGCTTCACGCCCAGGAACTGGCCGACCTTGGGGCTGCGGGTGATCTCGGCGAGCACCGCGGGATCCGTCGCGGTGATGATCAGTTCGCCCGGCTGGCCGTCGACCTCGGGGTCGCGGTCGATGACGAGCCGCCCGTAGCGACCGACGGTCTCGGTGATGTCGATGGATACCGACTGCGGAACCGGGAACTTGGCGTAGTCGTCGAGCGTCTTCAACATCGCCTCGGCGGTGTGGCCCGCGGCGCGCGCGTTCCACAGCCCCAGTCGGGTGATGCGGTAGGTGTGCACGAACTCGGGGGCGCGCTCGAGTTCGGCGAAGACCGCCAGTTCGTGCCGCGCCTCTTCCGCTTGCGGGTGGGCGACTTCGAGCAGCACGGTGCGGTCGCTCTGCACGATCAGGGGTCCGTTCACAACCTTCGAGCCTACTTGGACTTGCTGTCCTTGGTGGTCGAGTAGCGCCGCAGGCGCGTATCGAGACCCGCTCCGCGACCGGGGTCTCGATACGCCGCTTCGTGGCTACTCGACCGGCTAGTTGCCGCGCACCGCCGTGATCGACGACAGCGGAAGCGTCCGCTCGATGTCGGCGCGACGGTCGCGTGCGCGCAGCCGCCCGTTCGCGAGCGCTGCCGGCTCGAGGTGGTACTCGACCTGCGTGCCGTCGGGCAGTTGCACGTCGACGATGACCGCCGCCTTGTTCTTGACCGCCGACTCCAGTTGCCGCGCCAGCCAGGCCTGGCCGGTCTCCTCGGGGGTCGACGTCGACACCGCCCGCACCCGCGCGATCAGGATCGCCGCGGTGTCGTCGGCCAGCGCCCCGCCCGCTCCGGCCCGGCGCTCGCGGCGCAACTCGATGATCGATCCGGCAGCGTCTTCGGCGACGACCGGATAGCGCGCGTCGGCGAGCGTCCAGTAGACGAGTGCCAGGTCGAAGCGCGAGAGCAACCGGTGGTCGCCGGCCGGGACGAGTCCGAGCGGCGCGAGGCTCTGGTCGACCGCGGCCTGGCGCAGGATGGCCGAATCGTCCGAACGCACATAGCTCGACATCCCGAACTCGCGGGCTCCGTGGTCCGCGGCGCCCGGGTCGAGCGAGCCGACCCGCAGTGACCCGAAGCGCGCGGCGGTGTCGTTCAGTAGGTAGTCGAGCGGCTGGGGAATGCCGGTCAGCGAGATCGCCTCGAGGAACGACCGGATGCCCTCCGCCGTCTCTCCCGCGATCAGCGCCCTGGTCAGGCTCGCCCCGGTCACCCGGTAGCTGGATGCCAGCCCCCGCGCCTCCACCTCGGCGAAGCCGCGCAACCGGGTGTCGACCCCGGCCACCAGCGGCCCCGGCGCGATGACCGACAGGTCGTGCTGTACATAGACCTGCTCGACCTCGGGCGGGAACAGGGCCGCCATCGAGGTGGATGCCGCGTCCACCCCCTGCACGAGCAGCGCCGCCCCGGGCGTCGACGGCGTCGATCCCCCGGTGAGCCCGAGCAGCTCCGCTTCGCGGGCGACCGAGGTGAGGCGCTCGCGGATCCACTCGCCCCCTGCCGGGAACAACCACTGCACGAATTCGGTGAGCCCGTCGCCCCAGACGGCATGCGCGCGCTGGCGCAGCACGGTGCGCAGTTCGTCGGGCAGGCGTTCGAGCCAGGCATCGGCGAGGGCTGCCCAGCGCTGCAGCCGCGAACCCGCGAGCCAGGTCGCGGCCGACTCGCTCGCGGTCCAGGCGCCACTCTCGAGCTGAGCGAGGCCGGCTCGGGAGGCGATGTCGAGGAGCAGGTCGACCTCGTCACTCTCGAATCCGGTCGCCGCAGCGAGGCGCCGCGCATCGGGCAGGGCGACGCCGCCCCGCGCGAGTTGGCGGGCCGGCTCCCCGCGCAGCGCGAGCACCAGTTCGGTCACCGCGGTGAGGGTGCCGAATGCCCGGTCGCCCGCCCCGCGATCCACGAATCGCGCATCGGATTCGCTGACCGGTTCCAGCGCGGCGGGCGGCGTGCTGTTCACCAGTTCGGCACGCGACGGCAGACCGAATGCCGGCCAGGCGTTCAACTGATCGACCACCGCATCCCAGGGTGCGAAGTGCCCGGACTCCTCGCCGAGCAGCCCCGCTGCCAGCGCGACGGAGCTACGGTCTGCGACCTCGGCGGGCGTAGCGCCGAGCACCGAGGCGAGTTGCGCGGCGGTCGGTGCGCCGGTCGACGATGCAAGGTCGCCGGCCACCGCGATCAGCGCAAGGGTCGGGCGGTCGAGCCGCTGCAGGGCGGCCTGCACCGACGCGCGATCGAGCAGCGCCTCGGCCAGATCGAAGAAGTCACGGATGCCCTGCTGCCGCACGCCGCGTTCGGTGATCAGGCGCGTCAGCGCGTCATCGTCGAGCGCGCGCAGCCGGGCAGCGAGCGCGAGTGCGGATCCGCTGCTAGCGGGCATCGCGCGCGAGACGGCTGCGGCGCGTCACGCTGATGACGAGGAAGACGATGAGCAGGATCACCACGAGTGGCAGCGCGATCAACGGCAAGACGGCGGCTGCGGGCCAGGCTCCGACGGTGAGGTCGACGTGCGACGCGCGCCCGATCAGGATCGCCACGATCGAGATGATCGAGACGCCGACGAGAGAACCGATCACGAAGGCCAGGACGCGTTCGATACGATTGAGGGGCACACGGGTGTTCTCTGCCACAGCACCAGGATAGGGCCAGCGCCCCGGCCCGACATCCAGCACCCATAGGAGAGGTCCCCATGCCCACCGGCAAGGTCAAGTTCTACGACGAAGACAAAGGCTTCGGCTTCATCGCAGCCGATGACGGCCAGGAGGTCTTCTTGCACGCCTCGGCGCTGCCGGCCGGCACGGTCGTGCGCGCGGGCAGCCGCCTCGAGTTCGGCATCGCCGACGGCAAGAAAGGCGCCCAGGCGCTCTCGGTGCGGGTTCTCGACCCGGCTCCCAGCCTCAGCAAGCTGACGCGGCGCTCGGCCGACGACATGGCGATCGTGGTCGAAGACCTGGTCAAGCTGCTCGATGGAATCGGCGCCGGACTGCGCCGCGGCCGGTATCCAGACAAGACGCACGGCTCGAAGATCGCTGCCGTGCTGCGCAAGGTCGCCGACGACCTGGATGCGTGACGTCATGAGCACCACGGTCGAGGTCGCCCGCGCGGCCCTGCTCGAGATCACGGCAGAGGCCGACGTGGGCGCGCTGGTCTCGGAGCAGATCGATGACGATGGCGTCAGCACCATCCAGTTCGCGTCGTCGATGCTGGGCTACCCCGACTGGTTCTGGACGGTCAGCGTCGCCCAGTTGCCGGGCGAAGAGCCGACCGTGCTCGAAGCCGAGCTGTTGCCCGGCGAGGGCGCCCTGATCGCACCGGACTGGGTGCCGTGGGCCGACCGCCTCGAAGACTACAAGGCCGCGCAGGCGGCGATCGCCGCCGGAGAGCTGGCGGCAGGCGACGCAGATGACGACGTGGACGACGACGCAGATGACGACGCAGACGACGACGCGGATGACGACGACGAGCACGACGACGACGACCTGGGCGACGACCCGGATGACGGCATCGACTTCGAGTCGGAGCTCGAGTCGGATGACCTAGCGCTGATGCCGCCGGCGGTGGGTGTAGACGAGCAGGATGAGCCCGATGCCGAGCCCGATCAGGACGGTCCAGAGCCACCAGCCGCGGCCGTCCGCAAGCAGCGGCGAAAGAAAGACCAGTAGTGCACCGAGCGCGACGAGCCACAGCACGAGGCCGACCAGCACGGCCTTGCGGTCATCGGTCCTGATCGGCGCAGGATCGGGGCGTCGCTCCGAGTCCTTCAACCACAACCGCATGGTCTCAGCCTAGGGTGCGAGAAAGCGTTCTCTGATTGCTTATGTCCGTGATGTCGTGGCCCGATGACGACGCTGCCCCCGACCGAGTCGAGCGGCCGCCCATCGACGTCGAGGCGTTGAGCATGTACACCGATCCCATCGCCTTCGGCTCCCCTCCCGCTGTCTCGATTGAGCTGGTCGGCGAACTCCCGTGGGAGTTGCGAGAGGACGCCGTCGACGGTCCCGCGTCGGCGTCCGGGCTGACTGCGATCATGCGCGAGGCCAGGCTGCGCATGTTCCGGCCGGAGGACTGGGAGATAAGGTCGGGGCGCGAGCGCGCATACGGCGCCGAGATGACCTTCTTCGAACTGTTCAACAGCTCGTCGGGAACCTCGGTGCGCATCCACGAACAGCGGCTCGGCTATTGGATCAGTTCACACACTCGAGACGGCGACCTGGTGCTGCCGATCGGGCGCAGCCGCCGCATCGGTGGAGCCACGCTCCCCATCATGATCGCGAAACTCGCTACGCGCGATTTCACCCGCTCCGGCTCCGGCGTCCGCGTCGTGATCGGCCGCAAGAGCTTCAGGTTCGACTTCTTCGAGGAGTCGGCTGCGGGCTAGGCGCCGAGCACGAAGTCGATCGCGCGAGTGAGGGTGCGCACGTCATCCGGCTCGATCGCGACGAAGGTGGCGACCCGCAGCTGGTTGCGACCGAGCTTGCGGTAGGGCTCGGTGTCGACGATCCCGTTGGCGCGCAGGGTCTTGGCGAGGGCCGCGGCATCCACGCTCTCGTCGAAGTCGATCGTGACGACGACCTGCGAGCGGTGCTCCGGGTTCTCGACGAACGGGGTCGCGACGCTGCTCGCCGACGCCCAGTCGTACAGGATGCCGCTGCTCTCGCGTGTGCGGGCGTCGGCCCAGGCGAGTCCGCCGTTGCCGTTGATCCAGTCGATCTGGTTCTCCATCAGAAGGAGGGTCGAGATCGCCGGCGTGTTGAGGGTCTGCTCGAGCCGCGAGTTGTCGACCGCGTTCTTGAGGCTGAGGAACTCGGGGATGTAGCGATCGGATGCATGCACCCTCTCGATCCGCTCGAGCGCCGCCGGCGAGGCGAGCGCGAACCACAGCCCTCCGTCGCTGGCGAAGTTCTTCTGCGGGGCGAAGTAATAGAGGTCGGTTTCGCTCGCGTCGAAATCCACTCCGCCGGCGGCGCTGGTCGCGTCGATCACGGTGAGGGCCCCGTTGTCGCCATGCACGCGCTTCACCGGAGCCATCACGCCGGTGGAGGTCTCGTTGTGCGGCCATGCGTACACGTCGATGCCGGCCAGCACCTCGATCTCGCTGCGCGACCCGCCGGGGGCGGCGATGATGTGCGGCGCCTCCAGGAAGGGGGTTGTGGCGGCTTGACCGAACTTCGCACCGAACTCGCCGAAGGTCAGGTGCTCGCTGCGGCGCTCGATGAGGCTGAAGGCCGCGGCATCCCAGAAGGCGGTCGAACCTCCATTGCCGAGCAGAACCTCGTAGCCATCGGGCAGCCGGAACAGTTCGGCGAGGCCGCCGCGCACCCGGCCGACCAGGTCTTTCACCGGAGCCTGTCGGTGCGAGGTGCCCAGCAGCGCGGCGTGCGCGTTCAGGTGGGCGAGTTGCTCGACGCGCACCTTGGACGGGCCGCACCCGAACCGGCCGTCGAGAGGAAGGAGGTCGGCGGGGATCTCGAGCGTCACGCGTCCATGGTACCGAGGCCGCGAGTGCCTCTCGCTCCGACGGCGAAGTGTGACGCCCGCCGGTAGGCTGACCGGGTCCGGTGGCCACCCTGGGAGCAACGATGACCGATCTCGTCGACACGACAGAGATGTACCTGCGGACGATCCTCGACCTGGAAGAAGAGGGGATCGTCCCTCTGCGCGCGCGCATCTCCGAGCGACTCGGGCACTCGGGCCCGACGGTGAGCCAGACCATCGGCCGCATGGAACGCGACGGCCTCGTGCACGTCGAAGGCGACCGCCACCTGTCACTGAGCGCCGAGGGCCGAAGCCGTGCGGTCCACGTCATGCGCAAGCACCGCCTCGCCGAGCGCCTGCTCGCCGACGTGATCGGTCTCGACTGGGCATACGTGCACGACGAGGCATGCCGCTGGGAGCACGTCATGAGCGAGCAGGTCGAGCGCCGCCTGCTCGTGCTGCTCGACCACCCGACCGAGTCACCGTACGGCAACCCGATCCCGGCCCTGGATGAACTGGGAGACCCGCTCGCCGCGCCGTTCCTGCACGGCGTCATCAATCTCGTGGCTCGGGTCGCTGACGAGACCGGCCCGGTCGAGGGCGTGATCCGTCGGCTCGGCGAGCCCGTGCAGTTCGAGCCCGAGCTGCTCACCCAGTTGCTGGCGGCCGGAGTCGTGCCCGGCGCGAAGGTCACCATCTCGGCCGTCGGGTCGTACGTTTCGCTGCAGGTCGACGGCTACGGCGAAGGTCTCGAGCTGCCCAGCGAGGTCGCCGTGCACGTGTACGTCGCGGCCTGAAGCGGCCTGACGCGGCCCGGCCGCGCCCCAGTCGGCGCCCCCAGTCCGGGCCGATTCCTCCCCAGATCGGCGTGCTCGATTGGCACAACCGCACCCCGTCACGTAAGGTCGACAAGTCCTCTCGACCACGCAAGCCGGTCGGAGGCCGTACCGCAGGGCGTCTCGTTCACCCATCCTCTGCGGCACGACGTGACATACGACAGGGATGGGGCGGCATACCTAGCCGGCCGAGGCGCAGGAGCTCAACTCTTGTTTTCAGGTAAAACCCGCACCTCAGCATCTCCCCGCATGGGCCTCAGCCTCGCCATCATGTCGCTGGCGGTTCCCGCCATCTTCTGCACCGTCGCCCTTCCGGCGTACGCGGCGCACAACGCGGCATCCGATGCTTCGACCGCTGCGGGCGCCAATGCCACGGCTCGCCTCGAGCAGTTGAAGAACGCAGACGCCCAGACGATGGCGGTCTCGGCCGACGCCCCGATCGCGGCGACCGGCCGCGACGCGTTCTCGGCGACCTCCGAGGCCGAGCTCAAGCGCGCACAACTGCGTGCCGCGATTCGTGCCTACCACGGCCCGAGCGTGCGTGCCCTGCTCGCCAACCCGCCGTACCCGAATTTCGACCTCGCCAAGGTGGCCGCGGTCGCGAAGCAGTACGTCGGCGTTCCCTATGTCTACGGCGGGGCATCACCGGCCGGCTTCGACTGCTCCGGATTCACCCAGTACGTCTACGCCCAGTTCGGCGTCGCGCTGCCGCACTCCTCGTCGCGCCAGGCCTCGGGCGGAACGGCGATTGCCGCCTCCGCGGCACTGCCGGGCGACCTCGTCATCCTGGATGGTGGCGGCCACGTCGGCATCTACCTCGGCGGCAACATGATGATCGACTCGCCGCGAGCGGGCGAGTCGGTCATGGTGCGTGCGATCTACTCCAGCAGCCACTACTTCGTGCGCTACGGGATCTGAGCCCCGTTCGCCGGTTGAGTAGCGGCCGCAGGCCGCGTGTCGAAACCGTCGAAGTGCCGGGTCTCGATACGCGGCTTTGCCGCTACTCGACCAGCAAGGCCTTCCACCGTTCGTCGTGTCGTAACCCGACGGTGACCAGCCTTGAGCGAGTCTCGGGGTACCCTGGTGCTCTCGGTATCACGGATTTCGGGAGAGCCATCATGCGGAACTCGGGCAGCATCCTCACCATGGATGCGCGCGCGGTCTTCCTCATACGGCGCAGCATTCGGCCGGTCGTGCACTGTCACGCCCGGAGCAAGTAGGCGCTGTCGTTCGCGACGGCGCCTTTTTCGTCTGCCCCTTCCTGATCCGGCTTGACGCCGAGGAGTCGAATGCCCGCAAGCCGTGCGGGCGCCTTCGAGAGGAACAGCAAGTGCGAACCCTGGTACTCAACGCCGGCTACGAGCCGCTCGCCGTCGTGTCGTTCAAGCGGGCCATCGTGCTCGTGCTCGACGGCAAGGCCTCGATCATCGCGAGCGATGACGAACATCCCGTGCTGAGCGCGTCGGGGGAGTGGGAGCGCCCCTCGGTGATCCTGCTGCGCCGCTACGTGCGCATTCCGAGCGGGCGGGCCGTGCCGGTCTCGCGTCGCGGGGTGCTGCGCCGGGATTCGCAGCGCTGCGGTTACTGCGGAGGGTCCGCGTCGACGATCGACCACGTCATCCCGCGTTCGCGCGGTGGAGCCGACAGCTGGGAGAACTTGATCGCCTGCTGCCTGCGCTGCAACAACATCAAGGGCGACCGCACCCCGCACGAGATGGGATGGTCGCTGCGCCACACCCCGCGGCCGCCGCACGGCACCGCTTGGCTGGTGCGCGGTGTGGAGCGCGCGCTGCCGCAGTGGGAAGAGTTCCTCGCGCCCGCTGCATGAGCGCGTGTTACCCCCAGGTTACGGGCCGTTATGTCAACGTGACATTCGGCCGCATCTCGCCTAGGCTCGGTCGGGTCGCAAACCCGGAGGCTTCATGACGGAACGCGAGATCCCAGACAGCTTGGGGTTTCTCTTCGGCGGGATGACGGACGCTTCAATTCCCCAGTCCGCACCGCCTGTTCTGAGTGAACCCGAAAACCGGCTCGATGCGCCCGTCTACTCCTCGCGGCGTGAGGCGCGTGCGGCAAGCAGCTCCTCTGTGGATGCCGCGGCTCCAGCCGCCGCGACGCCGCCAGCCGCGCAGTCTCCCGTCGCGACGCCGTCCGCCGCGCCCGCCTACGACGGGATCGCCGCCCTCTTCCCGCTCCTGGAAGACGTAACCACGCCGGCCACCCCTGAGCTCGCTGCGCCCTCCGCGTTCGACGCGATTCTCGCGGCGGCCCCGGCCCCAGCGTTCGACGCGGTCCTCGCGGCGACCCCAGCCCCGGCCCCGGCCCCCGCGGACCTGGGCGCGACGCAAGCCATCCCCGCGATCGATGTCGCGGCCGAGCTGGCGACTCCGGTCGGCCGGTATGTGGTTCCGCAGACTGCTCCCGTTCCCGTCGTTCCGAGCTGGCACGCCGCTGCTTCCGCGGGCGCTCCCGCCGCGGGTGCGGCGCCCGCTGCGCCGTCCGCCCCCGGTGCCGCTGTCGATCCCTTCGTCAGCGCACGGCGGATGCATGCCGCACCGGCCCGCCCCGCTGGTCGGTCGAGTGGTGGGTCGAGTGGTCGGGCGAGGCAGTCGTCGCGCGGCCGCGTCGAGGATCGCAAAGCCGCCCGGCGCGCAGCGGTGAGCCGCGGTGCCGCGGGCCGTATTGACGACGACACGAAGCCCCTGCGCCAGCGCATCTTCGGCGTCGGCGTGATGGTGGCCGTCGGCGGGCTGTTCGCGGTGCTCGCAATCCCGGCGTACGCCGACAACGATGCCGCCACGCTTCACGCGGCGGCGGCCGTGCAGACTCAGAAGGTCGCGGTCGCGAATGCTGCCGCATCCACCATCAAGACCACCGAGCGCGACGGCTACACCGCGACTAGCGCTTCCGACCTCAAGTCGATGTACGCGGCGGCGATGCGCGCGCAGAACATCGCGGAGTACCTGCAGTCCGGAGCGAAGGCGAGAGGTGACGACTATCCCTGGTTCGCCGAGCTCGACCGCGCGCAGGGCGGCGGGCTCTCGCCGCTCGGCTACTACTACCGCGAATGCGTGGACTTCGTCGCCTGGCGCCTGAACCGGGATGCCGGAACGACGTCTGCTCCGTTCCGCTGGACCTGGAGCAAGCTCACCCCGAACGGCGGTGACGGCCACCAATGGAAGGCTGCATGGCTCGGGCATGGCTGGGCGACCGGGACCACGCCGGTTCCTGGTTCGGTCGCCTGGTTCGGGAACAACCACGTCGGCTATGTGAACGGCATCCTCGACAATGGCCAGGTGCTGATCGAGGAGTACAACTACGTGCCGCACGCTTATGGCACCCGCGTGATCAACGCGAGCCAGGCGTACTACCTCTACGCGCCGCCCAAGTAGGCCCGGCGGCCCGGTAGCCCGGTAGCCCCGTAGCCCCGCAGCGCGGGTAGCCCCGCAGCCCCAGCCCCGGGTGTCGACACCCGCCTCGGCGCTCTAGCATTCGGTTCATGACTCCCGAACTCTGGCGCAAGTACAGCGAGTGGCCCCTCGCGGCCGCCGCTTCCGTCTTCCTGGTCGCCTATTCGATCGAGGTGATCGACAACATCCCCGACGGCCGCGCCATCGTCTTCGACATCATCTTCTGGGCTACCTGGGGGCTGTTCGTCGTCGACTACCTGGCCAACCTGATCCTGGCCGAGCGCAAGGGGCACTGGTTCACTCACAACCTGCACGCGGTCGCGATCCTGATTCTGCCGATGCTGCGCCCGCTGAGGCTGATGCGGCTGCTCTGGGTCGTGGAGCTCTCGCAGCGGGTGGGAGGGCGAAGGCTTCGCGGCCGGATCCTCAGCTATGCCTTCGCCATCGCAATCCTGCTGGTGTACGTGGGCGCGCTTGCGGCGCTCGACGCCGAGCAGAATCAGCCGGGCGCATCCATCACCAACATCGGCGACGCGCTGTGGTGGGCGGCCGTCACGCTCACGGGCACCGGCTACGGCGACTTCGTGCCGATCACCCTGGTGGGAAGGCTGGTTGGCGTCGGCCTCATGGTGGGCGGGCTCGCCATCGTCGGTGTGATCGCCGCCTCGTTCGCCACCTGGATGATCGAGCAGCTCGGCAGTCGGGTCGCCGAAGAGGCGGAGGCGGCGGAGGCGGCCTCGAGCGAGACGCAGTCGGAGGTCGCGGTGCTCACCGAACAGGTGGCACGGCTGACCGCCTTGATCGAGGCGCGGATGCTGACCGAGCCGACGGATCCGTGACGGAGGCCCAGCCCGCGCGCCGCGATCTGAAGGATTGCCCCCGCCACCGGTGATGCCTAGCATTGCTAGGTATGCAGCCTCGTGATCCGGTTATCGGGCCCGCCGGTGTCGCGGCTCGCGCACTCGGTGCGGTGATCCTCGGCGTCGGGCTGGCCGTCGTGGCCGAGTTCCTCTTCTTCGTCGGCCATGCCGCCTGGCTCAACCTGGTCGTGTGGGCCGTGATCGGCATCGCACTCGGCGCGCTGTCGAGGCGGTGGTCGACCGCGATCTGGATGGATGCCGTCGTCGGCTTCGCGATTGTCTTCAGCTACTCGGTGCTGGGCTACCAAGGGCGGGCGCCGCTGGTCGATGCGCTGGCACCTTTCGCGTTGATCGCGCTCGTCGGTGCGGCCGGGATGGCGGCCGCCGGCGCGGTCGGTTGCGCGGTCGGTTGCGCGGTCAGGCGACTGCTCGACCGCAGGAGACGCACGGCGTAGCGCGGCCGGGGCGGCGCTGAAGCCGCGATCCGCGTGCGTTGACATTCCTGGCCGATGGATGTCCGATCCGCTCGGTCTCGTTCGTTGCCTGAGTGAGGGCGCCCGCACCTGCGCGCCTTCACCTCACGAATCGAACGAAGGATACTGATCCCCATGCGCAAGATCATCGTCATCTCCATGATCAGCCTCGACGGTGTGCTGCAGGCACCCGGAGCCCCTGACGAAGACACCTCGGGCGGCTTCGCATACGGTGGTTGGACCGCGCCCTTCTGGGACGACGACCTCGAGCAGCGCTATGTCCCGTTGATGAAATCGAGCGACCTCCTTCTCGGGCGCAAGACCTTCGACATCTTCGCCGCCTACTGGCCCAAGCACGCCGACGACTGGCCTGGCATCAACGAGGTGACCAAGCACGTCGTCTCGACGACCGAACGCTCCTCCGACTGGAGCAACTCGAACTTCCTCAGCGGCGTGGATGACATCCGTGCCCTCAAGGCCTCCGGAGATGCCGACCTCACGGTCTGGGGGAGCGGCGACCTCATCCAGACTCTGCTCGAGAACGACCTGGTCGACGAGCTCGCCCTGGTGATCTACCCGGTCACCCTCGGAAGCGGCAAGAAGCTTTTCGACCGCGGCACGATCCCCGCCACCTTCACCCCGATCGACGGAGCCGTGACGCCGAGCGGCGTGATCTTCGCCCGCTACGCACGCGGCGGCGATGTCGAGACCGGAACGGTGGGGCCGGAGTAGGCAGACATCGGTCCGGTCGGCACCTTGGTCGCGCGACCTCCTCGGTAGAATCGGGCGGTCAGCCTCTGTAGCTCAATGGAAGAGCAGTTCCGTCCTAAGGAAAGGGTTGGGGGTTCGAGTCCCTCCAGGGGCACTTCCGCCTAGCTGCCGCTGCGGCGATGCGTCCTGTATCGTGCAGAAACGCGATCGTGGCATTTCAGGAGACCTCTGTGCGAAAAGCCCTTGCTTCATCCGCGATCGTGCTGATCGCGGCCGCGGGAATCCTCGTCCCGTCGATGGCGGCGTTCGCGATTCCGCCGTGCCTCACCGCATGCGTGGTGACCTTCACGCCCGGTGCGCAGACGACCTGGGCGGTTCCGGCCAATGCGAGCGACGTGTCGGTGGTTGTTGCCGGCGGCGCGGGAGGCAACAACACGTACGCGAACGCGCCAGGCGGCGCCGGCGGGCAGGTCACCGTCGACATCGGAACCACATACAACGGCCAGACCTTGCATGTTCTGGTGGGGGCCGCCGGCCAACCGGTCACGACCAGCAGCCCGGGTGGAGGCGGAGAGGGCAGCTACGTGTCCTCCACCTCCGGCTTCGTCGTGATCGCTGGCGGTGGCGGCGGCACGGGTGCTCTCAGCACCCCCGTGGGCACCCTTCCGGGTGGTGCCGGCGGCTACGCCACGGCATCCGCCGACGGCGAGGACGGCCCGATCGTGAACACCTATGACATCAGCGGTTTCGGCGCCGTCGGCGCGACACCCGGGACGGCGACGACGCAGCCCGGCCTCTCTTCTTACGGCGGAACCGGCGGCGTCGCGTCCGTCGCCCTCGACGGCACGATCACACCGGGGGTGGGCGGAAACGCTGCGCCCATGCTCGGATTTCCGATCGCCCAAGGCGGCGGTGGTTACGCGGGCGGTGGCGGGGGCTCTGCCGAGACCGGCGGGCCGAACTCCGCGGGCGCCGGTGGCGGTGGCGGTGGCTCGGGTTTCTTGGCGGCCGGTCTGACCGCCTCGGCCACAGCACCCAACACCGGAGGCGGCTCGATCACCTTCACCTACTCGTTGGCTCCAACGATCACCGCCCCGCCCTCGGGCGTCGTTGCCGGCGATGCCACCACCACGACGGTCGACAGCCTGCCGGCATCCACCGCCTTCACGGTCGTTGTGACCGGCTCGTCGACCGTGATCGGTTCGGGCACCCTCAACGCGAATGGTGACCCCCTCACCCTCTCGATCACGCTGCCCGCAGGCACATCGGCGGGCGCGCATACGCTGTCGCTCATCGTCGCAGGATCAACGGTGGCGGTCAGCCCGGCCTTCACCGTAACCGCGCTGACTCTCGCCGCCACCGGCGTCACCGTTCCCTGGTGGGTGCCGTCAGGAGCAGGGGCAGTCGTTGTGCTCGGCGTCTTGCTGCTGTGGTGGGGATCCCGTCAGCGCCAGCGCCGCCGGCATCGCGCGATCGACTAGCCCTTCTTCAGGTCCCGCTACGACGCGCTTTGCTCGAGTAAGCGCCCCGCCCCATCGAAAAGCCGCCACTGCCCGGTCGAGATGACTTCGGGAGCGGATTCCGCGTCGCGCACCAGCAGGGCCGTGTCGTCATCGAGAAAGTAGACGGGGCCGCCGAGCCGCGCCGCGCACTTCGCAATCACCTCGTCGGTCACCTGCGGTTGCCACTCCGCCCCGCGATGGCAGATCACGAGCCAGTCGAACAGTGGAACCGCCGGCGCCACCGTCTCGAGCTCGAACATCGCCACCTCGTCCTGGTCGTAGAACGCCTCGACCGACTGAGCTTGCCGACGCGAGAAGATCATCGACCCGGCGCTCCAGCCGAGGTACACCTTCTCGTCGAGCAGCTCGGCCAGCACCGGCGCGAGCCCGGTCGAGGTCCACGCGTGGGAGAGCCAGTGGTTGCTGCCTCCGTAGCAGAAGATGACGTCGGCCGACCGCAGCCGCGACTCGACCAGCGACGCCGGCCCGGCGAACAGCGAAAGCAGGTCGAACTCCTTCCACCCGAGCGACCGCATCTGCTGCAGATCGGCGAGCGTCTTGGTGTTGTCGCCGGCGTAGGGCAGGATCGCGTCGATCACCGCGACGATGCTCGCCTCTTCAATGGGCTTGCCCAGCAGTTCGACCAATTTCTGACGGATGAGATCGTTGTGGACCCCTTCCGACGTGAGCAACATGCGCATGTCGCCACGGTAGCGCGGGGTGTGCATGCGCGGCCGCACCGTTAGGAGCAGCCCGCCGCCGTGCGGGCGCGACGGTAGACCGGATTCTTCGGGGTGAGCGGGTACGCGGCACGATGCAAGCGATCGCCAGGGGGTGGCTCGAGCAGGTACTTGTCGCCTCGCCGCTGCACCTTCCAGTGGTTGTTGTGCACGAGCAGATGGTGGTGTCGGCAGAGGAGGATGCCGTTCTCGATGTCGGTGGGGCCGCCATCCCGTTGCCATTCGTCGATGTGGTGGGCTTCGGTCCACGACGGTGGACGATCGCACTCGCCCACCGCGCATCCACCCCAAATGCCGGCGAGCACTGCCTTCTGCGCGTCGGAGAATGTGCGCTTGCTGGTGCCCAGCCGCAACGCCTTGCCGCGAGAGTCGAACTCGATGGCGAGGAATCCATCTCCGCAGGCGATGCGCTCGACGGTCGCGACTGAGACAGCGGCGGTCTGGCCTTCGAGGTGAGCCGCTCCGGCGCCCCGAGCGAGGTCGGCGGCGGTGACGTGCACGCGAACGGACGGCTTGCGCGTGCCGAAGACGCGGCCCTCGTCGGCGGCGGTGGCGATCCGGACCATCTCGACCAGGGCATCCAGCGCCAGTTGCTCGGTGGTGCGCGCGTCTCGCACGATCGCCTCGGCGCGAGCTGCGGCATCCGGGTCGACGAAGCGCGGTCCGCCCCGCCGCGGTGAGGTCACGGCGTCGACCGCGTCGGTGACGAGAGCCGCCGACTCCGGGTCGAGAAGGCCGATGAGCCGTGTCATCCCGTCGGGCTGCCGAGTCAGGCGCAGAAACCGCTTGTCGCGCAGCGCCGCCTCACGATCCAGCACGCCGGCCTCGTCGAGTTCGTCGCGCCGCTCGCGGGCCCGCTGGGCGACCTTCTCGGGCGGCAGGGAGCCCGCCGACTCCAGAAGCGAGTGCGCGGCATCCGCGAGGTCATCGGCCGCCACCGTGGGCGACGGCGACCCCAGCCCATTCTGAATGGCGGCGGCCGCCCCGACCGAGAGCTCGCCCGCGCCGACCTGCCGAGCCACCTCGCCGAGCCACGGAGCCGGGTCGCTCATCATGGAGCCGACCGCCGTGATGGCGCGAGCCTCGGGCCCGGAGGTGCCGGTGAGCTGCGACACCAGCCCGTCGGCCGTGCGTGCTCCGGCGCGCTGGGCGAGCCCGTCGTAGCCCAGCTCGAGAGTGGACCGCGCGGCAACGATGCCGGCGAGGGTGGCGAGCGCGGCATCCACTTCGCGTCGGGCCCGCGCCCAGGCACGCATGGCCTCGATGACGACCAGGTCGTCGGCGCGCGACATCCCCTCGAGGGAGGGAGCCTCGAGCGAGACGGTGCCGGTCGCGGTGATGGTCACGAGATCATTCTCCTAGATGGAGAACAAAAATACGAGAGTCTAGACTATGTTGGTGGATAAGTATAGAACATAGCTACGGGGAAGGAGGAGGCGCGCCACAGGCGCGACACTGGCCCGCGAACCGAGCGGCCAGCCGCGTCGGTCCCTCCACGGCGGTCCCTCTACAGCCGCCCCTCACGTGCCGCCTGGTACACGGTGGCCACGCCGGGCCGGAAGCCCAGCCGCCGAGCCAGCGAGGCATCCATCTGCCCGGTCCACGGGTGCGCGAGCGGCTCGCTCGAATCGGGGTAGTCCTGGCCTGCCACCCGCGCCAGCTCCCACGTCGACAGCGAGGCGTCGTCGGCGATGTTGACGGTTTGGCCGTCCATCGCCCCGGTCAGCGCGAGTTGGAAGGCCGCCGCGACGTCGGCGTGATGTGCCAGGCTCAGCTTCGCAGCGGGATGCCAGTCGCGCGCCGCCGCCAGCTTCGGCAGGTTCTCGAGGTGGCCGTCCTGGTCGCCGTAGACGAAGGGCAGCCTCAGGATGCCCCACGGCAACCCGCTCTCGCGCAGCAACTGCTCGGCCTGGATCTTGCTGGCCGGGTAAGCCTGCGTCGCCGTGGTCGGATCGTCTTCGCGCGCCGGGTGCCCGAGTTCGGGCCCGTACACGTTGCCGGTGCTCGCCATGATGAACCGCGCATCCGGAGCATGCTCGAGCGTCGCGGCGATGAGCGTGCGGGTGCCCTCGAGGTTGACCCGCCAGACTTCCGCCTCGTCGTCGGTGCGGAACAGGGCGGCCAGATGGATGACGGCCGTCACCCCCGCGAGTGCGCTCGGCAGGGTCTGCGGGTCGAGAATGTCGCCGTCGAACGCCTCGACACCGGCGGGCAGTTCCTTGCCCGCGCGGACCAGCCCGCGGGTCGATATGCCGGCCTCGACGAAGCGGGTCAGCAGGCGCGACCCGACGAGCCCAGTGCCGCCGGTGACGAGCACGGTGCCGGTGCGCGTCGCAACTCCGGAGCCGGTCATGCCGCGGCCCCCGAACGACTGGCCCCCGACCCCGCGACCCCCGACCCGTCGACCGCCGCGAGCCCGTCGAGCCGCGCCACGGTCTGCGCGTCGAGCTCGATGTCGCCGACCGCGGTGTTCTCCACGAGGTGGTCGAGGCTGCCGGTCCCGGGGATGAGCAGAACATGGGGAGCGTGCTGCAGCAGCCAGGCGAGTCCGATCTGGGCGGGGGCGACGCCGAGGGCGGCCGCGGCATCCTGAACCGCCTGCTCCTCGGTCACCTTGGGGAACCCGGGGAATGCCGAGCCGAGCGGGAAGTACGGGGCATAGGTGATGCCCTCGCGCTCGGTGAGCTCGACGACCGGCTCGTCGTCGCGCTGCAGCAGGCTGTAGGAGTTCTGCACCGTGACGATGCCGGCCGGCAGCGCGTGCTGCAGCTGCTCGAGGCTGACGGTGCTGAGACCGATGCCGCCGATCTTGCCCTCGTCGCGCAAGGCGATCAGCTCTGCTAGCTGGTCGTCGAGGTCGACCCGCTGGTCGTCTTCGGCGACGAGCATGCCCACATCGGTGCGCCGCATGTTGACGGCCGCCAGGCGCTCGGCGCCGAGCGCGGTGAGGTTGGCCTCCACCTGTGCGCGCAGTTCGTGCGGCTTCTGGGCGGTGACGAGATGGCGCTCGCCGGAGCCGACGACCGCGCCCACCTTGCTCACGATCGCGATGTCGTCGGCGTAATGGCCGTCGGGTGCGAGAGCCTGTCGCAGCATCCGGTTGGCGAAGCCGTCGCCGTAGAACTGTGCGGTGTCGAAGTGGTTGATGCCCAACTCGACGGCGCGCTGCAGGATGCCGACCGCGACATCCGGGTCGACCGCACCGTGCACCGGCAGCGAGCCGAGCTGCATGGTGCCGTAGCCGACGCGAGCGACGGTGTGACCGGCGAGGGAGGTGACGCCTCCTGGCCGCGGGGTGTTCTGAGACATTCGGTGCTCCTTTTGCCATACTGGAGAGAGCGGAGGACCCTCCGTTACGCCCGACGATAGCATTAACGGAGGTGCCTCCGGTTATGAGTTCGCCCGATTCAGAGAACTCGCAGGCGGTGGACGTCTCCACGGCCGACGCCCTCGTGTCCGGCCCGGCAGCCTCGCGCCGCCCGCGCTCAGATGCGGCCCGCAACCGTGAGCGCCTGATCGAGGCGGCGTCCGCGGCCTTCGCCACCGGCGCCAAAGACGTCAGCCTCGAGGCGATCGCCCGCGACGCCGGCGTCGGCATCGGCACGCTCTACCGGCACTTTCCCACGCGCGACGCCCTGGTCGAGGTCGTGCACCGCGACGGGCTCGCCACCGTGCTCGCCCGCGCCGACGAACTGCTGGCTACGCACGACCCGGCGACGGCGTTGAGGCTCTGGATGGACGACTACGCCCAGTTCGTCACCCGCAAGCGCGGCATGGCCGAGTCGCTGCGCGCCCTGTCGCAAGCGGGTGTGATCGCCGCGTCCGACACCCACACGCGCATCTTCGAGACCGTGCAGAAGCTGCTCGACGCGGGAGCCCGGGCCGGCACTCTGCGCTCCGACGTGCAGGCCCAGGATGTCGCGAACACCTTGGTCGGCGTCTTCCTCGCGTCGCACGACTCACCTCGGTCAGCGCAGACCGGGCGGATGCTGGACATCGTGTTTGCGGGGATCCGCGCGTAGGGCGCGGCGAGGCGAGGCGGGCGTTACCCCAGCCGGTGCACGTGGATCCCGCTGCTCAACGCCTCCCCGTTGAACTCGAGATACAGCTGCCCCTCGACGACGGACACGCTCAGCGTGTTGCGCCGCTCGTTATCGACTCGATGCCGCTGTCTGGGGGCTGGACGGGATGTTCGCGCGCATCTTCGAAAGATGGCGTTCCGTCGCCGCCGCCGCACCATCGCCGTCATGAAGCTCAAGGCAGTGGATGATCTCGAAGTGCTCGCCGTCGATCTCGCTCCAGTCGTCGTCGACCGTACGGAGCCCCACCTGCTGCCACACCGCGAAAATGGGGGCTGCAATTGAACTGAGCAAGACGTTGTGGGCGGCGTGCACGACGCTCATGTGAAAGTCGCGGGAGTGCTGGCCACGCAGCTCGCGCGTCTGTGAGCTCTCGTTACCCTCGGCCGCCAGGCGAAGGATCACCAGGTCGTCGTCGGTGCGACGGACGGCCGCGAGCCGGGCGGCCGGAACCTCGATCAGCGCACGGACTTCGAGCAGCTCCTGCGAGGTGATGACGCTGCTGCTCGCCATCAGACCAAGCCGGGATTCCATGTTGTCGATGAACCCCTGGGCGTTGATCTCAGAGACGAAGGTGCCGCCGTTCACCCCTCGAACCGTGTGCACGAGGTCTTGCGAGTTGAGGATGCGGAGCGCCTCACGGATCGTGGTGCGGCTCACGCCGAACGTTGCTGAGAGCTGGCCTTCGACGGGAAGGCGCTCGCCGGGCTTCATCGTGCCGTCGAGGATGCGGGAGCGCAACTGCGCCGCAACCTGCTCGTAAGCGGGGCGAATACGCGTGAGTTCCAGGGAGGGCGCAACGGTCATCTCGGTCATCCTCCACAGTTCTGTCGGTGCGACTCTGCACGACATCACCAGTCTACATCGGTTCGAGCTTTCAGAAGTTGAGGATCAGTGTAAACATCCGCTGTTTTCTCGGCGGTGTCCTGGTGGTGAAAGACACTTGAATTTACTAGTTCGAAACACCTGGGAAACCCATGAGTAAGAAGAATCCGCGACGGTAGGTGAATACAACAGACATTTACAAACGGAGGATGCCGTGGCGCGGTTTCTGGCTCGGAGGGCCATTCAGTCGGTGGTCACCGTTGTCGTCGTGCTGACCATCGCCTTCTTTCTGGTGCGGCTGGCGGGCAAGCCCGGCGCGCTGCTCGTCCCCGACGGATCCACCGCCGCAGATATCGACAAGGTCAACCAGGCGCTCGGATTCAACGATCCGCTCCCCGTGCAGTACACCCGCTTCATCCACGACGTACTCGGCGGCACCTTCGGCATCTCGTACCGGCAGGCCAGGCCGTCGATGGACATCATCATGGAGCGGTTGCCCGCCACCTTCGAGCTCGCGCTGCTTGCTTTCGCGATCGGAGTCGGACTCGCCTTCCTGGCCGCCTTCCTGCTGCAGATCAGCCGCGCGAAGTGGGCGCAGGTCGTGCTCATCTGGCTCGGCTCTCTGAGGCAGGCCATCCCCGACTTCCTCTTCGCCATCCTGCTGGTGCTGGTCTTCTCGGTGTCGCTTGCGGTTCTGCCATCGCTTGGCAACGCGACGCCGCAGAGCATCGTGCTCCCCGTTGCGACCCTGGCCACTGCGCAATTCGCGCTCTACCTTCGACTGTTCAACGCCTCCTTCGGCGAGCAGCTCTCTCAGGACTACGTGCGCACCGGATACGCCAAAGGCCAGTCGCACGCTCAAGTAGTCGTCAAACAGATGCTGCCGAACGCCCTTCTGCCGGTGCTTACCGTCGCCGGCCTGAACCTCGGCGCGCTCCTGGGCGGCACGGTGATCGTCGAGATGGTGTTCACGTGGCCCGGGCTCGGGCAGGTCATGCTCAACGCCGTCAACACCCGTGACTTCCCGGTCGTCCAAGCGGGCCTGCTCGTCGTCGCCCTCATCTTCATCGTGGTCAACCTGACGGTCGATCTCGCCTATGCCGTTCTCGATCCGAGAGTGAGGTACTCATGACGGTCATCGATGCACTCGAGGCAGGTCCGCTCGCGGAGCCTGTGGTCACCACGCGGCCGATCACCCGCCGCCGCCGGCCGCTGTTCATCGTCTCCCTCGCCATGCTGGGCGTGGTCGCCGCCGTGGTGGTGGTCGTCCCCTTCCTGCCGGGCTACGACCCCTACGGGCAGGATCTCTCGAAGGCCCTCGAGTTCCCCTTCACCGACATGAGGCACATCCTCGGTACCGACCCGCTCGGCCGCGACAGCCTCTCGCGGCTGGCCATCGCCGGACAGATCTCCCTGCTCATCGTGATCTCGGTGGTGGCGATCAACTTCGTCATCGGCGTGACGCTCGGTCTGACCGCCGGCTACTTCGGCGGCGCGGTGGACAACGTGATCATGGGCGTCGCCGACGTTCAACTCGCCATGCCTTTCGTCCTCCTGCTGATTGCGCTCGCGGCTGTTCTCGGCCCGAGCACGGCCCTGATGATCATCATGCTGGGGATCACCTTCTGGGTCGGCTATGGCCGAGTCGCCAGAGGGCTCGCCATGACTCTCCGCGAACGTGAGTTCGTGCTCGCTCCCTTGACCCAGGGCGCGGGCAGCGTGTGGATCATCCGAAAGCACCTTCTGCCGAGCGTGCTTCCGAACCTCGCCGTCATCGCCTCGTTCGACATCGGACTGGTGGTGATCGCTCAGGCCTCGCTGGACTTCCTCGGGCTGGGCGTCCAGCCACCCACGCCGAGCTGGGGCGGAATGATCTCCGAAGGTCAGAAATACATGCAGATCGATCCGTGGCTGTGCCTTCTGCCGGGTTTCATGATGTTCCTCGTCATCGCCGGTGTGCAGTTCCTCAGTCAGCGCTTCACCTCGGAGGGCGGCCCCGAGGTCGCTCGGATCGGAAAGTGACCATGACGACTCCACTGCTCGAAGTCAACAACCTGGTGGTCGAATTCGATTCGTCATCGGGCTGGGTGAAGGCCGTTGACGGTGTCACCTTCATGGTGTTCCCCAACGAGGTGTTCTGCATCGTCGGCGAGTCCGGCTCGGGCAAGTCGGTGACCATGCTCGCGGTCATGGGGCTGCTGCCGCCGAACGCGCGGATCACCTCCGGCGAGATCCTCTTCAAGGGCAGAGACCTGCGGAGCATGTCGACCGCCGAACTCAACCAGATCCGTGGCAACGACCTCGCCATGGTCTTCCAGGACCCGATGACCAGCCTCAACCCGGTGCGCAAGGTCGGCTCGCAGCTCGCGGAGGCGGTGCGAATCCACCGCAAGGATCTCACCAAGGAGCGGGTGCACAAGCGGGTCGTCGAGTTGCTCGAGGACGTCGGGGTGAAGCACGCCGCTGAGCGGATGCGCTCCTACCCCCACCAGTGGTCGGGCGGAATGCGCCAGCGCGCGATGATCGCGATGGCGATGGCTCACAGCCCCAGCCTGCTGATCGCCGATGAGCCGACGACTGCTCTGGACGTGACGATTCAGGCGCAGGTGATGGATGTGCTGTCGGAGGTGCGCTCCAAGAGCGAGGCCTCGATGATCATGATCACCCACGACATGGGCCTGGTGGCTCAGGTGGCCGACCGCGTGATCGTCATGTACGCGGGTCGAATGGTCGAGTCGGGCACCGTCTTCGACGTGTTCGACCACCCGCGGCATCCCTACACCGTCGGCCTTCTCGCGAGCGTGCTGAACAGCCGGACGACATCGGACCGGGCGTACGCGATCCCCGGATCGCCGCCTTCTCCGCAGAACCGTCCGACCGGGTGCACCTTCAACCCGCGTTGCACCTTGGCCCATGACATCTGCCGCACCGAGGAGCCCTTGCTCGTGGCTCTGAGCCCCACCCAGTCGTCGCGCTGTCACTTCGCCGATCAGGTCGCCGACTGGATCAGTTCTGAAGAAGAACTGAGGGGCATTGAACCGAGAAGAGAGGAAGCACGCGCATGAACGTACGGAAGACCACCATGCCCGGCCAGGATGTCCTGACCGTCACCGACCTCCACACGCACTTCACGTCGCGAGGTTTCAGCTCGAGAAAGAAGATCGTGAAAGCGGTCGACGGGGTGTCTCTTCACGTCGCGCGCGGCGAGACCCTGGGCCTGGTCGGTGAGTCGGGCTGCGGAAAGTCGACCCTGGTTCGCACCGTGCTCGGGCTGCACAAGGCGACATCCGGGTCGGTCAAGCTCCACGGCACCGAGTTGACCGGCCTCAGCTCACGTCACCGCAAGCCGCTGCGGCCCCAGATGCAGGTCGTCTTCCAAGACCCGTATTCGTCGCTCGATCCGCGGCTCACCGTGCATGAGATCGTGGCGGAGCCGCTGCGCATCAACCACCGTTACAGTCGGGAACGGGTCGCGGAACTGCTCGACCAGGTCGGTCTGAGTCGCGAGATGGCCGCCCGAAAGGCGTCCGAGTTCTCCGGCGGACAGCGCCAGCGCATCGGCATCGCTCGAGCCCTCGCGCTGCAGCCCGAGCTGTTGATCCTCGACGAGCCCGTCTCCGCCCTGGATGTCTCGATCCAGGCGCAGGTCATCAACCTGTTGCAGGACCTGCAGGAGCACCTCGGACTGGCTTACCTCTTCATCGCCCACGACCTCTCCGTCGTGCGCCACCTGTCGCACCGGATCGCCGTCATGCACGCCGGTCGCCTGGTTGAGGTGGGCGATCGAGATCGCGTCTTCGACCACCCGCAGCACGACTACACCAAGGCGCTGCTTTCTGCGGTGCCGATCCCCGACCCGCATCAGCGCGGTCAGGTCCACCTGGCGAAGTACGAGGAGATCCTCGCCGCTTGAACTCCCTTCCCGCACCCGCATCACACAGCCCCCTCGAAAGGACACACAGCACCCATGTTCACTTCCAAGAGATTCGTCAGCGCGGCTCTCGCCGCGCTGGCGACGATGGCGGTCCTCGCGACCGCCGCCTGCTCGTCGGCCGCCTCGGGCGCCCCGGCCGCCAGCCCGACTGCGGCAACCGGCGGCGCCGTCACTGTCGCCATGTCGCAAGGCGACTTCGGGTCGATGGATCCGATCATCGACAACAGCCTCCAGGGAATCAACGCCTATGACGCCCTCTACGACACCCTCACAGAGGTGAAGCGCGACGGCAGCGTCGGTCCGCGCCTCGCTACCAAGTGGGTCGCCAACTCCGACGCGACACAGTGGGACTTCACGATCCGCAAGGACGTGAAGTTCAGCGATGGCACCCCGCTGACCATCAACGACATCATCTTCACCCTCAACCAGGTCAAGACGAACCCCAAGTCGCTCAACACGCGCTACCTGACGCTCCTCAGCTCGATGGAGAAGGTCGGCGACAACGTGCTGCGCTTCCACATGAGCGCACCGTTCGCCATCTGGCCGCGCCAGATGACCCTGTTGTCGATCGTGCCGCAGAAGTACTACGAGTCGGCGGGCGGTTCGGTGGGCTTCGCGAAGGCACCGATCGGTTCTGGGCCGTACACGTTCGTGAGCCACACCCCTGGCGTCTCGCTCGTAGTCGAGAAGAACAAGGACTACTGGGGCAAGTCCGGGCCAGACAAGCCAACCCTCGACAAGATCACCTTCGTTCCGGTGACCGACGATCAGGCCCGCGTCAGTGGTGTCGAGTCGGGGTCACTGGACGTGGCGCTGATTCCACCGACCCAGGTCTCGACCGTCAAGGGTTCGGGCACCGTCGATGTCAAGAGCGTTGACGGAAACCAGACCGTCTACCTGGGCTTCAATACCGCGGCGAAACCGCTGAATGACCCGAAAATACGTCAGGCGATCAGCCTCGCGGTCGATCGAGCCGCCATCGTCAAGACGATTCTCGGTGGCCTCGGCCGCCCGGCGACCCAGATGTCGGCACCCATCAACTTCGGATACGACGACAGCCTCAAGCCGCTGCCATACAACGTCGCCGAAGCCAAGAAGCTGATCAAGGAGGCCGGCTACGACGGCACCCCGATTCCGCTTCAATACGCGCTCAACGGGTTCGTGCCGCTGGGAGCCCAGGTCGCGCAAGCGGTCGCGGGCTATCTGGAGAAGGCCGGACTCAAGATCGACCTGCAGGGCATGGACTCGGCGACGTACACGATCACCGGAACCAACCACGCATACAAGGGCATCTTCTTCAGCGGGTGGGGTCCGTCGTACCTCGACGCGCAGATCTTCCTCGGCGCGCTGGCGCCGAACGGCACGCGCTATTTCCAGGATCCGCAGACCGACGCCCTCTACGCCAAGCAGGTGTCGGACGCAGACACGAAGAGCCGGGCGAAGGACATCGCAAAGATCTGGGGAACTCTCAACGACAAGGTCTACTACGCGGCGTTGTACAACCCCAAGTTCAACTACGCGGTGAGCAAGAAGGTCAACTGGGATCCCTACGCACAGGGCGCCATGTTCTTCGAAGGCACGACCGTCAACAAGTAGCCATCAGCACCCGGTGTGTGGGACCCCGGTGACGGGGTCCCACACACCAAGACCCCCAGCTCGGAAGGAACAGATATGCCAACCAACTTCGAATCGTGGATGAGCGGCGAAGATCGCGAGCCGTATGACCTGCCCGCAACCGACACGGCCCTCATCGTCGTTGACATGCAGAACTCCTACGTCATGGACGACCTTCCTCGGCCCGCCGGCCGCAGCATCGAGGGATTCAAGAGGGCCGTGCCAGGGTGCGAGGCCCTGGTCGACGCGGCCAGGGCCGCCGGTCACTTGATCGTCTTCACGCGCTACATGTACATGGACGAGTACCTCGACAAGCTGCCACCGGAGGGTCGGGCGGACTCGAACTCCCGGCGCACGCCTGACCGCGAGCCCGACGACTACTCCCACCAGCTCATGGAGCAGTTCACGCCCAGGCCCGGCGAGATCCTGCTCGACAAGTCTCGCCCGAGTTCGTTCTACGGCACCCGCCTAGAGCCGTTGCTGACGGCGCGAGGGATCAAGAACGTCGTCGTGTGCGGCGTGACCACCAACATCTGCGTCGAGACCACGGCGCGCGACGCGCATCAACGCGGCTACAACACCTTCGTCGTCGAAGACGCATGCGGCGAGTTCGAGGAGAGCCGCCACTGGCACGCGCTCTACACGATCGCCTGGGCCTTCGGCACAGTCGTGACCGTCGCGGACGCGGAACGCTCCTGGGCACCCGTGCCCGCCCTCGTCGCCAACCGGTGAACAGCATCCAGGCCCCGGCGAGCGCGGCCCCCCAGGTCGGCGCGCCGGGGCGGGAGCGTGCGGCCGCGGCCAGTCTCACCGTGGTGATGACGGCCCTGCTGCTCAGCCAGTTCGTCGGCAACATGAACGCGACGGTCATCACCACCGCGCTGCCCACGGTCATCGGCTCGCTCGGCGGCACGACGGTCGAATACAGCTGGGTCATGACCGCGACCATCCTCGGGCTCACCGCGAGTTCGCCGATCTGGAGTCGGCTCGCCGACGTGCGCAGCCCCAAGCTGCTGATGCAGATCGGTATCGCGATCTTCGTGATCGGGGCCGTGACAGCAGGCCTCGCGCAGACCCCCGAGATGCTGATCGCTGCACGCGCCATCACCGGGATCGGCTTGGGCGGCATGATCTCGCTGGTCCAGGTGATCCTCGCACTGCTCATCTCGCCCCGGCGGCGCGGGCGCTACGTCGCCTGGCTCTCGGCCGTGCAGCTCGTGGCGACCCTCGGTGGCCCCTTCATCGGAGGCATCCTCGTCGACACCCCGTGGCTGGGCTGGCGCTGGTGCTTCCTCGTCGGCGTCCCGATCGCGGCCGTCGCCGCGGTGGTGCTCCAGTTCGCCCTGAAAGTCGAATCTCGCGGAGGAAAGCCGCAGATCGACTACCTCGGTGCCGCGCTCATCGCGGTGGGCGTTCCCCTCGTGCTCGCCTGGGCATCGCTCGTGCAAGGCACGATCGACATCATCTCGTGGCCCTCGCTGGCACTCGCCGGCGGCGGCGTCGTCGTGCTGGCCTTCGCGGTGATCGTCGAGTTCCGCGCCGTGCGGCCGATCGTGCCGCTGCGACTGTTCGCCCAGCGGGTGCCTCTGCTGTCGATCATTGCGTCGCTCGCCGTCGGCAGCACGATGTTCGGCGGCTCCATCTTCTTGAGCCAGTACTTCCAATTCGGCCGCGGCCTGACGCCGACCGAGTCTGGCCTGCTGCTGGTCACGATGGCTCTCGGCACCGTGGCGTCGTCGTTCACCGCGGGCGCGATCATCTCGCGCAGCGGTCGGCTGAAGGCGACCCTGTTGGCGGGCATCTGCGTGTTGGTCGCGGCGACCGCGCTGCTGACGACGATCGGCCCGACCACCCCCATTCCCCTCGTCGCGGTGTTCCTCTTCTTCGACGGCGTGGGAGTCGGCGCGACCTCGCAGTACCTGGTGCTCGGCGTGCAGAACATGGTGGGTCTCTCAGAGGTCGGCGCGGCCAGCGGCGGGGTCACCTTCTTCCGATCGCTCGGGGGCAGCCTGACGCTCGCTGCCCTCGGGGGATTCCTCGGCGCGCGGCTCGCCCATTTCCAAGCGACGGGATCCAGCGTTCCTGTTTCGTACGGACAGGCGATTCCGGAGGTGTTCCTGATCACTCTGGCTGTCTCGATACCCGGCGTGCTCGCCATCGCCCTGCTTCCGCGCATTCGGCTCCGCGAGAGCATCGACCTGCCGCCTGCCACTGTCGTCGCCGGCAGTGATGTCGCCTGACCATCCCACAACAAACAAAGAAGGAGAAGCTATGCCTACCAACTTCGAAGCCTGGATGGCCGGCGAGGAGCGCGAGCCGTTCGACGTGCCGACCACCGACACCGCGCTCATCGTCGTCGACATGCAGAACTCGTTCTGCAAGGACGAATACGACGAACGGCCGCCCGGACGCAGCATCGAGAACTTCAAGAAGGCAGTGCCCGGATGCGTTGCGTTGGTCGAGGCGGCCCGAGCGGCCGGCCACATGGTGATCTTCACCCGCTACGTGCACATGTTCGACAACGCCGACGAGAAGCCTGCGTCGGGTCGTCGTGCGACTCTCGCCCCGCGCGCCAAAGGGCTGAGGCTCGGCACGCCCGGCATCGAGCTGATCGACGAGTTCGGTGTTCGCGACGACGAGTTCGTGATCGACAAGTCACGACCGAGCTCGTTCTATGGCACGCGCCTCGAGCCGCTGCTGACCGCCAACAAGATCCAGAATGTGATCATCTGCGGAGTGACGACGAACATTTGCGTTGAGACGACAGCACGCGACGCCCATCAGCGCGGATACGACACCTACGTCGTCGAGGATGCCACCGGCGAGTTCGAAGAGAGCCGTCACTGGCATGCGCTCTACACGATCGCCTGGAGCTTCGGCACAGTGGTGACCGTCGAAGACGTGCAGCGGTCATGGGGGGTGCCGATCGGAATGCCCGAGCTGGCCGACGCCGTGGGCGCCTGATCGGCTGAACCCCGGCCGCAGCAGAACACCATGACCGAGCAGCCCCACCCCCCTACCCGAACAACTCCCGATCCCGCCGCTTCACCCCTGGCTGGTAATAGTCCTTCCACCACGGCACCTCGCCCACCGCGCGCGGCGGCGTCTTGAGGCCGACCGGCAGAAGCCCCTGCTCGCCGGGCAGCGGCGCATCCCGGAACTTCAGGCGGTAGCTGTAGTGATCGAACATGCTGAGCGCCTGCACCACGAACGACGAGGCGATCCGCTCGTCGCGGATCAGCAGCAGGTTCTCGCCGTTCGCGGTGTCTGACGAGCTCGAGAAGTTGAACGACCCGACGTAGACGCGGGCATCCGGGGTGTTCGCGTCGATGACGATGAACTTGTGGTGCATCTGGATGCCGCCATTGATCGTCGGCTCGACCGAGAAGGGGTAGGGCGTCTTGCCTTCGACGAGGGATGCCGGCGCGATCGGCACCGGATTCTCGGCACCTTTGTGCAGCACGATTCCGCCGACCGATTTGTCAGAGATTCCGTACACGAAGATGGTGTCGTCGTTGGTGACCGTCGAGATGGCCGTCATGATCGAGCCCGGGGTCTGATACAGGAACGCCAGCGAGTAGAACACCGATTTCTTCGCCGAGCGGATGTCATCGGCGATCGCCTTGAGCATCACGTGCGAGTCGGAGTGCGGCGAGAACGCGACCTGCGCGTCGATGCCCGCCAGGTTGAGCGGCAGCCATCCGGCCGATTCGGGCCGCGACCTGAACTGGCTCTTGTGCGAGAAGTACGACTCGAACGCCGCGGCGAACGGCGCCACCGACTCGGCCGTGCGCAACACGATCGCGTTGTTGTTCTGCACGTACATGCCGCGCCAGCTGAAGTTGGTCGACCCGCAGACGGCGCGCTGGATCGTGGCACCGCGCACGACGATCGTCTTGTTGTGCTG
>Ga0207711_10000787_pt1 | contig 31179 bp, 30 predicted proteins | sample KBSS34metaG_FD_184401 | JGI IMG/M metagenome (GOLD analysis project Ga0207711, IMG submission 184401) | Switchgrass rhizosphere microbial communities from Kellogg Biological Station, Michigan, USA - KBS S3-4 metaG (SPAdes) (version 2) | ecosystem: Host-associated > Plants > Roots > Rhizosphere... | reverse complement strand
GGACCAGGGACGTATCTACGCGACGAACGGGCTCGGCTATGTCGTGGCCCTCGACGAGCGCAACGGCGGCCTCGTCTGGAAGGTGCGTCCGGGCGGTCCGCTCCGCGGTTCGCCGACGGTCGCCAACGACGCCCTCTACGTGATGAGCCAGGACAACCAGATCTACTCGCTCAAGGAGAGCGACGGCTCGACCAACTGGTCTCAGGCGGCCAGCCTCGAGGTCGCGGGAGTGTTCGGCTCGGCCTCACCCGCCGTCGGCCAGGGAACGGTCGTCGCGGGATTCTCGTCGGGCGAGCTCAACGCTTACCGCTACGAGAACGGACGCGAAGTGTGGCAGGACGCGCTTCAGCGGACCAGCATCCGCACCAGTGTCTCGACCCTCAACGACATCGATGCCGATCCGGTGGTCGACAGCGGCCAGGTGATTGCGGTCGGGCAGGGCGGGCGCATGGTGGCGCTCGACCTGATCACTGGCCAGCGCCTGTGGGAATTGAACCTCGCCGGCATCTCGACGCCGTGGCTCGCAGGTGACTGGATCTTCGTCGTCACCGACGACGGCAAGCTGATGTGCGTTTATCGCCAGAACGGCCACATTCGCTGGATCAACCAGCTCCCGCAGTTTCAGAAGCCCAAGTCCAAGAAGGGCCAGATCGAATATTCAGGGCCGGTGCTGGCCGGAGGGCGGCTGATCGTCACCGGATCCAACGGGGCGATGATCTATGTCGACCCGATGACCGGGGCGTTCCAGAGCCAGTCCAGCATCGGCGCGGGCGTCAGCCTGCAGCCGGTTGTGGCGAATTCCACGCTCTACGTCCTCGACGACCGCGGCCGATTGAACGCGTTCCGCTAAGGCCTCGCAGCGCTCCCAACGCGCTGCTATCGCCATTCCATGCCGCTTCCGACCGTCGCCATCGTCGGCCGACCCAACGTCGGCAAATCGACCCTGTTCAACCGGCTCGTCGGCAAGCGCCTGGCGCTGGTCGACGATCGGCCCGGCGTCACTCGCGACCGGCGCGAGGGCGAAGCGAGGCTGCTCGGGCTCGAGTTTCGGGTGATCGACACGGCGGGCTTCGAGGACGAGGACCCGGCCAGCCTTCCCGGCCGCATGCGGCAACAGACCGAGGCCGCGGTCCGCGATTCCGACGCCGCCCTGTTCATGGTCGATGCCCGTGAGGGGCTTACGCCCCTGGACGAGGAAATCGGCCGCTGGCTTCGTGCCGAATCCACGCCGGTGATCGTCGTCGCCAACAAGGCCGAGGGCGGCGCTGGCGAGAGTGGCACGCTCGACGCCTGGCGCCTCGGGCTCGGCGAACCGATCGCGCTTAGCGCCGAGCATGGCGAAGGCGTCGCCGACCTGTTCCAGGCCCTGCTGCCGCATGTCGAGCGTGAGGTCGACGATGTCGAGGAGGAAGAGGAGGGGGCAGGCGCTGTTCTCAAGCTAGCAATTGTCGGTCGGCCCAACGCCGGCAAGTCGACCCTGGTCAACCGACTGCTCGGCGAGGAGCGGATGATCACCGGTCCCGAAGCCGGCATTACGCGGGATTCGATCAGTCTCGACTGGCAGTGGGATGGCCGGCCCGTGCGGCTGGTCGATACTGCGGGCCTGCGGAAGCGCGCCAAGGTAGACGACAAGCTGGAGCGGCTGTCGGCTGCGGATACGCGCCGCGCGATCGATTATGCGGAGGTGGTTGTGCTCCTGCTCGATGCGACGCGCGGCCTAGAGGCGCAGGACCTGAAGATCGCCGCGCAGGTGATCGAAGAAGGACGGGCGCTGATCATCGCGCTCAACAAGTGGGATGTCGCCGAACACGCTTCGTCATTGTTCAACGGAGTGAAAGCGGCATTGAATGAGGGGCTGGCCCAGCTTCGAGACGTGCCGCTGCTCACCGTTTCGGCAAAGACGGGCAAGGGCGCAGACACCATCCTCAAGGTCGCCTTCGACCTGCGCGAGGCGTGGAGCCGCCGGGTCCCGACCGGTGAGCTCAACCGCTGGTTCGAGTCCGCGGTCGAAGCCAATCCGCCACCGGCGCCGAAGGGCCAGCGGATCAAGTTGCGTTACATCACCCAGGTCAAGACGCGACCGCCGACCTTCGTGGTCTTCGGCAACCGGCTGGACGAGCTGCCCGAGAGCTACCGCCGCTACCTTCTCAACGCGATGCGTCGCGACCTGAAGTTCGAACCCGTGCCCGTACGGCTCGACTTCCGGGGGCGCTCCAACCCCTTCGACCGCAACCGCCGCTGAGGGCTCGCTAAGCCAAAATTTACCCTTTCCAACCTATGCCGAGGTTTGTGCAATTGCGGGCGTTGCGTACACCGCCGCTTAAGGAGCATGGGGTTGAGCGACGAAGCTCGGGACATCGTCGACTGGGCGCACTTCGAAAAGAGCCGGACCGAGCTTGGCCCGGCCTTCATCCGCATCCTCAGCTACTTCAAGGAGGATGGGGTCAAGTCAATTGCCCAGATCGAGCAGGCCATGCGCGAGCAGAACACAACCGCGCTCGTCATCCCCGCGCATACGCTGAAGGGCGAAGCGCGGCAGCTTGGTGCGGAACCCGTCGCGAAGCTTTCCGAGCTCATCGAATCTACCGCCCGCCTGTGCATCGAAACCCATCGCTTCCCGGACGAACTCGTGCCCCAGGTGGTGGAGCTTCGAAAGCTGTTCGACCAGACCGTCGAGCTGTTTGAGAAGGCCACCAATCCGCTCGTCCAGCGCACCGCGCCTACCGGCTTCGGCCGCAAGGCCAGCAACCAGAGCTTCGGCCGGATCTAATCCTTCGCCGGCTCCGACTGGAGCTGAATGTAATTGGGCAAGCCCATCCGGGCGATCATCTCGAATTGCTGCTCGAGCATGTCGACGTGATGTTCCTCGGTGGCCAGGACGTCGGTGAACAGGTCCCGGCTGACGAAGTCCTTCACGCTTTCGCAATAGGCTGCTCCGTCACGGTACATCTGCACCGCCTCATGCTCCGCCTCTAGGTCGGCCTTCAGGATCTCCTCGACATTCTCGCCGATGCGCAGCCGCCCGAGCGCCTGGAAGTTCGGCAAGCCGTCCAGGAACAGGATTCGTTCCGCGAAACGGTCGGCATGCTTCATCTCGTCGATGGATTCCTGGCGCTCGAACTCGGCCAGCTTCTTGACGCCCCAATTGTCGAGCAGGCGGTAGTGCAACCAATATTGGTTGATCGCGGTCAGTTCGGCCTTGAGCGCCTCGTTGAGCAGCTCAACAACCCTGGGATCGCCCTTCATCGTGTCGCCTCCCGCATCGCGGAGGGCGCGATGCGCCGTGAGGCGGCAGTGGTCAAGTCAGGCGACGAGCTTCAGGCGAGGCCGCCTGGCCCGCTCCTCGTCGATCAGTTCCTGGGCATAGTCGAGGCAGCAGCCGCACTGAACCTCGCACCCGACGCCGGCATAGGCGGCCTCGGGCGTGCGGGCGCCCTCGAGCGCCGCCTTGCGCACTTCGGATTCGGTGATCCTGTTGCAGACACAAACAATCATGCGCCTTATTTAGCGCTAATGCGACACATTCGCAAGAGAGAAGGATGCGGGATGCCGGATCAGCCGCGGACGTATCGCCGAGCGATGTAGGCGGTGGGCAATCCGACCAGGGCGACGTGGGCGAACAGCTGGGTCGCGATTGCCATCGGCTTTGGCGGCCAGGCGGCTGGGAAGCGAAGCGGGACCACGATCAGGTTCATGACCGCCCAGGTGATGAGGCCGTAGATCAGCCCCGCCAGCCAGGGCCTGTCCGTCAATGCGGGGACATTGCGCGCGGCGATCACGAACCACGCCACCATGATCGCCATCAGCGTGAAGTGGACGACCAGGCCGAGGACGGCGCCGCTGGCGTCCATTTCGCTTGCGGCCGGGAAGGGGCCCGAGGCGACGAAACGGAGCATGTCGGCTATCTCGCGACCGCGCATCAGCGTCAGGATCGCAGCGAAGACGATGTCGAGCGTGCCGCAGAGCGCGGTAGCGAGTAAGATCGGCTTCCACATAGAGCGCTGCATGAACATTCCCCCCGCTCAGCGATGCTCTTTGCGTATCACCAGCTTCAGCCCTGACCATATGTCGTCGACCGAACAGACCTTCACGTCGACCAGATGCATGGGCAAGCAGACGTCGCGGATCACGTCCTCGGTGATGTCCGTCGGAACCTTTGACGACTTCTTGGGCCAGCTGACCCAGATGAACCCGGCGCGGTCGATGAGCTTGCAAAGCAGCGCGAGCTTCTCCTCCAAATCCGTCCGCGCGGTCACGAAGATGTGGGCGGCGTGGATGCCCGGCGTCGGCACCGCCTCCTCAGAAAGGACGATGCCCCCCGCGGCGATCTCTTTGCGGATGATGTCCGGCATCCTGTCCCACCAGACGCGCATGCCGTCCTTGAGCGACAGCTTCTTCGCGAGCGGCGTGCCTGAGTAGCCGCTCGGCATCAGAATTCCGGCGTCAGCTCGCTGCCCATCAGCTTGGGGAAGAATCCCTCATGCGCGGCGCGGAGATCGGCGAGGGGGACAACAATGTCGTTTCCACCGTCGTCGTAGCCTAGAGCAACGAAGTCGATGATGATCGCTGGCGGGTGGTCATCTCTATTTCCAGCTCTGCCCAGCAAGGATGCTTCAACGTTGGCAGCGGCAGCACGTGCTTTGAAGTCCTCGGACTCCTCAAGGGTGCTGACAACGTAGAGTGCTTGATCCTCCCCAAAGGCCGCAGCAGCGCCGAACTTCTCCCAAGGTCCATTGAAGATGAATGCGCCGACGTTGTTTGCAAGCGCCATCTCAGCAACGGCAATCAGAACGCCTCCGTCGGAGACATCGTGGCATGCTAGGAGCAAGCCATCGGCAATACACCGGCGCACAAATTCACCAACCCGACGCTCGGCTTGGAGGTCGACAACCGGCGGCGATCCCTCGGTTCGACCATTTAGTTCACGCGCCCACAGAGATTGTCCAAGCTGCCCCCGCGGAGTCCCCAACAGAAATATGCGCGCAGCTTCTTCTGATTGGGTTTGATGGTTGAAGCTTGTGCGGTCAACAAGACCGATCGTCGCGCTTTTCTCCCAATTCTCGAGCAGCCCGACGCCGCCGATCGCCGGGGTAGGCAGGATCGCGAGTGACGACCCATCCTCGTTCTTGGTCTCGTTGTAGAGGGAGACGTTGCCGCTCACGACCGGGAAGTCGAGCGCGCGGCAGGCCTCGGCCATGCCTTCGATGCAGCCGACCAGCTGGCCCATGATCTCGGGCCGCTGCGGGTTGCCGAAGTTGAGGCAATTGGTGATCGCCAGCGGCTTCGCGCCGACAGCGCAGAGGTTGCGGTACGCTTCGGCGACCGCCTGCTTCCCGCCCTCATTGGGGTCGGCATAGCAATAGCGCGGCGTGACATCGGTGGTGATCGCCAGCGCCTTCTTTGAGCCGTGCACGCGGACCACCGCGGCATCGCCGCCTGGGCGCTGCACCGTGTCGGCGCCGACCGATTGGTCGTACTGCTCCCATACCCAACGCCGGCTCGCGAGATTGGGCGACGCCATCAGTTTCAGGAGGTCCGCCGCAATGTCCGTGCTTTCGGGAATATCGGTCAGCGGCTCGGGCGCCTTCGGAACCGCGTATGGGCGCTCATACAGCGGCGCTTCGTCCGCGAGCGGGCCGAGAGGGATGTTGCACACGACCTCGCCGTTCCATTCGAGCACCATATGGCCGGTATCGGTGACCTCTCCGATCACGGCGAAATCGAGCTCCCACTTGCGAAAGATGGCCTCTGCCTCTGCCTCGCGGCCGGGCTTCAGCACCATGAGCATACGCTCCTGGCTCTCGGAGAGCATCATCTCGTAGGGCGTCATGCCGGTCTCGCGGCACGGCACCTTGTTCATGTCGAGGCGTATGCCCGCGCCGCCCTTGCTGGCCATCTCGACCGAAGAGGAAGTCAGGCCTGCCGCCCCCATGTCCTGGATCGCGACGATCGCGTCGGTCGCCATCAGCTCCAGGCAAGCCTCGATCAGCAGCTTCTCGGTGAACGGATCGCCGACCTGGACGGTCGGGCGTTTCTCCTCGCTGTCCTCGCCGAAATCGGCGCTGGCCATGGTCGCGCCATGGATTCCGTCGCGGCCTGTCTTCGATCCGACATACACGATCGGGTTCCCAATACCGCTCGCGGCCGAGTAAAAGATCTTGTCGGTCTTCGCGATCCCGACGGTCATCGCGTTGACCAGGATGTTCCCATCGTAAGCCGGATCGAAATTGACTTCGCCGCCGACCGTCGGGACGCCGACGCAATTGCCGTAGCCGCCGATCCCTGCGACCACCCCCGCGACGAGGTGCCGCGTCTTGGGATGATCGGGCCGGCCGAAGCGGAGCGCGTTCATGTTGGCAACGGGCCGCGCGCCCATGGTGAACACGTCGCGTAGGATGCCGCCCACCCCCGTCGCCGCGCCCTGATAGGGCTCGATGTAGGACGGGTGGTTGTGGCTCTCCATCTTGAAGATCGCCGCGTCGCCGTCGCCGATGTCGATCACGCCGGCATTCTCGCCCGGACCCTGGATGACCCACGGCGCCGACGTCGGCAGCTTCTTCAGGTGAACGCGCGAGCTCTTGTAGCTGCAATGCTCCGACCACATGACCGAGAAGATGCCGAGCTCGACGAGGTTCGGCTCGCGGCCGAGGGCACTCAGGATGCGCTGATATTCGTCGGGGCTGAGGCCGTGCTCGGCGACGGTTTCGGGCGTGATGCAAGGAGCTTCGAGAACGTCCATGCGCCGCCCCTAGGGCTCAAGCGCAGATGTGAAAACCCCCGCGGCGCTGACTCGCCACGGGGGTCTCGAAGCCGGCGATAGCGAGGCTTAGCTCTTGCAGCTTTGCCCGTTGTACGTGATCGAGGCGGCAGCCGGGTCGCCCTTGAGCTCGTTGCCTGGAGTAACCGGGGTACCCACTTCCTCGCGGGTTTTCTTCACCCGTGCGGTATTGTCCGACATCCAGTCGATGTAGACGACGTGGTTGTCCTTACACCGATACGCCTTGCTCGACGTGATCGAGGGCGGGAGCGCAACGGGCGCGTTCTCGACCTTGTTGGTCTCTTCGCCGCCGATGGTTTGGCCCTTGCTGTTGCAACCGGCTAGCGCAGCGGCGGCAGCGAGCGTGATGAGTATGGTTGTGCGAGTCATGAGTCGCGCCAATCGCGGCGTTAGCGTCGATGGTCAATACGGTGTTCTTGCATCTTGTCGATCTGGGACATAGCTTCATCGACTGGATGCCGTACCAAGTGGGGAGCAGCGCGCAGCGCATCCGTATCGGCCTGACCGGGCTCGCCTTTGCCTTTCTCCTCGTCCTGCTGGGCTCGATCATCAGCCGGTCGAGCCGGGACGAAGCCAGCAATGCGGCGCAGCAGGCGGCCGCCAATGAGCCGAGCGAGCCGCTCGCCGAGCTTGGCGTCGCGCCCGGCGGGTCCGAAGCGACCAACAACAGCGCAGCACAGAAGAAATGACCCGCGCGCGCCGGCGCGCGCTCCTGCCTCTGTTTGCAATTGCAGTCGCGGGCGCGGCCTTCGCGCTTGCTCGAAGCGGTGGCGAAGGACCCAAGCCCAGGCCTCCCGCGCAGCGCCCGACCTTGCTGCTGCTCACCAGCCTGCCGCTGATCTTTGGCGAGGATTTCTCGCTGAAGGGTGGCGGCTCGCAAGCGCTGCGCCGGTTGCAATCGCGCTATCGCGTCGTCCCGATCGCCACCTCGAGCAATGCAGAGCTGGCCAGGGGGCGCCTGCTGCTGATGGCTCAGCCTCCCGCGCAAACGCCCGAGAACCTGGTTGCACTGGATGATTGGGTGCGTCGCGGGGGCCGGGTGATGCTGCTCGCCGACCCGATGCTGGAATGGCCCAGCAAGCGTCCGCTTGGTGACGTGCTGCGCCCCCTACCGATGTTTGCCGACACGGGGCTGCTTTCCCACTGGGGTCTGCGCCTTGACACTCCGGACCAGCGCGGACCTGCGCTTCGGAAACTCGCCGGCCGCGAAATTCAGACGATTTCGCCGGGCGCCTTGTTTGGGGCCTGTGCAATCAGTGCCGACCGACTCGTCGCACGGTGCAGCCTCGGACGAGGCATGGGGGTGGTAGTTGCCGATGCAGATTTCCTGAATCCCGCGAACAAGGACGGACCCACCGATGGGAATCTTCCCGCGCTGCTGAATGAACTTGTGAGACTCGAACCGTAGGGAGTTAGCCGAGTCGCATAATCACAGACTTATCCACAGGGTTGTCCTCTAAGAACAGGATAAGAACAAGGCTGCCGCCGCCCATCAAAAAGTCGCAGAAATCCGCCGCGGACCATGAAATCCCATTAATTCCCACGAAAACCCATTGTATCCCGCATCCCGTTGAGTTACCAACATTGCTGGAGCGCGGGGGCTAACCCTTTGATTCGAATTTGAACGCGGCGCGCGCGACGGCGCGCATCCGCGAACCCTCGCCCGCGTGCTCCGAACAGGGAGTGGGTTTGGCGTGGCGCTAGAGCATCTGTTTCAGGGCAGTGCGCTGAACGCGGTCGATGCGAAGGGCCGCGTATCCATTCCCGCATTCCTGCGCGGCGTGATCGAGCGCCGCGGCGACGCCCGCACCATCGTCCTCGCCAAGCACGAGACCTTCGCCTGCCTCAGCGCTTACGACCCCGCCTACGCCGCGCTGAAGCACGCCAAGCTCGAGCGCCTGCTCGAGAAGGAAGAAACCGGCCCCGACGCGCAGCTCGACTATCAGCAGCGCAACCTCATGGCCTTCGCCGCGACCGAAGAAGTGCCGTACGACAGCTCCGGCCGGATCCTGTTTCCGCCGATGATGCGGCGCAAGGGACAAATCGCCGATTTTGCGCTGTTCCTCGGCACCGGCGAGACCTTCCAGATCTGGAATCCCGACCTGCTCCTCAAGGACCCGCGCATCCCCGAGGACCTCAAGGACATCGCCCGTTACCGCCTCGAAGAACGAGGCCAGTCATGACCAGCACCGGCGCACAACAGGCCCCACATGTGCCGGTGCTGGTCAGCGACGTAATCGCCGCACTCGCGCTTGTCGGCGGAGAGACGGTGGTCGACGGGACATTTGGAGCGGGCGGCTACACGCGCGCCTTGCTCTCTGCGGGGGCGGGACGAGTGATTGGATTCGATCGCGACCCCGATGCGATCGAAGCGGGAAGGTCACTCGTCCCGGACCCGCGGCTCGAGCTGGTCCATGACAACTTCAGCCAGATGGACCGCGTTCTTGCGGAGCGCGGGATCGGGCTCGTCGACGCCATCGCCCTCGATATCGGCGTCAGCTCGATGCAGCTCGATCGCGCCGAGCGCGGTTTTTCGTTCCAGGCCGACGGCCCGCTCGACATGCGGATGAGCCGCTCGGGACTGACCGCCGCCGAATATCTGAACACGGCCGAGGAGGCCGAGATCGCCCGGGTCCTGCGCGACTATGGGGAGGAGCCGCGCGCCCGGGCGATCGCCCGCGCCATCGTTGCCGCCCGGCCGGTCGAGCGCACCGCCGAGCTGGCGGCGATCGTTCGCCGCGCCGCCGGCTTCCGCCATGGCCAGAAGAGCGATCCCGCGACACGCACCTTCCAGGCGATCCGCATCCACCTCAATGCCGAGCTGGACGAACTCGAGCAGGGCCTCGAGGCCGCGGAGCGCTCGCTGAAGCCCGGCGGCCGCCTTGCGGTCGTCACCTTCCACAGTCTCGAGGACCGTATCGTGAAGCGTTTCTTTCGCGAGCGGAGCGGGGGCACTCCCGCCGGCTCTCGGCACCGTCCGGCGCTGGTCGATCCCAACGAGCCGACATTCGAGCGCGTCGCCAAGCCAGTCGGGCCGTCCGAGCGTGAGCTCGCGTCCAACCCGCGTGCCCGCTCGGCGCGCCTTCGCTCCGCTGTCCGTACTTCCGCACCACCCCGCAAGGAATGCCTGCAATGAGTAGCCGCAGCTTCCGCTCCGTCTTCATGGTCGCCAGTTGCGCCGGCGCGGCGCTCGGCTGCTACCTGGTCTCGCTCCGCGTCGCGTCGGAACGCGCCCAGCTCGAAGCGGTCGAGACGCGGATCGTCCTCGCCCAGCGCGACATGCGCGTCCTCCAGACCGAGATCGGGACGCGCGGTCGGCTGTCGCAACTCGAGCGGTGGAACGCGGGCGCCTTCGCGCTTGCCGCGCCGTCAGCGGATCAGTTCCTCAAAGGTGGGTTCGAGCTCGCGCGCCTTGCCCAGCCCGAGCATAAGGTGAACTTCGACGCGCCCGTGGTGCTCGCATCGGCCCCGGCTCCGGTCAAACCGCCAGCCATGGTCCAGCCCGAAGCCGACGATTCGGGCGTATCCGCCGCGTCCGTCGCTCCAAGCGCCTTGCTTCATGAGGCGAGCCTGAAAACCGAAACGCGCGAGGTCCCGGCGCGGCCGGCCGTCATCTTGCCCCAGACGGCCGCCAGAACCACGGACAAGCCGGCAACATCGGCTAAGCCGGCCCAAGCCAACTCCGTGGCGAAGCCGGGCCTCGCGGCCGCCCAGCCGAAGCCGCCGCAGAAGCCGGCGCAGGCGGCCAAGAAATCAGTGGATAAGCCTGCGGTCGTTACGGAGCGGGCCGTGACAAGACCCATTCGGCTTGCGAAGGTCGACCCGCTTGCACCGCTTCCGGCCAAACATTCCAAGGGCTTGACTGCCGAGAGATGAACGCACCATCGCCCGCTCTCGTCGCGCCACGGCCCGAGCGGCTCCGACTGGTCGGCCAGCGCCGCCAGATCCTCGCCGTCATGCACCAGCGGCTGATGTTCGGCATGCTGATCTATGCCGGCATCATCGCGATCATCGCGCTCCGCCTCCTGTACCTCGCGGCCTTCGGAGACCATGCCGGGCGGAAGGAGGAACTGACCTCCTACATCCCAGAGCGCGGCGATATCGTCGACCGCAACGGCGACCCGCTTGCCCGAACGATCGATGCGTGGACGATCGCGGTTCATCCCAACAAGGTGATCGGGGATAAGCTCGCGCTTGCCCGGCGTCTTGCCGGTCTGATGCCCGAATATAGCGAGGAGCAATATTTCGGCCTGCTGAAGTCGGGTAAATCCTTCTTCTACTTGCGCCGCCGTGCCTCTCCGGCTTTGGTCGAAGCGGTCAACGCGATCGGCGAGCCCGGCCTCGCCATCCAGCGCGAGCCCGATCGCCTCTATCCGCAGACAAGCCTCGCGGCCCACGTCATCGGTTTTACCGACATCGACGGCCACGGCGTTGCAGGCATGGAGCGCGCCTTCGACGGCCCGCTGTCTGATCCCGCTACCCGGGGCCAACCGCTCGTGTTGTCGATCGACAGCCGGGTGCAACAGGCGCTCGAGCATGAGCTTCTCGACGCCATGACGCACTTCTCGGCGATCGGCGCCGCCGGCGTAGTCATGGATGTCCGTACCGGAGAGGTGCTGGCAATGACCTCGCTGCCCCAGCTCAACCCGAACGCGGCGGGCCAGGGCTCGGACGAGGCGCGGTTCAACCGCGCGACGCTAGGCGTCTACGAGCTTGGCTCGACCTTTAAGCCCTTTACCGTCGCGATGGCGATGGACAGCGGCATCATCAAATCCTTCGGGCAGATCTACAACTGCCCGCAGGAGCTTCACGTCTACGGCCACGTCGTCCACGACACCCATCCCTACGGTCGCGCGTGCACGGTCGCCGAGATCATGAAGGAAAGCTCCAACATCGGAACCGCGCAGATCGCCGACCAGGTAGGCGCGACACGCCAACAGGCGTTCCTAAAGAAGATGGGCTTTCTCGACCCGGTCCGGATCGAGCTCAAGGAGCGCGGCCGCACGCTTACCCCCGGCTCGCGCTGGGGACCGTTCGAGACGATGACCGTCGGTTTCGGCCACGGCATCGCCGTCACCCCGCTTCATCTCGCGACCGGCTACGCGACCCTGTTCAACGGTGGGGTGTACCACCCGGCGACGCTGCTCAAGATCGACCGCAATCATCCGGTGCCGCGCGGGGTGCGTGTCTTCTCGGAGGACACGAGCATGAAAATGCGCTCGCTGCTGCGGCTGGTCGTCACCGACGGCACCGGCAAGAAGGCGGACGCGCCCGGCTACCGGGTCGGCGGCAAGACCGGCACCGCGGAGAAGCTCGCAGGCGGACATTATACCTCTGCGGCAGTGGTTACGAGCTTCGCGGGTGTGTTCCCGATGGACGAGCCTCGCTATGTGATGGTCATGATGCTCGACGACCCCAAGGCCACGGCCGAGACCTACGGCTTCCATACGGCCGCGTGGAACATCGGCCCGGCATTCGGAGTCGCGGTCAGCCGCATCGCACCCTTGCTCGGCGTCCATCCTGACAAGGGTCGCGAGCCCGACATGAGCCTCGTGCTCCCGTACGTTCACGAAACGAAGGAATAGCCTCCCGGTGCGCCTGCGCGATCTCGCGGACGTGGCCTCGGACTCGGAGGTCACCGGCTTCGCCCTCGATCATCGCAAAGTCGCCGCAGGCAGCGTATTCGGCGCGTTCAGGGGCGCGGTGTTCAACGGCGAGGATTTCATCGGACAGGCGGTCGACCGCGGCGCAGTCGCGGTGGTTGCGCGGCCAGAAGCACCGGTCGACGGCGTACCGTTGCTCGCCGATCCCGAGCCGCGCCGCCTGTTCGCCGAGCTCGCCGCGAAATATTACGCGCCGTTCCCGGAAAGGGTGGTTGCCGTGACCGGCACCAACGGCAAGACCTCGACCGTCGAAATGACCCGCCAGATGTGGCGCATGTCGGGGCATCGCTCGGCGTCGATCGGGACCCTGGGCGTCACGACCTCCGACGACCAGGTATCGACGGGGCTGACGACCCCCGACATCGTCACCTTTCTCAACAACATGGCTGGCCTTAAGCGCATGGGAATCAGCCATGTCGCCTACGAAGCGTCGAGCCACGGCCTCGACCAGCATCGCGCCGAGGGCGTTCCGCTGGCTGCCGCCGCTTTCACCAACTTCAGCCGCGACCATCTCGACTATCACCAGACGATGGAGGCTTATTTCGAGGCGAAGATGCTGCTGTTCGAGCGGCTCCTTCAGCCCGGGAAGCCGGCCGTCATCTGGACCGACGACGCCAAGTCCGACGAGGTGATCGAACGGTGCCGTTCCCGGGGCCATGACGTCCTGACCGTCGGCCGGAAGGGCGAGACGATCCGCCTGGTCGAGCAAAAGCCGACCGCGCTCGGCCAGGCGCTCGTGCTGGAGCATGGCGGTAAGTCGCATCGCCTGGCGCTGCCGTTGATCGGCGCCTACCAGGCCGCCAACGTGCTCACCGCGGCGGGCCTCGTCCTGGCGACCGGCGGCGAATGGGATTCAACCTTCTCCGCGATGCAGCGCGTCGCGCCGGTGCGCGGACGCCTGGAGCGGGCGGTGATCAGCCGCGGCGGAGTCCCGGTCTACATCGACTACGCGCACACACCGGACGCGCTGGAAGCGGCGATCGCGGCCCTTCGACCCCACGTCGAAGGCAGGCTGATCACCGTGTTCGGCGCGGGCGGCGACCGTGACCAGGGCAAGAGGCCGGAGATGGGCCGCGTCGCGACCGAGCTCTCCGACGTCGTCATCGTCACCGACGACAATCCGCGGAGCGAAGACCCGGCGCGGATCCGCGCGGACGTCATGGCCGGCGCCGCCGGTGCAATCGAGGTCGGCGGCCGGCGCGAAGCGATCGCCGAGGCCATCCGGATCGCGAAGGAAGGCGACATCATCCTCGTCGCCGGCAAGGGCCACGAGACTGGGCAGATCATCGGCGACAAGGTGCTTCCGTTCGACGACGCGCTGGTGGCGCGGGAATGCGCCGCATGAGCGCGCTTTGGACCTCTGACGAGATCGCCGCGGCGACCGGCGGAACACCGAGCGTGCGCTTCGAAGTCAACGGCGTCACCTTCGACAGCCGCGAGGTCCAGCCCGGCGACCTGTTCGTCGCGATGCCCGGTACCGTCCACGACGGGCACAAGTTCGTCGCGGGCGCTTTCGCGTCAGGAGCCGCCGGAGCAATCGTCTCGCAGCCGGTGGACGGTCCGCATGTGCTCGTCGCCGACACGTTCGCCGCCCTGCAGTCGCTAGGACGCGCCGCGCGTGAGCGGAGCAAGGCTACGGTGTTCGGTGTGACCGGCTCGGTCGGTAAGACGAGTACTAAGGAGGCGCTCTACGCCGCGCTGGAGCGCAACCGGCCGGGCAAGGTCCATCGTTCGGTCAAGAGCTACAACAACCACACCGGCGTGCCGCTCAGCCTCGCCCGGATGCCGCGCCATTCTGAGTTCGCCGTCCTCGAAATGGGAATGAACAATGCGGGCGAGATCCGTGCGCTGGTCGCGCAGGTCCGCCCCCATGTCGCGCTGATCACCACCATCGCCCCCGCGCATATCGAGAATCTCGGATCGGAGGAGGCGATCGCCGACGCCAAGGCGGAAATCTTCGAGGGCCTGGAGCCAGGCGGTATTGCGATCCTTCCGAACGACACCCCGCATCGCGACCGCCTGCTGAAGGCCGCTCGGCGGCGCGCTGACCGCATCATCACCTTCGGCAGCGGCGATGCGGATGTTCATGCCGTGCATGCCGTCGCCTCGGAGCGCGGAGGGAGCCTGATCAGCGCCGCTTTGCTGGAGCGCGAGCTGACCTTCACCATATCCCAGCCGGGCGAGCATTGGGTCGCGAATGCGCTCGGCGTCCTGGCGGCAGTCGAGGCGGTCGGAGCGGATGTCGCGCTCGCCGGACTCGCCCTTGCCGACATGGGGAGCCTCAAGGGGCGCGGGCAGCGCCATCGTGTCCGCGTCGATGGCGGCGAGCTGTTGCTGATCGATGAGAGCTACAATGCGAACCCCGCATCCATGGCCGCGACGCTGAAGAGCCTCGGTGCGGAAAAGGATGCCAGGCGCCGGATCGCGGTGCTCGGCCCGATGCGCGAGCTTGGGCCGCACAGCGACGAGCTCCACGCCGGCCTCGCGCCGGCGGTCATTGCCGCCCATGTCGACCGACTGATCCTCATCGGCGACGAGATGCGGTCGCTCGCGGAGCGGGTCGTCGGGCATGTCTCCGTCGATCTCGTATCGAACGTCGACGAAGCAACCGACGCGCTGATGCGCCTGGTCCGGCCGGGAGACGCGGTCCTGGTCAAGGCCTCCAACTCGGTTGGACTTGCGAAACTCGTGGAGCATGTTTCAGGAGCCCTCGAATGCTCTACGTAATCGCCGAGCAGCTGGGCTTCCCCGGCATTCTCAACCTGATCCGCTACATCAGCTTCCGCGCCGGCGCGGCCAGCGCGACCGCGCTGCTGATCGGGCTGCTGCTCGGCCCGACCTTCATCAACTGGCTGCGAGCCAAGCAGGGCAAGGGCCAGCCGATCCGCACCGACGGCCCGCAAAGCCATCTCGCCAAGCGCGGCACGCCGACCATGGGCGGCCTGCTCATCCTGACCTCGGTCGCGATCTCGGTCCTGCTGTGGATGGATCTTCGCAACCCCTATGTCTGGGCGTGCCTGCTGGTCACCGGCGGGTTTGGCCTCATCGGCTGGCTCGACGATTACGACAAGGTTCGGAAGGCGCATCACGCCGGGCTCAGCGGCAAGACCCGGCTGACGCTCGAGTTCGTCATTGCCGGGATCGCGACCTGGCTGATGGTGCGCAACAGCGGCACCGCCTTGCACCTGCCCTTCGTCAAGGAAACGGTCATCGACCTCGGCTGGTTCTACGTGCTGTTCGGCGCGTTCGTGATCGTCGCGTTCGGCAATGCGGTGAACCTGACCGACGGGCTCGACGGCCTCGCGACAATGCCGGTGATCATCGCCAGCCTCGCCTTCGTGCTGTTCGCCTACCTCGTCGGCAACGCGAAGTTCGCCGCCTATCTCGGAATCCCGCATGTACCCGGGGCGGGCGACCTCACCGTGCTGCTGCTGGCGATCATCGGGGCGGGGCTTGCCTTTCTCTGGTTCAATGCGCCTCCGGCCGCGGTGTTCATGGGCGACACCGGCAGCCTTGCGTTGGGCGGCGCGCTCGGCGCGGTCGCGGTCGCGACCCACCATGAATTCGCCTTGGTGATCGTCGGCGGCATCTTCGTGGTGGAAGCGCTTTCGGTCGTCATCCAGGTGCTGGTCTACAAGCGCACGGGCAAACGCGTCTTCCTGATGGCCCCGATCCACCACCATTTCGAGCATTTGGGCTGGTCCGAGCCTACGGTCGTGATCCGCTTCTGGATCATCAGCTTCGTGCTGGCGCTGGCGGGCCTCAGCACCCTCAAGCTCAGGTGATCACGGCCAGGGCCTTCGCGGGCAAGCGTTATGCGGTCTACGGCCTCGCGCGCTCAGGGCTGGCGACGGCCGAGGCGCTGCTCGCCAGCAGCGCAAAGGTCACGGCTTGGGACGCCAAGGAAGAGGCGAGGGCGAAGGCGCCCGCCGCAACTCAAATTGCCAACCTGGACGAGATCGACCTCTCACAATTCGACAGCTTGGTCGTCACGCCCGGACTTCCGCTCAACCGTCATCCGATCGCGCAGCGCGCTCGCGACTCCGGCGTCGAGATCATCGGCGACATCGAGCTGTTCGCCCGCGCGCGGCCCGAGCTTCCGCCGCACAAGGTCGTCGGCATCACCGGCACCAACGGTAAGTCGACGACCACCGCGCTCGTGCACCACATCCTCAAGACTGCGGGCGTTCCGGCGACGATGGGCGGCAACATCGGCTTGCCGATCCTCGCGCAGGATCCGTTGCCGGAAGGCGGAGTCTATGTGCTCGAGCTGTCGAGCTACCAGATCGACCTGACGCAGAGCCTCGACTGCGACGTCGCGGTGCTGCTCAACATCACGCCCGACCATCTCGATCGGTATGAGAGCTTCGAGGCTTATGCAGCGTCGAAAACGCGCCTGTTCGAGATGCAGACCGATCCTCACCTAGCGGTGGTCAGCAAGGAACTGGATGCTTGGGAGGCCGTCCGGGACGCGCGCGGTGGCGGGCGCTACCTGACGGACTATCTAGACACGCCGGTTGGTGACATCCTGTCCGATTGCGGACTTTGGCCAGCGCTCCCCGGCCCACACAACATGCAGAATGCGGAGGCGGCGGCGGTCACCTCTCATCACCTTGACGTGTATAATGAGACCATCCGCCGTGCCCTCCGCACCTATCCCGGCCTCCCGCACCGCATGGAGCGCGTTCGCGAAAAGGATGGCGTCCTGTTCGTCAACGACAGCAAGGCCACCAACCCGACCGCCACGGCGCCCGCGCTCGCCGCGTTCGACCGCATCCGCTGGATCTGCGGCGGGCAGGCGAAGACCGACAATCTCGACGAGTGTGCGCCGCACTTCGGGCACGTCGCCTCGGCCTACACGATCGGGGAGGCCGCCGACCTCTTCGAGAAGCTGTTAAGTCCTCACATCCCCGTGAAAAACTGTGGAAAACTGGACGTTGCAGTGCGCCAGGCCGCTGCGGATGCGGAGGCCGGTGATACGGTGCTGCTGTCGCCGGCCTGCGCGAGCTTCGACCAGTTCCGCGACTTCGAGGACAGGGGCGACCAGTTCAGGGCTTTGGTGGGGGCATTATGATCAAGACCATCTCCGGCCAGATCAAGGCCAAGGCCGCCCTGATCGATCCCGACCGCTACGGGCGTTCGGATACGAGCGCGATGGGCCGCTGGTTCTGGGAGATCGACAAGGTCCTTCTGCTGCTGGTGACGGTGCTGATCGCGATCGGCCTGATCGCGGTCGCTGCCGCTTCGCCTGCGGCCGCGCAGCGCTATTCGGGCGGCAACGTCCGCTTCTCCGAGCTCTATTATTTCTGGCGGCAGCTCGCATGGATCGCGATCGGCGTGCCGGTGATGATCGCCATCTCGATGATGCCCAAGGAACGGGTGCGGCGCCTTTCGCTGTTCGGCGCGGCCTTTTTCTTCGTCCTGCTGATCTTCGTCCCGGTGATCGGCCCGGAACATAACGGCGCCAAGCGCTGGATCGAGTTCGGCGTCGGACAGGTGCAGCCGTCGGAGTTCCTCAAGCCCTTCTTCGTCGTGTCGCTAGCCTGGCTTTTGAGTCTCAAGGACAGCGACAAGTCGCTTCCCGTCTATCCCCTCTCGGCGTTGCTCACCGGCACCATCGCCTTCCTGCTCATGAAGCAGCCGGACTTCGGCAGCACGATCATCTTCTGCGCGGTGTGGGTGGCCATGCTCGCGCTTGCCGGCGTGAGCCTCCGGACGCTCGGTATCCTCGCGGGCGCGGGCGTTGTCGGCCTCATCCTCGCCTATCTCTTCTACCCGGTTGCGACGACCCGCATCGACGGCTTCCTGTTCGGCGAGGGCGACAACTTCCAGGTCGAGAATGCGCTTCGCACGCTCACCGCCGGGGGGCTGTTCGGCATGGGTCCGGGGGGAGGCACGCGCAAGTTCGGCCTTCCGGAGCCGCATACCGACTACATCTTCTCGGTGATCGGCGAGGAGTTCGGGCTGATCGCCTGCCTTGCCATCGCGCTTCTCTATCTCGGGATCGTCGCGCGGGTGCTGGTCAAGCTGGTCGACGAGGACAACAGCTTCTCGATCCTCGCCGCTGCCGGACTCGCAGTGGAATTCGGGCTGCAGGCGCTGATCAACATGATGGTCAACGTCCAGCTCGCCCCGTCCAAGGGAATGACGCTGCCGTTCATCAGCTATGGCGGAAGCTCGATGCTCGCGCTGTCGATTGGCATGGGCTTGCTGCTCGCCTTCACGCGCCGAAACCCCTATCTGACGCGCTCGCCCTATGTCGTGAAGTGGAGCGGGGAGAGCCTGGCGGGATGAACTTCGTACTGGCCGCGGGAGGCACCGGTGGGCACATGGTTCCCGCCCACGCTTTGGCGGACGAGCTCAGGAGCCGCAATCACGGCGTCCTGCTGATCACCGACGATCGCGGCGCCCGCTTCCCCGGGCTGTTCGAGAACGTGCCGGTCCACATCCTGCCCGCGGGTCGGCTGGGTGGCGGGCCGATCGGCTGGCTGAGGGCCGCGGGATCGGTCGTGAAGGGCAGGGCCCAGGCCAAGCGGCTCTATCGCGAGCACACGCCCAATGCGGTGGTGGGCTTCGGCGGCTATCCTGCATTCCCGTCGCTCCTCGCGGCCAGCGCGCTGCGAATCCCGACGGTCCTCCATGAGCAGAATGCGGTGATGGGCCGCGTCAACCGGCTGCTTGCCGGCGAGGCAGCGGCGATCGGCACTGCCTATGACGAGGTCGACCGCCTGAAGCCCAAGTACCGGTCGAAGGCCGTGCTGATCGGCAATCCGGTGCGCGAGGAGATCGCACGGCTCGGCGAGCTGCCGTTCCCGGCGTTCGACGAATATGCGCCGCTCAAGATCCTCGTCACCGGCGGGAGCCAGGGCGCGAGCGTGCTGAGCGCGGTGGTCCCCGAGGGGCTCGGCAAGCTCGAGCCGTCGCTCAGGCGGCGGCTACAGGTCGTCCAGCAATGCCGCCCCGACGACATCGATCGCGTCCGCCAGCAATATTCCGACCTCGGCATACCGGCCGAGCTGATGACCTATATCGAGGACATGCCGGCAAAGCTCGCCGACGCGCACCTGGTCATCGGGCGGGCAGGGGCGTCCACCGTGGCTGAGCTGAGCGCCGCTGGCCGTCCGGCGATCCTGATCCCGTTCGCGGCCGCGACCGACGACCATCAGACCGCCAACGCGCGCGAGCTGGTGAAGGCCGGCGGCGCGCGTGCGATCGCGCAGGCGAGCTTCACGCCCGACGTCCTGGCTCGCCAGATCGAGGCTCTCGCAATGGACCCGATCGCGCTGAACAACGCGGCCGCGCGTGCCTTGTCGGTCGGCCGTCCCCATGCCGCCCGGGACCTCGCCGACCTGGTCGAGCGGGTCGGCAACGGCATCGCGCCGGTCGCCGTTGGCCCCGCGCTGTCCCCGCGCGTTACTGCCGGCGCTCCGAGCGGAGCGATGCCCGCATGATGAAGGCTTTGGGCACCGACATCGGAACGATCCATTTCGTCGGCATCGGCGGGATCGGCATGTCCGGCATCGCCGAAGTGATGCACCAGCTTGGCTACAAGGTGCAGGGCTCGGACATGGCAGACAGCTATGTCGTCGAGAAGCTGCGCAAGGAAGGCATTCCGGTCTCCATCGGCCATAGCGCCGACAATCTCGGCGATGCCGCCGTCGTCGTCTGCTCGACCGCGATCAAGGAGAATAACCCCGAGTTCCAGGCCGCGGCGGAGCGGCGCATTCCGCGCGTCCGGCGTGCGGAGATGCTCGCCGAGCTGATGCGGATGCAGAAGACCGTCGCCGTCGCGGGCACTCACGGCAAGACCACGACGACCTCGATGATCGCGGCGCTGCTCGACAGCGGCGGCGTTGACCCGACTGTCATCAATGGCGGGATCATCAATCGCTACGGCTCGAACGCCCGCCTGGGCAAAAGCGACTGGTGGGTGATCGAGGCCGACGAGAGCGACGGCAGCTTCTTGAGGCTCGACGGCACCATCGCCGTGGTCACCAACATCGATCCCGAGCATCTCGAGCACTACGGCAGCTTCGAGCGCGTCAAGGATGCCTTCGTCGAGTTCGTCGAGAACGTGCCTTTCTACGGCCTCGCCGTTCTTTGCGTCGATCATCCGGAGGTGCAGAACATCATTGGCCGCATTCGTGATCGAAGAATCGTAACTTACGGATTTTCCGCCCTCGCCGACGTCCGCGCGGACAATGTGACTCCCGTGCCGGGCGGGACCCGGTTCGATGCCCTGATTCTCGGCCGCGATGGCGAACGGCGGTCGCTGGCCGTCCACGTGCCCATTCCCGGCCGACACAACGTCCAGAATGCGCTGGCGGCGATCGCCGTCGCGCTGGAGCTCGGCATTTCGGATGAAACAATCGTTGCCGGCTTTGAACGGTTCGAAGGCGTCAAACGACGCTTCACCAAGGTCGGCGAGGTCGGCGGCGCGATCGTCATCGACGATTATGCTCACCACCCGACCGAGATCCGCGCCGTTCTCTCCGCAGCACGCGAGGGCGCGCAAGAGCGGGTGATCGCGGTCGTGCAGCCGCACCGTTTCACCCGCCTTCAGTCGCTGATGGACGAGTTCCAGAACGCCTTCAACGATGCCGACGTGGTGTTTGTGACGCCGGTCTATCCGGCGGGCGAGGAGCCGATCGAGGGGGTCGATTCAGCGGCACTGGTCGAAGGCCTTCGCGCCCACGGTCACCGCATGGTGCGCACCGTGGACAGCCTCGACGAGCTGTGCCGGGAGCTGCGGGACCTCGCCGCGCAAGGCGACATGATCATCTGCATGGGCGCGGGCGACATCACCAAATGGGCTGCGGCGCTTGCCGACGGCATTTGTGACGCGAGGGGCAAGAAATGAGCGCCGTCGCGACCATGCCGAGCGTCAGCGGCCGGCTCACGCCGAACGCGCCGCTCGCCCCGCTCGTCTGGTTCAAGAGCGGCGGCACCGCTGAATGGCTGCTCGAGCCGAAGGACGAAGAGGACTTGGTGAGCTTCCTCCGCGAGCTCGATCCGCAAGTTCCGGTCATGGCGCTGGGGCTAGGGTCCAACCTGATTGTCCGCGATGGTGGGGTTCCCGGCGTGGTCGTTCGCCTCGGCAAGCCCTTCTCGTCAATCGAGCGGCTCGACGAAACCACGCTTCGCTGCGGTGGCGGCGCAAGTGGGATCCTGGTCAGCTCGACTGCCCGCGAGGCCGGGATTTCGGGACTGGAATTCCTGCGCGGCATTCCCGGCACGGTCGGCGGGTTCGTCAGGATGAACGGTGGCGCCTATGGCCGCGAAGTCAGCGATATTCTGGTCTCGGCGCGGCTCGTGTTGCGCTCGGGCGAGGTCGTGGAATGGCCGGCCGAGCGGCTGGGCTACACCTATCGCCACAGCGAAGTGCCTCCGCAAGCGACCGTCATCGAAGCCATCTTTCGAGGCTCGCCCGGCGATCCCGAAGCGATCGGCGCTGAGATGGATGCGATCGCCCGTGCGCGCGAAGAATCGCAGCCGCTGCGCAGCCGAACCGGCGGATCGACCTTCAAGAATCCCACGGGCCACAAGGCCTGGGCCTTGATCGACGCGGCGGGCTGCCGCGGCCTAACGATGGGTGGCGCCCAAGTCTCGGAAAAACATTGCAATTTCCTGCTCAATCTCGGTAGCGCCACGAGCGCGGAGATCGAGGAGCTGGGCGAGGAGGTCCGGCGCCGGGTCAAGGCGAAAACCCACATCGAATTGGAATGGGAAATCCAGCGGGTCGGCCAGCCATGAACAAGGACCTTCACGTCGTCGTCCTGATGGGGGGCTGGTCCTCAGAGCGCGAAGTGTCGCTGACCAGCGGCAAGGGCGTCGCCGCCGCGTTGCGCGAGCGCGGCTGGTCGAGGGTGGACGAGCTCGACATGGATCGCGACGTCGCCGCGCGGCTTGCGCAGCTTAAGCCGGACGTCGTGTTCAACGCACTCCACGGTACGCCGGGCGAGGACGGCACGGTCCAGGGCATGATGGACCTGATGGGCATCGCCTACACCCACAGCGGGCTTGAGACCTCGGTCATCGCGATCGACAAGGAGCTGACCAAGATGGTGCTGGTGCCGCACGGCATCCGCATGCCCGCCGGCAGGGTCGTCTCGAGCCATAGCCTGCACCAGGAGGACCCGATCCCGCGGCCCTATGTGGTGAAGCCGGTCAACGAGGGGTCTTCGGTCGGTGTCGCCATCGTCACCGAGAACGGCAATTACGGCAACCCGATCGGCCGCGACGTCGAAGGGCCGTGGCAGCATTTCGACACGTTGCTCGCCGAGCCGTTCATCAAGGGGCGCGAGCTGACCGTCGCGGTGATGGGCGGCGAACCCCTCGCGGTCACCGAGCTCAAGCCTAAGGCCGGTTTCTACGATTACGACGCCAAATATACCGACGGACTGACACAGCACGTCTGTCCGGCGGAGATCCCGTACGAAATCGCCTCGGCGATGATGGACATGGCGGCGCGCGCTCATCAGTTGCTCGGCTGCAAGGGCGCGTCACGCTCCGACTTCCGGTGGGACGACGAGCTCGGCGAAGCCGGCATCTACCTGCTCGAGGTCAACACGCAGCCGGGCATGACGCCGCTCAGCCTCGTGCCCGAACAGGCCAGGCTGAAGGGCATCAGCTACGGCGAGCTGGTCGAGCGGCTGATCGAGGAGGCGGTGCAATGAGCGCGGCCCATGTCCGTCGCGGCGGTGGCGCTGGCCGTACCAAGGCCAAGAAGCCGTCAAAGGTCGCAGTGCCGAAGAAGATCGCCAAGCGACTCCCGGTCGACCAAGCGCGCGCCAACAAGGTCGCGGCGATGGTCTTTGGGGTCTTCGTCCTCGCGATTGCCGCTGTCGTCGTCGTCGCCCTCGACATCCCGGCCAAAGCCGAACGTGCCGCAGGCGCCGCGGTGGGTGAGGCGGGCTTCAAGGTCAGCGGCTACCAGATCGTCGGCCTCAACCACATGAAGCGTGCGCTGGTCGACGCGGTCGTTGCCGACGAGCTCCGCCGAGCCGCGGCCGATGCGAGCTCGGACAAGGCACCCCAGGCGCTGGTCGACGTCGGCGAAATCCGCCGCCGCCTGCTCGCCTACGGCTGGGTCCAGGACGCGCGTGTATCGCGAAGGCTGCCCGACACGCTGGTGATCGATATCGTCGAGCGGCGGCCAGCCGCGCTCTGGCAAAATCAGGGTCAGCTCGCCCTGATCGACCGCGAAGGCGTCGTCCTCGATCGCGTTCCGGTCGACAAGATGCCCGACCTGCCGCTGCTGATCGGGCCAGGCGCGAATGCACAGACGGAGCAGCTCAACCGGCTGATGACCGCCGTGCCGACCCTCAAGCCCCAGCTCGCTTCAGCATCATGGGTCGGCTCCCGCCGGTGGGATTTGAACTTCCAGTCCGGTGAAACCGTGGCGCTTCCGGAAGGCGAGGAAGCCGCGAAGGCAGCGCTGGCCAAATTCGCCCGTGTCGACAAGGAAAGCGGATTGCTTGGCCGCGGAATCGTCCGCTTCGATCTTCGTGTGCCGGGCAAGATGATCGTTCGGCTCCCGCGCGCGCCGGGCGAACCGCTGGCGCCTGCGCCAACGCCGGAGGGCTAGTGGCGCAGATTGCCGACCAGCCGACTATAGCCGCGCTCGACATCGGCTCCTCGAAAGTGAGCGCGATCATCGCACGCCAGGATGACGAAGGCCGCCTGACCGTGCTCGGCACCGGCCAGCGCGAGAGCCGCGGGGTCAAGCGCGGCTTCATCACCGACATGGCCGCGAGCGAGCACGCCGTGCGCGAGGCCGTGGAGCTCGCCGAGCGAATGGCCGGCCAGACGGTCGAGGAAGTGTGGGCGAGTTACGGCGCCGGCGGGCTCGTCAGCGATGTCGCCAATGTCGAGGTCGAACTCGGCGGCCATCCCGTCGAGCAGGCCGACATCGATCAGCTAATGAGCGCGGGCAAGGACGCCATCGACCGCAACGGGCAGGTCGTGTTGCACGCGCACCCAGCCCTCTACACGATCGACCGAGCGCAGGGCGTGCAGCAACCGATCGGCCTCCACGCCAACCGGCTCGGCGTCGACATCCACGTCATCGCGGCAGAACCGTCGCCGCTCAGGAACGTCGATACGGTAATCCGCCAGGCGCACCTCGGGGTGAAGGCCATCGTGGCCTCGCCCGTTGCCGCGGCGCTCGCCTGCCTCAGCGACGAGGAGCGCGAGCTCGGCGTCGCGCTGGTCGAGCTCGGCGCGGAAGTCACCAACGTCTCGCTTCATTACGGCGGCATGCTGGTCGGCCTGCGCTCGATCCCGCTCGGTGCGCGCGACATCACCAACGACATCGCAGCCGCCTTCGCCGTGCAGCGGCGCGACGCCGAGCGGCTCAAATGCTTCTACGGATCTGCGATGACGAGTCCGCGCGACAATCACGAGATCATCGAGGCCACCCAGATTGGTGCCGAGCAGGGCGCCGAGCCGATGAAGCTAACGCGCGCGCAGCTGATGATGGTCATCCGCCAGCGCGTCGAGGAGCTGACCAACGAGATCGAAAAGGCACTCAAGGGCCTCGGCTTCACCGGGCCGGTCGGCCGACAGGTGGTGCTGACCGGCGGTGGGGCCGAGCTGAAGAATGTCGCCGACTACATGCAGGGCGTGCTCGGCCGGTCCGTCCGGCTGGGGCGGCCGAAGCAGATCACCGGCTTGCCCGACGCGCACAGCGGCCCGGCCTTCTCGACGCTGGTCGGCCTGGCACTGCTCGCGTCGAGCGGACGCGGCGACATCCGGGACATCGCGGGCCCGGTGATCCGCCCAACGCCGGCCAAAGGACTGCTCGGGCGTTTGGTGCAGGTCATGAAGCGCGACTTCTAGCCCTTCGTATAGCGTGCTAGCGTCGGGCAAGGGGGCAAGCGGATGGCTACAATCGCGAAGCGTCGGAGCAGCGGCATCGAGATGGTGCTTGTGCTGCTGCTTGGGCTGGCCATCCTCCTCAACTATGTCGATCGGGGCGCGATCGCGATTGCCGCGCCGAAGCTGAAGCCCGAGCTCGGGCTTAACGCCAAAGAGTTCGGACTCGCGGTATCCGCTTTCTTCTGGATCTATGCGCCGATCCAATATGCCATCGGTTGGGCGTGCGATCGCTGGTGCGTTTATCGGCTGTTGGCCGCGGGCATCGCCTTGTGGGCCGTGAGCACAATGATGATGGGCTTTGTCGGCTCACTGGCGGCACTGGTCGTCCTTCGCCTGCTGCTCGGCCTGGGGGAGAGCATCACCTTTCCCGGGGCGACCAAGGTGATCTCGCGGCATGTCCCACCGCACAGCCGTGGCATGGCGAACAGCGTGGTTGCGATGGGTATCGCCCTTGGCCCCGTCATCGGTACGCTCGCCGGCGGGCTGATCGTCGCCCACCAAGGATGGCGGCCCATGTTCGTCATCTTCGGCGCAATGACGTTGCTCTGGGTGGCGCCATGGCTGCTGATCGCGCGCAGGGTGCCCGATTTCGCGTCGCGCTCCAGCGAAGTGCGCGTGCCCGTTGCCCCGCTCGCGGGTCGCTGGCCAGTCTGGTCGATGAGCGTCGCGCATTTCTGCGCCACCTATTCGCTCTACTTTGTCGTCACCTGGCTGCCGCTTTATCTGGTGCAGTCGCGCGGTCAAACGATCGAGCACATGACCTACCTTGCCACGCTCGGATTCCTCGCTCAGGCAGTCGCGGCGTTCGCCATCGGCTGGTCGTCCGACCGCTGGACCCGCTCGGGCCGTGCTGAGGCGAAGTTCCGGCGGTGGAGCACGGCGGGAAGCGGCTTCCTTGCCGCGATCGGCGTCATTGGTCTCATGTATGCGCGTTCGGACGCTTTTATCTCCCTTTGGCTGATGGCTCTCGGCGTCTCGGCGGCGGTCCCGGGCGTGAACCTCTATGCCGTCGCGCAGATGTTCGCCGGGCCGCGCGCGTCCGGAACCTTCATCGGCATCCAGAATGCTACCGGCAACATGTCAGGCATTCTCGGGCCGATCATCACCGGGGCAATCATCGACTGGACGGGCGTCTACGATAATGCGTTCATCCTGACCGCGGCGATTGCGGCCTTCGGCGGCTTTTGGTGGCTATTGGCCGTGCCGAAGATCGAGCAGATGGAGCTCGACTAGCGTTCCGACGCGTCGCCCTTGAGGTAATCGGGCGCGACCATCGTCGGAGCCCTGGTCGCAGGCGCGGCGGGCTGGAGCAGCTTAAGGTCGAACCGCTCCTTGAATTGGCAGCCGAACTGGGTCCCCTTGGTCCAGCGCACCTCAGCGTCGATGATCCCGCCGGCCGCGAAGTCGAGCTGGATCTGGGCGCCGACAGGCAATTCCTCACGGCACTCGACCAGCGCTCCGCCGCCGGAGATGTTGCGCAGGCGGGCGCCCTTCACCTGACCCTGGTAGTGGAGCAGCGCGGCGCGGATGATCCGCATCCGCGGCTCGCGAGCCGGCAGCGCCGCCGGAAGAGCCGCCGAGCCTTTGCCAGCGAGCTCACGTGCTTCCTCGGCGGGCATCGGCCGGCCGAAGATGTAACCCTGCACGAGGCTGCAGCCGAGGTCGCGGACGAGCTGCAATTCCTCTGGCGTTTCAACACCTTCAGCGGTCGTCTGCATCTTGAGGTCGGACGCCAGGCCGACCATCGCCCGGATCAGCGCAGCATTGCGGCCTTGGAGGTCCGAGGCGCCGGTGACGAAGGAGCGGTCGATCTTGATCTTGTCGAACGGGACGCGCTGCAAGTAGCTCAGCGACGAATAGCCGGTGCCGAAGTCGTCGAGCGCGAGCTTGACGCCGATCGCTTTCAGGCTGGCGATCATCTCATGGACGTGGTCGTCGTTCGAAAGGAACACGCCTTCCGTGATCTCGAGCTCGAGCCGCTTCGCGGGCAGGCCGGTGTCGCTCAGCACCATCCGGACGACGGTCGGCAGGGCGTGGGACTTGAATTGCACGGGCGACAGGTTGACCGCGACGCTGATCGTTTCCGGCCAGCTTGCGGCTTCGGCACAGGCCGTACGGAGGACCCATTCGCCGATCTCGTTGATGAGGCCGATCTCTTCCGCGAGCGGGATGAACTCGACCGGGCTGATCGGCCCCTTCTCGGGATGTTCCCACCGAATGAGTGCCTCGAACCCGGTCACCGCCTCGCTCGAGGCGTCGACACAGGGCTGGTAGAGCAAGCGGAACTGGTTGTTCTCGAGCGCGACCCGGAGATCCGATTCCATCAGCTGTCGCTGCCGGGCCGCATCGTGCATCTCCGGCTCGAAGAAGCGGAAGCATCCCTTGCCGGCCGCCTTGGCCGCATAGAGCGCGAGGTCGGCGTCGCGCATCAGATCGTCGGAGGTGCGGTCGTCGTAGTCGGAGGTGACGATGCCGACCGAAGCCCCGATCGACACGGCGGTGCCGTTGATCGTGTAGGGCCGGGACAGGCTGTCGATGATGCCCTGCGCGAGCTTCGAAAGCTCGGTCTTGTCCGAGGTCGAGGGAAGGACGACCTCGAACTCGTCGCCGCCGAGCCGCCCGACCTGGCCGGCCTTGCCGATGACGTCACGAAGCCGAAGCGCCACGAGCCGCAGCAGGGTATCGCCGGCCGGGTGGCCGAGCGTGTCGTTGACCGCCTTGAAGCGGTCGAGGTCGAGCAGGAACATGGAGCAGCGGTGCTTGCGGCGCACGGCGCTCACCAGCGCGTCGTCGAGCGCACGCCGAAGCGCCTGCCGGTTGGCGAGCCCCGTCAGGGCGTCCTGGCGCGCAAGCCGGTCGAGCTCGACCTCCGACTGGCGCATCTGGGTGAGGTCCGAGGCGAAGCCGCGGAAGCCGAAGAAGCGCCCGATCTCGTCGTGGATGGGGCGGCCCGAAATCGACCACCAGGTCTCGTTCTTGGTCTTGGCGCGGACGATCAGGTCCTGAAAGGCGACGTGGGATGAGAGATAGAAACCGAGGGTCCGTTCGGATGTTGAACCGGCACCTTCGGCGGCCTCGGACGAAATGAGATCGGTGAAGGGGCGGTCGATGAGGTCGGCCGGCTCGCGGCCAAGCGCCCGTGCAACGTTGTCGCTGATGTAGGACAGCTTTCCTTCGCGACTGGTTTCCCAGAACCATCCTTTGCCGCTGGTCTCGAACTCGGCGATCAGCGCTTCGGCGGGCGAAGATTGGGCGCGCGTTTCCTCGGGGCCCGGATTGCCCACATTCCGCAGCATTTTCCTAAAACCTACCACGCGTCCGCTCCGTGGCCGCTTCATTGCCCGAATGTGGTTTAAAATCGGTTAGGTTTAGGCGGAGTTTATTGGCCTGGCGCAATTCGCAAGGCCGAGGTGCGCCTTCTTCCTGCGCGCCGGCCAGTCATAAGCGGAGCTAATCGCGGCCAACCGCCTTTCGATTGGCAAACCCAATGCCCAATGCCCAAACTTGGCTTATGGCACAAAGAGCGCGGGCCCTCGCACGACCGAAGGCGATCAATCCGCTTCGCGAAAGCCGTTCGATCAGGGGATCCTATCATAATTCGCGGTTGGCCGCGGCGAACGACCATGAAATTCGCATGAGCGTCATGACTTCCGGCTTCGAGTGGCATCGGCATCCAACGTCCGATGAGATCTTCTTCGTGATCGAGGGCGAACTGATCATCGAGCTCGAAGACACCGAGGTCCGCCTGCACGAGGGCGATCTGTTCACGGTCCCCAAGGGCGTGATCCACCGGACCCGTCCTGGCGGCCCCCGCTCGGTCAATCTGACGTTTGAAAGGGAGGGGTCCGGAACGGTGTTCGTCTGCGATCGGTGCGAAGGTGAAGACGCTCATCGTCCTGGCTCATCCTGAGCCTCGATCCTTTTGCTCTGAACTCGGCCGCCGCGCCGCCAGCCGGCTGAGGTTGATCGGCGAAGTGCGAATTCTCGATCTCTATGCGGATGGGTTCGACCCGGTAATCCGAGCCGCGCATTTTCCGGAGCGGGCCTCGCCCCGGCGGTTCGAGCCGATGATCGAGCAAGCGAATCAGGCGGCCCGAGACGCGGTCACGCCGGACATCGCCGGTTACCAGGCAGCCCTAGACTGGTGTGACCAATTGCTGCTCGTCTTCCCATTGTGGTGGTGGTCGATGCCGGCGATGCTCAAGGGATGGGTCGACCGGGTTTTCTCGACCGATTTCGCTTATGGCGCTCGCGATCTCGGCGGACGCAGGGCAATGCTGTGCACGACTGCTGAAACCAAGTCGGAGCGGTTCCTGCCAAAGGACGGTAACAATCCGCTCCACCACATCGAGCGCGGAATCCTCAAATTCTGCGGGTTCGACGTTGCACCGTCCTTTGTTGCGGCGGACATCTATACGTTGACCGACGAAGAGCGCGGGAAGCTGCTTGAGGGATTCGAGCGCTGGGTCTGGGACCATTTGGCTTCCGGATCCCGGAGTTGATCACCTGCGTCCTCGAGTATCGGATAGATCGGAATCGCGAGGCCGAGTTCGAACGCTGGTGCCGCATGTGGCTGCGGCTGATCCCCAGGTTCGGCGGCGTACATCACGGCTATTTCCTGCCGAGCGAAGGCCATAGCGACGTGGCGCTCGGTCTGTTCTCCTTCGCGAGCCTCGCCGACTACGAGCGATACCGGATTGCTGCCGCCGAGGATGAAGAAGCACTGGCCGCCACGAAGTTCCGCGATGAAACGGCGGGTGTGCTCAGCTGGAACCGCAGCTTCTTCCGACCGGTTTTAGCATTTGATGACGAGCTGCAGCCCGCCGACCCTGTGGATAAGTGAGTCTTTCGGGCGACACTTTCCCCCAGTTTTTTGGTCCGCGTTAACTTTTCCGCTTGGCTTGCGACTCGCAATGATTCAAAGATTCTTCCCGAAGGCTCAACGCGTTGCAGTGCTTGGGGGAGGTTTAGGGACATGAGCATCGATTTCATCCGGCCCGAGGTCGACGAGCTTCGCCCGCGAATCGCCGTGATCGGCGTCGGCGGCGCGGGCGGGAACGCCATCGCCAACATGATGCGCGCCGACGTTCAGGGCGTGGACTTCGTCGTCGCGAACACCGATGCGCAGGCGCTCAACAATTCCGCGGCCGACCGCCGCATCCAGCTTGGCCTGAAGATCACCCAGGGCCTGGGCGCCGGATCGCGGCCCGAGATCGGCCGAGCCGCGGCCGAAGAGACGCTGGACGAGATCATCCAGGCGCTGGACGGCTCGCACATGTGCTTCATCGCAGCCGGCATGGGCGGCGGCACCGGCACGGGTGCGGCTCCGGTCATCGCGAAGGCGGCCCGCGATAAGGGAATCCTGACCGTGGGCGTCGTGACCAAGCCCTTCGCCTTCGAGGGCGCGCGCCGCGGCCGCTCCGCCGACGCCGGCATCGCCGAGCTTCAGCAGCACGTCGACACTTTGATCGTGATCCCGAACCAGAACCTGTTCCGGCTCGCCAATTCGGAGACGACTTTCAAGGAAGCCTTCGAGATGGCCGACGAGGTGCTCCAGCAGGGCGTCCGCGGGATCACCGACCTGATGGTCATGCCGGGCCTGATCAACCTCGATTTCGCCGACGTCCGCTCGGTGATGAGCGAGATGGGCAAGGCGATGATGGGCACCGGCGAGGCCGACGGCGACAACCGCGCCATCGAAGCCGCCGAAAAGGCGATCTCCAACCCGCTGCTCGACGGTGTCAGCATGAAGGGCGCCAAGGGCGTGATTATCTCGATCACCGGCGGCGAGGATATGCGCCTGATGGAGGTCGACGAGGCCGCCAGCCACATCAAGGAGCTGGTCGACCCCGATGCGAA
>Ga0207711_10000786_pt1 | contig 31183 bp, 35 predicted proteins | sample KBSS34metaG_FD_184401 | JGI IMG/M metagenome (GOLD analysis project Ga0207711, IMG submission 184401) | Switchgrass rhizosphere microbial communities from Kellogg Biological Station, Michigan, USA - KBS S3-4 metaG (SPAdes) (version 2) | ecosystem: Host-associated > Plants > Roots > Rhizosphere... | reverse complement strand
GTTACCGACGCACGACGCGGGGTGGTCGCGAAAAGGTTTGTAGCTTCATGCCCCAGCATGCGCGGAACGATGTGGGCCTCAAGGCTTTGAGGCGTTCAAAGAGGATCGCGAAGCGACACGAATGACCGAAGAAGTAATTGCCCACATGAGGGCACGCATAGCGCGTACCCGCCAAGTCATTTCCCTTGCCCACGCAGAGGAGATGATTGCGGCTCTGGAAGCTATGATCGAGGAGGCCGAGGCAGATATTCGCCGCTTAGAGGAAATGGCGGCTCAGAACTCGCTGAGTGAGGGCTATAGCGCGGAGCTATTCTTGCTTACAGAAAGACAACCAACCGACTAATCCGAGCAGCTAACCGGCGAACGGCTCCCCCTAGTCCGCTAACGTCCGCTTTCCACCCATTGCTGCCACCACGTTAGCCAATTACTGATCGCTCGCGTCTCCAAAAAGAAAGCTCAATCGCTTCACGAGAGCGTCATTCATCGCCTCGTACGCAAGCCGTTGCTGTTCGAGACGACGGTGCCCCCACAACCGTGGGAGAAGGCCGGAGAGTCGCTCGCCGTGCCGCATCTCAGTAGCCTGCCCGCTGCCACTCAGTTCAAAGTAATGCTGTCCACGAAACAGCAGCGGTACAGTACCGACCCACTCCAAGCGGGTAGGCGCCTCAGCGGCCATGATTGTGACGTCCTGCGTGATCGTTCGGCCCGGATGGCCGGGATCGATGAAAGTCATTCGGACGCGAGCTCCGTTCTCGGGAACCCCATTGGCGGCGACGTTGAGCGGATTCCAATCGCGGTAAGCTCCAAAGTCGGTCAGCACTGACCAGACCTTTTCGCGCCCGAAGGGCAGCAGGGCTTGGGTGACGATCTCTCGCATCATGGTACTAGTAAACGAGAAGCGGCCGAGCGAGCAGAACTATGACGATAATGTCTGCTTTCCACCCATTGCGGACGTTAGCCCTTCTGTTACGGTTACGTAACTCTCGGGGGCTGAATGAGCATTCGTCTGCCAAAGCCGCTGCACGGCTGGCGAGAGTTCGCCGGCGAGGTCGGCATCATCGTTCTCGGCGTCCTGATCGCGCTTGGCGCCCAGCAGGTGGCCGAAAGTGTTCAGCAGCGCTCGGAGGCCGACGATGCGCGGCGCGCAGTCCGCGGCGAACTGGAAGTGAACATAGCCCGTCTCGCCTCCCGCGCGGCTCTAAAGGATTGTGTCGAACACAGGATGGATGAGATCCAGGCACTGCTCGACGCGGCAGCCAAGAATCCCTCGATCGTAACGCCTGGCTGGGTTGGCCGGCCGCAATATTGGTCGATGCAGAGCGTTCGCTGGGAGGCCGTTTCCCAGGGCGGCCGCGCAGCCTTGCTCAATACGGACGAGCTCGCCGATTTTGGTGCGCTCTACAGCTGGATGAGCAACATCAACGGCGTAATGACGACGGAACAAGCAGATTGGGCGCGGCTTCGTACCTTGGAGCATATGTCGACCCTCACTCCGCAGATGATCTTCGAGCTTAACTCCACGCTGCAGGACGCGCGCTATTCGAATTGGCGCATCAAGCGCTGGATGATGCAGATGGCGCCCGCGGAGGCGAAGCTGCGGCTTCGTAACGTTCCGAATCCGCTCCCCGCATCACGATCGGCTTGCATCCCCATGGCGACGCCGCGCGGCGAGGCGCTTCGCGTGCAGGCGCCGATATATGGGGAAGAGCCCTGAAGGGTCCGCTTTCGACCCAAACCGGACATTAGCGAACCTGCCCGAAGCGCGTTCGAACAGCCTTGCGCAGGTACTGGCAAACGGTTGGCTCCCGGTGCCCCGTCCGGTACATACTCTTAATCCAGATTACGAAAGCGGGGGATCGGGTGGGAGCAGGCGTGGCGTGGCTGGCAGTGGCAAGTGCCGCGGCGGCGCAGCCCGCAGCCAAGCCGGCCCGGGCTGAGGATGCGATCATCGTCACCGGCGAGCGCGTGAAGCGCTCGCTCCGCGAAACTGCGTCGAGCGTCGTCGTGATCGGACGTCGCGACATCGAAGCAGCAGGAGCCGACCGAGCCGAGCAGATGCTGACGCTCGTCCCGAACGTCCAGCTTGGCAGCGGTAGCCAGGGACCAGCCATCAGGGGTCTGGACACCACTGGCCCGTTGCAGGCGCTCCCGGCGTTCCTTGGCGGCAACAGACCGCGAACCACCATCATCGTCGATGGGCGGTCAGTGACCTACAGCGAGTTCGTGTTCGGTCCAGCGGCGCTGTGGGACGTGGAGCGGGTCGAAGTCTATCGCAGTCCGCAGACCACCACCCAGGGCGTCAACTCGATCGCCGGCGCCATCTTCATCTTTTCCGAAGACCCGACGTTCGAGCCCGAGGCAATGCTTCGCCTGATCGCCGGCGATTATCACAGCGGCCAGGTGTCGGGGGCCGCTTCCGCGCCAGTGTCCCCCGATATCGCTGTCCGGGTCGCCGGCGACTTTCGGTACAGCCGGACCACGAGCCATATCGCTCCGGTCATGTCCGGCGCCGACCCAAACCACGACGTGTCGGGACTGCTTCGGGCCAAGTTCCTGCTGGCGCCGCGTCGAATGCCGGATACGCGTTTGCTGGTGACGCTGACGCATTCGGTTTCCCAGGCGCCACAGGTGGTCGGCGTGTCGGCGCCGTTCCAGGCTCGCCGGGATGTCGCCCCGAACTACGGCATCCTCCGCATCCGGGCCAATTCCGCCACCGCTTCGCTGAATCAGGAGATCGGCGACGGAGTCACCGCGAACCTGCTGCTGACCGGAGGGAGCAGCAATGCCCGTCGCTTCGCGATCGCGGGCTTCGGGGAGACCAATAGCGACGCAACCGACTGGTCAGGCGAAGCGGTCGTCAACTGGAGAGGGCAGGGGCGGGTCAGCGGCGTCGCCGGCGTGTCGCATAATCACGTGCAGCTGAAGCAGCACATCAACATCTCGCTGCTGTCGGGGCTGATCGGCGACTTCCGCGACTGGCAGGACGGGTTCGGCCTGTTCGGAGAAGCGAGTGCCAGGTTGACGAAGCAAGCAACCCTGACGCTGGGGCTCCGCTACCAGCATGACCGGCAAAAGCGCTCCGGCGCGCTGGTGACAAACAGCTTCACGGTGCCCGCGGACTTCGTCGGCACATTTCACGAGCTGCTCCCCAAGGTCAGCCTTGCATATGACGTCACACCGCAATGGCGCGCGGGCGTGCTGGTGCAAAAGGCGTATAACCCGGGCGGAACGACGATCCGGTTCGACACGGCCCAGCCGGATCCATTCGACGCGGAGACGCTCTGGGACACCGAGCTGTTCGCTCGAGGCACGCTTGAGGGAGGCCGGCTGCTGCTCAGCGCCAACATCTTCCATTATGCGATGCGCAACGCCCAACGCGCGGACCCGATCACAATCTTCACCCCTACGGGCAAGCCGGTCGGCTTTGCCAATCTGTTCAACCTGCCGCGGGCCCGCAGCCAAGGCCTCGAGGCCAGCGCCGAGTGGCGAGCGCGGCCCGAGCTTAGGCTGCGCGGCTCCATCGGCCTGCTTTCGACGCGGATCACGCGGACCGATGCCGAAAGCGCGGTCTATCAGGGGAAGCAGTTCGATCGGTCGCCGCACTTCACGGGCAGCGCCGCCGTTGACTGGCGTCCCATCCCGCAGCTGAACTTGTCGGCGGAGGTGCGGCGGCACAGCAGCTATTTCTCGGACAATGCGGATAAGCCGCTGCTGGAAATTGCCGGCGCGACAATCGCGGATGTCCGCGCGGAATATCAGCTGCAGCGCTTCTTGATATTTATCCAGGCGCACAACCTGTTCGACACTTTCGCGATGAAGTTGCTGTTCGTGCCCACCTCCGGCGAAGCCGAAGAGCCACGCCGTATCAGCGCCGGAGTGGAGGCCCGGTTCTAGTCGAGCTGGTAATCAGGCTTGATGCCGCGCTTGGCCCAATAGGCCGTCAGCCCGATTCCGTCGGCGAGAGCAGCAAAGCGCGGGTCCGCGCGCAATGCCGCCGCCGGCGGCGTGAAAAGCCAGGGAATGAAACGCCACGCGGTGCTGCTCGCGCGACGCTCAGGCGCAATCTGGCCGGGCCGGCTGGCACTCGGCGCCCGGAAGACGAGCAAGCCATTCGCTACGTCGAACGCTTCGTCCACCTGGCCGAGCGAGGACAAGCTGATCACCGCCTGTGACGCAAGCTTCGTGTCGCGCTTGGCCGCTTCGATGTTTGCGGACCGAGCTTCGTCGATGTTGGCCCGGGAAGGCTCATCGAGAGCGATGAGGGTTGAGCGCCAGAGGGCCACCGCGGCAGGTGAATAAAACTGCGGCCGCGTCGAGGCGTTTTCGAGCATTGCAAGCGCGGCCTTCGGGCGGCCCGTGAAGGTGAAGATCGTGAAGCGCGCGAATCGCACGTACTGATGGTCGGGCCAGAATATCAGTGCACGGTCGATGACCCGATCGGCTTCAGCGGCTCGTCCAGTGATCCAGAGCACCTGAGCCAGGGGGAAATTGCTGCCCGCCGCCAGCGGCTTGACCGCGATTGCTCGTCGAATGACGGCCAGTGCATCGCGGCTGCGGCCAGCGGATTGCAGCAGGTTCCACAACTGCCGCATGCAAAAGATATTATTGGGATCCCCGGCGAGCACCGCGCGCAAGCGATTCTCGGTACCTGCAAGATCGAGCGTGGTGCGCTGGAGCTCGATCTGAGCAAGGCGCGCATTGGGTTCGTTAGGGTCGAGGCGCAGCGCACTGTTCACTGCGTTTTGCGCTTCTTGGACACCACCGGTTCCCACGGCCTTGTTCACATTGGCGGCGTTGGCCAGCAGAGCGAATGCGAGCAGTCCCTGGGCCGTCGCATCGTCCGAGCGAATGGCAACGGCCTGGCGAAGGTAGTCCGCCGCCGTCGACGTTCCATCGCCATATTCAAGCGCTTCCTTGCCCTTCTGAAGCAGGTCATTGAACCGGCGTCCGTTCGACCTGGCCGACCAGAGCCCAAATCCGGCGGCTCCGGCGAGCGCCGCTGCGGCAACCGACCCGACGACCGTCCGTCGAGAAAATCCTGAGCTCCTCCGGCCGCCGGATCCGTCCTCAGCCCGTTCCGTCGGAACGAGGTTCTCGCCCTTCAGCCGATAGCCCGTGCGGGGGATCGTCTCGATCTCGAATTCGCCCGGAGCGACCACACCAAGGGTCTTGCGAGCGCGTGCAACCGCCCGGTTGAGGCTGTCGTCGCCGACGAAGACGCCGCCCCACGCGCTCGCGAAAAGGTCGTCCCTGGTCACGACATTGCCGGCCGCGTCGAACAGCATCAGCAGTACTTTCATCACGATCGGTTCGACGGCGGCGCTGCCTCCGGGGCCAGCCAGCGAGCGTCGCGCCGGGCTGACGCGCAACGACCCGACCGAGAAGTCGGAGCGGTTCGCCAGATCGACGATCCTCAGCATTGCTAGTTCGCGCCCCTCCGCGGCCCATCACCAGATGATCAGGAAATCATCAGGTGTCGATCATCGCACATCAGATTGAGCGATTCTACGCAGCCCCATCGGATTTTCGTCAAGCATTTGGGGAGTACGGCCATGAGCACAAAGCAATTCACGAAGTTGCTGATGGCGAGTGCTGCGATACTTGCGACAGCGGCGTGCGGCGGAGGTGGGAGCGGTGTCGCCTCCACTCCAACGCCGCCGCCAACGCCAACGGCCACGCCCACGCCGACACCAACGCCGACGCCCACTGCGACAGGCACTCCGCTCAGCGCCCCGCCAGCGGGCGTTACGGTGACGACGAACCTGGCCAGCATCGGGGCATTGCACGACGTCAGGTGGGACGCGACAGCGCACGCATATGTGGTGTCAATCGGGGACTACGGCGGCGCGTTGATCAAAGCCGGTGATGCCGGCCCGTTCGGGCAGGCGGGAACAGTCGTCGCCACCGATGGCTCGGAAGCGTACGGCCTGCTTGCGTGGACCGGCCTTAGCTACACGCGCTTCGGTCATTATTACCCCCGCGCGGGCTCAGGACAACAACCAGGGGCATTCGCTTTTGGCGTCCCGACGCTTCCGGGCGCCGTGCCGACAACCGGGTCCGCATCCTACGCAGCTCAGATCGACGGCTGGGCCTACGACAGCAAAGGCGTCGTGACGTGGGGCCTCAGCGGCGCCGCCAGTTTCACGTTTGACTTCGCTGCGGGAACGCTTTCGGGCCAGATGAAGCCCGTGCTGGAAAGTGCCTGGGATCCCCCGCCCACTCTCCCGACCTACAACTTCACCAGCACCGTCTTCTCACGGGGCAGCACGACATTTTCCGGCAGCTTCGATGTGACAGGGCAGACGCTGGGCTCGTTCCAAGGACAGTTCACCGGTTCCAACGCCGAGGAGCTGATGGCGGGGTTCTCCACTCCTTATTTCGATACGTACCTGAACGGCTGGGGCGTCCTTCAGGGCGTCATGGCCGGGAAGCACTGACCCTTCAAATTCAACTTGGGAGGTAGCCATGAAGATCAAGTCGCTGATCAATTGCGTGGCTTTGAGCGGGCTTAGCGTGGCCCTTGCAGGATGCGGCGGGGGCGGTGGCGGGGTGGCGTCGATGCCGACGCCGCCAACCAGCGGAGGTTCGACTACCACCAATGCGAGCACGGCGGTCGAGCTGTTTCCCAATCCTGCGACGCAGGAATTCGCCACGGTCGGAACGGGCGCGCCGCTACGCGTTCGCTACGACGCCGGGTCCGACAAGTACGAAGTCAACACCGGCGCCGGGCAATGGAGCGCGCTGATTGACGACCCAAGCTTTAGTCCGCTGCCGGGCAATCCCAATGTGAGTTTCATTATCGGGGGCGGCGGATTCCTGATGATCCGCGCCCACTATGCTTACCCGGCGGAGTTCCAATATCGCTACTCTAACCTGGCGGTCTGGGGCGGCGCGCCCGGTGCGGACGGACAGACTGTTGGCGGTTACACGGCAATCGGGATTCCAACCGCCGCAGCAAATGTGCCCCGCACCGGTAGTGCCACCTATCAAGGCCTCATCGAAGGCGGCTCGACGGTCCTCTGCGACTGTGGTTGGGACCCCGGCCAGAAAGCTCTTGCGACCATCGGTGGCTCTGCTTTGCTGACGTTCGATTTCGGACAGGGAACGCTAAGTGGAGGACTCCACCCCTATCTCGATGCGGAAAAGCGATACGACCTCGGAACGCTTGCCTTTGCCAACACCGTTTTCGGGGTAGGCAGCCAGACGTTCTCAGGGACTTTCGCTACCAATTTGAGCGGCCCCAACGCATTCTCCGGCCTGTTCACCGGAGCTAATGCACAAGAGCTGATCGGCAACTGGTCGTTCCCGTTTACCTATCCGCTGGACGGCTCACTCCAGTCGGCGACAGGCGCGATGATTGCGAAGCGGCCCTGAGGGATGTCTGCCTGCCGGATTCTGACCGCGGCGCTGCTGCTTGCCTGCGCAGCGCCGGTTGGGGGAACGACCCTTAAGGTATCCGCGACCCAGTTGTTCGGGATCGCCGACATGGCGCTGAAGGGCGGAGACGACCAGACGGCGCGGCGCGCGCTCCGGGCGCTGATGCAGGATCCGTCCGTCGAGATCCGGCTGGAAGCGCGCTTCCGCCTCGCCGCGCTCGAGAGCAAACGCGGGAACCTCAGCTTGGCGGCTATCCTGCTGCGCGAAATCATCGATCAGCGGCCCTCCGCCGTGCCGGCCCGCCTTGAGCTGGCCGGCGTGCTCGACCGCATGGGCGACAAGGACGGCGCGTGGCGGCAGATGCGCGCAATCCAGGCTGGCGGACTTCCGCCGCAAGTGGCGCGCCTGATCGACCGATACTCGCAGGCGTTGCGTGCGCAGCGGCCTTTCGGCGCAAGCTTCGAGCTCGCCATTGCGCCCGACAGCAACATCAATCGGGCGACACGGTCGGACACGCTCGGAACGATCTTCGGCGACTTCCAGATCGCCGACGACGGCAAGGCGAAATCCGGCACCGGCTTGTCACTGAGCGGTCAGGCATTCCGGCGCTTCGGCATCGGGGCAGATGCGAGCTTGCTGGTCCGCGCATCCGGCTTCGCCAATCTCTATCGCCGCAGCGAGTTCAACGACCTCGCTGCCGATCTGGCGGTCGGGCCCGAGCTCTCCCTCGGGCGCGACCGCCTGCAGTCGGAAGTGGGCGCGACTCAGCGCTGGTTCGGCCAGAAGCCATTCATGCGTTCGGCACGGATTGCCGGCACCTGGTCGCATCCGTTGGACTCGCGGACGCTGCTTCGCTTCGTCGGCTCGGCAGCGATCGTCGACAATCAGCTGAACGACTTGCAGGACGGCCATACCTTTTCCGGCCAAGCGAACATCGAGCGGGCGCTGTCGCCCACTGCCGGCGTCGTGGCCAGCGTCGGCTTCGACCGTCAGGCTCTTAAGGACGCAGGCTATTCGACCACCGGCTGGCGAGGCTCGCTGAACCTGTGGCGGGACTTCGGTCGGGTGACCTTGAACGGAGGGTTCGACGTCGCCCGACTGCATGCCGACGAGCGCCTGATGCTCTTCCCCGAAAGGCGCTCGGATCGGTACGCGCGCCTTAGCCTGGGCGCGACCTTTCGCCAGGTGCAGTGGCACGGCTTCGCTCCGCTGTTCCGGTTCTCAGTCGAACGGAACCGCAGCACCATCGCCTTTTACGACTACCGCCGCACGCGAACGGAGATGGGCATCGTACGAGCGTTCTGAGGCCGCCGAGGGTGCCCAATGCATTCTGAGCACTAATGGCAGCTTTCCACCCCTTCGGGACATTCGCGGCCTTGGGTCCGCTTTCGACACGTTGCTGACAGCTGCTGGAATTTCCTAGACGGCATCGCGAGCGGAACGGTAACGTCTTCCGACGTCTTGTCGGGAACGAGCCCTGAGTGAAGCCTGAACTTCGGCGTTTTGGAAACACGCAAACGCCGGTCGTCGTGATCGACGACTTCAGCGGCTCGCTCGCTCGCATCCTGGAGATTGCGGAAGAGCTCGCGCCTTTCCCTCGGCACACCAATAACTACCCGGGCCTGAGACGCATCTTCACGCCCGACGACACGGCCGCGAACGCTTATGCGCAAGAGACTTGCGAGCGCGCCGCGCAGTTCATCGCCGACGCCTTCGACTTCGACTCCTTCGATCTCGTCGAGGCAAGCTTCTCCATGGTGACCCTGAAGCCCGAGGAGCTGACGACGCCCCAGCGAGCGCCGCATTTCGACACGACCGACCAGAGCGATCTCGCCCTGCTGCATTACCTTCGCGCGCCGCCGAACACGGGGACGGCTTTCTTCCGGCAGCGAACAACGGGCATTGAGCGGGTGACCAAGCTCAATGTCTCAACCTACGTGCCGGTCGCGGAAGTCCAGATCCCGCAGCTGCCACCGGGCTCGGGCTATTTCCGGGGCTCGGACGAGTTCTTCGAGCAGATCGGCGAAGTCGAGGCCGTCCCGGACCGGATGATCATCTTCCAGGGCAGCCTCCTCCATTCGGGGATCATTCCGCCCGACATGCCATTGACCGGCGACCCGCGTCAGGGCCGGCTAACCGCCAACATCTTTGTTCGCGGCCGTTGAACGGACCAGAACCATAGGTCAGCTCTCGCTCGGCGCTCAGGCCTAGTTATTAACCCATCCACGCTACTCTGCTCGCCTCGATCACGGTCGGAGTGCGTTAGAGATGAAGCCCTACATCCTCGGTGCGATCATCATCTGGTTCCTGTGCGGCTTCACCGGAGCCGTCCTGCTCGGCCAGCAGCGCGTCGACATCCCGACGATTTCCGGCGGTCCCATCGCGCTGTGGAACGGGCTCAACAAGCCGGTCAATTAGGCGGCTAAGCACTCAGGTATCGAACAGCCACCTCGCCAGCAGCGCCGCGGACGCTGCGCCAAGCAACTGCGCGAGGATGAACAAGGGCACGTCGTGCGGGGCGATCCCGGCAAAGGTGTTGGTGAGGCTCCGCGCGACGGTGATCGCCGGGTTGGCGAAGCTGGTCGAGGAGGTGAACCAGTAAGCCGCGACGATGTAGAGCGCGACCGCGGGCGGCACCCATTCGCGGCGGAAGCGGACCGTGCCGAGGATCGTCAAAATGAGGCCGAAGGTGGCGATGAACTCACCGGCGAACTGGCCGAGCCCGGTCCGCGCCTTCACCGACAGCTGGAGCATCGGCAGGCCGAACATCAAATGCGCGGCCCAGGCGCCGAGGATGCCAAATGTGAGCTGGGCGAGGATGTAGGCGACAGCGTCGCCCCAGCCGAGCTCGCGCCGGAAGGCGGCGACCAGGCTGACCGCGGGGTTCATGTGGGCTCCCGAGATCGGGCCGAGCATCGTGATCAGCACGAACAGGATCGCGCCAGTCGCCAGCGTGTTGGCGAGCAGGGCAACGCCGTCGTTCCCGCCCGAGAGGTTCTGGGCCATGATCCCCGAGCCGATGACGGTCGCGAACAGGAAGAAGGCGCCGAGGCCCTCTGCAGCGATACGGCGGGCGAGGGAGGGTTGGTCAGCCACCGTCACGCTCGGCGGCGAGGAAGCCCGCGATACGCTCGTGGAGCGATCGATAGGCGTCGCGAAAGGCTTCGGCCTGGCCTTCGCCCTCGACCGCGGCGGGGTCCGGTATCCCCCAGTGCAGCCTGGCCGGATGGCCGGGCCAGATCGGGCAGACCTCGCCTGCGGCATTGTCGCAGACGGTGACGATGAGATCGAGCGGGGGCGCATCGGCGGCCACGAACTCGTCCCAGCTTTTCGAGCGAAAGCCCTCGGTCGGATAGCCGAACTCGCCGAGAAGCTTGAGGGCCGCGGGATGGACCGCGCCCTTGGGCTGGCTCCCGGCGGAGAAGGCGTGGAAGGCGCCGGCACCCTCGCGGTTGAGAATCGCCTCGGCGAGGATCGAACGCGCGCTATTGCCGGTGCAGAGAAACAGGACGTTGCGGGTGTTCACTTCTGGCTCCCCCGCACCCTGCTGTCAGCAAAATGTGACAGTTCCAAGACCGTTGGGGAGCAGGAGCTAGCAGGGCACGCCGTAAAGATCGTGCTCGTCGGCGTCCTCGACGCGGGCGCGGACGATGTCGCCCGGCGAGAGGCCGCCGGCGTCGCGCAGGTGCACCTCGCCGTCGATCTCCGGCGCGTCGGCCTTGGAGCGGCCAGTGGCGCCGCCGGTCTCGGCGTCGACGGCGTCGATCAGCACGTCGATGTCGCTGCCCACCCTGGCGGCGAGCTTCTCGGCGCTGATCCGGGCGGAGAGGGCCATCACGGCTTCGTACCGCTCCTGCTTCACGTCCTCGGGGACCTGGTCGTCCATCGAGGTGGCGGGCGCGCCCTCGACCGCTTCGAACTTGAAGGCGCCGACGCGGTCAAGCCGCGCCTCCTCGAGCCAGTTCAGCAAATAGGCGAAATCCTGATCCGTCTCGCCGGGGAAGCCGACGACGAAGCTCGAGCGGACCGCGAGGTCGGGGACCTGTTCCCGCCACGAGCGGATGCGCTGCAGCACCTTGGCGTCATTGGCCGGGCGGCGCATGCGGCGCAGGACGTCGGGCGACGCGTGCTGGAACGGGATGTCGAGATAGGGGAGGACGAGCCCCTCGGCCATCAGCGGGATGACATTGTCGACGTGCGGGTAGGGGTAGACGTAGTGGAGCCGCACCCAGGCGCCGAGCTTGCCAAGCTCGCGGGCGAGGTCGGTCATGTGGGCGCGGACCTCTTCGCCCTTCCAGAGCCGCGGCTGGTGGCGGATGTCGACGCCATAGGCCGACGTGTCCTGGCTGATCACGAGCAGCTCCTTCGTGCCGGCGGCGACGAGCTTCTCGGCCTCGCGGAGGATCGCGTCGGGGCGGCGGCTGACGAGGTCGCCGCGCAGGTGCGGGATGATGCAGAAGGCGCAGCGGTGGTTGCAGCCCTCGGAGATCTTCAAATAGCTGTAGTGGCGCGGGGTGAGCTTGAGGCCGGCCTCCGGCACCAGGTCGATGAACGGCGAGGGGACTGGCGGCGCGGCCTCGTGGACCGCGGCGACCACTTCCTCATACTGCTGCGGGCCGGTGACCGCGAGCACGTCGGGGAAGCGGTTGCGGATGACCTCCGCCTCCTTTCCCATGCAGCCGGTGACGACGACGCGGCCATTCTCGGCGATGGCCTCGCCGATCGCCTCGAGGCTCTCCTCCTTGGCGGAATCGAGGAAGCCGCAGGTGTTGACGAGCACCACGTCGGCGCCGGCATAGTCGGGCGACATGTCGTAACCGTCGGCGCGCAGCTTGGTCATGATGCGCTCGCTGTCGACCAAGGCCTTGGGACAGCCAAGCGAGACCAGCCCGACGCGCGGGGGCTTGGGAAGAGTGGTGACGTTCATCGGAAGGGCCGCGCCAATATAGGGATTTCGCGCGGAAAACTAGGCCTTACCCTTCACCTCGACGGCGATGATGCGAAGTTCGGCGGAACCGACATTCTCGACCGAATGCGGCGGCAGCGGCTCGATCCACAAGCCAGACCCGGGTTCGGGCGCGGGACGCCCCCGGCTGTCGGCGAGGACGGTGCCGTCTTCGCCACGCCGCACGAAGTCGCTCCAGCTCAGGACATAGAGGGCAGCGGGCCATTCATGGGCATGGACCGGCGTGGCGGAACCCGGCGTGACCCTGGTGTCGAGGATCCGCACCCGGTCATTCTCGAACAACAGTTGGTGATTGTCGGGTGCCGCGCTCAGCGCATCGATAGGGTCGGTGGCCATGGCGGCAATCATCCCGCAGCGGCAGTCGCTCGGCAAGCTTGTTCATGGGGGGAGGGCGCGGCTAAGGGCGCTGGTCACCTTTAGGAGTAACCATGCGCATTGCGATGATCGGCACGGGCTATGTCGGGCTCGTTTCGGGGGCCTGCTTTGCCGATTTCGGGCACAGCGTGTGCTGCGTCGACAAGGACAAGTCGAAGATCGACGGCCTGAACGCGGGCGTGATGCCGATCTGGGAGCCGGGGCTCGAGGCTCTGGTCAAGGCTAATGTCGAGCGCGACCGGCTGAGCTTCACCACCGACCTGGTCGCGGGCGTGAAGGAGGCCGAGGCGGTGTTCATCGCGGTCGGCACCCCGGCGCGGCGCGGCGACGGCCATGCCGATTTGACCTACGTGTTCGAGGCGGTGCGCGAGCTCGCCAAGGTGATCAGGCCGGGGACGGTGGTGGTGACCAAGTCGACCGTCCCGGTCGGCACCGGCGACGAGATCGAGAAGATCCTGCGCGAAGAAGGCGTGACCGATGTCTCGGTCGCGTCCAACCCCGAGTTCCTGCGCGAGGGCGCGGCGATCGCCGACTTCAAGCATCCCGACCGGATCGTGGTCGGTGCCGAGGACGAGCGGGCGCAGGACGTGCTGCGCGAGATCTACCGGCCGTTGTTCCTCAACCGCGCGCCGATCCTGATCACCGGTCGGCGGACGGCCGAGCTCACCAAATATGCGGCGAACGCGTTCCTCGCGGTCAAGATCAGCTTCATCAACGAGATCGCGAACCTGTGCGAGGCGGTCGACGCCGACGTGCAGGACGTCGCCCGCGGGATCGGCCTCGACAACCGCATCGGCCCGAAGTTCCTGCACGCCGGGCCGGGCTATGGCGGCAGCTGCTTCCCCAAGGACACGGTGGCGCTGCTCCAGACCGCCGAGGCTGCCGGGGTCGAGCAGCGGATCGTCGCCACCACGGTCGCGGTCAACGACGACCGCAAGGCGAACATGGTGGAACGTGTTGCCCAGGCGCTCGGTGGCGTTGTGGCCGGAAAGAGGGTCGGGATCCTCGGGCTCGCGTTCAAGCCCAACACCGACGACATGCGCGAGGCGCCGTCGATCCCGATCGTCCAGACGCTGGTCGAGCGCGGCGCCGAGGTTGCGGCGTTCGACCCGGTCGCGCGCGAGCAGGCCGAGAAAGTGCTGCCGGGGATCGAGTTCGCGAGCGACGCCTATGCCGCCGCGACCGGCGCCGACGCGCTGGTGATCGTCACCGAGTGGGACGAGTTCCGCGCGCTCGACCTCGAGCGCATCGCGTCGCTGCTTCGCGGCAAGGTGCTGGTCGACCTTCGTAACGTCTACGACCGCAGCGAGGCGGAAGCCGCGGGCCTGACCTATGCCGGAATCGGGCGCGGACGGCCGGGCAAAGCCTAGCTCCGGATTTTATTCATCCGTTTCGGTGGAGGTGTGTCCGAAACGGATTAACTGGCTATAGTCGCGGTTAATGTTCGGGGCTCCGCGTATCGTCGTCATCGGCCTGGGCTATGTCGGGCTGCCGCTCGCGGTCGCGCTCGCGCGGCAATTCGAGACGACCGGCTTCGACATCGACGAACGCCGTATCGCCGAGCTCAGCGAAGGCGATGATCGGACGCACGAGGTCGATGCCGAGGCGCTCGACAGCAGCAGCCTCAAGCTGACGGCGAACAGCGCTGATTGCGTGGGCGCCGACGTCTATATCGTCACCGTGCCGACGCCGGTCGACCAGGCCAATCGGCCGGACCTCGGCGCGGTTCTCAGCGCGACGCGGATGCTGGCGGGGCTCATCGACCCGGACCGGCGCCCGACGATCGTCTATGAAAGCACCGTCTATCCTGGTGTCACCGAGGATATCTGCGGCCCCGAGATCGAGCGCGTCGCGGGATTGAAACGCGGCCGTGACTTCCGGCTCGGCTACAGCCCCGAGCGCATCAACCCCGGGGACAGGGAGCACACCATCGACCGTATCACCAAGGTGATCGCCGGCGAGGATGCGGAAGTCGTCGAGCAGCTCGCGGCCATCTATGGCGCGGTGACCGAGGGCGGTGTGTTCCGTGCCGCCTCGATCAAGGCCGCGGAAGCCGCCAAGGCGATCGAGAATGCGCAACGCGACATCAACATCGCCTTCATCAACGAGGTCACGCAGATCTTCTCGAAGATCGGGGTGTCCGTGTGGGACGTGCTCGACGCGGCCCGAACCAAGTGGAACTTCCTGGGCTTCGAGCCGGGGCTGGTCGGCGGCCATTGCATCGGCGTCGACCCTTATTACCTCAGCCACCTCGCGCATGAGGTCGGCCACGACCCGCAGGTCATCCTCGCCGGGCGCCAGACCAACGACTGCATGGGCGCGTGGATCGCCGACGCGCTGCATGGCCGCCGGCGCAAGGCGGGAACCGCGCTCGTACTGGGCCTGACCTTCAAGGAGAATGTCCCGGACCTCAGGAACAGCCGAACGATCGATCTCGTCAAGCGCCTGCAATGGCTCGGCCACGAGGTCGAGGTCGCGGACCCGGTCGCGTCGCCGCAGGACATCGAGCAAGAGCATGGGCTCAAGGTGACCGAGCCGGACGAACGGCAATACGACCTCGTCGTCGGCGCAGTCGCGCACCGAGCTTATCGCGAGCTTCCCGACGAGCGTCTGATGCAGTTGATTGCGCCCGGCGGAACTCTGGCCGACCTCAAGGGCATGTGGCGCGGCCGGACGCTCGACCCGGGGCTTGATAGGTGGACGCTATGAAGCACGACCGGGTTCGCGCGGCGCCATCGCTGCTCGTTCGGAAACGGTTCCAGTTCGCCGGTGCCCTCGTCTTCGGCGCGCTTCCCACGTGGTTCGCGCGCGGACCGCTGCTGCCGGGAACGATGATCGAGGCCGCGAGCCTCAATACGCTCGTCGGCAATGCCATTGCCGTGATGATCGCCTTCTGGACCCGGCTGTCGATCGAGACTTACCCGGGCATCCGCCGCAGCTCGGTGATCCTGCCGGCGGCATTGACCGGCCATGGGATGGTGGTCGTATGGTTCGTCCTGACGCGCTTCCCCTACGACCGCGTCGGGCTCGCCGCCGGTTTCCTGCTCCACGTCGCCTGGCTCTATTTTCTTTACATCCGGGCCGAGCGCAAAGTTCGCCGGCGCATTGCCGTGGTTCCGTTCGGTGCGACCGACCGGCTGATTGGCATCCAGGGCGTCGATTGGCACATGCTGAAGCGCCCGCAGCTTCGCGACACGCGCTCCTGCAATGCGATCGTCGCGGACTTCAGCACCAAGCTTCCGGACGAATGGGAGGCGTTCCTCGCCGACGCTGCGCTCGACGGGCGCGTCGTCTACCAGGTCAAGCAATTATCGGAATCGCTGACCGGCCGGGTTGAGCTCGAGCATCTATCCGAGAACAGCTTCGGATCGCTGGTCCCGGCGATCGGCTATTTTTACCTCAAGGGCCTCATCGACTTCGTCTTCGCCCTGATCCTGCTGCCGTTCGTGCTTCCGCTAATGGCGGTCGTTTCAGTCGCCATCCGCGTGGACAGCCCGGGCCCGGCGCTGTTCCGCCAGAAGCGCGTCGGCCATGCCGGGCGGGCGATCACTGTCTACAAGTTCAGGACTATGCGGAAGGTCGAGGAGGAAGATGAGCGCCGCGCCGCGATGACTCGGCCCGACGACGAGCGGATCACCCGGCTTGGCCACCTCCTGCGCAAGCTCCGGATCGACGAGCTGCCCCAGATCATCAACATCCTGAAATGGGAGATGAGCTGGATCGGCCCGCGGCCCGAAGCCAAGGTGCTTTCCACCTGGTACACCAGCGAGATCCCGTTCTACCGCTATCGCCACGTCGTGAAGCCCGGCATCACCGGCTGGGCGCAGGTCAACCAAGGCCATGTCGCCGAGGTCGACGAGGTCCACCGCAAGCTGCAGTACGACTTCTACTACATCAAATATTTCTCGCCCTGGCTCGACGTCCTGATCTTCTTCCGGACGATCAAGACGATCCTGACCGGATTCGGCTGGCGCTAGGCGCCGAGCACCGGCCGATCACCGACCGGCACGACCGCCCGCCCGAAGACCGCATTGGTGACAATCGCGAAGCTGCCGTAGATCGCGAGCGACCCACACACCATGCCGAGCCATCCGCCCGCGCGGCTCATTCCCGCGTTCGCCTGGATCGCGCCGAGGCCGAGCAGTGCAAAGGTCACCCACAAAGTGAGGAAGATCAGGAACAGGATCTTTGCCATGCGGAACGTCGAGATCCACAGGTAGAGGGTGAGCACGCCCCAGAGCAGCAGCGCGACGCCGACCGTCGGCCCCGCCTGGCTGATGTCGATCCAGTGGTTGTGGGCGAACAGCAGGAGGAAGGCGAACCACCACCAGAAGGCGCCGTAGCTCAGGAAGGCAGTCATCCCGAAGGTGTTGCCGAGGCGGAACTCGAACGCGCCGGCGAAGATCTGCATCAGCCCGCCGAAGGCGAGCGCCAGCGGAATCACGACCGGCTCACCCCCGGGCGGGAGCACGCCCGCGTTGATCAGGCTCAGCAAAACGGTCGTCAGCCCGAACGCCACCAGCCCGAGCGCGGCCGGATTGGCGGCCGGAACAATCACTTCCTGGTCAGCCATGTGATCCCCCCTCATTGGTGTGCGGCTTGTCCCGCCGATTGCGGCGCTGAGTCAACGCCGGGACGATTTCAGAACATCAGGCGGGCTGATCGAAATGTTGATGCAGCCAATTCGGGATCGCGCCATTTGTCCAATAGGGCAGGGTGAACAGGGCGAGCAGAACCCAAAGTACGATTAGATTGCCGCGGCGGGAACGGACGAGCAGCAGTGCGATCCAGGCGGCCAGCAGCACGATCTTGTACGGCACCTGCCAGAACCAGAATGTCGCGGGGCGCAGCTGGAGCGCCTCCCCATACTCGCCGATGAAGGTGAACCCGATCAGTATCTCCGCGGCCAGCATCAATGTTGCGACGAAGCGCTTGCGGCGGTCGAAATAATCGCCGAGCGCGCTGAACTCCCTCGGATCGCGGGGAAACACCACCGCCGCAGCGAGATAGAAGCAGGTGCCGATGAGAATCGGTGGCCAAAAGCTTTCGAAATTGAGGGTGACGTTTCGGAGCGTTCGCCAAGCGTCGAGCCAGGTCGCGCATATATCGACGAACACCAACACGGCGAGCAGAGCCGTCCTGAGCTCCAGAGTGCGCAGCGGCCGGTCACGAACGAAGCCAGCGAAGCCGCTGAGCAACTCCGCAACCGCGAGGCCGAGAATCAGGCCGTAGAAGGCGAAGAAGAAGCTAAACAGGTCCATTAGCAGTTCCTGACTCGGACGCCGCGGTCTCGCGAAGCATCAGCATCACCGGCAGCACGGCAAGCCCGACGAGCGCGATCATGATGCCTGGAGCGGTCGCCCAGCCGGTCCGCTCGACCAGCCATTGGGCGGCGAGCGGGGTGAGCCCGCCGAAGATCGCAGTCGCCATGGTCGCTCCGAGCGCCAGGCCGGTGATGCGACCTTCGCCGGGGAATTGCTCGGCGGTGGCGACCGCTCCCACCGCGCTCACCGCGCCGGCGAGGAGCGCCAGAATGACGGCGCCGGCGAGTGGCGCTGAGCCCGCCATCAGCGAGAACATGGTGATCGGCAGGGCCGCGCTGCCCAGGCACAGGGCGACCAGCACGGGCTTGCGCCCGATCCGGTCGCTGAGCGCTCCCGTCAGCGGCGTAATGAGGATCACTGCGACGGCGGCAATGGTTGATAGCCACAAAGCCTTGCCCTCCGACAAGGATCCGGCCGAAGTCAGGAAGGCGGGAACATAAGTAATGCCGACATAATAAGTGATCGATCCCAGTGCCGAGATCGAGAAGCCGCGGACGATCCCCGCGCGATGGTGAGTAAGCGCGTGGCGGAGCGGCAGGTCAGGCACCGTTTCCTCGCGCTGCTGGCGGCGGAATTCCGGGCTCTCGTGAAGGCCCATGCGGGCTATCCACACCGAGCCGGCAAGGGCTGCTCCGACGAAGAAGGGGATCCGCCAGCCCCAGGCGTCGAGCTCGGACCCGCTGAGCAGGCTGACGGTCAAGGCCGATATTCCGACCGCGAGCAGCGCACCGACCTCGCTCGCCGCCGAGGCCGATGAGGTGATTAGGCCACGGCGCCGCACGGGCGCGCCCTCGAGAAGGTAGGCGACGACGCCGGTATATTCGCCGCCGACCGAGAAGCCCATCACGCAGCGGAGCAGCAGGAGCAGCCAGCCCGCCGCCGGGCCAGCGACGGCTCGCGTGGGCAACAGCGCGGTCGCCAGCATCGCAGCGGTCATCAGCGCGACCGACAGCAGCAGCATGTGCCGTCGGCCATATTTGTCGCCGATGTGGCTGAAGGCGAGCGCGCCTAGCGGCCGCATCAGGTAAGCGATCGCGAACCCGCCCAGAGTCAGCAGCAGCGAGCCGCTGCCCCCGCCGTAGAAGACGCGGGAGAGGACCGTCGCGAAATAGAGGTAGAGCGTGAAATCGTACCATTCGACGATGGTCGAGAAGGCCGCGACGGCGAGGCTACGCGGCGGAAGGACCGGGGTCTCGTGGTGGCTGGGCGCGCTCATCGTTAAGGCGCGAGCATGGCCGGCGTTTCCATTTCGTCAACCAATGGACAGCTAGATTCCCCGGCGGCGTGGCGAGTGGTCCCACGAAGGGGGGACACCGCTCATGAGACTGTTCAAGGTCAATCCATCCGCCCAGTCCGAGGAGGATCGGGCGCGCGACCTCAGGCTGACGTCGATCGCCAGCCGCTATCGCGTGCGGTCGGAGACCGCTCCGCAGCCGCAGCCGGAAGCGAATCAGTGAGGCCGGCCGGCAGCCGTCCCGCGCTCAACCGCCTGACCGACCTCGCCCGCACGAGGGCCATTCGGCAGCCCGTGCTGGTGCCCGTGCCGCGCGACGGTTTCGGCCCGGACGTCATCGAACCGACCCGCGTCGAATGGCCGATCGGCGGCTGAGCGCCCACTTCGCCGCGGCCTTGGCTCTCTTCGCCGGCGGCTGCGACTGGGTGCCGCAACGAAGCGGGCCGAGCGTGGTAAGGGTCAAGCTGCCGCCGGCCCGCGCGGCTCAGCCGGGCTTTGCCTTCCAGGAAGGACGGAAGCCGGCCGATCCTTCCGCTTCGCCAAGCGGTCGATCCGGAGTAGAATGAAGCTAAGACCCTGGTTGTATGGAGGGGAGGCGGGTCATGAAATTCTTCGTCGTGTTCGGAATGATGATCTGGCTCATCTGCGGCGTGATCGGAGCCGCGTGGGACGAGGGCCTCGGCAACATGCACTTCAAGACCATCGCCAAAGGCCCGATCAGCCTGGTCCACGCGATCAACCAGAACCCGGTTAGCTACCCGGGCCCGTAGACCCGGCCTCAGGCCTCCCTGGGCCAGCCCTCGAACAACGCGCCGCGATGGTTGAGCGCGATCAGCCGCTTCATCTCCCGCCCGCAGGCATCGAGATCGTCCTTGAGGAGCGCGATCGCGCCATCGATCGCCTGATCGTCGCCATGAAAACCGGTCAGGTCGAGCGAACGCGCGAGCACCCTGGCTCCATGAACGCCGTGCTCGACGTGAAACTTGCCGAGAATGCCAGTCATACGTCCCTCCTTGGCCCAGAGGCCAGTATAGCGAAAGTAAACGCGGCTGAGCAGCCCCTGCTAGAGGTTATCGCAGGGCCAGGAGCTGATTCTGAGTATTGAGGTCCAGATAGCTGATCGTGATCGGCACCGGGCGGGGGAGGAGCACGTTCTCCTCGGGTCCTGACGCCACGGGCGGATCCCGGCCGAGCAGCCAGCGCGCCAGCCGCGGCGCATCCTCGAGCCGGACGCAGCCATGGCTGAGGTTGCGCTGGTCCTGGGCGAACAGCTCCTTCTTCGGCGTGTCGTGGAGATAGATGCCGTCGCCGTCCGGAAGATCGAACTTGAAGTTGCCGAGCGAATTGGCGGGGCCTGGCCGCTGCCGAACAAGGATGCGCACGTCACCCGCAGCGACCGCCTTCCAGTCGACGCTGTCCGCCGGGATCACCTCAGCGTCATTGGCAAAGCTCGAGACGACCTCGTAGCCCTGCTGGCTAAGGTATGTCGCACCATCCTTGAGCACTCGGGGCGCAATGATCGTCTTCGCGAGATCGGGCGTGACGTGCCAATAGGGGTTCAGCGTCTCATAGTTGATGACGCTCTTGAGCTCGGGCGTCGGCGTCCCGGGCTTGCCGACGATCACCCGCATCGTGTCCTCAACCCGGCCGTCGGCGATCATGTAGAGCCGCGCGGAAGCGGCATCGACCAGCAGGAAATGACCGCGCGCCGGGATCTGCGCCCCCGACACGCTGTCGACGTAGAATTGCGGCGCGATGCTTCCGGCGATGGGGCCGAGCGCCGGATAATAAGCGGCGAGGCCGAACGCGGTCGCGCCCAGCCCGAGAACGCCCGCAGAGGCGATCAGATACTTGCGGTTGTGAGCGGTTTTTGCAGCCATCGGCGCAGCCCCCGATGGTTAACTTATAGGATAATTCGCCGGCCGGCGCGAGTCCGTGTCGCGCTTCAGTTGAGCCGGAGGCGGACAAATCCCATCGCGCCGACGGGATTGTGGCCTCCGTAGAGCGGGGCCAGCGTGTCCGGCACGAAGTTCAGCGCGACGAGCCCACCAGCGCCGAGCGCCAGATGGTCGGTTAGTCGAAAATCGCGAACGGCGCCGAGCGAGACCTTCCCGACGCGGTAGGCTGGACCGTGGTCGACATCAGTGAGCTCGCGGTTCTCGGTGATCTCGCCGCGGGCGAAAGCCGTCCAGGCACGATGCTTCAGCGACGCTTCGGCGACCCAGGCGTCGTCACGGTGATGCTCGATCGTCTTGCGGCCCCAGGCGAGCGTGCCGGCAAGCTTCCAACCGGGCGCGACCTCGCGCGCAAAGAGGGCGCTTGCCGACCAGCGCGTCTGGTCGACTCCGGGCTCGAGCTGCTCAGGATCGACGAAGCGGCCCCAGCTCGCCTGCAGTGAGAGGTCGCGCGACGGGTTGAGAGACAGCCTGACCGCGGTGGAATCGAGCGGTCCCGTTTCGATATCCCACCGGTGCTGGTCTGGCTCGCGGCCGTTGAAGCGGCTGACCTCGAGCTTGGCTGGGCCGAGGACGATGCCGGCGGTGGCGACGCCGAAGCTGATGTGGGTGGAATCGAGCCAGTGGTGGCTGATCGGCGCTTCGGGCGAGTCCAGGATCGCCTCGCGGTGCATAAAGGCGGGCGGGCCGAAGGCGGGCTCACCGGGCAGGCCGGCGTAGAGAAAGACGCTGCTCCTCGCGCCAACGTTTTGCGAGACGGAGGCGGACAGCTCCATGAAGAAATCGTGCGGATGCTGGCGGTCGATCAGCCGGTCGCGGCCGTTGGCGGTCTCACCGCTGGCGAGCAGCAGCGGATAGCCGCGCGGTCCCATCAGTGGGTCGGGACTGAGCGCCGCCCTGAGCTGGAGCGTGCCATTGCCGAGCGAACGGCGGGCCGAGCCCATCAGCATTCCGCTGGCGAACGCCTTGTCGTCGCCGCGTGGGCCGGACTGGTGGTCGTAGACGAAATTGACGACGCCATGCGCCATCAGCGTCCAGTCGCCGCTGGTCGACATCAGGCCGGTGTGGGTCGAGGAGTCCGGTTGCCAGGCGGTGCCCGAGCTTTCGCGCTGCATGGGATAAGGGCCGTGCGCACCGGTCATCGCCATGGCATGGTCGCCGTGCTCGCCGGCGGGCATGTCGTGCGAAGGCTGTGGTGCAGCCGTCGGCATGTCGTGGACGGGGTTCGCAGCGGGCGGCGGTTGAACCGTCGGCATGGTCATGCCCTGCATCTCAGGCCGGACAGGTTCCGCCTTATCCGTCGGTAGCGCGGGGACGGCATGTGCGGGGGCCGGCTTGGTCGCCGGCGCCGGTTTCCGGGGGCGCTTCGCGGGGCTCGGCTTGGCAGGGGCATGCATGGTCATGCCGGGCATGTTCATGTCCTGCGCCGAGGCCGCAGAGACTGGCAGCACCAACGTAGACAACAGGAAAGGGATGGATCTCACGCTTGCTCCGGGATTGCGAAGTGGACACCCCCGCTGGCCAGCCGGGGGTGCGTAGAGCAAAGGCGCTATCAGCAGCTGCAGTTCTTGCAGGTGCAGGGATTGCAGCGGCAACCGGCTTCGGTGGCGCAGCCGCACTTGCAGGCGGCATCGGTCTTGCGATCGGTCATTTCATTCTCCTTTTTCATTTGCTCACAAACGAGCGAATCACCATATAGCCGCCGTACCATGGTACGGAGTCAAGCGATGACATCGCTCACCATCGGAAAGCTTGCCGCGGCGGGCGGAGTCGGGGTCGAGACGATCCGCTATTACCAGCGCCGCGGGCTGATCGAGACGCCCTCGCGCGACCGCGAGATCCGCCGCTACGACGAAGATGACCTGAGCCGGCTGCGGTTCATCCGGCAGGCGCAGGCGGCGGGCTTCACGCTCGAGGAGATCAAGGAGCTGCTCGACCTCGACGCGAGCGAGGACCGGGCCCGGGCGCGCGAGCTTGCAGGAGCGAGGGTCAAGGCGCTCGACGCCCGGATCGTGGAGCTCCAGAAGGCCCGCGACGCGCTGAAACGGCTCGCGCGCGAATGCGGCTCGGGTGGCGCGGGCCCTTGCCCGATCCTCACTTCATTCGAGGTGTAGATCGCCGGCGCGCGACAGGGACCGCCAGTTCCGCAACATTACGTAATCCAATTTCCGCCGTTGGTGACATCCTAGCCCTGCTGCTCGTGGCGTCAGGGAAGGAAATGAAATGATCCGCATCGCACTGGCCGCCGCCGCCCTCATCCTGCCGCTCGGAGTTGCGGTCGCGCAGAGCGACGAGGGGCCGCCGCGCTGGGCCGCGAACCTGGTCCGCAAGCAGCAGGTCGTCATGCGCGGCGTGCCGGCCCCTTATGCCGGCCTTCGTGATCCGACGCCTGCGACCGAGGCGAAGCTACGCCGCGGGCGCTTCCTGTTCGACTCCCATTGCACCGCCTGCCATGGCTGGACCGGGAAGGGGACGGGACCCGAAGCGTTCGCCCAGGTGCCGGCACCGGCCGACCTCGAATGGCTGCGGAACACGCCCAAGGACAAGGCCGAGCCCTATATGTACTGGAGCATCGCCGAGGGCGGGCGGCAGTTCGAATCCGAAATGCCCGCCCTCAAGGAGCATCTGGCGAAGAAGGACATCTGGGCGCTCGTCGCCTACGTCCGCGCCGGCCTGCCGCGCAGTAGCCCATAAGCGCGACGCAACACCCAGGGCGAAGAAGGGCCGGCAAGGAAGGTCAGGGCTGGCTCTGCCTAGGGAGACGTGGCGCCCTCTCCCAGCTTGCGACCTCGTAGCCGCGATCGAGGAGGCAGCCGCCCATCACCTGTTGGATCGCCTTTTCCTTCTTGTGGCGCTTGATCTTGGCCATGCCGAGCGCGCCGCCGACGATCGCGACCGGCAAGAGCACGATGGTTGCGGTCGCCACCGCCATCCCGCCGTACAGCCCCGCGCTGGTGGCCGCGGCCGTGCCTGCCGCCCCGATTGCGCCACCGGCCGCGACCCCCGCGCCACCCGACGCCAGCCGTCCGTTACGGTCGAGCTTGCCGGTCACGTAGAGCTGCTTGCAGTCGGCGTAGGCGGCATCGAACTTCGCCTGGTCGGCCGGCGCCATGCCGAGCGTCGGCGTGAATTCGCGCGGTCGCGACGAGCAGGCCGTCAGCACCAGGCTAAGGCCGGCCGCGGCCAGGAAAGCAGACTTCATGCGATGCCCCTCCACTCGGCGACTAGGCCGCCAACGCGATGCTCGGCGGGTTATTGATCCAAGTCAAGCGATTGACAATCATTGGCGGGCGACGCGGTCGAGAATCCGGACGAGGTCGGCCTGTCGGCTGGTGCCGGTCTTGCGGAACAGCGACTGGAGGTGGTTGCGGACGGTGTTACGGCTGAGCCCGAGGCTCGCAGCCAAGCTTTCGATCGAATGACCCTCGAGCAGCGCGGAGGCGATCTCGATCTCACGCCGGCTGAGGCCGAAGAGGTGCGAATGGGCGCCCAACCGTTCGGGCCCCTTGTCGATCTCGACGATCCGCACCAGCGCTTGGGGAGCCGGCCTGGGCACATGGCCGAGCGAGGAGGGGAAGGGACTGACGACGACGAACAGGTCGGACCTTCCGCCGTTGCGGACGATCCGGATGCTCCGGCCGATGGGCGCACCGGAGCCTGGGTCGAGCGCCGCATGGATCGCTCGGCGGAGCCGGGCAGCCGTCTCGCCCGACTGCGCCGTGAGGAGGCGGTCACGGATGACCAGGTCGTCGCCTTCGGCAAGCAATTGCTCGGCGCGTGGGCTGAGCGACAGGGCCCGTCCGGAAGCATCGATCGCGATGAGCGCTGAATCGTCGGCGGCGAAATTGGGAGGGCGCACCGCAAGGCGCACCGCGCGTTCCATATTCTCGAAGAACAGGGAGTGAAGCGCCAGCTGCCGCGTGGTCGGACGCCACGCGCCGGGCTGCGCGAAGTAGGAAACGACGAAGGAAAGGCCGTCGACCGGCTCGCTGTAGAAGACGTCCCAAAGACTGGCTCCGAACCGGCTCCGCGTCCATTTGACGAATTCATGAGTTTGATAGTCTGGCGCAGGAACCGTCGCGGTGCTTTCGCAAAAGGCAGCGCGCGGGTGCGCCTGAAGCCAGTCGAACACCGGGTCCAGACCGGACATTTCGGTCACATATTCGCGCATTCCCGTCTCGGCCGCACTGTCGTCCGGCCCGTGGAAGCAAATGTCCACGACATCCTTGCGTCCAAGATCGGCAGTCGTGGCGACCAGCATCCGGCTGTCGCTTCGCCGGATGACCTCGGCCATTGCGCGGCGCCACGCGTCGGGGTCGTGAACTGCGTCGTAAAGGCTGCCGAGGAACTTCGACAGTCCGTCATCGAGCGACATGGAGACAGGCCCTGCTACGCGTACGGGAAGAGACAAACACCAGCGCGGGTGCGATTTCAACTTGGCAAAGGTTAGTCCGTTTGCACCATTGATGGACCCGCGCCCGGGTCGTCACCTTCGCGCGGGTGAGCGTTGAGAGACGAGAGCTGAAGCTTGGCGAAGTGCTCGACCTCGTGCGGTCGATCGAAAACCACTGCGCGAAGCTCCGCCGCGCCCGCAGTCCCGGGGCCCGATCGACGATCGCCGAGCTCGAGGCCGTTGTCCGCGAGCTGCGCCAGCAGGTGAACATGCTTATCGTCACCGCCTCCAGGCCGCGCCAGCACTAGGCGCCGGTGTCTTGCCTCAGGCGAGTGCGCGGGCGCGGCGTCGCCGGATCGCAAATCCGATCGCGCCAAAGCCGAGCAGCATCATACTCCAGCTTGCCGGCTCGGGCACGGGCGAGGTGTCCGAGATGGTCAAGGAATAATTGGGAGTGCCGAACGAGCAATCGCACAGCGCGAAGGTGCCGAGCTTGAAGGTCGGAGACGTCGGCGGTTGACCGGGCCCCAAAATCTGAAAGCCCGTGAACAACTGGGCTCCGGCCAGGCTTAGCGGCGTCCCCTGGGCGTAGAAGCCGCCGGACTCCGCGGTACTGTAGAAGGTGAGATCGAAGAGCGTCGGCGCGCCATTGTACGTCGCCGCGACGTCGAGCAGCGTGAAGTTCAACTGACCTACCGTCGCGTCAGGAACCGGCGAGCTGTTGAGCGTGAACGACGCCGTGTTGGGGCCGGTCAGGGTAAAGAGGTAGGTCGAAGCGGTCGCAGCGCCCGGCAACCACGACAAGGCCGCGGCCGCGAGAACCAGCAGGGCTTTGTATCGGGACACGGTCTTCATCACGCACGACCCCGTTCAAGCGACTCGGCGTTAATCACGGTACTTCACCGATGAGTGCGGCGGAAGTTAATGTTCGGGTCGGTGCTGCCAAAGTTGTGCCCTCATGGGGTGAGCGGGAGGCGCGGCCGCTCGTCATCGTCGCGTTCGGCGCGAGCAAATCACCATAAGAAGTAATGCATTAGTACTAAACAAGCTTTCCTAAAGAGCAGCTATTTCAGTATTTTTCAGAAATCATCATAGCTATTTCAGGTAAAATCCATTAAGTGTATCCGTTCAGTCTGGGTCCATATTACATAGTCGACTACGGACTTGGCGGAAATATATTATCACTCGCCCAAGAATTTGGAGAATTCGATGACCAACTTTACGAAGCTCGCCGCCGGTTTGACTGGATTGGCGGCCATCGCCGCGGTCTCGTCTCCTGCGATCGCCCAGACCAATCCCTATGGCCAGGTCAGCCCCTATGGCAGTCCATACGGTCAGCCAGTTCCCTACAGCCACGGAAACAACGGCGACGTGGTCAGCGCCATCGTCACTGCCGTCACCGGCTATGGCCAGTACCCGCAGGGCAATTACGGCTACGAGCAGGCGGGCCAGCGCAATTCCGTCGAGATGTGCGCCCGAACTGCCGAGCAGCGTCTCAATAGTGACCGCCGCTATGCCGGCTACAATAACCGCTATGCCCAGAGCGAGTACAACAACGGTTACGGTCAGAACCATTATCGCAATGGCGGGGCTTTCCGCGTCGTCGGCATTACGAGTGTCGATCGCCGCATGAACGGCGCCCTTCGGGTCCGTGGTATCGCCTCTTCAGACCTGAGTTATCGCGGCAACGGGCGGAATGACCCACGCGGCGATGTCGCGGGCTATGACAATCGTTACGGCAATGCGGCCGCCAACGGCTACGCCAACAACGGTTATGGCCCCGCCGGAATGGACTACCGCTTCACCTGCAAGATTGACTCGCGCGGAGCGGTCACGAGCCTCAACTTCGATCGCGGCACAAACAGCGCTCGCGGCTGATTAGCGAGCCTTCGCTCGACCGGATGCAAGGAACAATACGCGGGTCGGTCTCTGCAAGGGCCGGCCCTCTAAGCTCGGACAGGAGATCATCGTGGAACAAGCATATTGGATCGATCGCAAGCGGGCCTCAGTGCAGATGGCTCGCGATGCGACCAGCTCCGAGGCCCGCCTGGTGCACTACGATCTCGCCGGCCGCTACAGTTTGAAGGCCATGTCGGCCGGATCGCAGGGAAGGAGCCTGGCGGATATTCTGCCTCCAGCGATCATGGCGAACCGCAAGAGAGGCACACTTCGGTGTGCTTACAATGATTGAGGCTGGCAACGTGTTGGGCGTCCTTGCGGCCGTCCTGCTGCTGATGGCCGTCATGGCATGGATCAAGCTGATCCGCGGTCCCTTGCTGCAACGAATGGACGGGCGCACCGGAATGGATGCCGTACAAGGCGAGTTCGCGTCCGAGCTGCTTCTTTGGGCCGCCGGGTTGAGCAGCGCGGCGATGTTCCTGGCCGTCGCCGGGTGGATCTTCCGATGAGACTACGCCCATAGGAACTTCATCCACTCGAGAAGGTTAGGTCAGCAGTGCCGGTCATCCCCCTGACGGCACCAAGCAGAAAAGGGCGGCCCGCGTGGGCCGCCTTTTTTTGACCTGCCGGATGACGACCCCAGCTAACGTTCTATCTCGAATCCTGAACGAAAATATCAGATGAGCAGAAATAAACTCGGCCAACTCGATGTAAACATTCCGAAAAACTACATAAGTAGAAAAATAAACACATAATATTGTCCAAATTATTAAATTAGATATTTGTGGCGCGTCATGGTAGTGTGCGGGCAAGCGGTATCGAATTGTACTAATGTATAATGTCCGCTCATCAGGAGAATACCATGCGTAATCTCGCCATTTTGGCTGCCTTTACGATCGTCACCACCGGAATGAGTAGTTCCGCATTCGCCGGCGAAGTGACTGGCGGGCACAATCGAACAGCGGCTCCGGCACACGCAAACTCGATATGTGCGTATTCGGGATTGGAGGATGGAACGACCCTCATCGGCTTCGACGAATTCGGTCACCCGATCTTCGTGGATGACACTCCCTACGGCCCCGGTATCGTGCAAAATCCGCATCAGGACGCTGGAATTCCTCACGATCCAGGAACCCCTGGACTGGCGTGTCGGGGTGGCTCCAACCCTGAGAACCCGCCGCAATAAGCGCTGAAATGAAAGTCCTCCGCTTCGGCGGAGGGCTTTCTTAGCCGCCGGACTCTCGCGGCCGGCGTCGAGAATTCATGTCCGCATTCAACCTATCGCTGACATCGGGAATAACCCTAATTTAAGTTAGGGTTCTAACCTCAAGGGGTGTATCATGACCCATCACCGGCATAGCCAGGCGCGCCGGTGGCTGAGAGACGTGCGACGCTCCCGCCCAACGGAGCACAATCACAATGAAGGAGCTTCACGATCGTGCAGAGGCTCAGGCCCTGGCGCTGGCGATCGTCGATACGCTTCCCGAACCGTTCCTCGTCCTCGACGACACGCTTCACCTGCTCGCGGGCAGCCGATGCTTCTACGAGGTGTTCGGCGAGGACCCCGCGAAGGCTCACGGTAAATCCCTGTTCGAACTCTCGGACGGCCAATGGAACGTCCCCGGCCTGTGCCAGCTGCTGAAGAGCGTGGTCCCGCAACACACGGCTGTCGAAAACTTCGAGTTTGAAAAAAGCTTCGCGCGTCTCGGCAAGCGAACCATCCAGCTCAACGCCTTACCTATTCGCGACGAGAGCGGCGAGAGCCGCATGGTTCTCCTTGCCATCAAGGACATCACCGATCGCCGAGTAGCCGAGCAGGAGAAGCAGCGGCTGCTGGAACATACCGAAGAGCTGTTAGAACAGCAGCGGACACTCCTGCGCGAGATGCGGCACAGGATCGCCAACAGCCTTCAGATCATCGCCAGCATCCTGTTATTAAAGGCAGGCTCCGTCTCATCCGAGGAAACCAAGAACGAACTGCGCGCCGCCCATCAACGGGTGATGTCGGTGGCCGTGGTTCAAGGTCATTTGAGCGCTTCCGACGGCATCGAACAGATCGAGATGGGGCCGTATCTCGCAAAGCTCAGCGACGGCCTCGCCTCATCCATGGTCGGGCCCAAGCAGCATATCGACATTGCGGTGGCTGCCAGCGAAGGCGCGCTGCCGACCAGCCACGCGGTCAGCATCGGCCTGATCGTCACCGAGCTGATCATCAACGCGATCAAATATGCATTTCCGGAGGCACGCTCCGCGGCCCGCATTCGCGTGACGTTCGAGATGGCCGAGTCGGACTGGAAGCTGACTGTTGCCGACAACGGAGTCGGGCGGAGCGGCCAGGAAGACGGTCAAGTCGTGACGGGTCTCGGCACTGCCCTCGTCGGCGCCCTGGCGAAGCAGCTGAAGGCCCAGATCACGGAGACATCATCGACCGAAGGGCTAGAAGTGGCGGTAACCCGTTCTACATTTGACGCCCACTTGCCGGTGGCGGCGTAGCGCCGCAGGTCGTCCGCTCTCCAGCGCGCTGCGGACATTAGTTCCTCACGCGTCGATGGCATCCTCATCGACCGCGGCCGCGCTGTTCTGGATGAACTCGAACCGCGGCGCGGGGTCCCGGCCCATCAGCCGCTCAACCAAGTCCTTGATCGGCTGCCGGTCCTCATAGGGGCCGGGGAGGGTGACCTTGAGCAGCGAGCGGCTGCCCGGGTCCATGGTCGTTTCCTTGAGCTGGTTCGGGTTCATCTCGCCGAGGCCCTTGAAGCGCGAGACCTCGACCTTCTTCCCCTTGAACTCGGTCGCTTCGAGCTCGGCGCGGTGGGCGTCGTCGCGGGCGTAGAGGGTCTTGGCGCCGGCGGTCAGGCGGTAGAGCGGCGGTTGGGCGAGGAACAGGTGGCCGCGGCGCACGAGCTCGGGCATTTCCTGGAAGAAGAAGGTCATCAGCAGGGTCGCGATGTGGGCGCCGTCGACGTCGGCATCGGTCATGATGACGATCTTCTCGTAGCGGAGCGCATCCTCGTTGAACTTGTCGCCGGTACCGCAGCCGAGCGCGAGGTTAAGGTCGGCGATCTCGCTGTTGGCGCGGATCTTGTCGGCGGACGCGCTGGCGACGTTGAGGATCTTGCCGCGGATCGGGAGGATCGCCTGCGTCTTGCGGTCGCGCGCCTGCTTGGCCGAACCGCCGGCGCTGTCCCCCTCGACGATGAACAGCTCGGTGCCCTCGGGGTCGTCGGACGAGCAGTCGGTGAGCTTGCCGGGGAGGCGGAGCTTGCGCGCGGAGGTGGCGGTCTTGCGCTGCACCTCGCGCTCGGCGCGGCGGCGGAGGCGCTCCTCCATCCGCTCGACGATCGCGCCCAGGAGCGCCCGGCCGCGGTCCATGTTGTCGGCGAGATAATGGTCGAAGTGGTCGCGGACGGCGGCCTCGACGAAGCGCGCGGCCTCGAGGCTGGTCAGGCGGTCCTTGGTCTGGCTCTGGAAGTGTGGATTGCGGATAAACACGCTGAGCATCAGCTCGACGCCGTTGAACACGTCGTCGGCGGTGATGTCCTTCGCGCGCTTGTTGCCGATGAGCTCGCCGAAGCCGCGGATGCCCTTGGTCAGCGCGGCGCGGAGGCCCGCCTCGTGGGTGCCGCCGTCGGGGGTCGGGATGGTGTTGCAGTAATAGCT
>Ga0207711_10000785_pt1 | contig 31205 bp, 48 predicted proteins | sample KBSS34metaG_FD_184401 | JGI IMG/M metagenome (GOLD analysis project Ga0207711, IMG submission 184401) | Switchgrass rhizosphere microbial communities from Kellogg Biological Station, Michigan, USA - KBS S3-4 metaG (SPAdes) (version 2) | ecosystem: Host-associated > Plants > Roots > Rhizosphere... | reverse complement strand
GCCCGCACCGTCGGTGAGCCGGTGACCGTGCGTCGCATATGGAAGGACTTCGGCACGCAAATCAAAGCCGCATCGCTGTCCAGCGGCGTTCCTCTCGAGCTGATCGTCACCACCATCGCGGTAGAGTCGCGCGGCATTGCCAAGGCGCTGCTCTCCGAACCCGATGGGCGCCAGTCGATAGGGTTGATGCAAACGCTCGTCGGCACCGCATCGGAAATGCTCGGGCGTCCGGTCACCGCACAAGAACTCAATCATCCGGATGTTTCCATTGCTGCGGGGACGGCGTATCTCGCCAGCCAACGGCCCAAGACGCTGTATGACCCGATCCTCGCCGCCGCCGCCTACAATGCGGGCGGGCTGTATCCACCGCGCACTGAGGACACCAACCCCTACAGGTTGCGCTGCACCGGTGATCATCTGACGCGGACGAAATTGTATTACAACGATGCCGTTGCTGTTGCGGCGGCTGACGGTTGGTTCAACTAACCGGAGGCAAAATGCGGCACACGAAACATGGCGGCTTAGGCTGGTTGCCTGACCGTCCGGACCAACGCGACCACATGTATGCGGCGCCACCTTCGGTGCTAGCGGCCCTGCCGACCACAGTTGATTTGCGGCGCGCGTTTCCCGCGGCATACGACCAGGGCAATTTGGGATCGTGCACGTCCCAGGCGATTGCCGCGGCCGTTGAATATGACTGGCGCCAACAGAAACTGACAGACGCGGTCCCCAGTCGTTTGTTTATTTATTACCAAGAGCGCCTGCTCGAAGGATCGGTTGCCAGCGACTCTGGCGCCTACATCCGTGACGGCATGAAGGCCATCGCCAAGTTTGGAGCGCCGCACGAGGATCTGTGGCCATACGATATCGCCAAATTCACCAAGAAGCCGCCGGCAAAGGCCTATGCTGATGGATTGCTGCGGCAGGCGGTCTCCTACGCGCGGATCGCGCAGACGTTGCAGCAATTGCAGGGCTGTCTAGCCGCCGGTTTTCCGTTCGTATTCGGCTTTACTGTATATGAGAGCTTTGAGAGCGATAAAGTCGCAAGCACGGGCATGGTGCCGATGCCAGCCTCGCACGAGACGGAACTCGGTGGACATGCGGTGCTTTGCATTGGTTATCGTGATTCCGATCGTCGATTTATTGTGAGAAATTCATGGGGCGATTGGGGTTCATCTGGTAACTGTTTTATGCCATACGAGTATCTGACCAGTCGGGGATTAGCCTCCGATTTCTGGAAAGTCACTCTGATGGAGCCGGATTCAACATGATGACAGCCCCCCAAGAAATAACGGCCCCGGTCGGCGATATAGTCGAACCACGTCGGGCCTGCTACCTCTGCAATTATTGGTATACGAAAGCAAAGTTCCTCACCACCGACACGCCCGGTGCGTGTCTCTGCATCGGCTCGCCGCACGAAATGCCAACAGCTGATGATGTGTGCGATCTCTGGGAAGCGGTGGATTGACATCGATTTGGGGCGCGTGGGTCATCGTCGCCGCTATTGTGTCCGCAGATGTCCCGCCGCGCCTCACTGCCGCCAATCCCACGACCCGGTTCGATCTCGTGTCGTGTCAGATCATGGCGCTGCGTAAGAACAGAGAGTTCATCACGAACAACATCGTTGGCTTCGTGACCTGCGTCCGTGTCCCTGACGATGGGAGAGACGACAGGTAAAGAACGGGGCCGCTCGGGGGTAGCGCGCGGCCCCAAGGTATTGGGAAACGTTCGTGTCCTTCTCTCGATACTTAATCAGTTACCGGTCCAATCGCCGGCCCATTTATGCCACCCCAACATCTTCGATTCGTCAAGATAAGCCGGCGCGACGCTAGCGGCGACAGCGCATCGCCAACAGCGGAGGCTACTTTTGGCAGCGAGACCAACACAGCCAATAAATCACGAATTCACTGAAAGCTCATATCGTCCTCTTTGGGATGTTCCTCCCAATGTGCCACGGCCTGACCCAAGCATCATTACCAGCCAAGAGATCACCAAGGCCAAGGTAGAGCTGCGCACCGAATACAACCAGCTACTGCAGGCGCTGCGGGACATAATAGAAACTCGGCTGCACGCAATTGACGAAGCGAGGACGCTGTCTAACGTTGATATCCAGCGCCGCCAGCAGATCACCGATGCCATGTTGGCCGATCTTAAGGCGGCACAGAATGCCAGCGATCAAGTGGTTGACCAACGCGCGCAGGCGGCGAACGATGCGCTGGAGCGGCTGCTGCGATCATCAATCGATGCTACAACATCGATTTCCGATGTTAGGCACGAGGCGACGCAGCTTGCTATCACCAAGGTCGAGAGCCAGCTGACATCGGCTTTTGTTGCTTCTAAAGCGGCAATCGATGCGGCGCTGCAAGCTGCTAACTCCGACATGGAGTCGGTCAACCAAAAAGCGCTCATGCGCAGCGAGGCCGTTCACCAGACAATTAAAGCGGTCGAGGACAGGTTGATTGAGCGGATTCTAGCGATAAAGCAGCTCATCGACCTTGGATCCGATATGAGCAAGGAGGCGATCACCAAGGCGGAGGCCGCCAGCGAGAAGCGCTTTTCCGGACTGAATGAATTGCGTGGTGCGATGGCTGATCAGGCGGCGTCATTTCTCCCGCGCTCCGAATCCGATGCAAGGTTCAACAGCATCTCTGAGAAGATGGATCAGTTGGCGGGTATCGTTTCGACGAACCAACTCGACATGAAGACAATGATGCGGCGCGACGACCTCAGGCCGATTATGGAGGATATCACCAAACTTCGGGACACCGCTTCAGTCGCTGGCGGGAAGAACCAGGTATGGGCGATTGTCGGCGGCGGGTTTCTGTCGATTGCTGCTATCGTCGTAGCGCTGATCAGCACATTCCACAGGCCAGAACCTGTGCTTCTACAGCAGCCCCCCGTGCCGTCGCTGACAGTCGAAAACACCAAGCGTCTGGACGACATAATAACGCAGAACAACGAACAGAATCGATTGCTAAACAGTCGTCTGGATATACTGTCCAATAGACTCACAAATGGCCCGAGGCCGACGCCATGAGAACTCGCCGCATATACTACGCCATCGCCGCGGTCGTGCTGCTCGGCATCGCCTTCTGGGTGTATCACGACCAAGTCGTGGTGCTCGGATGATGACAGAGACATCATGGCGCAAGCATCTACGTCGCTGGCTCCTAGGTCACACGCCGCCAAAGCCAGCGTTGGTGCCGCCGGACAACGGCGCGGAGACAGAGACGCACAACCAGAGCATCGGACGCGCTTACGTCCAAGGCATGTTGGTTCGCCGGCAGAAAAAAGACCTGAAGAACCCCTATTACAGAGACACCGAACAGGCGCGCGCTTGGGATAGCGGCCACCAAGACGAAGGCCTACGGTGACATGTCCCGCCAACCTCCGTTCTGCGTGCGCTGCAAGCACCATTCGATCCGCCCAGGCTTTCCCGAGGCATTTACGCCGGGCGCCAGCGACTACGTGTGCAACGCGGTGTTTCACGTCGTCACCGGCGAAAAGCTGACGTGGAAATGCCAGGATGCCCGCGGCGACCAAATGATATGCGGGCGCGAGGGCAAGCTGTTCGACATGATCGAGGCGGCCTGACCGCATTCCTTCTGCTCGCAGTCGCGGCCCTATGGTATGCCGCCCCGGCCTTGGCCCTGTGGTGGCTGCTGATCGGCGTCTGGCCATGATCCGCACCCTGCCGTTGCTGGCCCTGCTGCTCATGGGCGCCACGGGTGACACCATCCCCGCAATGCGCGGTTGCCCAGCGAACATCACGCTGACGGTGCGCGAGGGTGAGGAAATCCACGGCCCGACGCGGACGGATACCCCGCCTTACTATCCATTGCGGCTCACGATCCGTGACGGCACAGTATTGCACGGCCCCATTATCATTTCGGTCTGTGGCACCGATGCCCGGGTCGAGATCAGCCAGCCGTAGGAACAGAATATGCCCGCAACCAAGCCGGTGCCGGCCAATGATGACGCGCCGGAGCCTGATCCGGATCCAGCGTAGTCCATAGGGATGTCGATGTGTGGTCCTTCCGGGAAGCTGGGCCTGCGCATCGATCGCCTTGCGCCGGGGGCGTTATTCCGGCGCACCAAATCTCAACAACGCCGCATGAAGCGCATCATTCTTGTGGTGGGCATGCTTTGTGCAGTTCCCTTCGTCTGTCGTGCGGATGATGGGATGATCAGACCCCTGACGAAACACGAGATATGCACAACGAATTGGGGCTTGGATAAGCGCCACGTGTCAGTGGTGATGAAGCGCAAGGTGTTCCAAAGGGACGGCTATCCTCTAGGCAACAAAGACCCGAGGTGCGATTGCGAAATTGACCACATCGTCCCGCGGGATCTCGGTGGGGCAGACGTTCTGCAGAACCTACAGGTCCAGAGCTACCGCGGACCGTGGAATGCGTATCAGAAGGACAGGCTGGAGATCCAAGCTCATAAGGATGTCTGCTCGGGCCTCGTCAGCCTATCCGAGGCGCAAGGCTGGTTCCTGAAGGATTGGACAACGGCATATGAGCGCCGATTCCGCAGAGACTAAGCCAGTGCCCTTGCCCGCTAATTTCCGGCCGCCGCTGATGTTCGGCGACGCCCTCGTTGCCTTCCCATCATGGGGCACGTTGATCACCTGGCCTGACGGCACGTTCGTCAGTGGCGCGCCCGAGGATACCGACGCCTACCGCAAGACGGCGCTGGACTACGGCTACGACACCGATACGCTCGCCCTATGCCGGGACCACGAACTGCTGCACGTGGCGCTGTGCCACTGGCTGGGCGTTCCCAGCCCGGCGATGGATGCGCTGCGCCTGCGGGCCGATCTGGTCGGTGTCGAGATCCGCATACTCGAGGAAGCCGCTGTGCTGGCGGTGCAGCGTTTCGCCAGGGCGATGGGCGCCGAGATCATCGATGCTATGGCCAAGAATGCCTAAGGAGGCGCATATGCCAGATACGCAATACGTTATCGATTATTACACCCAAACCTATCTCAACATGGCTGAGGAGAAGTCCGACTCTGTAGATACTTCAGAGAAGGCGGTGCAGCGTCGGGTGGATCAGGTGTGCGACGATCTCGTTCAGGGCCGCACGACGCAGAACCAGCGGCGTGTTCTGGGTGGGACGGTCGAGCGGGCCGAGCGTGTAAAACCGGGGAGTGATGCAGCCGTTGGCAGGATCGCCTCCGTGCGCTGACATGCGTTGCCCCGACAGCCCGTAAGGTTCTTCCGCTTTGTCGCCTGGACGCTGATCGCTCTGCTGGCGCTTACCGTTGTCCTGATTATCGTCGTAATGGCGATGCGAGCGCCTGCACCAACAGCTGCGGTGCCTGAATGGAATGGCGCCAATCCCGGGCGCCCACTGAAGCTGTTGTAATCGGCGCCACTTTCGACTATATCGGCATCTGAGCAAACACTCCTCCATGCGTGTTGCTCTTGGGTTAGCCAAAACTGGGCGGGTGGCTATAGGTCCCCGCCATTTCTTTTGCCTTACGCCCGTAACCGCTCCCGCTTGATACGGCGTAGGTGTGGGGAATTCGACGGCAGCATTTCCACCGTAGCCTTGCACGGGCACCATCCGACCTTCAGCGCTCTCCATAGTCTGTCGTGCTCTCGCGACACTCGGTCGAGAAACCGGTCGATGGCGTAGATCGGCACCCGGTCGAGGTTATTGCGTCGGCGCAGAAGCTCGCAATGAAGGCACCTCCACCGTCGCTTGCGTCTTATCGGTCTATGCCAGACCCGATGATATGGCCCCCAGGTCATTCCTTGGCCACTCGCCGTGCCGCATGGGCGTTCTTCGCCTCCAGCGCTGCCTGCTCATCCTCGTATGCTTCCACCAAGTCTATGAGGCGATCGAATTGATCGCCCTGCGGTGTCCCAACGGGGGAATTCCACAGCCGACGCATCTCAGCTATCGCCGATGCCAAATCAGCCTCGGTCATTTGCCCTTCACTCGATTGGAGGACTTCCCACCGTTTGGTGGCCTGATTCAATCTTATACGCCAAGACTGGCCGGTCTCCGGATCGGTCAGCAAGCCATTGACGGGCGCGGGGGCCTTGGGCCAGCTATCGAACCAGACGCGGCCCGCAGGCAACGGGCCAACGCTGATCGAGACAGCGCCCGATGTCATCGTGCCCGATTGCAATTCGGCCAGCAGCTTGTCCCGTGCGTGTTTGGTTAGTCCCGCCATTTTGTCCTCCTACGATTGGACGTGCCGTCGTCCACAATCACGCATCGTGCTGGTTGAACTCGTGGCCACAGCCTTCCGTTTCGCAAATCCTGACGCTTCCCCTGCCTCTAAAGCCTCTGCACCCGCATGCGCGGCACGGACCAAACAGAGCCACTGGGGAGCTTTTGGTCATTTCGTGTGCCTCTAGCTCTACTTCGATTGATGCGCGTCGATCAACTTGGTCATACATTGGGCGTTTCCTTTCCTTGTTGACTACTTTGCGACACGTGATATGCACCGCGCCGACGTATCGCGTTCATGTGCAGCAACGATTTCGTTCGCCGCAGCCTTGCATGCCTGTATAGACGGCATGTCGATCGTCGCCACAGCACCCGCACCACTGGCGAACGTGAAGAGCAGCACCAGAACCGCCGGGCTCATTGGGCAGCAACGATTTCGTTCGCCGCAGCCTTGCATGCCTGTATAGACGGCATGTCGATCGTCGCCACAGCACCCGCACCACTGGCGAACGTGAAGAGCAGCACCAGAACCGCCGGGCTCATTGGGTCAACCTCGCTTCGGCAAGCTCCAGAACCAGCACGAGATCGTCAATCCATATTAGCGCCTGCATAATCTTTATGAAATAATCGCTACCTAGCGTGCCCGAACTTTCGCAGCCTTCCTTGGTGCTTAGCCGAACGCAGATATCGATGCCCTCCTTGGCGTTATGGCTAATGCTCTCCACTACACCATCGAGCGCTAGGCGTAATTGTTCTCTCGTCGCGCCACGCTTCCAGCGCTGCATATTGCCATCACCATGGTCCATCACTGTCTTCCTAAAGCAGAAGCCTGCGCCTTACGCACAACGACGCTAGCGACGATCTGCTTTTCGTCACCGACCAAGCGCAACGCCGCACATCCCAACGCCTCGCCGAACGTCAGGCGCCGATACAGCATCATCGATTGCCGGGCGCCTGCCGCGTCATAGAATTCAACGATGAAATCCTCAATCACGATTGGCCTCCTTCGATTGGAGTAACCCTGCGCTCGACGATCTGCGCAAAGTGCTCCAGGCCAAAGCGTGCCAGCTTTCCGTCGTCGCGCTTCAGATCCACCTTGCCGTCAACGATCTCCTCCACCATCCAGGACGCCTCCATGGTGCGATAGACGCCGCCCACTTCTATGCTTTCAGGATCGATCATTTTGGCCCCTTCGATTGCATCAGTCACGCAACAGCCAAGCCAATCCGAGCATCAATGCCACGGGCGCCCAAGCAGCCAAGCCCCCGACGACCAGTGTCGGCCAGCCGATGTCAGGACAGCTCAAGTCCCGCTCCCTACGCCACACCGGCGCATATATTCGATCCACTGTTGTGTGGCCTGCTCCTGCCCTGGTGTCATTGCCTCATGGTCATTGGCTGCAACGTCTTCACGGACAGACACGGTAAGCTCGGGGTCAGCGTTAAGCTCTAGCCACACCATGCGCCCCTCAGCCAGCAAGCGGTCGCGTAGGTCACTGGCCTTCGCCTTGTCCGCCATGGCATAGGTCGTAACTGTCTCATACCGCATCATCACGGTGCCTTCCCTACTGCACGACTAACGGTGCGTTGTGCCTGCTCCTCCCGATACCTATCGAGAACACGGCGCACCACCTCAGCACGAGAGACACCAAGGCGCTCTGCCTCAATGTCTATCCACTCAGACTGAGGGCGCGTCAGGCTGACCATCAGCTTATGCGCCGCCATACCAGGGATCCTCAATCTCATATGAAGTGGTATTGTAGTAGCACTGGATTGCTAACGCAATACCATTATGGATAATTCCGATGGTTGCAGCGAATGTTGCGGTGCACTACGCTCTCAGCGAGGCTGTGATTAGCCAGATCGCCAATCTCGCCGTATTCGACACATGGGGAATCGTGCTTCTCATCTGGGCTGGAATATCCGTGGTGCTCGCGATTGGCTTTGTGCTGATCGTTCCCATTACGGCCGCCCGTGACCTCGAGAAGCGCAGCGGTAAGAACGCAATCGTCCCCGATCGCACGCCACCCCATTAGTCAGCCCATGCCAATCGAGGAGCAGGCGGCGGCTGACCTACGCCAGCTCAAGGGCCGCGCCAATGCCGTCATACTGGCAGCGCAGAACCGGACTGGTCAGGTCGAACGACTGACCAAGCAACACTCCGATCACTACGAAGCGATACGCACCAAGCTCAATGACGCAGACTATGCCGCTGCGTATCGCCAAGCGTGGGCAAACTCACAGCATCCGAAGCGCTAGCCTGATCGCATGTCGCTCTGCCAGCGCAGGTAGGGGGGGTATGTGCTCCGACCTGCCTTGAAAGAGGTATGGGGGGGGAGTTCTGAAAGAAACACAACCGAGGGGTGGTAACCGCCAGGGTGGTCTCCCACGGATTTTTACCTCCTGGGTCGATTTATCGTCGGCCATCACCGCCAATTGTCAACGTTTAAAGGTTAATCTCATGCCACGAGGCGGCTTCAAACACGGCGGCGGGCGTCCGCTCGGGTCACTCAGCAAAGTGCGGGAACTGACCGCTGAGGGGATGCAAAGCGAACAGGTGCGGCAGAACATGACGCCGCTCGAATACATGCTGCACGTCATGAACGACCCGGTCGTTGATCCGGTCCGTCGGGATCGCATGGCGGCTGCTGCGGCGCCATTCGTTCATCCGAAGGCCGATACCGTCATGGCTGGCAAGAAACAGGCGGCTGAGGAAGAGGCGCGGACCAACGACGAAGGCACCGAGTGGGCCGCGTTGCTCCGGCGTGCCCCGGGTCGCTCCGACAAGCCGAGTGATACCCGCAACTGATTTGAATGAGCCAGTCTGTTTCTTCGTGGTCAACGGCACGGCCGGACTGGCAATCGCGCATTAAGGCAGGGCAGTCGCTGCTGCCTGATCTGCCGTTGAACGAGGACGAGGCTGACGCCGCCCTCGGCATCTTCTCTAAGCTGCGGCTCCCCGACGTCGTTGGCCAACCGCCATTCCGCGATGTGGCCGGGCAATGGCAGAAGGACCTAGTCCGCGCGGTGTTCGGCTCCTACGACCCGGATACCAACGAGCGGCATATCCGCGAATTCTTTTGCATGATTGCCAAGAAGTCCGGGAAGACGACGTCGGCGGCCGCGATCATGATTTGCGCGGTGCTGATGAACCGCCGACCCCGGGCGGAATTCCTGCTGATTGCCCCGACACTGGAGGTTGCCGACCTCGCGTTCCGTCAAGCAGTCGGGATGATCGAGAGTGACCCCATCCTGACCGGCAAGTTTCATATTCGGGACCACATCAAGACCATCATCTATCGGCCGACCAAGGCCTTCCTGAAGGTCAAGTCATTCGACCCTAGAGTGGTCACCGGATCCAAGCCGTGCGGTGTGCTGGTGGATGAGTTGCACGCCATCTCGGGGGCGCATGATGCGGACCGGGTGATGGGGCAGTTGCGCGGTGGGTTAATTGCCAACCCCGAGGCGTTCCTGATCTCGATCACGACGCAATCGGAGCGCCCGCCGTCGGGGGTGTTCAAAGAGGCGCTGCATAATGCGCGGCGGGTGCGCGACGGCGAGACGACGCTGCCGCTGCTGCCGCTGATCTACGAGTTTCCCCGCGACGTGGATTGGCGGGACACGAACAACTGGCGGATGGTCAATCCGACGCTGACGGTGGCCATTGAACGGCTGATCCCGGACTACGAGGCGGCGGCGGCCGCGGGCGACCATGAACTGCGGCGCTGGGCCTCGCAGCATCTGAATATCGAGATCGGCCTTGGACTGCAGACCGACCGCTGGCCGGGCGCGGAGTTCTGGGAGCGGCAGACCGACCCTTCGCTCACGCTTGAGGCAGTGTTGGACCGCTCCGAGGTGGTTGTGTGTGGGATGGACGGCGGCGGGCTGGACGATCTGTTCGGCTTTGCTGTGCTGGGGCGAGACGCCGATGGCCGGGACAAGGCATCGAAGTCGTGGTTGCTATGGTCCCATGCTTGGTGCCACCGAAGCGTGCTGGAGCGGCGGCAACAGATAGCGCCGCGCCTGCTCGACTTCGCCCGCGCGGGTGAACTGACGATCTGCGACGATATGTTGGACGACCTGGAGGCGATGAAGCAGATCATTGCCGACATCAAGGCCAGAGGCATTCTGGCGCACGTGGCGGTCGATCCGGCGGGCGTCGGCGACATTGTCGATGCGATGGCCGAGATCGGCATTACCGAGGCGAACAAGATGCTGTGGCCGGTCGGTCAGGGCTTCCGGCTCATGAACGCACTGAAGACGTGCGAACGGCGGCTGGCCAAAGGGACGCTGTGGCACAGCCAGAGCTCGATGATGTCGTGGTGTGTCGGCAATCTGAAGGTGGAGGCAACGGCCACGGCAATTCGCGCGACCAAGATTAATGCCGGTGATCAGAAGATCGATGCAGCCATGGCGCTGTTCGACGCCGCCGATGTGCTCAGCCTTGGTGTGGATCCGGTGCGTATTCCCGAATACGAAATTGCGTTTGCCTGATGCGATTGGCGGGCATTATCTCTGCCGAGCGAGCATGATAAGGAGACGGCGCTCAAAATTGACGGGAGGATACCATGTCGAAAGCACCACCACCTCCGCGGCCACCGCCGACGCAGGTTCCAACGTTGGGCTATCCTTCTCCGCCTCCTGCTGTGCCCAAGCCCTCGTTCTGGCAGCGCTGTTGCTGCCGATCCGGGCGTATGCCGCACCGCCCGCGAACGCTGACCAATCAATGGCACCCTGGTTCGGCAGCCTGAAGACAGCGAACGGAATGTCGTGCTGCGGGGAGGCAGATTGTCGCAACTTCCCCGTCACCATCAACGAGCGTGGATATTCGGTGCTCTACGACGGCAAGCTGATCCCGGTTCCGCCCGAGACGGTATCGGAGCGGACGGACAATCCGACGGGCGACTACATCGCTTGCGTGCAGCCGAGTTTATGGCTCGGCGGCGTGCAACAAGGCCCTCTGGTGCTGTGCTTCTTTCGCGCGCCGCACACTTAGTGTAAAAATACCCGGCCCCGCACCAAGCACGCAGAGGTTTCGGGAACCTCGCAGGGGCAGAGGCGCGAGACCGGGTGAAGTTTCGCTATCACACCCGGCAACAGGAACATGAAACCGGGCTCGTCTTGCTTACCGGTCTCGCGCTTCCCTGGCAATACGAACACTTGTGAACTAGCTGATTTTTAACTATTTCCCTTGTGGAAAAGTCAGCCCGCGGGCGCGCGTGAGGCGTCACCCTAACGGTTCCCGCAGGCTGAAGTTCCAACAATGGATGCGATAAATCCCCCACTCGGTAGGAGACCGAGCAGACGGGCGCGAGATTATCAGCGCGACGTGGGGCGTCAATCGCCGACCATCTATCTCGGATTATTTCGCGCGGCTCGCCCGGTGTTGGTCAACGACCTCTGACAGCAGCCAGGCCAGCTTGCGCCTGGCCCTCAGCGCGCTGAAGCAGTTCGCGCTGCAGGTGAGCCGGGCCTTGGACACCAGATATTCGGCGCCGCAGAGGTGGCAGATGCCTACCGGCGATCCTTTCTGGCGGTAGGGACGCTTTATAGGCGGCGGTGGCGCGCCTTCGGCGATATCGGACACGTTTTCCCCACTCGCAAAAATGCCCGATCCGCATCGATCAGCATGGTGGCGTTTTGCTATCGACACGGACCGGGAGTTTGCTGTTGTAAAAGGCGCAGGACCTTGGTCCTCTCCGGTTCGGCCCGTCAATGGCACGGATACAGAACGCGTAGAAATATCGGTGGATATATCTGTGGATAATTCACTCCTCCCGGTCCCAGTTCGTAGACACCGTCTCTGCTGGGCGAGGATCCTGGGGCAATTCCTCGGGAAACATCGAGGAACGCATCTTGGTCAGCGCATCGATCGTTTCGTCCAACCGCCTCCGTAGATCAGAGATCGGCATACCATTAAACACGTAGTGTATCATTACTTCGCGTAAATCTGTCGACACGTCTTTGCGCGTCGGACGAACGATCTTTTTCAGATGCGGGGCCTCAGGTTTCGCCACCGGCGATAATAGACGCTGCTTGGCTACGTGATACGAGACCGCCGCTTGGGTCACGCCGTGTGCCCTGGCGATTGAGCTGAGGGTTTCCCCCTGGCGCGCGCGGCTAATGATGTTAGCGATAGCCGTCTGATCTAGTCGCTTTGTATTGCCCTTCTTCCGTGTTGGCGCCTTCATGTTTTTCCTCCTTTAATTACTCCTATTAAATGTCCACCGTCACCATGCGTCAATCCCAGATACTGTAATAGCGCTGACGACTATTATTGCAGCCGCCCGCGTCGCGTTACCCAGCCCCCGAACATTCCTAGCACCGCGTCCACCCGACAGCCGACGGGCAATGGCGCTTGGAGATCGCTATGCCGTTGCCAAAACCAAAGCCATCTGGCGAGACGAACGAACAGTGGATGGGGCGTTGCATGGGCGACGCGACTATCAAGAACGACTTCAAAGACCCTAAGCAACGCGTGGCGGTCTGTCTGAACCTCTGGCGGGAGCATCACGGCCCAGCCGCGAATGGCCCCCAACCCAAGCGCGACGTTGCGGGAACGTGCTGCACACCCGGCGGCGGAGAGCCGCTGGCCGATTTCATCGAGAGATGCGTTGAGGGTGGCGATAGCGAAGAAGCGTGCCTTGCCGCATGGCACGCCGGCCCGTCGACCGACGCGCCAATGATGCATTCAGCGCCGGTCGAGATGAAGTGGATGCCGACGACGCTCACTGTCAAAGGCCTCAACGAAGGCGAGCGTATGATCTCCGGCATCGCCACGACGCCCTCCGTTGATCACGTCGGTGATATCGTCGAAAGCATGGGGGCAAAATACGCGACGCCGGTCAGCATCCCGCTGCTATGGATGCACCAGCATAGTCAACCGGTCGGGACGGTTACCCACGTAACTAAGACCGACCGCGGTATTTCCTTCCAGGCACGCATCGCCAAGGTCGAAGAACCCGGCAAGCTCAAGGATCGCGTCGACGAAGCGTGGCAGACCGTGCGCGCCGGTCTCGTAAAGGGAGTCAGCATCGGCTTCACGCCGGTCAAAGACCAATACGAGATGATCAAAGGCGGCGGCATCAGGTTCAAGGAATGGAACTGGCACGAACTTTCCTTGGTTACGGTGCCGGCACAATCAGAAGCCACCATTCAACTTATCAGATCCCTCGATACGCAAGCACTGCGGGCCGCGACAGGTCAGAAGCAGAGCGCGCGTATTGAGCAGAACCCCGCCGGCGTCACGGCGAATGTTAAACGCCAGACAAGCCGGGAGGCACCAATGGCAACCAAAACAATTGCGGAAGATATTGCCGCATACGCATCTACACGAGCGGCACACGCGGCTCGGATGTCCGAGCTGATGAGCAAGGCGTCGGAAGACGGTTCAACGCTCGATGACGAGCAGGAGACCGAATACGATGAACTGAAGGACAAGGTCGCGTCGATCGATAAGCATCTCGGCCGCCTGCGCGAGCAGGAGAAGCTGAACATCTCGCTCGCCGTTGCGGTCGATGGTGATCGTATTGGCCAGAACGCTGGTCAGTCGCTCGGGCAGCGTCAGACGTCGTCGGTCGTTCAGATCAAGCGCCCGCCGCTTGAGAAGGGCACCGCGTTCGTTCGCTACATTGCCGCACAGGCAATGTCGAAGGGAAACTTGCAGCAGGCCGTGCAGATCGCACAGCGGGATGCATGGAAGGACACGCCAGAAGTTGCCAGCGTGCTGAACTACGCTGCGGCTGAAGGCACCACGGTGCTCAAGGCAGCGGTTGCGCCGGCCAACACTTACGACACCACGTGGGCGTCACCACTCGTGCAACTGCAGTTTATGGCTAGCGAGTTCATTGACCTGGTTCGTGCCGCAACCATTCTCGATAAATTGTCGGGCGGTATGCGTCGCGTGCCCTTCAATATTCGTGTGCCATTGATGAGCAGCGGGTCCACGGCATATTGGGTCGGCGAGGGTAGCTCCAAACCCATGTCGAGTGCGGCGTTCGACACGATTACCATGACCTTCGCAAAGGTTGCGGCGCTCGTGGCGTTCACCAATGAAAGCCTGCGGTTCTCAAATCCAAGTTTGGAAGCGATGATCCGTCAGGACATGGTCATGGCCATCGCTAGGAAGCTCGACACCGACCTGCTCGATAGCACGAAGGCAGTGGGCACTGGTTCAGGCGGTCCTTCGCCTGCATCACTGACCAACGGCGTCTCATCGATTGTTGCGACAGGAACGGATGCCGGCGCCGCTCACGCCAACATCCGCACGGTCCTGACCACGATGGCCGCGCTGGATCTCGACATGACCGGCGGCACGTGGGTCATGCACGTTAACCAGGCGATTGCGTTCTCGCTGATGTTGAACACGCTTGGCCAGCGCGAGTTCCCGGATATCAACTCCGGCGGCGGCACGTTGGCTGGGTTCCGCGTCGTCACGAGCACGAACGTGCCGTCATCCGGTGGCTCGCCGACGGATGGCTACATGATCGCGTTCATCCTGCCGGGCGAAATCCTGCTCGCCGACGATGGCAACGTCACCATCGACAGCAGCAATCAGGCGTCGCTGCAGTTCGACTCAGCTCCGGATAGCCCGGTGTCTGCTTCGACGGTTTACCGCAGCCTTTGGCAGGAAAATATGACTGCGATCTTGGCGGAGCGTGAGATCAACTGGCGCAAGCGTCGCACAGGTTGCGTCCAGTGGATCGATTATGCCCGTTACGTGTAATCCTAATTGGGACATTCGTCCCTATCGAGGCCAGCCGCGTTCTGAAGTGCTGATCCATTTCTGAGCGCGGTTACGTGGCGCCACCGTTCACTCCTTCTAACTCGGCGCTCGGAGCAATTCGGGCGCCTTCTTTTCAGGAGCATCTTGCCGATGCGCTTCCAGGCCCTCAAACAACTGCGCATGCCTGGCGGGAAGGGCGTCGTTCACCAGCCTGGCGATGAGTTCGATCTGCCCGAAGACAAGCGGGGGAAGGATCTGGGGAATATCTTTATTGCGGCCAAGCTCGCTCGCAAGTTCGAGCCGGTGGCCATCGGCACACCGCCGCCATTGCCGACACAGAAGGTCGTGGCACCACCGGAACCGCCACCAGAGTCCACACCCGAGCCGTCGCTAGAGTCCCCACCAGAACCAACCCCGGAACCCGCACCGTCATTGCTGCAGAAAGTGATGCGGGCGGACGAAGGGGCGCCGGCTGAAGCTGACGAAGCGACTGTGGAGAATGGTGAGGAGCCGGAAGGCGATGCGCCGCGCAGACGTGGTCGCCCACCTATTCATGGCCGCTATTCCCGTCGCGATATTCGGCCGGAGGAATAGGCCGGTGTCGAATGAAACGGAGATTGATCCTGTAGACGCACAATTGCTGCTGGAACTGCGGGACACACCGATCCTGGCCTGCCCGACCTTCCACGTTCCAGCTTGGATGTCTGATCCTGACAACTGGTTCATTCCCCCAGCTGAAGACCCGGAGGACGCACGAATGGCAGACCTGTTCGCTGCGCGCGAGGACTAACGCGACGATGCGCATCCTCGGGTTCGACATCACGCGCAACGGCGTAGCCAAGGCATCACCACCCACGGGCCTTATGGTGCCGCCGATGTCAACGTTCTCCCAGTGGTTCTGGCCGACCATCCAGGAACCGTTCATGGGCGCCTGGCAGCGCAACATGGGCATGACGCAGGAAACGTCCCTGCGGCACCACGCAGTCTATTCGTGCCTGTCGCTCATTGCCCAGGACGTATCGAAGATCCGCATCAAACTGGTCGAGCAGGACCCGACCACCGGCATCTGGGAAGAAACTTCCGCGCCCGCGTTCAGTCCTGTGCTGCGTAAGCCAAATCGCTACCAGACCAGAATTCAGTTCCTGGAGTGCTGGATCTACAGCCTCTTAACGTGGGGCAACACCTACATCCTCAAACAGCGCGATGGCCGCGGCGTGGTCGTTTCAATGTATGTGCTCGACCCGGCACGCACCAAGGTTCTGGTCGCTCCTGACGGCGCGGTCTACTACCAGCTCTATGCCGACAGCCTGACTGGCGTCGAAGAAGACAGTTCGGTCGTGCCTGCGTCGGAAATCATCCACGACCGCATGTCGGCGGTGTTCCATCCGCTGATCGGCATTTCCCCGCTCACCGCGTGTGGACTATCGGCGATTCAGGGGCTCGAGGCGCAGAAGCAGCAGATCGAGACGTCGCGCAATCAGGCGGTGCCGTCTGGTATGCTGATCGCACCGGGGCCGATTTCGCAGGAAACCGCCGATCGCGTCAAAGCCAAGTGGCAGGCGAACTACGCGGGCGAGAATGTCGGCCGCGTGGCGATCCTCGGCGACGGGATGAAGTTCGAGCGGATGTCCATCAATCCGGTCGATGCGCAGCTCATCGAGCAACTGAAGTGGACCGCCGAGACCATCTGCTCAGCATTCCACGTGCCAGCGTTCCTCGTGACGCAAACGGCACCGACGTATAACAACGTGGAAGCGCTCAACTTAAGCTATTATAGTCAATGCCTTCAGGCGCGTTTCGAAAACATCGAATTGCTGTTGGACGAAGGCCTCGGACTGACCGATGTGACCGGACATATCTACGGCACCGAGTTCGACATCGACGATGGACTGCTGCGTATGGACACCGCCACCAAGGTCAAGACCATCGGTGAGGGTGTGCAGCGGGCGATCTTCGCACCGAACGAAGCCCGCGCTCGCTTCGATATGCGGCCGGTCAAGGGTGGCGATGTGCCCTTAATTCAGCAGCAGTATTTTCCTATCGACACGCTATCAGGCCGCGCGCCCCCGCCAGCCCCCCTTCAGCCTACCGCGCCTAACCCATCACCCCCGGCGCCTGTGCAGCAAGGTCTCGAAGAGGCCGACATCGCCATTGCTGCATGGCATCTGACCAAAGCGCTGGGGAGCGGTGCCGTCGTCCTGTCGGCAGCAGATTAAGCGAGAGCGGATCAGCCGGCCGCAGAACACGAGAGGGCCACCGCCAGTGGATCATGCGACCATAGCTGGGCTCATGCAGGCAATTGCGCCTGTCGTTCGGCAATATCTCGGCGAGCACCTGGCCAGTATGCAGCAGCGCATCTCTGCGCTTGAGGCGCGCCTTGCACTTGCTCCAGAGGCAGGACCGCCCGGACGCGACGGCGTCGGCGTGATCGACGCGCTGGTCGACGTCGAAGGCCAGCTCTGCATGACCCGCACCGACGGCGCATTGTTGCGCTTGGGACGTGTGCAGGGCCGTGACGGACGTGACGCGCCATTGCCGCGCGACGGCGTGGACGGCGAGCCGGGGCCTGCGGGCCGTGGTGTGGCCAAGGCTCTGCTGCGTGACGGGAACCTGTGGCTGGTCTACAGCGACGGCATTGAACAGGATCTCGGCGAAGTTCGCGGCGCGCAGGGCGAAAGCATTGAGGGGCCGAACGGCGCGGACGGAATTGACGGCGTCGGCATCGCCGATGTGCTGGTCGTAGGCGATCGGCGAAAACTGCTGCTGACCGACGGTCGCGAGCTGGATTTGGGTCGCCTGGAAGGTCGCGACGGAAATGATGGCGCGCCCGGAGTGCCTGGAGCGGTGGGCCGCGGTATCGCCGACACCTGGGTGACCGACGAAGGGCGATTGCACCTCGTCTATTCGGACGGCACCGAGGAGACGCTGTCGGAAATCAGGGGGCCGAAGGGCGATACTGGGCCTGCGGGCCGGGACGGTATAGACGGCAAAGACTTCGAGCCGGAACTGATGCGCTCGCTGATCACTGACGTGGTCGCTGCATTACCGACGCCGCGCGATGGGCTTGAGGGCCCGCCCGGGATCGATGGCAAAGACGCTGATCCGATCCTGATCCGCTCTATGGTGGAAGAGGCTGTCGCCGCTCTGCCGCTCCCCAAGGACGGGGAACCAGGCATTCCGGGCCGTGATGGTGCGGACGCCGATCCTGCGTTCGTGCGGGCACTGGTGACGGAAGCTGTCGCTGCCATACCGACACCGAAAGACGGCATCGACGGCAAAGACGCCGATCCGGACATGGTCAAGGCGCTGGTCAGTGAAGCCGTGGCGTCGCTGCCGCCTGCAATTGACGGCAAGGACGGCCGTGACGGCTTGGACGTGGATCCCGAACTGGTTCGCGCATTGGTCACCGAGGCCGTCTCCGCCATCCCGTTGCCAAAGGACGGCAGGGATGGTCGAGACGGAGCCGATGCCGATCCTGCGTTCGTCCGCACGCTGGTAACAGAAGCGGTTGCCGCTATCCCGCCACCGCGCGATGGCGTGGACGGGAAAGATATTGATCCGGAGTTTGTCCGGGCGCTGATCACAGACGCTGTTGCGCAACTGCCACCCGCGCCACGTGGTGAAAAGGGCGATCCCGGACAGGACGCGGATCCGGAATTCCTCCGTCTCCTCGTCACTGACGCGGTCGCGGCATTACCGGCGCCGCGTGACGGCATCGACGGGCTGGACGCCGATCCGACAGTCATCCGTTCCATGGTTGAGGAAGCTGTCAACGCCATTCCCAAGCCAACCGACGGCAAGGACGGCCGTGACGGCTCGGACGTTGATCCGGAGTTTGTCCGGTCGCTGGTTACCGAAGCCGTCTCCGCTATTCCGCCCGCACCGCCCGGCGAGAAGGGCGAACCGGGGCCTGCGGGCCGCGACGGTTCCGATGCCGATGTGACCAAGTTCGCCGCCGATCTGCACGACAGTATCAACGCGCTGCGCGAATGGACGACGGGAGAAATCACCGATGCCATCGGACGAGCAATGGCGACTGCTGATGAGATTAAGCGTTCAGTCGATGCAGCTTTGGCAACTGTCCCTCGCGGCTTCCTGGTTAATGCCGATGGCGATCTGGTATTCGTGCGCCGAGACGGCACCACCGAAGCCGTCGGACGCGTCCGCGGCGACGACGGATCAACGCCGCCCGGTGTTGATTCATTCTCGCTAGACCCCGAAGGTAATCTCATCGCCCACATGACCGACGGTCGCTCGCTGTCTATCGGGTTGGTGCGGGGTGCCGACGGCAGGCATGGCAAGGACGGCGCGCCTGGTCTCGGCTTTGACGACATGCGCTGGGAATATGACGGCGAGCGCACGATGACGGTGGTCATGGAGCGCGAAGGCCAGAGGCAGACACAGTCGTTCTACGTGCCGGTGCCGATCGATCGCGGCATTTGGCGCGAGGGCGAATACGCTATGGGCGACACGGTCACGCGCGATGGTGCGGTCTGGATTGCCAAGAGGACCACGACGGCAATACCGGGCGTCGGGGCTGATAATGGCTGGCGCTTGGCCGTGAAGAGCGCGAGGAATGGGCGGTCGGCCTATGAGATTGCGAGGGCTGCAGGGTTCAGCGGCACTGAGAAGGAATGGCTCGCTAGTTTGCGTGGGCCGGAGGGGCGACCTGGCCCGGCCGGGCCTCCGGGAAAAGACCGGACCTAAATGTTTGACGGCATCGATCGGCCCGCGTGGTTCCCTGATTGGAGCGGCTGTGTCGCTGTCATCGTTGCATCGGGACCATCGGCCAAGAACGTCGATTTCGGCATTCTGGCGCACAAACAGCGCGTCAAGGTTATTGCAATCAAGGAGTCATGGCGGCTCTGCCAGCCGGACGTCATTTACGGCTGCGACCGGCCATGGTGGCACGCCAATATCGGCATGCCGAAGTTCTCCGGCCTCAGGGTCGCATATGACCCCGCGCTGCACGAGCAGTATCCAGACATCCATCTGATCAAGATCGATCTGCATAAGGACGACATCCTGTTGGATCGTCCGGGGACAGTTGGTAGCGGCGGAAACTCTGGGTTTCAGGCATTAAACTTGGCGGTGCAGTTCGGTGCGAGGCAGATCCTGTTCGTGGGGCTAGACGTGCACACCCGATCGGGCCCGCACTGGTATGGCCGCAACCAGTGGTCGGGGGCGAACAATCCTGGCGAGGAGAACTTCCGTCGCTGGCGTCGCGCCTTCGCTATCGCCGCGCGGACGCTGTCCAACATGGGCATTGATGTCGCCAACGCCACGCGGTTTTCCGACGTGAAAGAGTTTCGCTTCGTGCCATCAATCGAGGTGGCACTGCAGGAATGGAAGATGTGATGACCGACAAGAGCCTCGAACAACTGCACAAGCAACTGCAGGCCTACGTCGAGATCGAGAAGGGGATTGCCCGCGGGAAAGCGCTCACTGCGGCGGCCAACATGCTGCGCTTGTTCGAGGGCGCCTGCGGAATGGAGCGCACAGCTGATCGGCTGGAGGCCGAATAGTCGTGCTCGACCGGCGTTGTTCAGTCTGGATCGGCTTCGACGACCGTGAAGTGGCGGCGTTTGCTGTGGCGCGGCACTCGGCCAAGCGGCGCATGTCCACCCGGTTGCCGATCGGTGGCGTGGTGCTGGACGATCTGCGCGGCAGGGGTTTCTACAGCCGCGAAATGCAGGAGCGGCTAGGGGTCGACGGCACCAAGATACTGTGGGACCCGATTTCCGATGCGCCATGCAGCACGCAATTCGCCATATCAAGATTCTGCGTGCCGTTCCTAGCAGAAACAGGATGGGCGTTGTTCGTTGATTGCGACGTGCTCATCCGCGTATCGGTTTCGCGTCTATTTGAGCAGCTTGACCCGCGCTATGCCGTCTATTGCGTGAAGCATCCGGAAATGCCGGGTGTCAGCGGCACCAAGATGCAGGGACAGCCACAGACACCGTATACGCGGAAGCTGTGGAGCAGCGTGATGGTGTGGAACGTTGATCACCCGGCGAACCGAGCGCTCACGGTCGAGGCCGTCAACTCATTGCCGGGCCGCGATCTGCATCGGCTGTTCTGGTTGGACGACGATCAGATCGGCGGGTTGGGGCCGGAGTGGAACCATCTCGTCGGTATCAATCCAATGCCCGATTTGGCTCCTCGCATCGTGCATTTCACCCAAGGCATCCCTTTGTTCCCAGGATACGAAGAGTGCGATTTTGCCGATGAATGGCGCAAGGAACTGGCGCATTGGGCGAGCGGTTCGTAAATAATTGCTTGACAACATCCTACGCCCTATTAATTAGGCGCCATCCTGCCACTACAGGATGGGCACAAGGCGCGATGAGATACCGATATCCACAGCTTCGTCGGCGTCGGTGGCGCTTGCCGCAGGCAACGTGCCCCCTTCCGTTCATCGCGCCAGGGCGTAGTGGGCCGGCGCCGACGGAGGCCGCTCATGGCAAAGAAGCCGACCGCAGCGGCAGTAACCGAATACGATATTCTACGCATCTCTCGGGGTGAATTTACCGCTCACATCGTCGGTGAAATGCCCCTGATCTTCAACCGTATGGCAGAGAAAGCAAAACGCGATCTGTTGCTGGGAGGCGGTCGAAAGACGGCAGCAGATCGAGCGCAGAACCTAAAGCACAACCCACCCGAGGAATATCGGGCCAGCGTTTATCGAAATTCCGGCAACGATTGTGCGACACGGCTGCGGTTCCCGGCTCCTGGCTTCAAGGGGGGAATGAGCACCGCAGCGCTTGATCTGCCGGGGGCAAAGAAATCCGAAGTCGGACGCCTTGTGTGGGTTGTTGGAACACACGTTGACTTATACGGTATCCCAGAACTGAAGATGGACGTTGTCCGTTCGGCTGATATCAATAAGACACCAGACATTAGGACCCGCGCGATTGTGCCTCATTGGGCGTGCAGCGTCACGATCCGCTTCATTGAAGGCAAGCTGAACACAACCTCGATCATCAATCTACTGCATGCCTCAGGGCTGATTTCCGGCATCGGTGATTTTCGCCAGGAGAAAGGCAAGGGAAACTACGGTCAGTTTCGCCTATGTGACCCGGACGATGCCGAGTATCTTCAGATCAAGAAGACCGGCGGCAGGGCCGCGCAGGATGAAGCACTTCAGCATTATCGTTGCTATGATGAAGAGACGCAGGAACTGATCGACTGGTTTAGCGCAGAGATCATCAGGCTTGGTCGTGCGCCTGCTGTCGAGACCAGCGGGGACGATCCAGACAAGAAGCCGACGAAGCGCACGAGGAAGGCGGCGTAGAGATGGACCAGGCAGCAGAGGCTTTCTTACAGAGGCTCGCCGATCGCAATCAGGGGCGGCTCGAACCCGACACAGTCGTTAAGGCGGCGAGCAATCCCAGGAGCCCTATCCACGATCGCTTTACCTGGGACGATACGGAAGCCGCGCAGAAGCTCCGAATTATTGAGGCGCGAGCGCTCATCCGCTCGGTAAAGCTGGTGGTGGTGGACCGAAGCGTCACATTCTCTATACCGAAATATGTTCGTGACCCCGGGGCTCGCGCCAACGAACAAGGATACGTCGCGACTGTGAAGTTGCGGGACGAGAAGGACTTGGCCAGGGACGCTTGCCTGAGAGAGTTCGAGCGCGCGCGCGAGGCACTATCGCGGGCGCAGGGGCTGGCGGCATATTTCGGGCTTGAGGATCAAGTCGCCGAAGGTCTGGCGATCCTCGAGACATTGACGCGGCGGGCACAGGAAGCGCGGCCGGAAGGTAACGCATAAATATAAGTGGCGTGCGCGCCGCGTGGGACTTCGGTCATTCTGCGGCGTGACGTTGGCTGTCATGGCAGTCTAGTCACGGCGCGGTGCGGCAAGACGAGACTTGGACAGGCGAGTTCTGCCATGGAGAGGCGAGTCCGGGCGGTCATGTTGAGACGTGTCGGGACACGGTCGGGCTGGGCGAGACACGTCCTGGTCTGTCCGGGCCGGGCGAGTCCAGGCGGTTCACGCATGGCGAGCAGCGGCAGGGACTGGCCTGGCTCGTCTGGTTCTGGTGCGGCGGGTTGAGGCGGTCATGGTGCGTCGGGGCGCGTTGCGGAACGACGTGGCGCGGCCGGGCGGGGCCTGTTGTGGCGGGGTCTGGCGGTCACGGCACGGCACGGATTGGCGTGCCATGGCATGGCTGGGCGTCTCGCGGCGGTCCTGGTGAGTCCAGGTCTGCACCGGAATGGCCAAGCAAGGCACGTTCAGTCCAGACGGGTTATGGCGGTCCGCACGTGGAGTGAGAAGGAGAGGTCCGGCGAGGCGCGGTTCGTTGCGTCACGTCCGGTCAGGGTGAGTCCGGGAGCGTGGCGGCGGTGCGTGCTCTGGAGCGTCGGGCCATGGCGGTCTTTGCTGGGTGCGTCGGGTATGGGCGGGTTACGGCCTCGTTTGTCGCGGCCAGGCGCGGCGTGTTGTGGCGGTCCTGGCTAGGAATGCCGGGGCGCGTTGAGTCGGGGCGGGCTGTGGTCAGCCCAGACAAAGGCAAGAGAAGGGAGGCGGTTATGATGAGTGATCGCCTCCCGATTCTTTTCTGAACTACCAATGGGATTTGGAGACCAAATAATCGCCACTGGCCTGGCGAAGGGCGCCCGCGCACGCGGCGAACGTATTGCTCTAGGTGATGGCGAGAAGATTCGCTGGGACCCAAGCTCAGAGCAGATCTTCAGGAACAATCCAAACTTAGTCAGACCGGACGAGAGCCTTAAGGCATCGGACGTTCGGTGGATCAACTATTACAAAGGCAGCCGTCTTTACTCAACGCAGCAAGGTGACCGTTGGAAGTTTAATCCCGACTTTAGAGTTCAGCCTGGCGAGTTCTTCTTCACGGCTGGCGATCTACAAGCGGCAGAGCGACTATCGCTTCCGAAGAAGTTCATCGTCATCGAGCCGAACGTCAAACGCCATGTTACTATTCGCGGATCGTATCTGATCAACAAGCAATGGCCGCACACGCGCTATCAGCAGGTCGTCAACGAACTATCGGCACGCGGCCACCGGGTGCTGCAATTTGCGTATGGCGATGCACCGCGCCTGCATAATGTCTGGCTGATCCAAACGCCATCCTTCCGTGCCGCAGCAGCGATCCTTAGCAAGGCGTCGTTTTATGTTGGCAGTGAAGGAGGATTGCATCATGCCGCCGCTGCGGTCGGGACTCCAGCGACCGTTTTGTTTGGAGCATGGCTACCACCAGAAACGCTTGGTTACCCAGACCACGCAAACCTAACCGGCGGCGCCACGGAAGCCTGCGGCCTGCTGCGTCCGTGCGAGCACTGTGCCGCAGCGATGAATCGCATCACCGTCGACGACGTCCTGGCCGCCGCCGAGACGAAAATCAGGAGATAGAGAATGTGCTTCTCGCTGTTATGGCTGATCCAGACGCTGGTCTGGCTCGTCGTTGTTTGCGCCGTCGTCGCCATCCTGTATCTCGTCGTCCCCTATCTGCTGAATATGCTCGGCATAGCCAGCGGCGTCGTAATGCAGGTCATCCGGATCATCGTGGCGGCCATCGTCATCATAGCCGTTCTGTGGCTTCTCTATGATCTGGTCACCTGTGCGGGAATCGGGCCAGGCGTTTATCGTCGCCTGCCGTGATTAGGGAGGTCACGATGGGCTACACCACCGAATACCGCTGGGGAATTCTCCGGATTGCCGGTCACGCCGGGTTCGTTCAGGGCATGATCGAGAAGTATCTGCCGCCGGAGCATACGATCGTCAGCAGCCGCGATACCGAGGACAAGCTGTATCGCGAATATCTCGTTTCCGGCCCGGATATGCCGGTGGTCGCTATAGGTGAGATGCCGCCGAGCGTCGATCTTGAGTTCGGCGTCGATGAGTGTGGGCCCTACTGCTACTGGCGGCACATGACGCACAAGCGTTGGCCCGCGCATCCGGACATGCAGACGCTGATGGCCGACTGATGGAAGCGCGCAGGGTCGGCAGTTTCTGGCGTGCGCACCGGCCCGATCCATACACGGTCATTATCGGCATCGGGCTGACCGCGGCGCTGATCATTTGGATGCTCTGAGGCGGGTGCTGCGCGAACGTCTGATCACCGATGTGCAGCGGCTCGGTGCCCGCCAGCCGTGCGTGATTGCGACGATGGATATCCTGGACCGTCTCGAAGAACGGGATATCCAGGGCGACTTCTGCGAATGTGGCGTCTGGCAAGGCACGCAACCGATTCTTGCCAAGGCCTACGTCGAGGGTAAGGGTTATCGGCCGCGCAAATACTGGTGTTACGACACGTTCTCCGGCATGCCGCCGTGCGGTCCAGAGGACAGCAAGATCAACGGTGGGCGGCCGACAGACAAGCCGAAGGACTGGCTCTGCGTCCCGCTCGCTGAGGTCAAGGCGAACTTCGCCGCCCGCAAGTTGTTGGACAGATCTGTCGAGTTCGTTGCCGGAATGGTGGAGCAGACACTGCGCGGCAGTCGGCTCCCGACAAAGATCAGCTATTTGCGTCTGGACACCGACTTCTACGCCTCAACGCTCATCGGCCTGCAGGTGCTGTATCCGCGTCTGGCATCCGGCGGGGCGCTGGTGATTGATGACTATGGATGGTGGGCGGGCTGCAAGAAGGCTGCCGATGAATACCTGGGCCGTGGTGCCACAATGACCGAGATCGACCGCGCCGCCGTCCTGATCTGGAAGCCGTAACTGGATTACTGGATCTTTGCCGCGCTGTGTGCCGCGGCGTTCGCCGCTGTAGCGATCAAATATTTCCTGTTCTGAGGGCCGGCATGCAATTTGACGAGCGCACCATCCAGCGCCGCGTGGCTGGCCCGCATGATGTCCGTCTGGACGGGATGCTTGACCTCGTGCTGCGCGCGCGAGGCGCGGCTGTGATGGATATCGGCTGCAACCGCGGTCTCGTCGGCTTCGAGATGGCGAACAATGGCGCGCGGTTGGTGCACGGATGCGACAACTTTGCCGACGGCATTATGACGGCGCGCAATCTGTTCATCGATTTGCGCCAAGTTGAATCGCAGTTCGAGGTGGTGGACCTATCGAAGGGATACACCGCGCTCGCGCCGTTTCATGGTCAGCGCTACGACATTACGCTGTGCCTGGCGACATTGCATAAACTGCACCGCGTCATGGACGAGCCAAGTTTCTGCGAACTGGTCCGTCATCTCGGTAAGCGCACCGCAAACTTCTTTTGCTGGCGGGCGACATCCGAGAAGTTTAGCGAGAACGAAGCTGAGATGATAATTCTTGACCGCGAGCTTGGCTCGGTCGATATGCGGCGCATTCACACAAGTTACATCAGCCAAACGTTGGGTGTGGCGGCAATCTGGGCGCGGGGTTACTGAGATGGTGCCGCCGCAGATGCTGCAATACGAGCCAGAGTTTCAGGCGTTCCTGGATATTCTCCAGGATGTAGGCGCGCGGTCGTATCTGGAAATCGGCTGTAAGCATGGCGGCACGCTTTGGCGCGTCGGTATGGTGCTGCCAAAGGGCTCGGTCTGTGTCGGTGTTGACCTGCCGCGTAATCCAGGGTCAGCATCCTACAGTTCGATGCATAGCGTCATCCGCGGACTAGAGAGCGAAGGTCGTCAATGCACCCTTGTTTGGGGCAACAGCACCACGCGCCCGGTGATCGATAAGACACGGGCACTCGGTCCGTTCGACGCGGTGTTTATCGATGCAGACCATAGTTATGATGGAGTGCGGCTGGACTGGGCGAACTATGGGCCAATGGCTACCAAGCTGGTCGCCTTCCACGATATTTGTTACATCAAATCCGATGTGCCCAGGTTCTGGGGAGAGATCAGGGCGTCGCATCACTACAGCGAGTTGCGCTATGCACCAGGCGGCGTAAACAACGGCATCGGCGTCATCTATGTCTAACCGCTAAAGGACGCGCAGGTCATGACGCTAATCCTAATCATCGTTGTTCTATTCCTGCTGTTCGGCGGCGGGTTCGCCTACCATCGGTCATATAGTAGCCCTGGTAGCGGTGGACTCAGTCCTTTGATGATCGTGCTGATTGTCGTCGTGCTGATTCTGGCGTTCGGCGGCGGCGGACACTATTACCGATACTGGTGATGCCCGTGCCGAAGCTGACGGTCCTGACGTTCCTGTGGGGCGACCGTTACGGACTCGAGTATGTAGATAGGCTCGGAAACGCGCTGCAACGCCACATGGACGTTCCCTACCGCTTCGTCTGTGTGACCGACCGTCCGCGCGTGCTGGGCCGCTCTGTATCGCATCAGATACCGATCCGTGATCCGCTATTGACCAAGCTGCAGGGCTGCTTTTGCCGGCTGCGGGTGTTCGACCCCGAGTGGCAGCGCAAGGACCTCGGGCTAGCGATCGGCGACCGGATCCTGGTGCTGGATTTGGATATCGTCATTGTGGACAAGCTGGCGCCGCTGCTGGCGCGCGACGAAGAGTTCATCATCCTCCAGGGCGTCAACAACCATCGCCTGCTGTTCAACGGCTCGGTCTGGCTGACCACGGCAGGCTACCGCCCCGACGTGTGGGACGATTTCAGTGTTGAGGCGGCATCCCAGGTGCCCTACGCGATCTTCCCGGACGATCAGTCGTGGATGGAGCACAAGTTGGGTGCCGACGCGGGCGCCTATCTGCCGGAGCGCGATGGGGTCTGGGCGTTTCGCAAGAAGTCATGGCCGAACGGGATCGATCTGCCGCTCAATGCCAGGATCGTCGCATTCCCTGGATCTCGTGACCCAGCGCAGTTCGTCAACCTGCCGTTCGTAAGGCAGAACTGGCTCGGGATAGGATGAATGCGGATGACGACGCCGCCCGACGGTGGGCCTGGGCATCCGGTATCCCGCACGAGTTGGCCTATTGGCGAAAGTGGCTGACGGGCAAGAAGGGCCCTGAAGAAGCAGCGCTCATGCAATCGCTGTTCGACCGTGCGAGGCCACATCCGTTTCATCCAGATGTTGAGGCGACGATAACCCTGCCGCCCGGTTCGCTGGTGCGGGTGCTGGATGTCGGCGCCGGACCCGCCTCAATGCTCGGCTACCGTAGCGACAAGTATGATATTGCCCTGACGCCGATCGATGCCCTGGCGGACGGCTACCGGAAATTGCTGAAGGAGCTGCGGCTACCGCTGCCGCCGGTGCCCACCGTCCAATGCAAGGCGGAGGAAATCGGCCAGCGGTTTGGTCCCGACAGCTTCGATGTGGCACACGCGTCCAATGCCTTGGACCATTGCGCGGACCCGCTGCTGGCGATCTGCGAGATGGTCAAGGCTTTGGTGCCGGGCGGGCTGCTCTACATCCGCACGCATGACGACGAAGGTAAGCGACGAGGATACGCGGGGTTCCATGGCTGGAATTTCCAGGTGCGGGATGGTGCTCTGTTCCTGTGGCGGCCCGGTGCCCGGCGTAACCTGTCTGAGATGTTCCCAGGCAGCCGCATCACGGAAGTCTCGCCAGATATCGTCTTCACCTACACCAAGGAGACGGCTGAGTGCTGCATGTAGCCACCATGCTATGGAAACCCAACCAGCACAGCCACCCGTTCTCGGTCTATGACGAAGCATGGGTCGAGAAACTGTATCGTGGCGTCAAACGCAATCTGACCGTGCCGTTCCGCTTCGTGTGTTTCGTGGACGAACTGCGGGACTTCGCTGAGACGGAGATACGCCAGCAACTTATGGTCACGCCAGACCCTGACTATGGCGCGCAGGCCGAGGTCTACCGGCTGGACGAACCGACGATCTTTCTACAGCTCGATACCATCGTCGTGGGGAATTGCGACCTGTTCGCCGAGTATTGTCTGACGCAGAAAGACATTGCGTTGTCGCGTGATCCCTACGTTCCCACCCGCACCGTCAACGGCGTGGCGTTGATCCCCGAAGGCCATCGCCGTGTGTGGGACGAATGGAAGGGCGAGACTGATCTGACGCACATGCGAAGGCAGAAGACGGTCTGCATCGAGGATATCTGGCCGGCACAGCCGCTGGTGTTGAGCTACAAGGCGCAGATCGAGAAGGTAAATGGCGGAAGGCTGCATCCAAATACGCGGCTTTGCTATTTCCACGGCCGTCCGAAGCAATCTGCTCTCAGTCACCTACCATGGGTTCAGCGCAATTGGGCTTAGTCCCTGACAACTATGGGAGCTGGTGGAGCGGCGAACACTGCGACGAGCGGTGGTATGGCGACATATTTGCGCTACGCCGCGAGGCACACGACCACTTCATCGCTTGGCTGGCCGAGGCCGCTAGTCCAGCGCCCATTGCGTCAACCCTGGAAGTAGGTTGTGGCCGGCACAAGTTTTACAGTGAGGCCCTTAAGGCATACGGCTACCACGGCTGCGATATTGCTGCGCCAGCCATTGCTGCCTGCCAGGAACGGTATCCCGAGCTCGGCGAGAACTTCTTCGTGGCTGACGCCCTGCGCGATGGCCTGCGTGGTCCCTATGATCTTGTCTTCTCGCACGCCGTTATCGACCACGTCGGCGATATCGACCTGTTTCTGACCCGGCTGGCGGCAGCGAGCCGCAGGCTGCTGTTCGTGTCGTGCTATACCGGCTGGCAGAACGGCCTCGACGAGCATCGGTATCGCTGGGTGGAGGGCCGCGCCTGTTTCAAGAACCAGATATCGCCAACTAAGGCGCGGCGCGTGCTGGAAGCGATCGGATGCCGTGACATCAACATCTATCCGGTGCCCGGTAGCGACGCTTTGGGGGCGGTGATCACCGCCGTCGCGCCTGAGCATGGCTAATTGGTTGGTCACCGGCGGCGCGGGATTCATTGGCACACATCTGTGCCGCGCGCTCAACACCCGCGGTGACGATGTCCGGGTGCTGGACGATCTGTCCAACAGCGACCGGTTTCCGCCCGACGTCGATATCATCCAGGGCGATGTCACCGATGCGCAGGACGTGCGCGAGGCGCTGGAGGGCACAGACGGGTGTTTTCATCTCGCGGCGGTCCAGCCGAACCCGTTGGCCGATCGCTGCGGCGCGTTCCGAACCAATGTCGGCGGGCTGGTGACGCTGCTTAATGCGGCCTCCAAGTTAGCAATCTGTCCCATCGTCTATGCATCTTCGGCGGCGATCTACGGCAACGCCTCGGCCGACTGCCGGGTGCGGGAGACGGCGTATCCCAAGCCCATCTCTGCCTATGGTGCGGAAAAGCTATCCGCTGAGGTGATGGCAAGCGTCGGCAACCACGTCCAAGCCACCGGTCTGCGGTTGTTCAACGTCTATGGTCCTGGCTGCCACGGGGTTGTGGCCCGGTTCCGCGACAGCATCCTGCGTGGCGAGGCTGTGGAAATCTGCGGCGACGGACGGCAGACGCGGGATTTCATCCATGTATCTGACGTGGTCGCGGCATTGCTCGCGGCGATGGGCGTCGAATGGCCTGGGGCGCTGAATGTGTGCACCGGCCTGCCGACCCCCATTCTCGCCCTGGCGGCGATGATGGCAAAGCTCGCTCGCAGGCCACTCGCGGTGCGGCATGTGCCAGAGCGGGCGGGCGACATTCGCTATTCCAGCGGCTCGCCAGACCTGTCCAGGCGCGTTCTCGGGTTGGGTGAGCCCATGACTTTGAGCGACGGACTGGCAGCGTATCTTGGCGGTTAAGCCACCAGCTCGAGTGTCAGGGTTCAAGACGCAACGCCTCGACCGCTACGAGCTCGGCCCGCACCTCGCTGGCGCCAAAGTGCTCGACATCGGCTGTAATCGTGGCCTGTGGTCGATCCAGGCGGCGTTGGCCGGCGCCCGTGCGGTGCACGGCTGCGACAATTACCGTCCAGGCATAGAGGCGGCCAGACAGGTGCTGGCGGACTTCCCTGGCCTGGATGTGCGGTTCGAAGTGGTGGATCTCAGCCGCGGCGCGGACGCGCTGGCGTGTTTCGATCAGGATTACGACGTCGTTCTGCTGCTCAGCGTGATCCACAAGCTGCGTAAACAGATGCCTAACGACCGGCTGGTCGAACTGCTGCGCAGCGCAGCGCGCCGAACCGAGCGCTTTCTGGTCTGCCGCGGCAACCCAGACGATCTGGCCATATTGTATGGCGTGATGCGTCCGCGGGGTTTCGTGGACGACGGGACGGTTGCCGATGAATTGCGGCCTGCGGTGATATGGCGAAGGGAACAAGCGTGAAGCTCTGCAAGGCCGGCCACGTGATGGATGTTACAAACCGACGCGTTGACATCGACAGCACGAACGGCAGGCGACGCGTGACGTGTCGGGTTTGCGAGCGCCAGCGGCGGTATCAACTGAGGCTGGCGCGCAAGCTTGGTTATTCCAGCCTCGCCGAACTGCACAGGCTGGC
>Ga0207711_10000783_pt1 | contig 31245 bp, 28 predicted proteins | sample KBSS34metaG_FD_184401 | JGI IMG/M metagenome (GOLD analysis project Ga0207711, IMG submission 184401) | Switchgrass rhizosphere microbial communities from Kellogg Biological Station, Michigan, USA - KBS S3-4 metaG (SPAdes) (version 2) | ecosystem: Host-associated > Plants > Roots > Rhizosphere... | reverse complement strand
TGGTCTGGCGGACCATTTCGCGAATTTGCGCGGCGGTGGTCGGGTTGACCAGCTTCTTGGCCATCGCCGGGACCAGTTCGTCGACCCGCGGATGTTCGCTCAACCACTCCTCATCGAGCTCCCAATCCTCGATGAAGCGCCGATTCCACAAATACAGGCGGCCGTCGCTGGCGAACACGCTGATCGCCTCAAACAGATTGTCGAAGGTCGCGGCGCGGACGCGCAGCAGGGTGTCGCGGGCCGAGGCGAGCCGCAGCTGTTCGGTCCGATCCTCGACGAACAGCCGCAGGCCGCCATCGGGTAGCGGCTGGGCGACGACCCGCAAATGGTCGCCGTTGGGCAGCATCCATTCTTCCTCTACGACTTCGTCGGCGCTGGTGAACCATGCCCGCCGCTCCTCTTTCCACGCCGGGAAATCGCGCGTTTCGGGCAGCCGTTGATTTTCTCGCATGCGATCGATCAGGCGATCGAACTCGGGCTGTTCGGCAAGCCATTCGGGATCGAGCTGGGCCATCGCCGCGAACGGCCGGTTGAAGAAACTGAGGGCACGCTCGGCATCGAACTGCGCGGTGCCGGCGGTCATCCGGTCGGCGAGCTCGCGCTGCGATTCAATGTGGCGGGTCAGTTCGGCGCGGGCATCCTCAAGGTCCTGGACGTCGATCGCGAACCCGGCGACCGCGCCGGTCGCGAGCGGGACATTGACCAGGCGCAGCATGCGCCGCTCGCCGCCGATGATCGCCGGCTGCATGCTCGACTGAATGTGGCCGCTGTCGACCGCCTCGCGGGCCGTTTCGACCCCGCTGTTGGCGCCTTCCGCATCGATCAGTTCGGCCGAGCGGGCAATGACGTCGGCCGCGTCACGGCCCTCAACCGCATCGACGAACGCGGTGTTTACGAGGCCGAGCTTCAGATCGGGGCCGCGGTACCACATCGGGAACGGCGCGGCCTCGATCAGATGCGCGAGCGAATCGAGCGCGCTTTCGGTCTGGCGAAGCTTGAGCGCGAGATCGGCGCGGGCTTCCTCGCCCGTGCTGGTGTCGTAGAACCACAGCAACAGCGTCCCGGCCGGCTCGGGCGCCGGTGCCGGCCCGCCACGGACCTCGAACACCCGGCTCGATCCGCGCACGCGGACGGTTCGAGCGACGCGCTGGGCGGACAGCTGAGCCGCTTCGACATCTGCGGTCAGCAATTGGAGGTCGTCGGCTTCGATCCCGCCGTCGTTGGCAATCAGGTCGGACAGCCGCGGCGGGTGACGCGACAGCCCGAGGTCGCGCTGCAGCTGGCTATCGATTTCGAGGCGGTGATCGGGCCGGACAAGCAACGGCCGCGCCGGCGTCGTTTCGAGCAGCGCCGCGCTCGACCGGGCCGCGCCGAGGATCGCCTCCGCCAGCCGGAAACGACGCGCGGCGACGATCGCAATGGCAATCGCGACGGCGAGCCATAGCAAGGCGAGGGCGACAATTGCCGCAGGCATGCCCGTCAAGGCGTTCATAGCAGCCGAATGTTGCTCCCCATGGCTGGGTCATAGGGCGAACCCAGCGCCAAAAGAAAGGGTGGGAGACCAATGGCCTCCCACCCCAAATTTTCTCGCTTCGCCACAGTCCTAGAAGTGGACCCCCGCACCAAAGCGGAAGTAGCGCCCGAGAACGCCTGGGAAGTAAGTGACGACACCACCATTAGCCGGCACTGGAAACGGTGGCTTCTTGTCGAACACGTTGTCGACCAGGAACCGAAACGTCATCCGTTTCCCAACGTCGAAGCTTATGCCGGAATCCACGAACACCACGGAACTATAACGGTGGTGCTCATAAAAGTTGTTTGCCGTATCCGGATCGTTTTCAACCGAACCCGTGTAGTTGAACGTTGTCGTCAGTCCGACCGGTCCGTTCGTATAGTTCAAGTTCAGCACGGCCGAATGTTTCGGATAGCCGATGCTCCCGTTCAGATGCGTCGGAGCAGCATCCGCCGTCGCCTTCGTCGTCAGGCTCTTGAGGTATTGGTAGGACAGATTCACGCCGACCTTACTGTTGGCGCCGAGGAACGGCGTCGAACGATGATAGTCCAATGCGGCGAGGACGCCCTTGTATCGGAATTGGGCGGCATTGAAGAAGCTGGTTTCAACGAACGAAAGCTGATCCGCGCCGTCACGTTGGATGCGGTCGCAGAACGTATTGTTCGGGAAATCCGGCGCATCGTAGCAGGCGTTCGCGACCGCGGTGGCCGAGAAGCTTGAAATCGCATTCTTCAATTTGATGTCCAGGTAATCCGCCGAAATCGTCAGTCCGGGAATGAACCGAGGGTTCAGGACCGTGCCAATCGACCAAGCGTCTGATTTCTCATTCGCCAAATCCACGTTACCCACAAGCGACTGGTGGAATGAACGCTGGCTCGACAGCGACTGGAACGCCGGTGAGATGCCAGCTGCCAAACAGTTCGCCTGCCGGGTCGTGGGATCGGGCCCGGCAGTCAGGTTGTCCGCGTCGCACGGATCTGTAGCAAAGCCGAAGAACGTGCTGGAAGGGTTAAAGATTTCCGTAATTGCGGGCGCTCGAATTGCACGGGTGTAATTGCCGCGAACGGAAATATCCCGAATGATCCCCCAGCGGCCCTCACCGGTCCACGTCCAATCGCTTCCGGCGGTGCTGTGATCGACGTAGCGCGCTGCGCCGTGCACCTCTAGGCTGCGGATGGCGGGAATATTATTGGACGGTCCGACAATCGGCGCCCGAAGTTCGCCAAACACTTCCTTGGTCGAGAAATGTCCCTTGACCGGGAAGATCGGGATCGAACGTCCAAACTGAACGCGGTCGTTGGTCGGGTCGCCATCACCATTGTCATCGGTCAGCGGATCCGGATCATCGTCGCCAAAGAAGAACTGCCCCGGTTTGAAGTTCGTCGACTCCCGGCGAAACTCAGCGCCGAGCGCGAAGCCCAGGTCCCCGCCCGGGAGCGCAAACAACGGTCCGTTCACGGACGCCGTGATGACCCGTTGCTTATTCACTCCGCTCGGATCGGCAATGGCCGTGATGTAGTCCAAGGCGGCCTGCGAAAGCTGCCCCTGTCCGAACAGATTGAGCGGCGTGCAGGTCGAATTGAGCGTCGGCATCGCCGAATTCGCCAACCCAGCCAGGCACGGAACGCCACCCGGATTATCGGCTGTGATTTCGCCGACCGCGTTTTCAAAATTTTGCTCAACCAAAGCCGGTTCGTGGCCCTTGGTCTTTGACCGACCGAAATTGGCGACGATTTCCCAATTGAACTTGCGATCCCCGATCCCGAAGGATCCATCGAGCCCAAAGACGCCGCGCCACAGATTGGTCGCCGTGCTCGCGCGTCCGGAAATGATGTCGGTATTGGCGCGCGTCAGATAAAAATAGTCCTGCGTGCCGACGACCCCAACGTTCTGGTCGCTGAATGGGTTATTATCGATCGAATTCTGGATGATGGCACGCTGCTGAGCGGTCAGGAACGGGTTATCGATACTGAGAATGATGGGGCCATCCGGGGTGCCCGCCGCATCGAACAGACCAGAGTTGTAAACGGGCTGCTCGCGCAGATTCGTACCCTTGGAATAGGCATACCAGCCCTCGGCAAACAGCCGGATGTTATCGGTAATCTGGAATTGAGCGAGGATATTGGCGTTGTATCGCTTGGTGTCGGTTAGCAGCTGCTGGGTGTTGAACAGGTTGAACCCGTTGCCGCCGGAAAAATCGATGTTGAAATCGCCGCACGGAATGCAGCCCACCGGGTTGCCGAAATCGATCGGAATCAGCGATCCATTCGGTGCGAATTGAAGCTGATTGCCGCCAGCATCGGTCACCCCGAAGTTCAACGTCGGATCGCCGAAGATGAGAAATTCAGACTGCTCCGGGCTGAGCGGGAAATTCAGCCCGAAAACATCGCCGCCGACCGTAGGAATGCCACTTTCGCTGATCGCGGGAATGCGGCGATTGGCGAAAATGCACTGATTGAATGGCGATCCATCGGGGCAGTCGGCGTAGAACAAGCCCTGCCGGGTGACGCGGCGGTCGTTGTACACGAGGCCCTTACCCTCGTTGTACTCGCCACTGATCGTGACGTTTGCCCGGCCATCCAGGAAGTTATGACCGGCCAGGGCGCGCACCCGCCAGTTATGGGCGTCGCCGCGGCTGGAAATCCCGTTTTGTGCATCGATGTCGATGCCTTCGAAATTGCGCTTCAGGATCACATTGACTGTGCCGGCAATGGCGTCCGAGCCGTAAATCGGCGCACCACCGATCGCGATCGTTTCGACGCGGTCGATCAGCTTGGTGTTGATCGCGTTGAGATCGACCTGGGTGCCGGCCGCGGTGGGGCCGAAGATTGATGCCGTATTCGAGCTGACGAACCGGCGGCCGTTGACCAGGGTCAGCGTGCGCTGGTCGCCAAGGCCAAGGAAATTGACAAACGATTGGCCGGACCCGAACGAGCCGGCCTGTCCGCCGACGGGCGAAGCGCCCGGCACGCCAAATGAGGGCTGCTCGTTCAACGCCTGCCCGAGAGTCTCAAAACCTCGCGACTCAATCTGCGCGCTGTCGATGACGACTACCGGCTGGTCGGTTTCAAAATTCGGCCGCTTGATGCGCGAACCCGTGACCACGATCCTGTCCTCCGACGGCGCTCCGCCCTCGGGCAGCGCATTCGTGCCCTGGGTATCGAGGCACTTCTGATGCGCCGCGGGATCCGTGACGGTCGAACACTCGGCCGCAGTGTTCGTCTGCTGGGCCTCGGTCTGCTGACTTTCAGTCTGAGCCGACGCCGGCGCTGCGAACGCCGCGCCAACAGCGATCACCGAGGCGGAAAAAGAAAATCGAGCAAGGGTATTTATTTTACGCATCTGGGGTCCCCTCCAACAGAAGCTGAAGAGACTTAGCGCGATTGCGAGACGTGGCAACGCGCGCGGCTAATGCCCTCCGCAGAATCGCAGAGCCGTGTCACCTCTATGCAACATCTTGTTCGGAGAGCGTCCGGCCAGCCGCCACGCCCTGTGCAGCGCGGGTTCGACCGGCAAATTCCGCCTCGGCGAACGTGTCCGTGACATTAATGCTACATGAACTCCGAAAACGCGTTTCGACCAACACGCATTCGGTTGCGACGAACGAAGAAATGGGGAAGTCAGCACGGTTCATACCGAACGGAGGGGAACCTGTGACCAATCGAAAATTGCTGGGCGCGACTGCACTCCAGACCGGCGCATTCATCCTTTTTGCTTCGGCTGCGCCGGCTTATGCCCAGGCCACATCGGCTGCCGCCGCGACAGCGGCTCAGACTCCGCCTCCAGCGGAAGACCAAACGACCAACTCCACTGACCCGGCGCAAATTGCCGCGGCGCAGCAAGCCAACAAGCCGGCCGGCTCTGACAAGTCGATCGTCATCACCGGCTCGCGCATCCGCCGCCCGAACCTCGAATCGGCCGTTCCGGTCACTTCGATCCAGGGCGAGCAGTTCTTCCAGCGCGGCAACACCGACGTCGGCGAAGCACTCAACGACCTGCCACAGCTGCGCAGCACCTTCGCCCAGCAGAACCCGGGCCTCGGCATCGGCATCGCCGGCCTCAACCTGCTCGATTTGCGCGGCCTCGGCACGTCGCGCACTTTGGTACTGGTCAACGGCCGGCGTCACGTCGCGGCAGACATTCTCAACAACGCCGTGTCGCCGGACGTCAACACGATTCCGGCCGACCTGATCGACCGCGTCGACATCGTCACCGGCGCGAATTCTTCGGTGTACGGCTCGGACGCCATCGCCGGCGTCGTCAACTTCGTCCTCAAGCGCGACTTCGACGGCCTGCAGGTCCGCGCTCAAGGTTCTGAATCCGAAGCCGGCTTCGGCAAGACCTATTACGGCTCGGTGCTGTTCGGAAAGAATTTCGCTGACGGCAGGGGCAACATAACGCTTCATGGCGAATATAACCATGAGGACCGCGTTTTCGCGTCGGACATTCCGTGGCTTCGCCAGCAAAATGGGTTTGTGGTCGTCGATGTCGACTCTGGCGCCCCGCATAACGATGACGGCTTCCCGGATCGCACGTTCATGCGCGATATCCGCAGCTCGACGATCAACCGCTTCGGCCTGGTGCCGATTACGCAAAGGACGACTGTCGCGGCCTGCGGCACGGGCCTCGTGGGGACCAACGGCGCCCCCTCGACCGTAGGAGGAACGGCTTTCAATTGCACTTATGTATTCAATCCGGATGGAACGCTCGTTCCGCAAACCGGCACGCGAATGGGTACGGGACCGAACGCAACTGTCGTTGGCGGTAACGGCCAAACCGGGCGCGAAGACAAGTTGCTGTCGGTCTTCCCGGAGAACACCCGCTACAATTTCAACCTTCTTGCTCACTATGATGTCTCGGACGCATTCCAACCCTTCATTGAAGCCAAGTTTGTCCGGCTCGACACCAGCGGTAACAACGCCGGACCGAGCTTCATTCAGGGCACCGGCACGTTCGATTTCCGTGAGCGCACCAGGCTCGACAACCCGTTCCTGGATCCGGCGGCGCGTGCGACAATCGCCGCCCAGATCTTGGCATCGCAGTGTAACCCGAGCCTGAGCGCGACTTGCAACACCGCAATCGATACCGCCACGCAAAACGGACAGGGCACCGCCGGAAGACTGAGCGCAAACGACATCAACCTGATCAACAGCGGTGCTTATCGCTTCATCACTGCGCGATCCCTGCTCGACGTCGGCATCCGCGATGAAGGGTTCAAGCGTGACACCTATCGGGCAGTTGTGGGGGCCAAGGGCACCTTCAACACCGATTGGAGCTACGAAATCTCGGCCAATTACGGCGAGTTCGACCAGAAGACGCACACGGTCGGGTTTATCGACCGGCAGCGGTTCATGCTGGCGATGGACGCCGGTCGTAATCCGATCAGCGGGGCAATCCAGTGTCGTTCGCAGTTTGATCCGACCGCGGCTGTGCCTTACGTCTCGTCCAATCCGGGCTATGCGGCGAAACTGGCCGCAGACATCGCCGCGTGCGTGCCGTACAACCCGTTTGGATCGTCGGATAATTCGACGTCGGTGAATTACTTTACGACCGACGAGCACAAGACCGCCAAGATGACCCAACTCGACTTCCTGGGTTTCATCAACGGCGATTCGAGCCAACTGTTCGAACTACCCGGCGGGCCGGTCAGCTTCGTCCTCGGCGGCGAGTACCGCCGGGAGACGGCGGACTATCGCGAAGACGAATTCGTCAAGACCGATCTCACCAACGACGTTGACGTCGGCGACTTCGACCCGCCGGCGTTCCACGTTGCGGAGGCCTTCGGCGAATTGAGCGTTCCGATCCTGAAGGACGTTCCGTTCTTCCATGAACTGACCCTTAGCGCAGCGGGTCGCTATTCGCGCTACAAGTCGCCGATCAAGGGCGTGTGGACGTGGAATTACGGCGGCGAGTGGGCGCCGATCCAGGACATCCGCTTCCGCGGCAACTACGGTAAGTCAGTCCGCGCTCCGAACTCGTCGGAGACGGGTTTCCCCGTCGTTCCGAACTTCGCCCCTGGCTTCGTCGATCCGTGCAGCGCGAACGGCATGACGGCCAATACGAACCGGCCGTCGGCTTGCGCGGCGGAACTCGGCGCACTCCTGCCGTCGGTGCGGAACGTCGCCTACTCCTTGGGCGTCCTCAGCGGCAGCAATCCGGACCTGGTGCCGGAAGTGTCCCACTCCTTGACGCTCGGCGGCGTACTGACTCCCCGCTTCCTTCCGGGCTTCTCGCTTAGCGCCGACTATTACAACATCCAGGTAAAGGGCGTCATCGTATCCGTTTCCGCACAGACCGTCGTAAACAATTGTTACGACCTGCCGGCGGGCAACGTCTTCTGCGGCTTCTTTACCCGGTGGCAAGGGCCGGGTGCGGGCCCCAACGGCGAAAACCCCGGCGACGTGCTGTTTAATTCACTGATTCAGGGACCCCAGAACTTCGCCAAACGTGTCCGCCGCGGCATCGACTTCAATGCTAACTATCACGTGCGTCTGGCACCGAAGATCGGGCTCGATACCAGTTTGATCTGGGTGCACGGCTTCCAATCGAGCAACTTCGAGAACCCGACCACGCCGGGCTTCGAAAATCAGCTTCTCGGCGAACTCGGTGATCCCAAGGATGAGGCCCGGTTCTTCGCGGACCTGAAGTTTGGGAACGTCACCTTCGGCTATAACCTCCACTACATCGGCAAGCAGTTCATTAACCTGGCCGAAGATCAGATCACGCTGCCATCGGCCTGCACTGATACAACCCCGCCGATCGATCCCAACTCCTGCCCGCCCAACAACGCGGATTTTGCCGATGTCACGCATTATCCGCGGGTCTTCTATCATGGGCTGAGGGTTCAGTGGGACACCGGGCCGGTGTTCGGAACGGCCAAGAACCTGCAGATCTATGCCGGCGTGGACAACGTGTTCGACCGCCACGCGCCCTTCGGCTCGACCGCAACGGGCTCAGGAAGCGCGATCTTCGACGTGATGGGCCGCAAATACTACGGCGGCATCAAGGCGCGTTTCTAAGCCGATTGTCTGGGGCCGGGAGGGAACTTCCGGCCCCATTTTGTGCGCTGGAAAGCTGGGCCTCGGGCTGGCAAGACAAGGCCATGAGCGACGCCCTCGGTCAGGCCGATACATTGCTCCAACGCGGCGACGTGGTGGGTGCAATCACCATTTTGAGGCAGGCCGCACAGTCCGGAGATGCACTGGCCGCTCGCGAACTCGCGATCTGCTATTTGGCGGGCCAATTTGTGCGCCGCGACCTCGCCGCATCGCGGGCAATGTTCGAACGCGCTGCAGACCTGGGTGACCATCCCAGCGCCGTTGTCACCCGCGCATTCGTCGCCGGCGGCGTCGGCGGCGCTGCGGACTGGCCACGCGCGATACGCCTGCTCGAAGACGCCGCCGGGCGCGATATGCAGGCGGCGGCCCAATTGCAGCTGATCCAGGCGATGAACCTAGGCGCGAACGGGGAGCCGGCGGTTGATTATCCGTGCGAGACGCTCAGCGAGACGCCGACCGTAAAATCGTTTCCCCGCCTCTTCACGCACGCTGAGTGCGCCTATCTAGTCCAGACGGCTGCGCCCTTGCTCCAACCCAGCGTCGTGGTCGATCCGCGCACTGGCCAGCACGTCGCTAATCCAATTCGCACGTCCAGCGCCGCCGGCTTTCCCTTCACCGAGGAAAACCCGGCGATCCACGCACTCAACACGCGCCTCGCGGCGGCCAGCGGCACCGACGTGCGTGCGGGCGAGCCACTCCAGGTGCTTCATTATGCCCCGGGGGAACGGTACCATGAGCACAGCGACGCGCTACCTGGCGTGCCCCCCGAGCAACAGCGGGTGCTGACCTTTCTGGTCTACCTCAACGAGGATTACGACGGCGGAGAAACGAGTTTTCCGACGCTCGGACTCCAGGTTCGCGGCCGAACTGGCGACGGCTTGTTGTTCCGCAACGCGTCGCCCGACGGCCGCCCGGACGAGCGCGCGCTGCACGCCGGCTTGCCCGTCACGAACGGGATAAAGCACCTTGCATCGCGCTGGATTCGCGCGACGCCTCTCGTCTTCGACTAGTAGCGGTAGTGCTCGGGCTTGAACGGGCCTTCGGTTGACACGCCAATATAGGCCGCCTGCTTGTCGTTGAGCTTGGTCAGCTTGACGCCAAGCTTGTCGAGGTGGAGCCGGGCGACCTTCTCGTCGAGGTGCTTCGGGAGGACGTAGACGTCCTTCTTATACTTGTCGGCGCCTGTCCACAGCTCGATCTGGGCGAGGACCTGGTTGGTGAAGCTCGAGCTCATCACGAAGCTCGGGTGGCCGGTGGCGTTGCCGAGATTGACCAGGCGACCCTTGCTCAGGACGATGATCTTCTTGCCGTCGGGGAACTCGACCTCGTCGACCTGCGGCTTGATCTCGGTCCACTTCATGTTGGCCAGCGCGCCAATCTGGATCTCGCTGTCGAAGTGACCGATGTTGCAGACGATCGCCATGTTCTTCATCGCGCGCATGTGGTCGACCGTGATCACGTCCATGTTGCCGGTCGCGGTGCAGAAGATGTCGGCGCGGGTGACCGCTTCCTCCATCGTCACGACTTCATAGCCTTCCATCGCCGCCTGGAGCGCGCAGATCGGATCGACTTCGGTAACGATGACGCGGGCGCCGCCGTTGCGCAGCGACTGAGCGCTGCCCTTGCCGACATCGCCGAAGCCGGCGACGCAAGCAACCTTGCCGGCAAGCATCACGTCGGTCGCGCGGCGGATCGCGTCGACCAGGCTCTCGCGGCAGCCGTAAAGGTTGTCGAACTTCGACTTGGTCACGCTGTCGTTGACGTTGATCGCCGGGAACGGGAGCTTGCCCTGTTTGGCGAGGTCATAGAGGCGGTGGACGCCGGTGGTGGTCTCTTCGCTGACGCCTTTGATCGCCGCGACCGTCTTGGTCAGGTACCCGGGACGCTCGGCAAGGAAGCGCTTCAAGGTCGCGACGAAAATCTCTTCTTCCTCGTTCGACGGCGTGAACAGCTCCTCGCCCGCTTCGACTCGCGCGCCCCACAGCGCAAACATCGTTGCGTCGCCGCCGTCGTCGAGGATCAGGTTGCAGGTCAGGTCCTGGCCCCAATCGAAAATCCGCGCCGCATAATCCCAATATTCTTCAAGGGTTTCGCCCTTGATCGCGAACACCGGAATGTTGCGCGCGGCGATCGCCGCGGCGGCATGGTCCTGGGTCGAGAAGATGTTGCACGATGCCCAGCGGACTTCGGCGCCGAGCTCGACCAGCGTCTCGATCAACACCGCGGTCTGGATGGTCATGTGGAGCGAGCCGGTGATCCGCGCGCCCTTAAGCGGCTTCGACGCACCGAACTCTTGCCGCAGCGCCATCAGCCCAGGCATCTCGGTCTCGGCGATCTCGATTTCCTTGCGGCCAAAATCGGCCAGAGCGAGATCCTTCACGACATAGTCGTTGAAACGAGTTTCAGCCTGCGTCGCCACGTCAAGATTCTCCGAATGATGAATGGGTGGCGCAATCGCGCCAGTTCGCGGGTGCCCCTAGCCCCGCGCACGCTCCAAAGCAAATATAAAGAATTCTTTATATGTTGATTCTAGGCGGCGCCAGTCTCGCTCGCCAGTAGGCGCGGATCGATGCCTTCGGCCTTGAATGCGGCGCCCCAGCGCTCGTCGGTCGGCGTATCGAACAGGATTTTCGCGTCCGACCCCGCGGCGAACCAGCCGTGGCGGGTCATTTCCTCGTCGAGCTGGCCTTCGCCCCAGCCGGCGTAGCCGAGCGCGACGATCCAGCGGTCGGGGCCGCGACCCTCGGCGATCGCGCGCAGCACGTCGATCGTCCCGGTCATCGCGAACAGAGTGCCCTTGGTGCCGTTGATTTGCAGCGTGTCCTGCCCGCCCCAGTCGGTCGAATGAAGCACGAATCCCCTGCCCGGCTCGACCGGCCCGCCGTGATGGACCGCGCAATCGGGTGCCTCGCCGGCATCTATCTCAAGCTGCTTGAGCAAGCCGCGGAAACCGATCCCGGCGCGCTTGTGGCCGATGCCGATGCCGATAGCGCCATTTTCGTCATGAACGCACATTGCGATGATCGCCCGCTCGAAACGTGGGTCGGCCATTCCCGGCATGGCGAGGAGCAGCTTGCCGGACAGGAAGGTCGGTTGCTCAACCACGGTTCGACAATGGTCCGCGGCGCCCGGTCGAGCAAGCCTTGAGGCCACGTTCCGCCGAGCCTATCTCCCACTCCATCAGACACGAGGAGAACACCCATGACGATCCAAGTCGGCGAACGCTTGCCGGACGTGCCTTTGGCGATTGCCGGCGCGGAAGGTCCGCAGCCCACGACCAGCGGCGAATATTTTAAGGGCAAGAGGGTTGCCCTGTTCGCGGTGCCCGGGGCGTTCACGCCGACCTGCTCCGCGCGGCATTTGCCGTCCTATGTCGAGAAAGCCGCGGACGTTAAAGCCAAGGGCATCGATGAAATCGCCTGCATTTCGGTCAACGACCCGTTCGTCATGGGCGCGTGGAATGAACGCGACGGATCGAGCGACATCACCATGATCGCCGACGGCAACGGCGCGTTCGCGGAAGGCATCGGCCTCACGATGGACGGCAGCAAGTTCGGCATGGGCACCCGCTCGCAGCGCTACTCGATGATCGTCAACGATGGCGTGGTCGAACAGCTCAATGTCGAAGCGCCGGGCGAATATCATGCGTCCAGCGCCGAACATATGCTCGATCAGATGGCCACCGCCTGACGCCCACCGCTGCCCTGTCTCTCCTCACCGCTGTTCGCCGGAACGACCAGAACAGCAAACGCTTTCAGTTGTTTAGTCTGATTGGAAGCGAAATGAATCCCTGAGGAGGAATGAATGGCGAAAACTAGCAGTCGTGGCGGCCGGAATAATAACCCGAGTGGCCGAAACCAGTATAGGGACTGGGGTATGTTGGACATGGTTCGCGGGCGCCCGATTGCGGCGGCCGCCACGGTCGCGGGCGCGGCAGCAGCCGGGCTGTTTCTGTGGTCCAAGCGTGCCCAGATCAGCGACCAATTGACCAATCTCAGCGACCAGATCGGTCAGTGGGGCGAAAACATGCGCTCCGGTGGCGGAGACGACTTGGATACGACGGATCTCACAAGCAGCGCCAGTCGGGCGGCCACAGGCTCCAGACGACCGGCGACAGCCCGGACCAGGCCGGTTGAAGCCGCTCAGATCGACGAAGTGTCCGCAACTTAAGCAGTATCCTGGGGGCGTCGTTACGGGCGCCCCTTTTGGTCACGCACGAAGAAACTCCGCGATTGCCGCACCGAACTCCGGCTTGGTGATGCTGCTCATGTGCGTGCCCGGGATTTCGCGGAACTCGCCATTGGGCAAGGCCGCCGCCAATTCTTCGGCCGAGCCGTTGTCGTCGTCCTCGCTCCCGCACACGACCAATGTCGGCATGGTGAACGCCTTCAGCCAGTCCATGAACGCGTCCTCGAAACTTTCGAGCAATTGCGCAGCAGCGATCCGGTCGATCTTCTGGCTCTTCATGAACTGGATCGACAGCCAATGGGGGTCGCCGCGCTGGACGGTGTCGAACAGCGTAATCGCCTCGACAAAGAAATTCTTGCGCCGCTCCCAGTTCTCGAGTCCCTCAAGCCCCGCGCCGCCGAGGATCGCGCGTCGCGGCTTCAAGCCCTCGCCCACGGCTTCGACCGTTGTCCGCGACCCGAGCGAGAAGCCGCCGAGATCGAAGTCATCGAGCGCCAGATGCGCGACGAGTTCCTTCAAATCTCGCGCCAAAATGCCCTTCGGGTAATATTGTACGCCGTGCGGCTTGCCGCTGAGGCCGTGGGCGCGAAGGTCGGGCATGATCACGCGGAAGCCCTCGGCCGCGATGAGGTCGGCGGCGCCGAACCTGATCCAGTTCATCCTGGCGTCCGAGAACAGGCCGTGGAGTAAGACCACCGGTCGCCCCTGCCCAACTTCGTGGTATGCTAGCTCGACCCCGTCGGACGCGGTCCAGCGAGCGACGGCCGCCTCAGGCATTGCGGACGGCGCCAAGCTCGCGTCGCGGATCCTGGATGTAGCCGGTCCGGCGGACCGCGCTGAGGAAGGCGCTGCCGAGCACATGCGCCATAAACCGGACCGGGCGGCGCACTTGCATCAGCAGGACCACGCGGCGCTCCGCGGTGTTGTTCCACACCTGGTGCGGGAAGGTATCGTCGAGAATGAGCAACTTGCCGTTTTGCCAGCCGCGAGTCTCGCCGCCGACTTCGATCCGGCAATCGCCGGCGGGCACCTCGAGCCCAAGGTGGCCGTTGAGCAGGGCCTTGCTCACGCCCTTGTGAAGCGGCACGTAGGTTCCGGGCTCCATGATCGAAAACATCGCCAGGACCAGCCCGGGCACCTGATCGAGCAGCTCGGACGTCCGCGGGCACAGCGCCCGGTTCCGTGGCACATGATAGCCGTACGCCTCGAATACGAAGCTCTTCCACTTGCCGTCGTTGGCCACCCGATGATGATCGGGAGAAACCCGGGCGAGCGGAAGAATTTCGCCGCCGTTGCCGGACAACGCATCAAGCTCGGCGCGAATGTCGCCCCAGTTACTCTCGAGCGAGGCACTCCACGGGAACAGCGCCGAATCGATATAGGGCGTAACCGGCACGTGCGATGATCGTGCGATCAGCCGATTGAACGACCCCCTGGCGCGCTTGCCGAGTCGAATCACAAGGCCCCGTCTGGGCTTCGGTCCATTACCCATTCGACTTCGCCCGATCCCTGGTCTGCATTCGCTTGCGCTAGAACCTCCAGCGGTAGGGCGCCAGCATCTTTGCCAGGAATGCGCCAGTGCACCCGGCTACGGGCGCAGCCGGCGGTCATTCCATCGGCCATTCACGACCTCCCTTGGAGGCGGCCTCATTGCAAGGCTAAGGGGCGGCATGTCCAGCGCCCCGACCTCGGCCGACATTGCTCGCAACGCCATTTGGCTGGCCCAGGCGCTCGACCCGGCGGCGGGCAGGGCGCGGCTGATCGCGATGACCCGCGAGGCGTATCGCGCGGCGAGCTTTCTCGACGATCGCATGCTGCAGCAGCCGGTCGACGCGCACCTTGTGCCGTGGACCGACGTCGAAGCCGCGATGACCGATCGTCCGCGCAGCGACGCCCGCTGGATCTTTCACATCGGCCACGTCGGTTCGACGTTGGTTTCGCGCATGCTGGGCGAAATTTCCGGCGTGCTCGCGATCCGCGAACCGCGCCTGTTGCGCGATCTCGCTCTGGCCCCTCCCGAGGCTCGCGCCCGATACATCAGCGCGGTGCCGAAACTCATGTCGCGCGCTTCCAGCGACGACGAAATCGCCTGTGTCAAAGCGACCAGCTTCGTCAGCGAAATCGCGCCCGATCTGGTGCCGCCCGGCGAACGCGCGCTGCTGATGTACGTCACCCCGCACAACTATATCGCTAGCATCCTTGCCGGAGAGAATTCGGTCCAGGAACTCCGCATGCTAGCCGACAGCCGCGCACAGCGCATGGCCCGGCGCGTCGGCACCCTCGCCGTCCGCAATGACGCAGAGTTGGCCGCAGCTGCCTGGGCGTGCGAAATGACCGCGCTGGAGGCGGCGGCCGAGGCGATGACGGACCGGAAGGTTGAATGGGCAGATTTCGACCGGATGCTCGGCGACATGCCCGGCGAACTCACCCGCACCGCAACGTTTTTCGGTTTTGCTACAGACCAGACAGCCCTCCGTGCGATCGCCGAAGGGCCGCTTCTGGCGCGCTACTCCAAGGCGCTCGAATACGATTACAGCCCATCGCTGCGCGGGGAGCTGATTGCCAAAGCCAGTGCGTTCCATCGGCGCGACATGGACGGCGCTCTTGCCATGCTCAATCGCGCAGCCGAAAAGTCGCCGCTGCTCGCCCGCGCGCTGGAGCGAGCCGGGGAGGTTTGATGTACCGGGTCCTGCAAATCCTGACCGAGGCCGAAGTCGCCGAATGCCGGCGGATCGCGGCGTCGGCCCCGTTCATCGACGGCAAGATCAGCAATCCGCACAACCTCGCGAAGCACAATGAACAGCTCCACGACCAGGTGGCCTATCAGAAGAGTGCGGAGATCCTGAAACAGGCGCTCGTGCGCTCACCCGAGTTCGCCGAATTCGCCTTTCCGGTGGCTTTGGCTCCGCCAATGATGACCCGCTACCAGCCGGGAATGAAATATGGCGCGCATGCCGACGCCGCCTTCATCCCATTGCCCGGAGCGACCATCCGCAGCGACTTGAGTTGCACCATCTTCCTCAACGAGCCTGCCGATTATGACGGCGGCGAGTTGCGGGTGCGGCTCGGCGACAGCGACCTGAATTTCAAGCTCAAGCCCGGCGAAGCGATCGTCTATCCGTCGGACAGTCTCCACCAGGTCGTGCCGGTGACCAAGGGCGACCGGCTGGTCGCGATCACCTTCATCCAGAGCCGCATCCAGGACCCATTCCGGCGCAACATGCTCTACGAATTGAACGAGGTCGCCGCGCTCGAAGGTCTGAAAATGGCCGCCGAGAATTTTGCGCGGCTCCAGCTCGTCCAGCAGAACCTGCTGCGCCACTGGAGCGACATGCCCTGACGCAGCTTATTGCGGACCAACGTGCGGCGGCACCGACACATGTTCGTGGACGATTTTCCAGCTCCCGTCTTTCTGGCGCTGGAAGACATCGGTGAAGCGGGCGCTGACCGTCGGCCGCGCGGCCCCGGCCTCGACCGTGAACACCTCCGTCCCCGAGCTGACGAATCCATCCGGGCCGACGATTTGAATGTGACGATCGGGAACATGATAGTCGGCCGGTTTCATGCTCACGAAGCTCTGCGCCCAACCGGTTTGAACCTTGCGATCGGTGCTTGGGACCGGGGCTGACGCATCGATCATCACCGCGTTCATCGCATATTGCGCCATGATCGCGTTGGTATCGCCGCCCATGAACGTGGCCTCGGCCTGTTCGGCGATTTTCACCGCCTCCGCCTCCGTGACCGGCGCATGGGCCGGAGCTTCCTTGAGGCAACTCCCGAGAACGAGCGCAAACGGGACGAGAACGAATGGTCGCATAGAGCGGGCCTCACCAATGGAAACCGGAAGCTAGCGCCTAGGCGGCTTTCTGCAAATGCTTGCGGCCGAGCAGCTCGGCGATCTGGACCGCGTTCAGCGCCGCGCCCTTGCGTAGATTGTCGCTGACCACCCACAAGGAGAGGCCGTTGTCGACCGTCGGGTCTTCGCGGACGCGCGATACGAAGGTTGCATAATCGCCGACGCATTCAACCGGCGTCACGTAGCCGCCGGCCTCGCGCTTATCGACCAGCATGACGCCCGGCGCCTCGCGCAGGATGCGCTGGGCCTGGGCAGCACTGATTTCATCCTCGAACTCGATATTGACCGCCTCGCTGTGCCCGACGAACACCGGCACACGGACGCAGGTCGCGCTGACCTTGATCTTGGGATCGAGGATCTTCTTGGTCTCGACGACCAGCTTCCACTCCTCGGTGGTCGAGCCATCGTCGAGGAAGTCGCCGGCCTGGGGGATGACGTTGAACGCGATCTGCTTGGGATAGACCTTGGGCTCACTGGGATCGCCGACGAAGATGTTGCGCGACTGTTCAAACAGTTCGTCCATGCCCGATTTGCCGGTGCCGGAGACCGATTGATAGGTCGCAACCACGACCCGCTTGATGGTCGCCACGTCGTGCAGCGGTTTCAGCGCCACGACCAGCTGGGCGGTCGAGCAATTGGGGTTGGCGATGATGTTCTTCTTAACGTAGCCGGAGATCGCGTCCGCGTTCACTTCGGGGACGATCAGGGGCACGTCCGGATCCATCCGGAAGAGCGACGAATTGTCGATCACCGTGCAACCGGCGGCGGCCGAGATTGGTGCATAGACCTTCGACACTTCCGAACCCGCGGCGAACAGCGCGATATCCCAGCCCGCGAAATCGAAATGCTCAAGGTTCTGAACCTTCAGTTCTTGGCCGCTGTCGCCGAAGTCGATAACCGTCCCGGTCGAGCGCGCGGAGGCGACCGCAGCGACTTCGTCGAGCGGGAATTGCCGTTCGGCAAGCACATTCAAAATCTCGCGTCCGACATTGCCCGTCGCACCGACGACCGCGATCCGGTAACCCATGAAAGTCTCTCCAGCAGCTTGGCGCCCGCGCCTATCGCAACCGGCCAGCGAAAGCGATATGGCTCGCGCGTCTCAGCGCACAAGGGGGGAATATGCGCCGATCGTTAGTTTGGCACGCTCTGCTGGTGGTGGCGCTCCTCGCGGCGATGGGCGCCAAGTCATGGTTGATCGAGCTTCCCCCGGTCCGCGCCGATAATAACAACGCCCAGTTCAGTGCCGAACGCGCCGCCGGTCGCCTGGAATTTGTGCTCGGCGACCAGCGCCCGCACCCTGCCGATACGCCCGCTAACGACATGGTGCGCGGCAAGATCGTGGCATTGCTGCAATCGATGGGGCTGCAGCCAATCGTCCGCGATCAGGGGGCGTGTAACGAGCTGTACAAGGCGCGTGGCGTCAGCTGCGCCCGGGTCCGCAACGTCATTGCCGTACTTGGCCCGCAGACGGACAGGGCCGTGTTGCTCAACGCGCATTACGACAGCGTGCCGATGGGACCCGGGGCGGGCGACGACGGCATCGGCGTGGCAACCTTACTCGAGGTCGCGTCGGTCCTGAAGGACAAACCGCTCAAGCGGCCCGTAATCCTGCTGTTCAACGAGGGTGAGGAACTGGGATTGGTCGGCGCCCGCGCCTTCCTCAGCGATCCGCTGAGCAGGAATGTCGACAGCCTGATCAACCTCGAAGCGCGCGGGGTGCGCGGGCCCGCGAACATGTTCGAAACCAATCATCCGGACGCCGCGGCGATCGCGCTCTATGGCAAGACCGTGGCTCATCCGGTCGCCAATTCGCTCGGGACCGACGTCTACCGGCTGCTGCCCAATTACACCGACGTCAACAGCTTCTCCGAGCGCAGGTGGCTGACGCTTAACATCGCGCCGATCGGCAATGAAACCCGCTATCACTCGGCCGGCGACGAGCTGGCGGCGCTCGACCACCGCACGCTCCAGCACATGGGGGACCAGACTCTGGCGTTGACCCAAGCGCTGGCCAACGGCCCATCGCCCAGCGCCAGCGGCGACCGGTTGTTCGTCGATCTCGCCGAGCAGACATTGATTTCACTGCCGATGGCGCTCGGTGTGGCGCTGTTGATTGGCCTGATCCTGGGATTTTCTTGGCTGAGCTGGCGCCGCGGCGGAATCATTGCAGGGCTGGGTGTCGCAGTCGGAACGATTGTCGGCTCAGCAGCTGTGTGTTGGCTCGCTTTGGCCGCCATCGGCGCCGTCCGCCAAGGCATCTTCTGGCGCGCGGAGCCGCTGTGGACGCATTTGGCCGTCTACGCGTCGGTCATTTTGGTCGCCGTCGCCCTCCTCGCGACGATGGGACGCAAAAAGACGCGTGGGCAGCTGACCACGACGTTCTGGCTCGCCTATGTCCTGCTCGGCTGGATCATCGGTCTGATCGCGCCGGGCGGGCTCATCTTTTTCATCTTCCCGCCACTGGCCGCGCTGATCGGAATCGTCGCCAGCCGCTGGTGGAAGCCGGCCGAGCTCGTCGGCGCGATCGTCGCGCTGATCCTGCTCTATCTGACTTGGGGCGAGATGCTCGCTTTGCTCGAGGAATTGCTCAACCAGGGCCCGATGTGGATCTTCGCGATCCTCGGCAGCCTGATCATCCTACCGCTGCTGATCTTCGCCAAGCCATTGATCGACAAGGTACGGTCGCGGGCTGCAGTCGCGCTGTGCGGAGCGATTGCGGTTCTGGGCTGGGGAATTGCAGCCGCCGCGCCGGCTACGTCGGCCGATCGGCAGGAGCGGTTCGTCATCGAGCACGTGACGGATGTGACATCGGGCAAGGCGCATTGGTCGATAGTCAATGACGGCACCGGAGTGCCGGCCCCCTATTCAACCGTCGGCAAATGGACCCGCGGCAAACTGTCCTTCGGCGACCGTATGCGCTGGCTGACGGCGGCGCCGACCGCTGCCGGCATTGTCGCCCCGACGGTTGAGCTCGTCTCGAGCACGTCCGGCGTTGGCGAGCGCACGGTCACGTTCCGCATTCATGCCAACGGGGCCGAACGCCTGGTTTTGATTGCCCCAAAGGATGCGCGAATCCGTTCAGCCGGGGTCGCGGGGTATGATCGCCCAATCGACCCCAAAGCCGAGGGCAAATACCAGCTGTCCTGTTCGGGACGCAGCTGTGACGGGCTGACCATGCAGTTCACCACGGCCCAACCGCGGGTGGAATTGACACTGGTCGGCTCGCGCTCGGGCCTGCCGCAATCGGCACAACCTCTCATCGCCGGACGGCCGCAATTCGCCCGCCCGCAATATCTGCCCGACGCGACCCTGACGGTCGCGAAAATTCGGCTCTAAACGCCCTCAGGAGGCGTCGCCGCCCTTTTCAGTGGCCAGAGCGTCGCGATGAACCAGCCGGCGCTCGGCGATGCGCGCCGCCTTACCGGTGCGGCCCCGCAGGTAATAGAGCTTGGCGCGGCGGACGACGCCGCGGCGCACAACCTCAATGTGGTCGATGATCGGCGAATAGAGCGGGAAGACGCGCTCGACGCCTTCGCCGAAGCTGATCTTGCGGACGGTGAAGTTGGAGCCAACGCCCTTGTTGGCGCGGGCGATGCACACACCCTCGAAATTCTGGACGCGGGTGCGCTCGCCCTCGATCACCTTGACGCCGACGCGCAGCGTGTCGCCAGGGCGGAATTCGGGAACGGGCTTGTCGGCGGTCAGCGCATCAATGGCTTCGCGCTCGAGGGTCTCGATCAGGTTCATGTCTTCTTCTCTTCACTGTCCCGCTGCGCGCCAGAGGGCGGTGCCTGCGATGCGCCCCCGTGGCGCTCGATCAGGTCCGGCCGCCTTAGCCGTGTATCTTCGACCGCGCGTTCGTGTCGCCACGCCGCGATCTTCGCATGATCCCCCGATCGCAGCACTTCGGGGATCGTGCGCCCTTCCCATTGAACAGGCCGGGTATAGTGCGGATATTCGAGAAGCCCCTGTTCGAAGCTCTCCTCCTCACCGCTGGAGGCCGCGCCCATTACCCCGGGGAGCAGTCTTACGCAAGCATCGAGGATGACCATCGCGCCGAGCTCGCCACCGGAGAGCACATAGTCACCAATCGACACCTCCTCCACCTGCCGGGCATCGAAGATTCGCTCGTCGAATCCCTCGAAGCGGCCGGAGAGCAAAATTACGCCTTCACCTGCCGCCAGTTCGCGCACACGGGCCTGGGTCAGCGGCGCGCCGCGCGGCGTTAATGCCAGCACCGGCCGACTATCGGCGACACTGTCGAGCGCGGCTGCAAGCACGTCGGGCCGGAGCACCATCCCGGCCCCGCCGCCGGCCGGTGTATCGTCCACGCTCCGATGCTTGTCGGTCGCGAATTGGCGGATGTTCGTTGCGCCGAGGCTCCAGATGCCCTCGTCGAGCGCCTTGCCGGCCAAGCTCGCGCCAAGCGGCCCGGGGAACATGTCCGGGTAGAGGGTCAGCACAGTGGCACGGAAGGTCATGGCGGAACCGCCGCTATCACAATCCATTGGGCTGCGCATGGATGACCCAATTCTCGACTGCCTGATCATCGGCGGCGGCCCGGCCGGGCTGACCGCCTCGATCTATCTCGCCCGCTTCCACCTCGACATCCTCATCGTCGACGGTGACAAGAGCCGTGCGGCGTGGATCCCCTGCACCCGCAATCATGCCGGCTTTCCCGATGGCATCAGCGGACAGGACCTCCTCGACCGGATGCGCGCGCAGGCGCAAAAATATGGCGCGAAGATCGTCACCGAGCAGGTCACCAAGCTCGAGCGCGACGAGGCCAGCGGCGTCTTCACTGCAACTTGGGGCTCGGGCTGCGAACGCGCTCGCACCGTTCTCCTCGCGACGGGGGTAACCAACCGGCGCCCGCCGATGGACCCGGAATTGCACGACGACGCCCTCGCCCGCGGCCTCATTCGCTATTGCCCGATCTGCGACGGTTATGAAGTCACCGACAAGAAGGTCGGGGTGATCGGCAGCGACAGTCACGGTGTCACCGAAGCCTTGTTCATTCGCGGCTTTACCGCTGACGTCACGCTCATCGCGCCCGACAAGGCGATGAATTTGAACCTGGAAGATCAGAAGAAGCTAAAGGGTGTCGGGATCGGCTGCATCGACGGACCAGCCAACGCCGTCGCCATCTCCGACGGATTCATCGTGGTCGAGACCGCCGAGGGCACGCACGCCTTCGACAGCGTCTATCCGGCGCTCGGTTCGGACACGCACGTCCAGCTTGCCGAGCAGGTCGACGCGAAGCTTTCCGCGAATTGCGAGATCCCGGTCGACAGCCATCAGCGGACCAGCGTTCCCGGCCTCTACGCCGCGGGCGACGTCGTGATTGGCCTTGACCAGATCAGTCACGCGATGGGCCAGGGCGGTGTCGCCGGCACGACCATCCGCAACGATCTGGCGGAACGGCGTCCGCTGCTGCGCTAGCTACGCGAGGAACTCGGGGTCGAGGACGATGCGACCGTCTTCAAGGTCGGCGATGCCCGACTTGAACGCGATCAATGACTTGCGACCGTCCATCAGCTCGACCTCAAGCAGGTCGCCGGCACCGTAATTCTCGACCGCGACAACCGCCCCGATCGCGCTCCCTGCACGGTCGACGACGGGCAGCCCGATGATGTCGGCGTGATAATATTCGCCTTCCGCGAGCGGGGGCAGCGCCGCGCGGTCGATCTCGACCAGCGAGCCACGCAGCGCCTCGGCTGCGCCGCGATCCGCGACCCCTTCGAACCGCGCGACCGCTGTTTTACCGTCACGGACGGTGACCAGCTTGCGTTCGACGCCCGCGACGTACAATTTCTCGGATCGGCGCAGGCTGTCGATGCCGTCGCTGAACAGCTTCAGCCGGACTTCACCCTTGATGCCGTGCGCCCCGGCGACCGCAGCGAGCGCGATTCTGCGCTCGTCGCGATCACCTGAACCGGCCAATTACTCGGCCTTCTCTTCGGTTTCCGCCTGGGGCGAATCGCCGGTCGGCGGATTGACGTCATCGGCGCCTTCGGCCGGAGCTTGCGCGGACTCGCCTTCGTCGGTCGCGTCGGGCTGGTCGGCGGCAGCCTCTTCGGCCGGCGCTTCTTCGGTGTCCGGCTCGGCTGCGACTTCTTCCTCGCCGGCAGCGGCTTCTTCGGCCGGAGCAGGTTCGTCGGCCACGACCTCTTCGGCCGGAGCTTCAGCTTCGGCTTCAACCGGCGGCGTCTGCTCGGCGACTTCGTCGGCGACCGCTTCGGCTTCAGCGGTCGGCTCGGCGGTAGCTTCTTCTACCGCCTCGGCGATCACGGCTTCGGCCTCTTCCTGCTTCTCTTCGGGCGCCGGCGCGGTCGCGGCTTCGGCCGCATCAGCCGCCTTCTTCTCCCGCTCTTCAACGCGCTCCTTGGCCTTTTCGCCCGGAACCGCCTTCTGCGGGTTGTTGCGCGCGGCGCGCTCGCGGATGCCGGCGGCATCGAGGAAACGGAGCACGCGATCCGACGGCTGGGCGCCGACGCTCAGCCAATGCGAGATACGGTCGGTATCGAGCTTGACGCGCTCGGGCGAATCCTTCGCCAACAGCGGATTGTAGGTGCCGAGCTTTTCGATGAAGCGGCCATCGCGCGGGGCGCGGCTGTCGGCGACGACGATGCGGTAATAGGGCCGCTTCTTGGCGCCACCCCGGGCGAGACGAATTGCTAGAGCCATAATCTTATTCCTTTCAGTGTGTTCGTTTATTTCTTTGTGAACTTATCGAAACCAGGTGGAAGATTGAACGACGGTCCGCCAAGGCCCGGAAGGCCACCGCCGCCGAGCCCGCCAGGGGGCAGCGCTCCGGGTGGGGCCAGCCCGCCGAGCGCGCCTTCAAGCCCGCCTTTGCTGAACATCGCGGCGAGCTTCCCGAACCCGCCCATTTTCTTGAGCCGCTTCATCGCGGTCGCCATTTCCTGATGCATTTTCATCAGCTTGTTGATGTCCTGGACGGTCGTGCCGCTGCCCTTGGCGATCCGGATCTTGCGCTTGGCGTTGACGATTTCGGGCCGCGCCCGCTCCTTGGCGGTCATCGACGACAGCATCGCTTCCATGTGAATCAGCGCCTTCGAGTCCTGCGCCTGGTCCATCGCCCCTTTCATGCCCTTGAGGCCGGGCATCATCCCGGCGAGCGCGCCGAGGCCGCCCATCCGCTGCATCTGCTGGAGCTGCGAGCGGAGGTCGTCGAGGTCGAACTTGCCCTTGGCCATCTTGGCCGCGAGCTTTTCGGCATCTTCGACCTGGATCGTCTCGGCGGCGCGCTCAACGAGGCTGACGACGTCGCCCATGCCGAGGATACGGCCGGCGACGCGGTCGGGGTGGAAGGCTTCGAGCTTGTCGATCGCCTCGCCAACGCCAGCGAATTTGATCGGCTTGCCGGTAACCGCGCGCATGCTGAGCGCGGCGCCGCCACGGGCATCGCCGTCGAGGCGGGTAAGGATCACGCCGGTGAGGTCGACTTCGGCGGAAAAGCCCTTGGCAACGTTGACCGCGTCCTGGCCGGTTAGTGCATCGACCACGAGCAGCGTTTCGACCGGCTGCGAGGCGGTGGCGACCGCCTTCATTTCGGCCATCAACTGATCGTCGACGTGGAGCCGGCCGGCGGTGTCGAGCAGGACCACGTCATAGGCCTGCAGCTTGGCCGACTGGATCGCGCGCTTGGCGATGTCGACCGGCTGCTGCCCGGCGACGATCGGCAGCGTATCGACCTTGGCCTGACGGCCGAGCACAGCGAGCTGCTCCTGCGCCGCAGGCCGGGCGACGTCGAGCGACGCCATCAGCACCTTCTTGCGCTCGCGCTCGGTGAGGCGCTTGCCGAGCTTGGCGGTGGTCGTGGTTTTGCCCGAGCCCTGCAGGCCGACCATCATGATCACCGCGGGCGGCGCCACCGCGAGATTGAGTTCAGCAGTGTCCGAACCGAGCGTCTCTACCAGCGCGTCGTGGACGATCTTGACGACCATCTGCCCCGGGGTGATCGAGCGGAGCACGTCCTGTCCAACGGCTTTCTCGGTGACCTGGTCGACGAAATCGCGCGCCACCGGCAGCGCGACATCGGCTTCGAGCAGGGCAACGCGCACTTCGCGCATCGCCGAGCGCACGTCGGCGTCGCTCAGCGCACCGCGCCCGCGAAGCTTGTCGAATACGCTGCCGAGCCGATCGCTCAGGGTGTCGAACATTCAAATCTCCTCAACGATGCGAACGGCCCATATGGGGCGCGAAACGCAAAATACGCCGGCGGACGAAACCTCGTCGGCCGGCGCGCACCCTCGGGCGCTCGCATCGATGTCTGTCCTTAGGACGCTGGAGCGCTTAGCCGCTCAGCCGAGCAAGTTCAACCGCGCGGTTTGCCACCGCCGGGCTTTCCGCCGCCCGGCTTGCCGCGACCACCCGGGCGCGGACCCCTCGCCGGCCCGCGCGGCGGGCCGCGACGGTCGCCGGGACGGTCGCGGGGGCGCTCGGGCACCCGGTCCATTGGCCGCGAGGCCTGCACTTGCTGGCGCGGGCCGACCGCGTAGCCTTCCTTGAGCAACTGAGTGAACGCCGCCCGCGTGCTTTCGGCAATCTGATCCTGCAGCACCTTGGGAAGATCGGCAAAGGTCACGTTGGCGTGAATCGCCTGAACATCGCGCAGCAGCTGGTTGGGCAGACCGCCCGATCCGCGTTTTAGCGCAGCGAGGCCATCGAGCACCGCCGCGAAGATGATCGATTGCATGACGTCATTGGCGGCTCTTGGCATGATGCCCTCGTGAGGTGGACTAAGGTCGGCGCGCTCCCTAAGTCACGCGCCCAATGCGCCGCCACTTCCACAAGATGCATGGCCTCGGCAATGATTTCGTGATCGTCGACGCGCGCGAAACGCCGTTCGAGATCACCCCAGCCCTGGCCAAAGCCATTTCCGACCGGCGCACCGGCGTCGGCTGCGACCAGTTGATCGTGCTTGAGCCGAGCGACACCGCCGACCTCAAGATGCGCATCTGGAACAGCGACGGCGGCGAAGTCGAAAGCTGCGGCAACGCCACGCGCTGCGTGGTCAAGCTGACGGGCGCCAAGACGATCGACAGCGATGGCGGCCTGCTCGACGGGAAAAATCTGGGGGCCGAGGTAGAAGTCAGCCTCGGCGAACCACGCTTCGGCTGGGACGATATCCCGCTCGCCTATGCGATGGACACCGCCGCGTTGCCGATAGCGTGGGACGGGCTCGAACATCCGATGGCGCTCAACGTCGGCAACCCGCACCTAGTGTTCTTCGTGCTCGACGCGCGCGAAGTGCCGCTGGACGTGCTCGGACCGCGGATCGAAAACGATCCCGCCTTTCCAGAACGGATCAACGTCAACGTCGCAACCTATGTCGATAATCGTTTGAAATTGCGAACGTTCGAGCGAGGCGCGGGCGAGACGCTCGCCTGTGGGACGGGCGCTTGCGCGAGTGCAGTGGCGGCGATCGTCACCAAGCGCGCGGTATCGCCCGTGACCGTCGACATGGCGGGTGGCAGCCTGACCGTCAGCTGGGCGCCGGGACAGTCGATCCGCATGCGCGGCGCGGCGACGCATGTGTTCGAAGGCGAGCTCGACCTGGACGCGCTGCAATGAGCGTCGAAACCATCTCACTCGGCTGCCGGCTCAATTTCGCCGAGGCGGAGACGATCGCGCGGACCGGCCCCGCCGGCGAGGACTGGATCATCGTTAACAGCTGCGCGGTGACCAACGAGGCGGTGCGGCAAACCCGCCAGGCGATCCGCCACGCCTACAAGCGCCGCCCAGACGCACGGATCCTCGTCACGGGCTGCGCGGCCGAACTCGACCAACAAACGTTCGAGACCATGCCAGAGGTTTCGCGGGTGGTCAGAAATACCCACAAATTCAACGCCTTTGCGGCGAATGGCGTCATGACGCCAGCGCCCGCGGGCTTGCTCCACAAGGTGAAAAGCTTCGTCGCGGTCCAAACCGGTTGCGATCATCGTTGCACCTTCTGTTCGATCTGGCAGGCGCGCGGGCCGAGCCGGTCCCTGCCCTTCGCAGCCATCCGCGACGCGGTCGCCCGCGAGCTTGAGCGCGGGGCGAAGGAAATCGTACTGACCGGCGTCGACATCACAGACTATACGGGTGGCCTTGGCAGCCTGTGCCAACGTCTGCTGGCGGCCGAGCCGCGACTTCAGCGCCTGCGCCTGTCGTCAATCGACAGTATCGAAATCGACGACGCCTTGTTCGAGCTAATCACCGGCGAGCCCCGGCTGATGCCGCATTTTCATCTCTCCCTCCAGGCCGGCGACGACATGGTCCTCAAGCGGATGAAGCGCCGCCACAGCCGAACGGACGCGGTGCGGACGGTCGAGCGGATCAAGGCGCTGCGGCCCAATGCGACGATCGGCGCCGATCTGATCGCCGGATTTCCGACAGAAACCGAGGACATGGCAATCAATTCCCTGAAACTGCTTGAGGATTGCGACATCGTTAGCGCCCACATCTTCCCGTTCTCGCCACGCCCGGACACGCCCGCCGCGCGGATGCCACAGGTGCCGCACCCAATCGTGAAGGCACGAGCTGCGCGCCTGCGCCAAGCCGCGGCACAGCGCCGCTCGCATTGGCTCGGTAGCTTGGTCGGCACCAATCAGACGGTGTTGATTGAAGGCGACGGGATCGGCCACACCGACAATTTCGCCCCGATCGCCCTTGCCGGCGCCCAGCGCGGTGAGGCCGGCGCGGTTCGGATCGCCGGCTGTGACGGCGACCGCATGACGGCGGTGTGGGCATGAGTTGGCTCGACCGCCTGCGCGGCGGATTCAAGAAGACGGCGGACAAGGTTGCCGACAATCTCACCGGCCTGACCAGCCGGGCCGCACTCGACACCGCGACCCTCGCCGACATCGAGGAAGCGCTGATCGCCTCAGACCTCGGCCCCGAAGCGTCGCACCGCATCCGTGAGGCGATCGCCGCGCGTAGGTTCGAACAGCTCGACGAGCGCGGCCTCCGCACTATCCTCGCCGAAGAGATTGAGGCGATTTTAGCGCCGGTTGCCAAGCCGCTGGAAGTGTTCGGCTTTCCCCGTCCCCATGTGATCCTGGTGATCGGCGTGAACGGGTCGGGCAAGACCACGACCATCGGCAAGCTCGGCCATTGGCTCAAGGAGCAGGATTATGGCGTCCTGCTCGCCGCCGGCGACACCTTCCGCGCCGCGGCGATCGAGCAGCTGCAGATCTGGGGCGACCGCATCGGCGCGCCGGTAATCTCGGGCAAGGAAGGCGGCGATGCCGCGGGAATCGTGTTCGACGGCGTCCGCCAGGCGACCGCGACCGGTGAGGACGTGCTCATCGTCGACACCGCCGGCCGCCTCCAAAACAAGTCGCACCTGATGGAAGAGCTCAGCAAGATCCGCCGCGTGCTCGGTCGCCTCAACCCCGAAGCCCCTCACGATGTCCTTTTGGTCCTGGACGCGACCACGGGGCAGAATGGCCTTGCTCAAGTGGAGGTGTTCCGCGAGAGCGCGGGCGTGACCGGCCTCATCATGACCAAGCTCGACGGCACCGCGCGCGGCGGGGTGCTGGTCGCAGCGGCCGAGAAATTCGGCCTCCCGATCCACGCCATCGGCGTCGGCGAGAAGGTCGACGACCTCCGCCCGTTCGACCCGCGCGAAGTCGCCCGCGCCATTGCCGGACTGCCGCCCGAATGAGCGAAGCCAAGGAACCGCACGGTTTCATGCGCCTGGTGGTCGATTTCGGCCCGCTGGTAGTGTTCTTTGCCACCTACAGGCTGACCGGCGGCGGTCTCCACGGCACGCTGGTTGCGACCGAAGCATTCATGGTCGCCGTCGTCATCGCCATTGGTGCCGCGATCGCAGTGTTCCGCAAAGTCACGCCGATGCTCTTGCTGTCGACGGTCCTGATCCTCACGTTCGGATCGATCACCCTCTATTTGCGCGACCCGCGCTTCATCCAGATGAAGCCGACGCTCTATTATGCGGTGCTGGCGGTCCTGTTGTTTGTCGGACTACTGCGCGGCAAGCCCCTGCTGCGCTGGCTGTTTGGGCCGATTTTTCCGGGGCTAGACGAAGCCGGCTGGCTCAAGCTCAGCCGCAACTGGGCAATCTTCTTCGTCGCGCTCGGCGCGGCCAATGAGGTGATGCGCGCCACGCTGTCCTTCGATACCTGGCTGACCACCAAGGTGTGGGGCGTGCCGATCATTTCACTGCTGTTCGCGGCGGCCAATATCCCGATGTTGTTGCGCCACGGCCTCGACGCCGAGAGCAAAGGCGACGTCGTTAGCGAAGCGCCGGTCGAATGAGCGATCCAATCCTCTCCATCCGCGGGCTTCGGAAGACCTATGGCACCGGCGTCGACGCACTGAAATCGATCGATTTGGACATCATGCGCGGTGAGATTTTCGCGCTGCTCGGCCCCAACGGAGCCGGCAAGACCACCCTCATCAACATCATTTGCGGGATCGTCACCGCGAGCGGCGGCGAAGTGCTGGTCGACGGCAGGAACTGGCAAAGCAATTTTCGCCACGCCCGCGGCCGTATCGGCCTGGTCCCGCAGGAACTGACCACCGACGCCTTCGAACCGGTCACTCGCACCGTGGCTTTTTCGCGCGGACTGTTTGGCAAGCCGCGCAATCCGAAAAAGATTGAGGAGCTGCTCAAACGCCTGTCGCTGTGGGACAAGCGCAAGACGATCATGATGCATCTATCGGGCGGAATGAAGCGTCGGGTGATGATCGCCAAGGCGCTCAGCCATGAGCCCGACATCCTGTTCCTCGACGAGCCGACCGCGGGCGTCGACGTCGAGCTGCGGCGCGACATGTGGGACATCGTTCGGCAGCTCCGCGCCGACGGCACGACGATTATCCTCACCACCCATTATATCGAGGAGGCCGAGGAAATGGCCGACCGCGTCGGAGTCATCAGCCGCGGCGAATTGATCGCCATCGACGACAAGACGTCGCTGATGGCGAAAATGGGCAAGAAGACGCTCGACATCATGCTTACCGAGCCCCTTACGGCAGTGCCGCCCGAACTCGCCGAGTGGAATGTCCGGCTCAAAGAGGATGGCCGGACGCTTTGCTACGAGTTCGACAGCCATGCTGAGCGGACCGGCATCGCTTCGCTGATGCGGGCACTGAGCGATGCGAGGATCGCCTACAAGGACTTGTCGACCCACCAATCGAGCCTCGAGGACATTTTCGTCGAGCTGGTTCACCAGCCCAGGGTGGACGCATGAACGTCCACGGGATCACCGCCATCTACAGGTTCGAGATGGCGCGCTGGGGCCGCACTCTGTGGCAAAGCCTGATCACCCCAGTGATTACCACCGCGCTCTATTTCGTAGTGTTTGGATCGGCGTTGGGGAGCCGGATGACGGCCATGGAAGGCGTCAGTTATGGCGCCTTCATCGTTCCCGGACTGACTTTGCTGTCGGTGTTCATGCAGTCGATCTTCAATGCCAGTTTCGGCATTTATTTTCCGAAGTTTACCGGAACAATTTACGAGTTACTCTCAGCGCCGATTTCAAGCTCTGAAGCGGTCCTCGCTTATGTTGGAGCGGCGGTGACCAAGTCGGTGATCCTCGCGCTTATCACGCTGGCGACCGCGCTGTTGTTCGTTCCGCTGCAGCTCGATCATCCCCTGTGGATGATTGTCTTCCTGCTTGGGATCACCACCGGCTTTTGCCTGTTCGGTTTCGCGATCGGGGTTTGGGCACAGAACTTCGAGCAACTGCAGATCATCCCGATGCTGGTGATCACCCCGCTGACCTTCCTCGGCGGCGCCTTTTACTCGGTCAACGCGCTCGGCGAACCGTTCCGCACGATCACCCTCTTCAATCCGGTCGTCTACCTGGTCAGCGGCTTCCGCTGGAGCTTCTACTCCGTCGCCGACGTGCCGGTTTGGGCTAGCGTTGCGGTCATGGCCGCTATCGTCGCGGGCTGCATGGCCGTCATCGCCTGGATGTTTAAGAGCGGCTACCGCTTGAAGCAGTAATTACGCGGTCAACTCCGGGTGCTCGGCGCCCTGCTGGTCGGCGCGGGACTCGCCTCGGCCATCAAGATTCTCGGCCACGAACTCCCAATTGACGATGTTCTTGAGCACCGCGCCGGCGAACGTCGGCCGCGCGTTGCGATAATCGATGTAATAAGCATGCTCCCACACATCGAGCGTGAACAACGGCACCATGCCCTCGTGGACCAACGGCGTATCGGCATCGTGGAGCGAGGTGATACGCAGCGACCCGCGATCGAGCACCAGCCACGCCCAGCCGCTGGCGAAGTGATTGACCGCTTCCTCCTGCAGCTTGTCGAGCATCGCGTCGGCGCTGCCGAAAGCATCGTCGATCAAATGGGCGAGCTTGCCGCTCGGCCGCTGGTTCTCGGCGGGCGCCAAGCATTGCCAGAAGAAACTGTGGTTCCACAGCTGGGCGGCGTTGTTGAAGAGTTTCGTCTGGCCGGTGCGGTTGGCTTCGCGGATGACCCGGGTAAGCGACGAGCCGCTAAGTTCCTGGTCGGCCGCAATCAGTTCGTTGGTCTTGGTGACATAGGCCTGATGGTGCTTGCCGTGGTGGAAATCGAGCGTTTCCGCTGACATGTGGGGCGCCAACGCGTCCTTGGCAAAGGGCAGTTCGGGCAGCACGAAA
>Ga0207711_10000781_pt1 | contig 31276 bp, 27 predicted proteins | sample KBSS34metaG_FD_184401 | JGI IMG/M metagenome (GOLD analysis project Ga0207711, IMG submission 184401) | Switchgrass rhizosphere microbial communities from Kellogg Biological Station, Michigan, USA - KBS S3-4 metaG (SPAdes) (version 2) | ecosystem: Host-associated > Plants > Roots > Rhizosphere... | reverse complement strand
TATTCGCGGGACTGTATCCGGTGGAATCGCACGAGCATGGCATGCTGCGCGACGCGCTGGAAAAACTGCGGCTGAACGACAGTGCCTTCAGTTTCGAACCCGAGAATTCAGCCGCGCTGGGTTTCGGGTTCCGCTGCGGATTCCTGGGCCTGCTGCACCTGGAGATCGTGCAGGAGCGCCTGGAGCGCGAGTTCAACATCGACCTCATCACCACCGCCCCGGGCGTGCGCTACAAAATCACGCTCACGGATGGGACTGTGGCGCAGGTGGATAATCCATCCAAATTTCCGGACCCTTCGGGGATCGAGAAGATCGAGGAGCCCATCATTGAAGCCTCGGTGATTACGCGCGAAGAGTACATCGGCGAAATCCTCAAGCTGCTCGAAGAGAAGCGCGGGGTCCAGAAGAAGTTCGAATACATCGGCGGGGGACGCGTGATGCTGATGTACGAGATGCCTCTCAATGAGATCGTGATGGATTTTTACGATCGCTTGAAATCGGCGTCGCGAGGATACGCTTCGTTGGATTATCACCTGGCGGGCTATCGCATCTCGAAGATGGTGCGGCTGGATGTGCTGGTAGCCGGAGAACCGGTGGACGCATTGTCGATGATCGTGCACACGGACTTCGCCTATGAGCGCGGGAAGATGTTGATCGAGCGGCTACGCAAGCTGATTCCGCGCCAGATGTTCGAGGTGGCGCTGCAGGCGGCTATCGGCAGCAAGATCATCGCGCGAGAAACGATTTCGGGAATGCGCAAAAACGTGCTGGCCAAGTGCTACGGCGGCGACATTTCGCGCAAACGCAAGCTGCTGGAGAAGCAAAAGGAAGGCAAGCGCCGCATGAAACGCGTCGGGAAAGTGGATATCCCGCAGGAGGCGTTCCTGGCGGTGCTGAAGGTCGGCGGGTCAGCCGAGGAGTAATCAAGCCCGAAGGATAGGCACTCCGTATACTGCGAGCTGCGGATCGGCGGTAACTAGCGTGAGCGATTCGAAGGACGCCTGAGCGACCAGCATCCGATCGAACGGATCGGCATGGTGACGGGGGAGTTTCGCCGCCCACAGCGCGTGGATGACGGTGATCGGCAACGGATAGAAGTCGTTTAGCGCCAGTTGCTCTTCCATGTCGCCGCGAAACTCCAGCTTTCGCGCGGCTACCTTAATTGCGATCTCCCAAACTGTGGCGGCACTCACGTACGCCACTTCGCATTCTTCGATCGCGGCTCGTACATTCTTCGAGAGTCTGGGGTTGGAGGAAAGCCACCACAACAGAACGTGAGCGTCCAGCAACAGCCTCAATCGAGTTCACCAGAGAACAACTTTTCGATTTCCTTATCCATCTCGTCAAAACCCGGAAGGATTCTAATCTTGCCCTTCAAGGACCCCGGCTTGCGCTTCGGGTGCGCGGGAGCCGCATACGGCACCAGGCGTGCAACCGGCTTGCCCGCCTTGCCGATGACGATTTCTTCGCCCGCCGCGGCGCGCTCCACTAATTTGGAAAAGTGGGTTTTGGCTTCGTGGATATTGGTCACTTTCATGGACTAGACTTAGTCTAGTCCATTTGCAGGTCATCCTGCAAGTCTTTCCCGCCAGCGTCTGCGCGAGCCGCAGTATCCTAACAAAGAATGAAACTGTTCCTAGCAGCGGCCGCGTGTTGGTTGTGGTTCGGAAATGTTTTGACGGCGCAAACCAACCCATGCCCGGCCAACGCTCGGTTCGGCGATCCGGCGGCGAGCGCGTCATGGAATGGATGGGGCGCGAGTTCCGCCAACACGCGCTTTCAGGATCAGAAAAGCGCCGGCATCGCAGCCGCCGACGTGCCCAAGCTCAAACTGAAATGGGCCTTCGGATTTCCGGGAGTTAAGTCGGTCTATGGCCAGCCGACGGTCGTGGCGGGGCGCGTGTTCGTGGGAGTGGATACCGGCGCCGTCTACTCGCTCGACGCTGGAATGGGCTGCGTGTATTGGATGTTCCAGGCAGAATCGGGTGTGCGCACCGCGGTCGGCATCGAGCGCATAGGTACGAGGTATGCCGCTTACTTCGGCGATGGCAAAGCTAACGCGTATGCCGTCGATGCGGCCACCGGCCAGCAGATCTGGAAGGTCCACGTGGAGGATCACGCTTCGGCCAAGATCACTGGTGCTCCCAAGGTCTTCGACGGGCGCGTGTATGTGCCGGTTTCATCGGGCGAAGAAGGCGCGGGTCCCAACAAAACTTATCCGTGCTGTACGTTTCGCGGCAGCGTGGTCGCGCTAGATGCTGCAACCGGCAAGCAAATCTGGAAGACGTACACCATTGCCGAAGAACCCAAGCCGGCCGGCAAAAACTCGAATGGGGTGCAGCGCTTTGGCCCCGCGGGCGCCGGCGTTTGGAATTCGCCAACGATCGATCCGGCGCGCCATGCGCTGTACATCGGAACCGGCGATGCCTACACGGATCCTGTGCCCGACACCACCGACGCGATCATGGCCATAGACCTGAATACCGGCAAGATCCTGTGGTCAGTGCAGGATACGCCCAAGGACATTTGGCTGGCGGGATGCAACGGTGCAACGCCTCTGGAAAATTGTCCGAAGGAACTGGGTCCGGATCACGATTTCGGGTCGCCGCCGATCTTGAAAACGCTGCCAAACGGAAGGACGATCCTGGTCGCCGGGCAAAAGAGCGGTAACGTGTGGGCTCACGATCCGGACAATAAAGGCGCGGTGATCTGGAAGACCGCGCTAGTGAGCAACACGTCCGAGTTCGGCGGAAAGATCGTGTGGGGCGGTGCGGCCGACGACCAGAACGCCTACTTCGGCCTGGGTCCCGGAGGAATCGCCGCGGTCCAGCTTCGGGACGGCGAGCGCAAATGGTTCACTTTGCCCGAACTGGCTCCAGCGCTGAAGCAACATCCCGGACACGAGGGTCCCCTGACGGCGATCCCCGGCGTGGTCTTTTCGGGCGCTTGGGACGGGATCCTGCGGGCGCTCTCGAGCTCCGACGGAAAAGTGATCTGGGAGTACAACACCATTCAGGACTTCACCACGGTAAACGGGGTTGCTGCAAAAGGCGGATCCATGGGCGCTGCAGGCCCGGTTGTGGCTGGCGGCATCTTGTTTGTCCCATCCGGCTACGTCGGGGTCCGGCAGGGGATCCCCGGCAACGTACTACTGGCTCTGACTCTTCCGTAAATCCTCGATTCTCAGCCCTGAGAGCCCATCCTCCCATTAGGGGAAACCCTAGTCCTGGGCTCCGCGCTCATTCTGCCGATAACTAGCTTACGGGCCCTTAGGTGCGAGGGCGTAAGGTTCTCCGTCGAACGAGGCGATGCAAGATAAACGAAGTAGGACGCGGACTCGCGGGCGGACTCTGCCCGTCAGTGGGACTCTGACGCACCGCCTGGTTGTTCTGGCATTGGCGTTCGCCGGGGGTTGTCTGCCTGCGGCAACACCTGTAGCGGACGAATATCCAGTTAAGGCAGCTTTCTTATTTAACTTCGCCAAGTTCGTCGAATGGCCCGCATTCGCGTTCAAGGGTCCCGAAGACCCCATTGCGATTTGCGTGCTGGGTCAAAACCCGTTTGGCACGGCGCTCGAGGATGTGGTCCGCGACAAGACCGTGGCGAATCGGGCTTTCGTGGTGCGAAGTGTCTTGAACGCCCAGCAGGCCACTACCTGTCAGATTGTTTTCGTGAGCGCTTCGGAGCGGAAGCGTTTTCGCCTTCTGTTGGACGAACTCAAGGGGCGCAGCATTCTGACCGTCGGTGAAGCGGATGACTTCACGGCGAGCGGCGGAATCATCAATTTCAAATTGAAGGACGCGCGGGTGCGAATCGAAATCGACCCCAACGCAGCGGATCGAGCTGGCTTACACATCAGCTCCAAACTTTTGAGCCTCGCGGAGAGGAAGTAAGACAAGAATGGTCGAAACGGGAGAAATTCTATGAAGTCATTACGATCGTTTTGGGCGATGCTTTTCGTCGCACTTTGCATGGCTGGATTGGGGGCCGCGCAAGTATCTTCACAGACGCCGCCGTCGAGCGGACGGAGCGATCTTGGCTCGCTTGACCTGGAGTCGCTGCTCGACACTAAAGTCATCACGGCGTCTAAGTTTTCGGAGAACCTGGCGGACGCCCCGGGCGTGATCTCCGTCATCAGCCAGGATGAGCTGCGGCGGTTCGGCGGAACCACGCTTCAGGACGTCCTGGAGCGGGTGCCTGGACTGAGCATCGCTAGCGCCTATTTCACCGACCGCAGCCTGATAGCGGCTCGCGGCGATCAGACCAAAATCAACGGCGGTCACATTCTGTTCCTCATCAACGGGCGGCCGACTCGCGAGGTGCTGGAGGGCGGCCTGATCACCGATCTGCTGGAGGCATTCCCGGTCAATGCCCTGGAGAAGATCGAGATTATCAAGGGACCGGGTTCGGTGCTGTACGGATCTAACGCGTTCTCCGCCGTGGTCAATCTGATCACGAAAAAAGCGGAAGGCAATGGCCTGACGGTCAACGGATTTGGCGGGGCGCAAGGCGTGGTTGGCAACTCCGGACAGGTGATGATCAAGCACGGAGACTTCAGTCTTTTCGGAGCGGGCCAGTTTCACCAAATGCCCAACTGGAACACGAACTATGTGCTCCCGAATTCGCTGATTGGAGATCCTCTGGCGCCGGTCGTTCCCCTAGTTCAGAACCTGACGCTCGCTGACAGCGGGGATGGAGCGTATCTTGGAGCGAGCTATAAAAATCTCACCTTCATGTCCTCCTTCACCGAAGCGCACGCACCCTCGTTCGTGCGCGGAAGTATCGCGTCGAACAAATGGAGACGAGGGTTTGCGGACCTGGGGTATACCGTCAAAGCTACTAACGATTGGGATATGAGCTTCAATGCGACGTATACCCGGAACACCTTCGACAACTACGGGTATCCCAATATCGGCCGGGACTCTCAGGAGCTGGTACTGGAGTGGACCAACTCCATCACGCTAACCAATCGGGATCGATTGACGGTTGGAACGCTGTTCAATCACATTGAGGGGCAGGAAACCTACTTCGGCCTGGACACGCCGATCCAGATTTCCGACGGTTCGCGTCCAGGAGCGGCTTTCTATGCGCAGTGGGACCATCAACTGCTGGACACCGTGAAATTGGTGGGCGGCTTTCAGGTGAACAAAATCGACGACATTCGTTTGAATGTGGTGCCCAGGATCGGGGCCATCTGGAACCCTACCTCCCATTTCGGCGTGAAAGCCCTGTATAGCGGCGCTTTCCGTGCACCCAGCATCAACGAGACCATGCTGAATCATCCTGGCCTGCAAGGAAACCCTAACCTGAAACCCGAGCAGGTCAGGACGCTGGACCTGAGCGTGAGCTATCAAGCGAATCGTTTCCAAGGCGCGCTCACGTACTTCCACAGCCGGCAAACCGACAGCATCGTGGTGGACACTACGCCCGTTCGCTGGAAGTATGAAAACCTGGGCGAAGCCACATTTCAGGGATTCGAACTGGAAGGAAACTACTATCTCAGAAAGACCTTCTTCCTAACCGGATCGGTATCTTATCAGGCTAACCAGGACGGAAATGGAATCAGCAACGTCACGCCGGTTCCCAACGTAGGGGTAAAAGGCGGGCTTAGTTACCGGGCCGAGAACGGGCTGACGCTAAGCATGTTCGACAACTACCAGGGCGCTCTTCGAGGGTTCAGCGGCACCACGGTTAATCCGAGTCCCGCTGCATATCACATGCTGAGCTCAAATTTTCGCTACGATCTTTCGCGCTACTTGGGATCCAAGGACAAAGGCGGCGTAGCCTTGTTCGCGCACGCCGAGAATCTTGCTAACTACCAGGTATGGCTGCCGGATTGGGGGAATAACTCTGGCGACACCATGCCCGTCAATCGCGGGCGGACAGTTTATTTCGGTGTTGAATTCACGCTGGGACGAGAGTGAGCTAGCCATCCAGTTGTCACACTCCGCACCAAAGAGTTTCCAATGAGCGTTTCGACCCGATACCGCAATCTGCCCATCAAGCACAAGCTTCGTCTGCTCATCATGGCGACGGTTAGTTGCGCGCTGATGCTGGCTTGCGCCGCGCTTCTGGTCTATGACCAGATTGCGGCCCGGAACTCGATGCGGAACGACTTGGATGTGCTCGCGGAGATCTTTAGCGCCAATAGCACGGCAGCTCTGAGTTTCAATGACCGTCCGGCGGCCGAGGAGCTGCTCTCGACGCTCCAGGCCAAGCAGCACATCACTTCAGCGTTCCTCTACGAACCCGACGGTATGGTTTTCGCGAGATACCGGCGCGAGGGAGCCGCCGGCCGAGAGGTGGAACCACCGCCGGTGGATCGCACCTGGTTCGAGGGCGACCGGCTGATCGCGTTCAAGAGCGTATGGCTCAAGGGACAGAAGATTGGCGCGGTGTGCCTCAAATCGGATTTGGAAGAGCTCCATGACAGACTCCGCCGGTTTGCCGGGATCGTTCTGGCGATCCTGACCGCTACGGCGCTGCTGGCTTTGCTCCTTTCTTCGCGGCTGCAAGGCATTATCCTGCAGCCGATTGTGCATCTCGCGGAGGTGGCCAGAACGGTCTCATTAGAAAAGAATTATGGCTTGCGGGCGGTGAAACAGGCGGATGACGATCTGGGCCAGCTGACCGACACTTTCAATCAGATGCTGGTGGAAATCGAGCGCCGGGACGAGGAACTTACCGGTCACCGCGATCAGCTGGAGCAGGAGGTCGCTGCACGCACCGCGGACCTGGTGGAGGCCAAGGAAAAGGCCGAGGCGGCCAGCCGCGCCAAGAGCGAGTTCCTGGCGAACATGAGCCATGAAATCCGCACCCCCATGAACGGCGTCATGGGCATGACCGATCTGGTGCTCGACACCGAGCTCACACCCGAGCAGCGCGATTGCCTGAACACGGTGAAATTCTCAGCCGAATCGATGCTCACCGTGATCAACGACATTCTGGACTTCTCCAAGATCGAGGCGGGACGGTTGGAGCTGGATCCGGTTCCCTTCAACCTGCGTGACCACGTCGAGGAAAGCGTGCGTGTACTCGCGGCGCAAGCCCATGAGAAGGGTCTGGAGCTGGTTTGCAACGTCCAGCCCGACGTGCCGGAATACGCGGTGGGAGACGTCACCCGTCTGCGCCAGATTCTGGTAAACCTGCTGGGCAATGCCGTGAAGTTTACCGAGCAAGGCGAAGTGGCGTTGGATGTGAATCTGGCCTCACAAGAACACGGAAAGCTCGGCCTTCAATTCGCCGTGAGCGACACCGGGATAGGAATTCCGCGGAACAAGCAGCAGCTCATCTTCGAGGCGTTCACGCAGGTGGATGGTTCCACCACGCGGAAGTTCGGGGGCACCGGGCTCGGCTTGACGATCTCCGCCCGGCTGGTGAAGGCCATGAACGGCCAGATTTGGGTGGAAAGCGAGCCGGGCAAGGGTAGCATCTTCCACTTCACTGCCACGCTGGGCGTCGCGCCGGAAGCGTTACTAGCGCTTCCGAAGGAAGAAGCGGCGCTGGACGGAATCCCGGTGCTGGTGGTGGATGACAATCGGACGAATCGGCGTATTCTGTCGGACACGCTGCGGAGCTGGGGCATGCATCCAACACCAGTCGCAAGCGCTATGGAAGCCCTGGCGCAAATGCGTCTCAATGCCGAGCGGGGTCAACCTTTCCGGCTGGTTTTGACTGACGTTCACATGCCGGAAATAGACGGCTTCGAATTGGTGGAGCGCATCCTGGCTGCACCCAGCTTGACCAAGGCGTTCATTTTGATGTTGACTTCCGGAGACCATATGGGGGACTTCGCGCGCTGCCGGAACCTGGGCATATCGGCATTTCTCACCAAACCTATCCGGCGCGCGGAACTAAGAGTGGCGATTGTCAATGCTATGGCCGGCCAGGATCGCGGCGATCGGACTGCCCGGGATCTGCGCGAGCTCGCGGCCAGAACCGCGGCGCCAACCCCGGCCAGCTCCGGGGCGCACATTCTTCTGGCGGAGGATAACGCTGTCAACCAGCGCGTGGCATGCGCGATTCTCGAACGGGCGGGCCATACGGTGGTGGTGGTCAATACGGGCGAGAGCGCTGTGAGGATGTGGGACAAGCAGCGTTTCGACCTGATTCTGATGGACGTGCAGATGCCGGACATCGACGGCTTTGAAGCGACGGCGCTGATTCGCAAAAAAGAGAAAGATTCCGGCGCCCACACGCCGATCATCGCCATGACGGCGCATGCGATGAGTGGAGATCGCGAACGTTGCCTGGACGCCGGCATGGACGACTACATATCCAAGCCGATTCGCGGGCCCGTGCTTCTGGACCTGGTGACGAAATACTCGCTACTGCAAGGGCTTCCCGTCCAGGACGAACGTCATTAGCTTGGGGAACACCGTCTGCGCAGTGGTGGGAGGCGGCGGGGCGCCCGGCTCTGCGCTGCGAGCCACTACGACTCCCTGGCCACCCATCAGCGCGACGTACTGTTTGCCATCCAACTGATAGGTGATCGGAGGACCCATGCCTCCGCGAAGTCCGGTCTGGATGTCCAGAAGTTTCTCGCCTTTGTCGGCGCTGTAGGCAACCAAGCGCCCGTCGGGAATCACCTGGAACACCAGATTGCCCGCGGTGGTCACCGATCCGCCGCCGATCGATCCGCCGCCCTGGGTTCGCCAGCGTTCTTTCTGCGCGACGGGATCCCATGCGACCAGGACGTTCGTTTGTCCCGCGGGAGGAGCCTCAGGACCGATGGCAGGCGGAGCCGGAAGTGTCGGAGGCGGTGGCGGCGCAACTCCCTGGCCGTTGGCTGGAGGCGCTCCGCGCTTCACGCCGATGTTACTTCTGCCCGGTTGATACTCGAACGCCGGATCGATGGCGAAGTTGGAGCTGCTCACCATGGAAGTCGGAACGTAAACCAGGCCCGTGGTGGGATTGAAGGACATGGGCGACCAGTTGTGTCCGCCTCCTGGGCCGGGAGAAATCTGAATCGTCTCGGCGCCATAGTGCGCTTCCGGATTGATGAACGGGCGTCCGGTGCGCTCGTCCAGTCCTTTGGCCCAGGTGACTTTGGCGAACGGCTGGCCGGAGATGAACTGGCCAGAGACGCGGTCGAGCACATAATAGAACCCGTCTTTATTGGCCTGCATCAGGACCTTGCGCTGCTGGCCGCGAATGGTCACATCCGCCAACAGCAATTGCTGGACGCTATCGTAATCCCAGGAATCGCCGGGGACCACCTGGAAGTACCACTTCAGTTCGCCGGTATCGGGCTTCACGGCCAGAATCGACGCCAGGTAGAGGTTCTCCTTGCCCTTGGACTTGCGCAGCTCTTCGGGCCACGGCCCGCCGTTCCCAGTGCCGACGTACAGGAGATCGGCGTCGGGATCGTAGGCCATGCCGTCCCAGACCGATCCGCCACCGCCGAGCTTCCAATAGTCACCCGACCAGGTCTCCGCGGCCTTCTTGAGCGCGGGATTCTCGAAGGGTTTCGATGGATCGCCGGGAACGGTGTAAAACTTCCAGGCCAATTTTCCGGTCGCGGCGTCGAAGGCCGAGAAGAATCCGCGAATGGGCAGCTCGGCTCCGGCAACACCGATGATCACCTTCCCTTTGGCGATGCGCGGCGCCATGGTCACCGTGTAGCCTTCGTTTGAATAAGACACACGAGCTTCCCAGACGGGCTTACCGGTTTCTGCATTGAGCGCGATCAGGCGGCCATCGATGATGGGGGCGATGATCAGGTTTTGATACATCGCCAGGCCGCGATTCACAACGCCGCAGCAAATTTGCGGGCGGGTTTTATCTTGATTGACTTCCGGATCCCAGCGCCACTTTTCCTTGCCGGTGCGGGCGTCAACGGCAAAGACGATGCTCCAGTTGGTGATGCTGTAGATCGTGCCGTTCGAAAACAAAGGAGTAGCTTCCTGGTTCCCACCGCCGCGGCCGACATCGAAAGACCAGTTGAGGCCCAGCCGGCTGACGTTCGACGTAGTGATCTGATTCAGGGGGCTATAGCGAGTCTCGCCCGGAGTAAGGCCGTAGCTGGTCCACTCATCGGGGCTTGCCGGACGAGTTTGGCCCTGGACCAATGGGATCGCAAGCAGAGCCGTAAACAGAATTTTATACACGTTTCAGTTCCCTCTCAGCCCTGCATCGGGCCGTCCATGCCGCCCCACAGATTCATGGTGTTCAGTTCGTCGCGGCCGCAGGCTTTCAAGTACAGGAACAACTGCGTGCGATAGGCCGCGTAGCCGGAGAGCACCACAAACACGATGTGCGAACCGCGACTGGTTTTCTTGCCAAATAGGTCGATTTCGCCACGGAAATCTGCGTCCGACCAACTGCCCAGCTGTTGCGCGTAGTCGCTGCTTTGCTTTTCGATCGCGGCGATAACCCGATCGATATTCATGGCGTTGGCCGCGGCCTGGGAAGCGCCAAACGCCGCACCATCGAACGTCCCGGTCTTGATGGCCGGGATCAGGCTGGGTCCCATGATCGTTAGATACCGGAGCAGCTCGATGGTGCTGCGCTGCTTCGGCGTCGGACGATAGTCAAGCTGGTTGCGATCTACTTTGCTCGCCAAGTGGAGGAGGATTCGAACCTCGTTCTGCAGCGAGCTGATGAGTTCCTCTTTGGTTAGGACCATGGTTTCGTTTTTAGTTTTCGGGAGCCGGTGCTGCGCCGCGTCCGCCGCCCGCTCCGCCACGTCCACCACGACCGCCGCGTCCGCCGGCTCCGGCAGGTGGCCCGACAGCCAAGCCGACCAGTTCCGCCCCGCCGCCCTGCGTGCCGTTTACCACGGCTACCAGGAACTGCCGCCCGTTAACCAGATATGTCATGGTGGGGCCGACCGCCGAGCCCAGGGGCATCTCATAAATGATCCCGCCGGTCTTCTTATCGATGAAGCGCAGATCGGCGCTGCCTTCCACCAGCATGGTCTTGGTGATCAGGATCGGCGAGCGCTGCCCGCCTCCCCAGTTGCTGGCGTCGATCCCCGCAGCCTTGAGTGCCGGGTTATTAACGATCGCGTCCGAGGGTTTGCCGTTGGGAATCATCCAGGCCTGGTCGCCGGTATTGAGATTGAATGCGGTGATGCGGCCGTAGGGACCCTTGATCAGCGGCAGGTTGCCCGCCACGTTGGTGTTCCCGCCTCCGCCGCCGGCGATGTAGGGCATCTCTGAACGGTCGCCGCCGGGGACCAGCGTCGAAATGTAGGGGCTGGTAGTCGAGGGGATGTATAGCATCCCGGTTTCCGGATCCACCGCGCCGCCCATCCAGTTGGCTCCGCCGCCCGCGCCGGGTAGTTGAATCGTCCCCAGCTTGCCGCCGGTGTCCTTGACGATCGGCGGCGTGTAAATCGGTCCCAGCACGTAATTGGAGGCGATCTTTTGAGCCTCAGTCTTGATTTCGGGCGTGTAGTCGGCTAGGTCAGCTTCGGTGACGCCCTGGCGATCGAACGCCGCAGGCTTGGTGGGATACGGCTGCGTGGGCGAATACCATTCGCCAGGAGCACTTCCTTTGGGAGCAGGACGCTCTTCGATCGGCCACACCGGCTGGCCGTTGGTGCGGTCGAACACAAACGTGAAGGCCGACTTGTTCACCTGGGCCAGAGCCTTAATCTTTTTCCCGTTGACGGTGATGTCGAGGAGAATGGGCGCGGCGGGAATATCGTAATCCCACATCTCGTGGTGAATTAACTGGTAGTGCCACACGCGCTTGCCGGTTTTCGCATCGAGACACACGACGCTGTCAGAGAAAAGATTCGCGCCAGGACGCTGGCCGCCATAAGTATCGCCGCTCGGCGCTTCGACGGGAATGTAGACGTAGCCGAGCTCTTCATCGCCGGTCAGCGGTCCCCATGCGCCGGTGTTGCCGGTGAACGTGTTGGAATCCTTGCCTCGGTCGTCTTTGCCCCATGTTTCGGCCCCGAATTCGCCGGGTTGCGGAACCGTGTGGAACGTCCACAGTAGTTTGCCGGTGCGGACGTCATAGCCGCGGATGTAGCCCGGCGTGTTCAACCGCGTGGGCAAGGCGACACCCACTTTGAGAGAAGCGCCCACGATGGCAACATCGCGAATGATGATGGGAGGCGAGGTGGCTCCGATGGTTCCGTTCTGGACCACGGGCCGGTCGAGGCCCAGCCACAAATCCACGTGACTGTCTTTTCCAAAATTCGCGATGGGCGCGCCGGTCTTGGCGTTCAACGCCACGAGCTGGTAGCCGGGGGTGATGAACAGGATACGGTCGTCGCCCTTGCCGTCGCTCCAGTAGCTGACGCCTCGATTGTTGGCGCGCACCGCTCCACGCTCGGCTGTATCGTCACCGCGATAGGTCCACAGAGTCTCGCCCGTGGCGGCATCGGCGGCGACTACCGTGCGTCCAGTACCAGCCGTGAAGAATAACTTGCCGCCAGCCATCAGCGGAGTCACTTCCCAGGCGGCTTGCGGCGCGGGGCCCATGTTCTGAGCTTTCCAGCGCCACACGACCTGCAGATTCTTGACGTTGCTCGCGTCGATCTTATCCAGAGGCGAGTACCGGGTGCTGCCCGTGTCGCCTCCATTCACACGCCACTCACCCGAGGCGGGGGTACCTTGTTGTCCGCGTACAGGCGTCAGATTCGAAAGGGCGAACGCGGCCACGCCTAGTGCCAGCGCCACCGAGGGCTTTATGCGCTTCATATCACAAGGTAGTGTATAACAAACCCTGGCTTGATATACTCGGCATTAGGATCTCCGTTATGATCAATCCACTTAAACCTCGTACGCTCATTTTCGCGCTCGCTTTGACCGCCAGTTTCGTGGCGTTTGCCCAAGAGGGCGGGAAGGGTGATCCTGATCGCACCGTCGCCGGCGGGCAATTCCCCGCTGGTTGGGATGCACGTCCCGATCGTGGCGCCAACACCGGCATCAAGTTCTCCCAAACCGGCGACGTCTACCACTTCCAGATGGGCACCACCGGAACCATGTGGCGCAACGACTGGACCAAGTCGGGCAATTACACCTACTCGGCGCGGCTGACGCAGACCAAGAAAGCCTCGCATCCGGTGTCTTATGGACTGGTGATCGGCGGGAGCAGCATGGGTCCCTCTCCGACCTACACGTATTTCCTGGTCCGCCAGTCGGGTGAGTATTTCATCTCCAACTGGATGGGCACTTCGCCCACGACAGTCGTGAACTGGACCGCGAACCCGGCCATCGTAAAAGAGGGCGCGGATGGGAAACAACAGAATACGCTAAGTGTCCAGGTTCAAGGCGATAACGTGATCTTCAGTGTCAATGGCACTGAAGTCGCGCGCCAGCCCAAGAGCAAGGTCCACGCGGATGGCGTGATCGGCTTCCGGATCGGCCACACGCTGGATGTGGACGTCGATCAGGTCAAGAAGTAGAACTCGCGGGGTCAGCCTTTCAAGGCTGCGGCCGGGCTTCTGCCCGGCTGGCTTCGTTGTTTTGTTAGCGCCGGCTGGAACGCCGGCTGCAGGCTCGAAAGCCTGACCCCACTGTGCTTAGTTCGGCAGCCGGAACGCGATGAACTCGCACTCATACCCGGTACCGCCGATCGCCACCACGATGTACTGTTTCCCGTTCAACGCATAGGTCATCGGGGTCCCGGTTTGGCCGGCGGGCATATAGACGGCCCCGGCATCCTTGCCCGACGCCTTGTCGTAGGCTCGTAGCATTGCTCCCTTCTGGCCTGAGGGCAGCGTAAACGTGTCCCTTTCGCCCGCGATCACCAGGGTCTTGGTGACCAGCGTGCCGATCACCCCGGCCCGGCCCGTCCGCGGAATCGTAAGCCCTTTGAGCGCGGGATGATTGCGAATGTTGTCGGGAGTTTCTCCGTGCGCCACCTGCCACAGTATCTCGCCTCGATTCAGATCGATGGCGTTGATGCTGGCATACGGCGGTTTCACCAGTGGCAGCCCTTGGACGGTTAAGCCCCCGGCTTCGGCCGCCACATCATTCGCCGATTTCGTGCCTGCGGCGGCATCCGCGCCGGAGCCTCCTACCGTTCGGGCGCCCGTCTTTGCCGTGCCCTGGATGTAAGCCTCATCGGTGACTCGCGGGTCGCCTGGCACCAGTCCGAGGATACTCATGGAGCGTTGCGAAAATACGTATGCGATGTGCGTTTCAGGATCGTAAGAGCCGCCCGGCCAGTTGGTGCCGCCGCCTGAGGTGGCCAAGGCCAGCGTCGCCAGCGGACCCTCCGCCTTACTCGCGACGGGTGGTGTGAAGACCGGCCCGAGTTTGTATTGCGACACGGCCTTCGCTGCCTCAGCGCGAAGAGCCGGGGTGAAGTCGATCAGGTCTTCGAGCTGGAAGCCCTGCCGATCATAGGCGGGCGGCTTGGAGGGGAACGGCTGCGTGGGCGAATACCATTCACCGGGCACGCTGCCCTTTTCGACGGGTTTTTCGTCAATCGGCCAAATCGGCTGGCCTGTTTCGCGATTGAACACGTATAGGAAGGCTTGCTTGGTGGGCTGTGCGACCGCCTTCACAGTCCGGCCGTTGATGTTGAGATCGACCAGAATCGGCGCGCAGGGAATATCCATGTCCCAGATTCCGTGGTGCACCAACTGGTAATGCCATTTCCGCTGGCCGGTTTTCAGGTCCAGCGCGACCAGGCTCTCGCCGAACAGGCCGTTGCCAGGACGATGGCCGCCATAGTAATCGCCGGTGGGAAGTTCCACGGGAAGATAGACCATTCCCAACTCTTCATCGACGCTGATCTGGCCCCAAACGCCTGCGTTGCCGGTATAATCCGCGGAATCTTTTTCCCATGTGTTGTAACCGAACTCGCCGGGACGCGGGATGGTGTGAAAGATCCACAAGCGCTTTCCGGTCTTGACGTCGAATCCGCGGACGTAGCCTTTGACGTTGGTCTTGCTGCGCGGCACGCCGCCCGAGCGATGCGCTGCGCCGACGATCACGGTATCACCCGCGATCACCGGAGTCGCATGCAAACCAACCTCGCCTGTGACCAGATCGATCTGCTGGTCGTCATCGAGTTTCAAATCGACGACTCCGTTTTGTCCGAAGCCTGCAACGGGCATACCGGTCTTGGCATTTAGTGCGACCAGGCGGTAGCCGGGGGTGACGTACAGAATCCTTTCGTCATTGCTTCCTGGCTTGCCGTCAGTCCAGTAGGCGAGCCCGCGGCCGGATAACTGACGAGGAGCCGCACTGCCGCGCGCGCCTTCCTTCTCGCCATGGACCCAGAGAAGCTCGCCGGTAGCTGCGTCGAGCGCGACGACAGATCGCCGGGTTCCCGCCGCGGCGTAGAGGATGCCGTTGGCCATGAGCGGCGTCGATTCGAGATTGAATTCGGGGCGTGGACCTAAGTTGGAGGTCTTAAATCGCCAGGCGACTTCGAGTTTGTCGAAATTACTGGCGCCGATTTGATCGAGCGGGGAGTAGTGAGTGTTCCCCAGGTCGCCGCCATAAGTCCGCCACTCGCCATTCTTGGCGCCCTGCTGGGCCATGGCGTTCGATACGACCAGCCCCCCCGCCAGCATCGCAACCCAAATTCGTCGCATAGTCACTCCTTATTCGTAACTAGCCACTTTATCCAAAACCAAGGCCACCGGCACGGGAGTGCCTTCCTGCCATCCAGCATATGTGGAACTTTCAGACCGGACGCTATCCTAAAAGAGGAGTTTTTCGGTTTAAGTGTGGATTGTCAAAGTAGCCCTGGATCGGCCGTACACGTTCATTGTGCTGGCTCTGCTGATCCTGATTGTTAGCCCGCTGGTTATTCTGCGGACCCCCACCGACGTTTTCCCCAACGTCAATATTCCGGTAATTGCCGCCCTATGGAATTACAACGGGTTCCCCGCCGAGGACATGGAGGAACGCATCGGGACCCAATACGAACGCTCGCTGACTACTACGGTCAACGACATCGAACACATGGAGTCCCAGACCACCAACGGCCGCAGCATCACCAAGGTTTTCTTCCATCCCGGTGCGCGCGTCGAGTTGGCGATGGCCGAATTAACCGCAGTGGCCCAGACCACCACCCGCCAGATGCCGCCGGGAACCGCTCCGGCCTTCATGATCGTCTACAGCGCCTCCAGCGTGCCGATCATGCAATTGGGACTTTCGGGCGAGGGGCTATCCGAACAACAACTCTTCGACTACGCGGCTACATCCATCCGCACACAGCTCGCTACCGTCCCTGGCTCCGGGGTGCCGAATCCGTATGGCGGCAAACAGCGCCAAATCATGGTGGACATCGATCCGACGCTTCTTCAGGCCAAGGGATTGGCGCCCGCCGATATCGTGACGGCCATCGGCAACCAGAACCTGATTCTGCCCACCGGCACTTCTAAGATCGGCCAGTTCGAGTACGAGGTCGAACTGAACGCCAGTCCCAAGAGCATTCAGGAGCTCAACGATCTTCCGATAAGCGCGAGCGGGAACAACACAGTCTATGTGCGGGATGTTGCAAATGTGCGCGATGGATTCGGACCGCAAACCAACATTGTGCGGCGGGATGGGCAACGCGGCGCACTGGTCACGGTCTTGAAAACCGGATCGGCGTCGACTTTGGACATCGTGCAGCAGGTGAAAGCGATGATCCCGCAAATCGCCGCCACGCTGCCTCCCGCGCTGAAGATCGATATCGTCGCGGATCAGTCGCTGTTCGTGCGCTCCGCTGTGTCCGGCGTGGTCCGCGAGGCGATCATCGCCGCCTGCCTCACCGCGATCATGATCCTGCTGTTTCTGGGGAGCTGGCGCAGCACACTGATCATCGCAGTCTCGATTCCCTTGTCTATCCTGACGTCCATCTGCGTGCTGAGCGCCTTGGGCGAAAGCATCAACATCATGACGCTGGGCGGGCTGGCGCTGGCGGTCGGCATCCTGGTCGACGACGCCACGGTGACCATCGAGAACATCGACCGGAACCTGGATCAAGGAAAAACTCTGCGCGCCGGGATCATGGACGGTGCGGCGCAGATCGCGATGCCGGCGTTTGTATCGACGCTGTGCATCTGCATCGTGTTTATTCCGATGTTCTTTCTGACCGGCGTCGCGCGTTACCTGTTTGTCCCGCTGGCCGAAGCCGTGGTGTTCGCCATGCTGGCGTCGTACATCCTGTCGCGAACGTTGGTTCCGACGCTGTGCATGTACCTCATTAAGCCGGGAACGCACCACGCTCACAAGCCGGCAGCCTGGAATCTTCCCGCCAGAATGCAGTGGGCGTTCGAGCGTGGGTTCGACAGGCTCCGTATCGGATACCAGAACACGCTGGCCGGATGTGTGCGCCACCGCAACTTGTTCCTGCCGTCCTTCCTGGCGCTGTGCTGCCTGGCGTTTCTGTTGTTTCCGTGGCTGGGACAGGACTTCTTCCCGGCGACCGACGCGGGCCAGTTCAATCTTCACTTCCGCGCCAAGACCGGCACCCGCATCGAGGAAACCGCACGGCTGGCTGATCTGATCGAAACGTCGATAAGGAAGGTAATTCCCGCCGACGAATTGTCGGGGATCACCGATAACATCGGTGTGCCTTATAGTGCGATCAATGCCGCGTACGGCACTTCCTCTCCCATCGGAACCATGGACGCCGATATCATGGTGACGCTGAAGCCCGGCCATCGTCCCACGGACGAATTCGTACACGTGTTACGGGCCAGTCTGCCGCGCGAATATTCCGGCGTCTTGTTCTATTTTCTGCCGGCGGATATCATCAGCCAGATTCTGAACTTCGGCCTGCCTGCGCCTATCGATGTCCAGGTTTCAGGTCCGAATCTCGAAGCCAACCACGCGTTTGCATCTAATCTTCTGCGCCAGATCGGAACGGTGCCGGGCGTGGTCGACCTGCGTATCCACCAGGTATTCGACCAGCCCAGGCTTCAGATCGATGTCGACCGCACCAAGGCTCTAGAGAGTGGCTTCACACAGTTCAATGTGGCCAGCAACGTACTGGTGTCCCTGAGCGGCAGCTTCCAGACCGCGCCCTCTTTTTGGCTCGATCCGCGAAACGGCGTGAGCTACAACGTCATCACGCAGACGCCGCAGCATCAGGTTTCTTCCTTGAGCGATCTGCGGAACATTTCGCTCACGTCTCCCAGCGCGCGCCGGCCCGAAATTCTGGGCGATATCGCGAGCACCAGCCGCAGCAGCGGAATGCCGGTGCTCTCGCACTACAATATTCAGCGCACCATCGACATTTTCGGCGCCGTGCAGGACCGCGATCTGGGTGGCGTTGCCACCGACCTCAATCGCATCGTCGATGCCAACCGCAAGGATCTTCCGCGAGGATCGCAACTGATCGTGCGTGGCCAGATCGAGACCATGCGGACGTCGTTCCAAGGGCTGCTCGGCGGATTAGTTTTGGCCGTGGTGCTGGTGTACCTGCTGATCGTGGTGAATTTCCAATCCTGGCTGGATCCGTTCGTCATCATCACCGCGCTGCCGGCCGCTCTGGCGGGCATTGTGCTGTTCCTGTTTGTTACGCACACCACCATGAGCGTGCCTGCATTGATGGGAGCGATCATGAGCGTGGGCGTCGCAACGGCCAACAGTATTCTGGTAGTAAGCTTCGCGAAAGAGCGTTTGGCGGACCATGGCGATGCGGCACTGGCTGCTCTCGAGGCAGGGGGAACCCGCTTCCGGCCGGTGCTGATGACGGCTCTGGCGATGATCATCGGCATGGTGCCGATGGCGCTGGGGCTGGGCGAAGGCGGCGAACAAAACGCTCCTCTGGGGCGAACCGTGATCGGAGGCTTGATTTTCGCCACCATCGCCACACTGTTTTTTGTGCCGTCGGTGTTCAGCCTCTTGCATCGGAATCGCCAGTTACCGATGAGAGTTACAGAATGATGCAGACCGAACAAGAAAGAGTGAGTTCTTCGGCAGCGAGCCGCGTGCTGAAGTGGGTATTTGTCCTGGCGGTAGCCGTGCTGCTGGCCGTCGTGATCAACCGCGGCATCGACTCGCGGATCAAAGCTGCTTCCATCGTGAAGCAGGAAACCGCGGATTTGGCGATTCCCGCGGTTACCGTCGCACACCCCAAGCTCGGCGAGTCCAAACAGGAACTGGTATTGCCGGGGAATTTGCAAGCCTTCATCAACGCACCCATCTACGCTCGCACCAGCGGCTATCTGAAAAAATGGTACGCCGACATCGGAACATCAGTGAAGGCGGGACAAGTGCTCGCGGACATCGATGCACCGGAACAGGATCAGCAGCTACGCCAGGCGAAAGCCAATTTGCAGCAGGCGCAGGCGGCGCTGGAGCAAGCGCTGGCCAATCTGCAGCAGAGCAAGGCCAACGAGGAATACGCCAAGGTAAGCGCCGACCGCTGGAAACAATTGGCGGCGCAAGGCGTTTTCTCCAGCCAGGATAACGATCAGAAGCAGTCGCAATACCAGGCGCTGGTCGCCAACAGCCAGGCGCTGGATAAAGCCATCGCCGCGGCGCGCAGCAACGTTGCCGCGCAGGAGGCTAACATCGGCCTGCTGGAACAACTGCAGGATTACCGCACCGTGAGAGCGCCCTTCGACGGGGTGATCACGGCCCGCAATACCGATATCGGCGCTCTGATTAACGCAGGCAATGGAGGAGCGGCCCAAGAGCTGTTTCATATCGCCGCATCGCAGCAGCTGCGCGTCTTCGTCAACGTTCCCGAAGTTTCTTCTAGGTCGGCTGTTCCGGGAGTGGCCGCTGAACTGGTTCTCACTGAATTCCCGGGCCGCAAGTTTCACGGCAAGCTGGTCCGAACCGCCGACGCGATGGATGCCGCGTCGCGAACGCTGCTGACGGAAATCGACGTGGATAATTCTTCCGGCGAGCTTCGGCCCGGATCGTATGCGGAAGTCCACATGGCGCTTCCCGGTGGACGAGCGTTGATCGTACCGGTTAGCTCCGTGTTGTTCCGCAGCGAAGGTCTCCGGGTAGGCGTCGTTCGCGCCGGAAAGGCCGGGGACGGCACTGTCGAAATGGTGCCAGTCACGGTCGGCAAGGATTTCGGGAATGAAGTCGAGATTACGTCCGGGATCACGGAGCGCGATCTGATTATCGAGAGCCCATCGGATTCTCTTACTTCCGGAACCGTCGTGCGGGTAATCGGCGGCGACAAACCTTAACTCCCGACCTCTCGATTCAAACGTTCCAGAAACACTCGTACCTGCTTTACGTCTGCCAGCCGGAAATGGGCCCGAGTGTGGCCAGGACGGCCGACGCGAACGGTGATTCCGCCGGTCAGGGCCGCGAAGGCAGGCTCATCCACGGCGTCATCGCCCACGAACACAGGCAAGGCAGCGCGCCGTGCGAGAGCCAGCTCGTGCCGCACAGCGGTTCCTTTATCTCCCATCTCGGCCGGCGCCAACTCGAACGTTCGTTCGCCGGCAATGCCGCGGAAACTCCCGTTCAGCGGCAGGAGCGCCCGAGTCATTTCCTCGCGGATACGCGTGACGTCGGACAGGGACGCGCTCGCATGATGAATCGCCACCACCATGCCTTTATCTTCGAGCCACGTCTCAGGAGTACGCTGCACCATCTGGCGAGCGCCAACTTTTAGACATTCCAGAAGCCGACGGGTTTCTGGTTTTATCGATATCTCCTGCCGCCCTTCCCATCCGTGCAAGCCGAGATAATGCACGCCCGCGATCCGGCTTCTCTGGTGCACGTCGGCTCTGCGGCGCCCGCTGATCACCCACACGCGAAGGCGAGGCTTTCGCGCCAGAGCCGCAACGATGCTGCGCATAGCGCCGCTCAAACGGACAACCTCGGGGCGAGGGCAAAGCGGACTGAGGGTGCCATCGAAATCCAGAAACAGGGCGATCGCCGGAGCCCGGCGGAGCCGCTCCGCCACTGCGTCCCAGCAGGAAAACAAGTGGCGCGGAGCGAGGGGCATTCAGTCCTTCAGCACCGCGTCCCGCGCATCCTGCTCGGCAGGAATTGCGGACGTGCGGATTTCGCATAGCTCCGCGATCAGATTGCCCGCCCAGCGGTAAATGTTGTGTTCCTTGACCACGGCGCGCATCCGGCTCATGCGCAGGCGAGACTGCTCGGGAGGCATCTCCAAGGCCCGATGGACTGCCGTGGCGACTTCTTCCGTGTCATACGGATTCACCACCAATGCATCGACCAGTTCATGCGACGCGCCGGTGAAGCGGCTCAAGATCAGGACTCCGTGGCCATCACTTCGGGTCGCGACGTATTCTTTGGCCACCAGGTTCATGCCATCGTGCAGCGATGTCACCATGCACACATCGGCGGTGCGATAGTAAGGCAAGATCTCGTCGCGGGTGTGGTGCCGCGTCAAAAGTACGATCGGTTTCCACTCGCTGGTCTGAAAACGGCTATTGATTCGCTGAGCCTCCTGCTCCACTTCGAGCATGAAGTCGTGATACCGGCGGATTTCCGATCGGCTGGGCGCGCCGATTTGCACGAACGTGAACTCTCCGCGATACGCGGGATACTTTTCGAAGAATCGCTCTAATCCGCGAAATCGCTCCAGGATGCCTTTGGTGTAGTCGACACGATCGACACCTATACCCATGAAGGCCGCGCGCACGCCATGCCTGGCCAACAGTTCGGCTCGCTCCAGATATGCGAGTTCGGAGGAAGCCGCGTTACCGTTCTGCTCCGGATCCATCGCGACGCTGATGGGGAACCGGCGAACCGCCGTGAGATGTCCGTGGCGCATGACCGCGTTCCGATCCCATTCGATGCGCGATTCCAATACGCGATCCACAGTCTCGAGAAAGTTATTGCAATGCGCCTGAATGTGGAAGCCCACCAGGTCAGCCCCCAGCAGGCCTTCCAGAAGCTCGCGCTGCCACGGACAGATACCAAAAGCCTCCGGATTCGGCCAGGGAATGTGCCAGAAGATAGCGACGCGCGCGTCGGGCCGCGCTTTCTTGATGAGGCGAGGCATCAGAGCGAAGTGGTAATCCTGGACCAGCACTACGGGATTCTCTTCGCCGCGAATCTCGCGCAGAACGGCGGCGGCGAACTTACGGTTGACCGCTTCGTACTGTTTCCAGTCCTCGGCTCGAAACGTCGGGCGCGTGTGAGCGATGTGACACAGCGGCCATAGCCCTTCGTTGGCGAATCCCAGGTAGAAGCCTTTGACTTCCTCCTCGGTGAGCCAGACGCGGCGCAAGGTATATTGCGGATGGTCGGGGGGCACGCGCAAGCGTCCCTGGTCGTCGCTGGTTTCCCGATCGGCGTCTCCGGTTGCCTGGGCGATCCAGGTTCCCGCGCAGGCGCGGAGAATAGGCTCCTGCGCCGTGACCAGACCGCTCGCAGGCACGCTCCATTCGATCCCGGAGGGCCGGCGAAAATGCTCGTAGGGCTCGCGATTCGAGACCACTACCAGACGGCTGTCTCCCAGGCGGCCTTGCACGAAGATCCGCAGCCGATCCTTGGTCCATTGAGATTCGGCGGACTCGCGCAAACGTGCTTCTTCTTCGGCCGCGGCGCGCGCAGCGGTAAAGCTGGACGCCAGGTGCGAGACCTCACGCGTAAGCGATTCAAATTCGCCGCTGCCAGGCAACTCCGGCGCAGCCGCCTCGGAGGACGTTCGCAGCTCGCGCATCCACCGCGCCATCTGCTGCATCGGCTTCCCCAGACCCCATCGCACCGTGAGCAAAGTAACCGCTGCGATCAACAGTGTCTGGAAGGCCACGCTCACCAGCGTCCGGCGCCACGCATCGCCTACGCGCGTGTCGATGTAGGACGCATCGTGAAAAATCGCCACTGTTCCGATGGTGGCCTCGCTGGTTCGAACCGGCACGATGGCCGCGTGCAGGCGGACACCACCGAGTTGAATAAATTCGCCGCGCGCCTCATCCTGCCCGTCAGCGTGAAGAATGTCGGGGGGCTTTCCGTTCAGACGAGCCACCAGACCCGACGTAATCGCGACTGGCTCCCCGTTCGCGTCGGCCACCATCATGCCCGCCAAGCGCTCTCGCCCCGTGGAGCGATCCACCATAGCCTGGAGACTGCGATAAGAATGCGCAGCCAGCAGCGGTTCCACCGCTTTGGCCTGGCTTTCCGCCAGATCCAACGCTTGGCGCTGAAGATCTCGTTCCAAGCCCCGTCGCTCGGATCGCACTTGATAATAAGCGAATCCCATGGCAACCGCGGCCACGCCGGCGATCAGGAGAAGATTTAGCCGATAGGCAAGTCGCATAAGTGATTGAGTTACAGACTCCCAGCGTCTGTCCAGTCTATGATGCTCCGCGCGGCAACTTTATTACATGCCTTGAAAAGAGCTAAAGTTATGAGCGAGTTACGGTGCCAGGACGGCGCGGACCACGAAACGTTCCGGTGCCGGGCCGATATACCGAAAGGGATAGCAGGTAATCAATGTTAGAGCTGGTTCGACGGTTGGTTTAAGAACGTCGACTTGATCCGGTTCTACGATCCATGCCGATTTTACGATATAGACACTATCGCCACGCGGCTGATGGAGCTTGACCCGGTCCCCCACGCGAATGCCGCGCAGCGGACGAAAGAAGGTATCGCGATGCGCCGCGAGCACCATGTTTCCGCGGTTTCCTGGGAGTGCAGAGCCGGGGAGGTGACCAGCTCCGCGCCCCAGCACTTCATCGTCAGCACCCTCGAATACAACCGTTGACAGATTCAGTCTGGGAATCTCTAGCCGTCCAACTACCTCTCCCAGGGAGGGCGCCGTGGAAACCACCGAATGCTCAAGATCGTAGGCGCCCTGGCTTTGACTCCACTTCGCCTTCATCGTCAGCTCAGCGCAATAGCCCAGGCACAGGACTCCTATGATCCACAGGAACCCTTGAATCGTTTTCCATGCCACATATCTTGCTATGCAGTTCGCCTGCCTTTCCGCGCCGGAGGGAGAAAAAACGAAAAAAACGCCGCCGAAGGCATCTGTCTGCAGCCCGTTTAGGCTTTACACAGTCGCCCCCGGCGGCGGTGATCAGAAGGCTCTAGCGGTGCTACCAGCGTAGGCCGAAGGTCACGGGAAGATAATCCGTGTGCCTGTCGCCGCCTAAGAACATGCGGTGATAGCGAGCTTCTGCATAAAACTTGACATGCCATTTGGTGCCGAAGGCGAGTCCGACCCCGCCGTTCACACCGGGCTTATTTACCGAGTAGGAGGTAAGCACCTGAGTAGTGGGCACGGCCACCGGGAAAAATCCGAAGAAGGGATCAAACCCGGTGAAGACAGAAGTCGTGGGCTGCGTGAATTCCTGCCTGCGATGATACAGGCCCCCTCCACCGATGAAGTAAAAATCCACGGGACCGCGCGGATTCGTGTGAACAATGGGATTCAGAGTCACGGACCACATATTCACATCGCCCCCGGGAAACCCCAGGGCGTTGAGTGTAGCCCCATTGATGTCCATCTGGTTGTAGTCGAACTGCCCCATTAGCCCTACGTAAGAGTTGAAGTTGTAGCCGACACCACCGTTGAAATTCCACCCCGTGTCGAGCCGGCGGCCGGAGCCCCCGACACCTTGAACAAATCCGCCACCAACATTGAAGGAAACCGGCGGTGTTTCCTGGGCGCTCAACGCGCCCACCATCAAAAGTCCAATACCCGAAGCGAGCGTAATACCTTTCATACTGCCTCCATGCCCATTAGATCTTTGGATCGCGCATCAGTTTCCCTCTTGAAAAAGAAATTCAGCGCCGCCCAATTGCGTGGCTGCCGGTTACCGGCTCGCTGCTCGAGAAGATATCCTCCGCGCCATTTTCCAACAGGATCGTGTTCGCGCGGTCAATCTCGAGGGAATTGACGCAGCGAACCAGGATCAGAATGCTGCCGGCCTGGACACATCTTTCATAGCGCTGGACCATGAAGTCGGGAATACCCATACACGCCAGCAGACCATCGATACTTAACGACAGCAAAGAAATGTCCGAATTTGAGAAGCCCGCGGAGGTCAAACGGCTGACGGCCTTGTCGGCTTGTCCAGCGTTCTTTGCGATGCCGAAGACGCCTACGTTTTGAATTGCCATCGTCGTAGCCTTTCTCGTTTCGATGCCATATAAGCATGTTTCCGCCCATATCCAGGAGATGCACGATTTGCATTCAGGCAAGATGTGCTCCGTTATTTGGACGGGCTCAAGGGCGTTTGGCGGCGTAAGAATTTCAGTTTGCGCTAGCCCCCGCATCTTTCAGGTGGCTAACTTCTTGTTACGTCGTCACTTTTTCGGCGACGTTCACCCCGGCATGCGGCTTGCAAGTAAGGAAGTGCGTCCTGAGGACGTCTGAAGGAGAAAAAGCATGAAACGTTTTTCGTTATTGCGAACGGGCGCCTTGGCGGCGGCAGTCGTCTGCGTTGCCCCTCTTGCGATGAGAGCCGACGAGATCGACAAGAAGACGGTTGTCACGTTCGACCAACCCACCGAGGTTCCGGGCATCGTATTACAGCCTGGTAAGTATGTCATCAGGTTGCTCAATTCGTCATCGAACCGGCACATTGCCGAAGTTATGAACGAACGGATGGACCATCTGTACACCCTAACTTTCACGGTGGCCGCAGAGCGGCTGTGGCCGATAGACGATAAAACCAACAAGAAAATTCTCACGTTCTACGAAGGGAAAAACGGTCAGCCCCAGGCCATACGCCATTGGTTCTGGCCCGGAGACACCATCGGCCAGGAATTCCTGTATCCGAAACGGCAGGCAGCCAAAATAGCCGCGAACACCGGCGAGAAAGTCGCGGAAGGTAATCTCCCCACTGTGGCGGAAAGCGGTCAATCCTTGACGCCGGACAGCGCCAAGGACGTAACGCTCGAGAGCCGCGAGGAGAGTAAGCCCGCCGAATCTGTCTTGACGGCTAGAGCCGCGGAACCCGAGACGCCTGCGGCCGCACCCGCGACCGTGATTGCGCAGAATACGCCCCCACCCGCTCCAGTCGCTCCTGCGGAGCCGGTGCGAGACGCCGACGATTCGCAGTCCAGATCTATAGCTGCGAATACCGCTCCTGCGGACACGACGCTGCCGCAAACCGCCAGCTACGTCCCGCTAATGGGAGTGATTGGTTTGATCTCGTTGGCCTTGGCCCTCGTGATGGTCTTCACCAAGCGCTATCGCTCCTTATAGTCCGTAAAGCCGGGGGCGGCACTCTAGTGTGTCGCCCCTACCTAAGCGGGTGATCGCAAGCTTTATAGAAACGGGTCGGCCTGCCTAGAATCTACCTCCGATGAATACCAGTGGAATAGAAATACTGTCCAATCCCTCGCCGTCGTCGCATATCGTGTATTCCTATACCAACGATGCTCACTTGGCAGACGCCGTCTGCTTGTTTGCTGGCGCTGGTCTGCAAAAAGGCGAAGCGGTTCTGCTGGTGCTTTCTGCGACCCATCACGCTCCCGTCCGCCAAGGCTTGGAACGTCAGGGATTCAACTTGGCCGAGCTTGAGGAAACCGGACAACTGACTTGTGAGAACGCTAAGAATCTACTCGCCAGTTTCATGTTTGAGGGGGTCCTGGATGAGCACAAGTTCAAGACCAAGATCGCCAGGATGATTGAGAAGGCAAAAATGGGCAGTGGTTCCCGTAAACACGGATTAGTCCGTGTATTTGGCGAGATGGTCGATCTGATCTGGGCGCCCCATCCCAAAGCCACCGAGCGCCTGGAGGAGTTGTGGAACGAGGTTATCCAGATTCATTCCGTTCCTCTGCTGTGCGCCTACTCTCTGGCTGGAAAGACCAACACGTTGCCTTCGCAGCTTGTGTCGTGCCATTCGCACGATATCTCTTAAGCTCCACTTAAACCAAACAGTTCGTTGCAGCGTCTTTGAGCTCATCCTTCTCGGAAACGACTTCCGACCCGGCCCGTACCCGGTTATGGAGAGTCCGAAGACTGAGCCCCAGTATCTGCGCCGCCCGCGTCTTGTTGTTGTTGGTGTGCTTCAAAACCAGGTCGATGTAAGCTTGCTCGATTTCGCTCATCCGGGGACCTACGCGGATGCGGATGGACTCTTCGTCCGCCGACTGAGGAGCCGTTGGAGCGGTACCGGGAACGCTCGGATCGGCCGGAAGATGCCGGGTTAGAATCGTGCCCTGGCCGGCGACGATCACGGCGCGTTCGAGCACATTACGGAGCTGGCGCACGTTCCCGGGCCATGGAGCATTCTTGAAATGTTCGAGAACTTCCGGATGCAAGCCGGAAACATGGCAGTTATGCTTGTTATTGAGGTTGGATAGAATCGCGTCGCAGATCGAAGGTATGTCTTCCTTTCGCTCCCTCAGCGGAGGCAGGACGAGGTGGAAGACGTTCAGCCGATAAAAAAGATCCTCGCGCAAACGGTTTTCCTTGAGCGCTTGCTCCGGATGACGGTTGGTGGCAGCGATCACCCGAACATTCACCGGCAACTCGCTCTTTCCGCCCAGCCGGCGAACTTTACCGTCTTCCAAGACGCGCAATAGCTTGGCTTGCGTCCCGATCGGCATATCGGCGATTTCGTCCAGTAAGACAGTTCCGTTGTGCGCCTGCTCAAAGCATCCTGCGTGCCGTTCGACAGCTCCGGTGAAGGCACCCTTCTCATGACCGAACAACTCGCTCTCAATCAGGGTTTCTGGCATGGCGGCGCAATTGATCGCAATGAACGGGCTGCCGGATCGGGAGCTCAGGCGATGCACTTCCCGGGCAACTAATTCCTTACCCGTACCGCTTTCGCCCGTGATGAGGACGGATGCCGAGGTGGGTGCAACCTGGCTAATGAGCGAGTACAGCTGCCGCATGACCGCGGAGCCGCCCACGATGTCGCCAAGAATCCCTTGATGGCTCAACTGCCGATTCAGGATGTCGGTTTCGTTGATCAAGTGTTTCTGCGCCGCGGCCCGTTCGAGGAGTGCCCGCAGAATACTCGGCTGCACCGGTTTTTCGAGGAACCAGAAGGCCTTCAGATCGTGGATGACCGCGAGCCCCTGCTCGATACCGCCCACGCCGGTAAGGGCGATGGCCGGGGTACGGTCTCCCATGGCCTCCAGGGTTCTCAAGAGCTCGAACCCATCCATGCGCGGCATCATTAGGTCCGTCAGGATTACGTCGGCGGCCAGCGTGGCATGCTGTTCGAGCGCATCTTCGCCATCCGAAGCCGTCGCCACGGCGAAGCCCAGCGATTCCGTCATCTTGACTAACTCGTTTCGTTGGAACTCGTCATCATCGACAATCAACACGCGGAGCTTGGGCAAACTGGACATAGTCAGAGGATGCGCCTCTGCGACGATCCGTTTCAGGGTGAAGAGTCGCCGTCAGTACTTTTGCGCGCGGGTATTTTGCGCGCCACGCAGGAAATTTTACAGGGGGCGACTCAAAAGGAGCGCCGGTTTCTTGAATCATGACAACCGGGTCTGTGGTCTCCGGATTGCATAGTTTAAGCCAGGAGGTCATATGTCTAAACAACGCTCGCTGTTAGCTACGACTGCCGTCCTCTCCATCGCTGCCATTTCGCCGTTTGCCGTGACACCGCTTCCAGCGGACGAAAAGGACGTCGAACGGCTGAGCGATGCTGCCACCGTCTTTTCCGAAATCATGGACGCGCCCGACAAAGGCATTCCTCAGGATTTACTGGACAAGGCGCACTGCATCGTGATTGTGCCCGGACTGAAGAAAGGCGCTTTCATTGTCGGGGCCAAATATGGCAAAGGATTCGTATCTTGCCGCAACCAGAAGGCCGGACGAAACTGGTCTTCTCCGGGGGCGATTCGTGTGGAGGGCGGTAGCGTTGGATTTCAGATCGGGGGATCGGAAACCGACGTGGTCCTGTTGGTCATGAATAAGGGCGGGGCGGATCGGCTGCTTTCCAGCCAGTTCACGCTGGGAGGCGAAGGAGACGTGGCGGCCGGCCCGGTTGGGCGAAACGCCACGGCCCAAACGGATGCCAAGTTCACCGCCAAAATTCTGTCGTGGTCCCGGACGCGGGGCATTTTCGCCGGCGTATCGCTGCAAGGAGCCACGCTGCGGCAGGATGAAGAAGCCAATAGAGACCTGTACGGAAGGAAGATTAGTAACCGTCAGATTGTGGATAGCTCCATTAAGCCGCCCGCTGGCGCCGCCAAGTTGATGTCACAACTGAACCGGTATTCGCCACGCGAAAAATAGTTCCGAGAAAGGACAGAGTATGAATCGTAATGCTTTTGGTTTCTTGGTTGGATTGAGTGCCGGTGTGGGCATGGGTTTGTTGCTCGCGCCACGAGCCGGCGAGAAAACGCGTTTGCTGATTCGGCGAACGGCTGTCGAGGGCGCGGCCTATCTCAGGGAGCGCGGCACTGAAGTCCGGGATGCGGCGGCCGATGCCATTCGCGAACAGGCCCGAAAAGTCAGCCAAGGGACGGAGGCCGTCAAGGCGGCAGTAAACGCAGGCCGGCAGGCTTTCACCGAATCCATGCATTCGTAGGTCGTCCGGCTAACACTTCAACAACGATAGTGCCCGGTTGACTGGCGCGGAAACACTATTCGGAAGGGGCGATCTACACGATGTCCGATCCACACCGTCCGAAGTTTGAAGGAGATTTCCATGCCCGTCACCACACTTGAAGAGTTGTTAGTTGAACAAGTGCGCGATCTGTACGACGCGGAGAAGCAACTTGTGCGCGCGCTCCCCAAGATGGCCCATGCGGCCAACTCGGAGGATCTGCAGCAAGCCATCCAGGGCCATCTGGAAGAGACCAAGAACCAAGTTTCGCGCCTGGAGCGCGTATTCGAAGAACTGGATAAGCCGGCAAAGGGCAAGGCCTGCAAGGCCATGCGCGGGCTGGTGGAGGAAGGCTGCGAGGCGTTAGAAGGAGACTCGCCACTAAGGGACTTGGCGATCATCGCCGCCGCGCAGAGAGTAGAACACTATGAGATTTCCGCCTACGGAACCGCGCGCGCTATCGCTCAGCAGCTGGGCCAAAATACGGTTGCCGCACTGCTGGAAGAAACCGAAGAAGAGGAAAAGGCTGCCGACACAAAGCTGACCGACATCGCCACTGAGCTGATGGGTCAGGTCGAGACTGTAGACGAATCGGAAGAGCTAGAAGAAGACACCAGGCCGGCCAGAAAATCGACGCAATCGGGAACTGGCGCATCTCGAAAGGCGGCGCGAGGCTAGAATCGGCCGCGAGGATTTGTAGGAGATAAGGAGATGTTTATGAACTGGGATCAAATCGAAGGGAAATGGAAGCAAGCCAAAGGTTCCCTGAAGCAACAATGGGGCAAACTGACGGATGACGACCTCGATGTCATCGCGGGTCAGCGCGACAAGCTGGTGGGGAAGCTTCAGGAACGCTACGGGTACGCCAAAGACGAGGCCCAGCGGAAGGCGGACGAATGGGTCAAGACCGCGGGCGAGGATTCGCGCGAGTCTGCGAAGACAGCTCGACGCTAAAAGAGAACGGCCGCGGACCTGGAGGATCCGCGGCCTATCTCTAAAGCGTTTACAGCTGTTAAGCCCTTCTGGCTAACCCCGCGATCAGAGAGACCAAAAAGAGCACCAAGAACAGATAGAACAGAATCTTTGCGATTCCCGCCGCTGCTACGGCGATTCCCGTGAATCCGAAGACTGCGGCCAAAAGCGCAATCACTAAGAACGTCAGGGCCCAACTCAGCATAAGTTCTCCTTTCGCTCAAACTCATCTTGGCTTGAAATCATCGACGACCGGGTCAACAAGTCACGCAGCGATTTGCTTCGCCGCCAAATCCATACTTAGTTTTTTGCCGCGTGCTTCTAAGGCCTTGCGCGCAGACCGGCGAGCTCTGAGGAAGCGGATTCGTACCGCCGTTTCCGTGAGTCCCTGATCGCGAGCCATTTCCTTCGCGGTCACTCCGTTCATCTGAGCTTCCAGCAGGAACCGGTCTGGCGGCCGGCAGACTCCCAAGATGCGCGCCACATCGATGGCGGCCAGGTCCAAGCAAGTCTTGCCGTGCGCGGATTGTTGAAGCTCCTGGTGCAAACGCTCACTGCGGATCACCCGCCTGTATTGGTTGAGGGCGATGGAATTGATCCAGGTCACGATCATCTGGGGATCGCGGAGTTGGGATAATCTTTCCCATCCGCGTAGCCAGGCTGATTGTGCAATATCGGGCGCCAACCCCGGCGCTGCGCCGCGGGAGAGCAGAAACCGGATCGTTCGTTCTCGACCGGTTGTGTAAATATCTCCGTATTCCTCGCGTGTCATCGCTTCTCCTAGACTGTTCTGAACACGGTCCGTGCAATGCACGCAGGCAACCACACTTGCTTTTCTGTATGACCTGCCTGGAATCATGGTTTTACGGCCATGCTCAGGCCGCAGGTTTTTCACGGTCGGTGCAGGAAGTGCATCCGCGGAGAAACCATTTGCCGCTGATCCTTTGCATTTGCCGTTTGGCAAGG
>Ga0207711_10000779_pt1 | contig 31394 bp, 35 predicted proteins | sample KBSS34metaG_FD_184401 | JGI IMG/M metagenome (GOLD analysis project Ga0207711, IMG submission 184401) | Switchgrass rhizosphere microbial communities from Kellogg Biological Station, Michigan, USA - KBS S3-4 metaG (SPAdes) (version 2) | ecosystem: Host-associated > Plants > Roots > Rhizosphere... | reverse complement strand
GGCGGCGGCGCGGCGGCGGTCTGCGGCGCGGGCGTCGCGGTGAGGTCGGCCTTGGCGGCCGCGGTCTGGGCGGTCTGGGCGGTGGCGACGGCCTGGGCGGCGGCGTCGGTCGCGACGGCGGCGGCGTCCTTCGCCGCGCCCGCATCGGTGGCGGCCGTGGCGCCGGCGAGCTTCGCGAGCGCGTCGGCCGCGGTCTTGTCGGTGAGGGCGGCGGCGGTGGCGGCCTGGCCGTTGGCCCCGCCTGAGCCGGCGCCGGCCCCTGCGCCCGTGGCGTCGGGGTTGGCGGTGGTGGCAGCCGCGACGGTGGTGGCCGCCGTCGGGGCGGGGATCACCAGCGCCAGGGTCGCGTCGGGGATGGCGCCTGGCGTCGTCGTTGTCGTGGTCGCATCGGCGGTCGCGTCGTCAGCCTTGGCCTGACCCTTGACGCCGTCGGACGGGACCTTGCCGCCGAGCAGGCCCTTGCCGGCCGTCTTGCCGCCGGCGCCGGCCGTGGCCGCCGCGGCGTTGGGATCGACGACGCCGACCGCCTGGCCGCCGAACAGGGCGGCCAGCAGGGCTTCGAAGCCGGCCATGGGGCCCTGCGCCTGCTGAGCCTGGGCGGCCTGCTGGGCGATGCCCTGAGCGGCCCCGGGCTGGGCGCCGGGTTGGGCTGCGAGATTGACGAGCGGCGCGGACATGAAAAGCGACAGCCTTGGGAACTCTGGGATGGGGGTGGTCGGCTGACGCTTACTGCGCCGGATACATTCGACAGATGTGGAGCAACCCTCGCGCCAACTCAGCTAGATGCTGTTTTTACTGGAGAAAATGGATGGATCGGGGGTGAGGGCCGGGCGTCCAGGGGCGCATTTTGCCGAGTCGAATCCGGTCGGGTGGGGCGTTCCCTGCCGCCCAGCCGGCGCGGCTTACCCACCCATGCGCCTACGCGCGCGCCCACCCGCCCGCGCGCCCGGCCAGAAGGTCCGGCGGACTGGCGCCACTCTTGCGCTCTCAACAGCGAGCTCATTGGACCCCGAAAGGGACCACGTTGAAAAATATAGATATTTCCCGGCTCTACGCGTGTGCGTTCGTCAATGCCCCGGCAGAATCCGCCGGGCCGCACGTCAGCCTTTGCCGGGCGGAGGCCTAACCGTTGTCGCTCTCGATCGCCCTAAACAATGCAGCATCCGGGCTGACCGCGGCTCAGGCGAGCCTGACCGCCGTCTCGGACAACATCGCCAACGTCAACACGCCCGGCTATGTGCGCAAGGTCGTCACGCAGCAGCAGCTGGTGGTCGACGGCGCCGGCCAGGGCGTCAACATCACCGGCGTCCACCGGGTCACCGACCAGTATCTGCAACTGGCCAGCCTGACCGCCTCGTCCGACAGCAGCCGCTACGACATCACCTCGCAGTTCCTCGACAACGCCCAGACGCTGTTCGGCGACCCGTCCGGCGACGGCTTCTTCTTCAACCTGCCCGACGAGATCGCCTCGTCGTTCGCGGCCTCGGCCAACGACCCGTCGTCGAGCCTGCTGCGCGGCCAGGCGCTGAACTCGGTCTCGAACTTTCTCAGCGACGCCGACCGGATCAACACCCAGATCAGCCAGCTCTCGACCACCGTCGACAGCCGGATCACCGACGACGTGGCCCACGTCAACGACCTGCTGACCCAGATCAACCGGCTGAACACCGACATCTCCCGGGCGCGGCTCTCGGGCGGCGATTCCACCGGGTCTGAGAACGCGCAGGACTCGCTGCTCAATGACCTGTCGGGCCTGCTGAACGTCAAGGTGAGCCCGCGCGACACCGGCGGTGTCACGGTCCGCTCGGCCGAGGGCGTGCTGCTGGCCGGCGACGGCGCGTCCACGCTCACCTACAACCGTTCCTCGACCACCGACGGCTACATCAGTGTCGTCACGCCCGGCGCCTCGGTTGGGTCGCAGCCGATCGCGGTCAACTCCGGCGAGATCCGCGGGCTCCTGGACCTGCGCAACACCAAGCTGCCGGGCCTCACCGACCAGCTGGGCGAGTTCGTCTCGCGCACCGCCCAACAGCTCAACGCCGCCAGCAACGCCTCCACCGCCTATCCGCCGCCCACCTCGCTCACCGGGCGCAACACGGGCCTGGACGCCACCACCGCGTCGGCGAACTTCACCGGGACTTCGACGGTCGCCGTACTCAACCCGGCGGGCGTGGTGCAGAAGACGGTGGCCATCGACTTCACCGCCGGGACCATGAGCATCAACGGCGGGGCGGGCATCGCGTTCACCCCCGCCAACTTCGTGGCCCAGCTCAACGCCAACCTGGGCGCCGCGGGTTCGGCGAGCTTCGCCAATGGCGCGCTGACCGTCGCGGCCACCGGCGGCAACGGCATCTCCATCGACGCGGGCACGGCGACCAAGGCCGGCCAGGGCTTCTCGCAGTTCTTCGGCCTGAACGACCTGATCCGCTCGTCGGGGGTTTCGACCTTCGACACCGGCCTGGCCGCCGGCGACGCCAACGGCTACACGCCCGGCGCCACGATCACCCTGCAGCTCTCCAAGGCCGACGGCACGCCGATCCAGACCGTCGCCGTCGCGGTGCCGCCGGCGGGCACGCCCACGGTGGGCGATCTGGTCAACGCGCTGAATAGCAATGCTTCCGGCGTCGGCCTCTACGGCGCCTTCACTCTCGACGCCCAGGGCGGCCTGACCTTCAAGGGCGCTCCGCCGCTCAACGCCCAGCTCTCGGTGGTGACCGACACCACGCAGCGGGTGGGCGGCGGGCCGTCGATCAGCGCCCTGTTCGGCATCGGCACGGCCGCGCGCGCGGCCCGGCCGGGCAGCTACCTGGTCAATCCGACCCTCGCCGCCAACCCGACGCAGATACCCTTCGCCAAGCTCAACCTGGCCGCCGCGGCCGGCACGCCCGCGATCAGCGCGGGGGACGGACAGGGCGCCCAGGCCCTGGCCGACGCCAACGCCGGCGTCACCCTGTTCAAGGCGGCGGGCAACCTCGGCAACGTCTCGATGACGCTGGCCGACTATGGCGCTCAGTTCGGCGGCTCCATCGGCCGCGACTCGGCGACTGCCGAGAGCCAGAAGACCAGCTCGCTGGCGGTGAAGACCGAAGCCGACGCCCGCCGCCAGGCGGTGGAAGGGGTCAATATCGACGAGGAACTCGTCCACCTGACCACTTACCAGCAGGCCTACAACGCCAACGCCCGCATGATCCAGGCTGCGAAGGACCTCTTCGACATCCTGGCCAACATCATCAACTGATCCGTACGAGAGCCCTAAGGACCCCACCATGGTCACCCGCGTATCCACCGCCGGAAACTACTCAGCGATCCTCGCCAACCTGATGGCGGCGGAAGATCGCCAGGTGAACGCCGAAAACCGCGTCGCCAGTCAGAAGAACGGCGCCGACCTGAAGGCCTACGCCACCAAGGCCGAGCAGCTCACCGCCATGAACTCGATCGCCAAGCGGCTGCAGACCTACCAGGACCAGAACAGCCAGATCGCGTCGAAGCTGACCACCCAGGATCAGGCGCTGACCAGCGTCGCAGACGCCTCCGGCGCGGTCGCCCAGGCGATCCGCGAGGCCCTGGCCGCCGACAACGCCGACACCCTGATGCAGCAGGTGCAGGGGCAGTTTCAGACGACGGTCTCGGGCCTGAACGCCCAGTTCGACGGCAAGTACCTGTTCGCGGGCGGGCAGATCAACGTGACGCCGGTGACCGCCACGCAGCTCAGCAGCCTCACCGCCGGCCCGCCGATCTCCAGCTTCTTCCAGAACGACAACTATCAGGTCCAGGCCAAGCTGGACGACTCCACGACCGTCACCACCGGCCAGCTGGCGTCCAACCTCGGCACCAACATCCTGACCTCGTTCCAGTCGCTGCAGGCCTTCGACACCGGCGGCTCCGGCCCGCTGAACGGCCCGCTCACCGCGGCGCAGCGCACCTTCCTGCAGGGCGAGCTCGCCAACTGGGACGCCAACCGCGCCAGCGTGACCACCGCGGCCGCCCAGAACGGACTGGTGCAGAAGCAGGTGGACCAGTCCGCCACGAACCTGGTCACGCAGCACGACACGCTGACCGCGATGATCGGCAACATCACCGACGCCGACATGGCCAAGGCGGCCACCGACCTCTCCAACGCCCAGCTCTCGGTGCAGGCCACGGCGCGGGTGCTGCAGGCGCTGCAGAGCTCGTCCTTGCTGAGCCTGCTGCCGACGCAATAGCAGTCCCCTCCCCGTTCTGGGGAGGGTGGCGAGTGAAACGAGACGGGTGGGGGAGTCGCGTTCAAGCGCTGACTTTCTAGGCGAGTCTCCCTCAGTCCGCGCTTCGGCCCGTACTTCCCCACCCTGGCCTGCGGCCTGTCCCTCCCCATTAAGGGAGGGAAACGCTATATGGCGGCCATGAACGCGCCTGTGCTCAACGCGACGAAGCTCAGCGACGGCCTGATCGAGGCCGCGCGCGAGAGCGTGCGCCTGCCCGCCGGGACGCGGATCGTGGCGGCCATGTCGGGGGGCGTGGACTCCACCGTCACCGCCGCCCTGCTGGCGCGGGCGGGCTACGACGTGGTCGGCGTGACGCTGCAGCTCTACGACCACGGCGCGGCGATCCAGAAGAAGGGCGCCTGCTGCGCGGGCCAGGATATCCATGACGCGCGCACCGCCGCCGAGGGTCTGGGCGTGCCGCACTACGTCCTCGACTACGAAAGCCGCTTCAAGGCCCAGGTGATCGAGGAGTTCGCCGACAGCTACCTGCGCGGCGAGACGCCGATCCCCTGCATCCGCTGCAATCAGACGGTGAAGTTCCGCGACCTGCTGGACGTGGCGAAGGACCTGGGCGCCGAGGCCATGGCGACCGGGCACTATGTGCGCCGTGAGGTGGGCGCGGACGGGCCGCAGCTGCACCGCGCCGCCGACGCCAACCGCGACCAGAGCTACTTCCTGTTCGCCACCACGGCCGAGCAACTGGCCTATCTGCGCTTTCCGCTGGGCGCGCTGCCGAAGCCGGCGGTGCGCGCCGCCGCGGCCGAGCTCGGGCTGGCGGTGGCCGACAAGCCGGACAGCCAGGACATCTGCTTCGTGCCGGAGGGCCGCTACACCACGGTGATCGACCGCATCCGCCCGCACGGCGCGGAGCCCGGCGACATCGTGCACATGGACGGCCGCACGCTCGGCCGCCACGAGGGCGTGACCCGCTACACCATCGGCCAGCGCCGGGGGCTCAACGTGGCGGTGGGCGACCCGCTGTTCGTGGTGCGCATCGACGCCGACGCGCGCCAGGTGATCGTGGGTCCACGCGAGGCGCTGCTGACCCGCGCGCTGACGCTGAAGGAAGCCAACTGGATCGGCGGTGGCGAGGCCTTCGCGGCCGGCCGCGAGGTGCTGGCCCGCGTGCGCTCGACCCGCGAGCCGGTTCCCGGCCGCCTGGCCATGGTCGACGGCCAGCCCGGCGTCGAATTCGACAGCCCCGAAGAAGGCGTGGCGCCCGGCCAGGCCTGCGCCCTCTACGCCGCCGAGGCGCCCACGCGCATCCTCGGCGGCGGCTTCATCGCGTCGGCGCTGCGCGCGAACCTCTGAGCGGGTTGGTCGTTCTCTCCGCCAAAGGAGAACGACCATGGCCAGCACGAAGAAGTGGATCGCCGGCGCGACCAAGAAGAAGGGCAAGCTGCACGAGGCGCTGCACGTGCCCAAGGACGAGAAGATCCCCGCCGCCAAGCTGCACGCCGCGGCGAAGAAGGGCGGCAAGGTGGGCAAGGAGGCCCGGCTGGCGGAGACCCTGAAGGGGCTCAACCACAAACACCACTGACCGGCGCGGGATGACGCGGCGAGGTCGGATCGCTATATCCCGCCCATGACCCAAGCCTCCGATCCCGTCGTCATCGCCAGCTACGCCCGCACGCCCATGGGCGGCTTCCAGGGGGTGTTCGCGCCCGTGAAGGCCACCGAGCTGGGGGCGGCCGCCGTCCGCGCCGCGGTGGACAGGGCCGGCGCGCCGAAGGACGCCGTCGAGCAGATCTACATGGGCTGCGTGCTGCCGGCGGGCCTGGGCCAGGCGCCGGCGCGGCAGGCGGCGATCGGCGCGGGGCTGCCGAAGTCGGTGGAGGCCACGACCGTCAACAAGATGTGCGGCTCGGGGATGCAGGCCGCGATCATGGCGCACGACGCGCTGGCGGCGGGTTCGGCCGACATCATCGTGGCCGGCGGCATGGAGAGCATGACGAACGCGCCCTACCTGTTGAAGAGCCATCGCGGCGGCGCGCGGATCGGCCACGATACGAGCTACGACAGCATGTACCTGGACGGCCTCGAGGACGCCTATGAGCCCGGCCGGCTGATGGGTTCGTTCGCGGAAGAGACCGCCAAGTCGTACCAGTTCACCCGCGAGGCCATGGACGAGTTCGCCATCGGCTCGCTGATGAAGGCGAAGCAGGCGTCGGAATCCGGCGCCTTCGCCCGGGAAATCGTTGCCTTCGAGGTGGTGACGCGCAAGGGCGCGGTGCTGATCGACACCGATGAGCAACCCGCCAAGGCCGATCCGGCGAAGATCCCGACGCTGAAGCCGGCGTTTTCCAAGGACGGGACGATCACGGCGGCCAATGCGTCCTCGATCAGCGATGGCGCCGCGGCCCTGGTGATGACGCGGGAGAGCGTGGCCCGGAAGCTCGGCATGACCATCGTCGCGCGCGTGGCGGGCCATGCGGCCCACGCCCACGAGCCCGGCCTGTTCACCACCGCCCCCGTGCCGGCGATCCAGAAGTGCCTGAAGCGGGCCGGCTGGAGCGTCAACGACGTCGACCTGTTCGAGGTGAACGAGGCCTTCGCGGTGGTGGCGATGATCGCCGAGCGCGACCTGGGCATCGACCGGGCCAAGCTCAACGTCAACGGCGGCGCCTGCGCGCTGGGCCACCCCATCGGGGCGAGCGGCGCGCGGATCCTGGCGACGCTGCTGAGCGCGTTGGAAGCCCGCGGCGGCAAGCGCGGCGTGGCCAGCCTGTGCATCGGCGGCGGCGAAGCCACCGCGATGGCGGTGGAGTTGGTCTAGTAGGAACCACGGAAAACACGGAAAGAGCACGGAAGGCGCCGGCGTTTTCGGCGCGAAGCGCGATCGTTCCGAAGCTGACGATGGCCCGCTGACGCGGGCGAAGGGCGCCTCTTTCCGTGCGCTTTCCGTGTCTTCCGTGGTCCTCTCGACTCTTACTGCGCCGCGTGGGCGGCCTTGGACATTTCGCGGGCCTGGGCGCGGAGCTTGGCGATGTCGTCCGGCGTCATGCGGCCGCCCGGCCCGTGGCCCTTCAGGCCGCCCATGTGGGCGCCGTCGGTGGCGTTGAAGGTCATGCCGTTGGCGAGTTGGATGTCGCCGCCCTTCATGCCGGCGGGGCAGGCGCCCTTCCAAGTGCCCTCCATGGTCATCTCGTGCGTGCCGTTGGCCTGCGCATAGGACGATCCGGTGGTCACCGAGGTGATCTTGAGCGTGTAGTGCGAGCCGAAATCGCCGGTGGCCTCGCCGTTCGAGGTGATCGTGCCGCTTTCGCCCATCTTGCAGACCGAATGGAAGCTCCAGCCGCCGCCCAGCTTGGGCGTCACGGACTGTTCGGTGCAGGGGTTCTCGCTCTTGTCGGCGCGTTGCTCGGTGGCCCACCACTTCATCTTCTGCTCGGTGGCGTCATCCAGGCACATCTTGGTGGTCTGGGTCATCTCGCGCATGTGCATGGTCTGCTCCCACAGGCCGGCTCGCCGGGTGGGGGTGGTCAGCGCCGCGGCCGGCTTGGAGGACCCATTGTCGCCTGTAGCGGGGGCGGTGGCGGAGGCGTTCGTCGACGCGCCCGCGGCCGTGTCGGTCTTCTTCGCGCAGCCGGCCAGCGCCACCAGCGCCACGGCCGAAACCCAGATCAGGCGTTTCATCTTGAACCCTCCGTCCAATGCCCAGTTTCTTGTTATTCGGATGGAACCGGACGCTAGACGCGAACCGCGCCGGGCGAAAGCATCCGTGCGTAGCGGGCGAAACGCCGCCTCACACGTGCAGCACCAGCATGTTCATCTTCTGACCGCCCGGCAGGCTCAGGTCGCCGGGCTTCATGTCGGCGGGGCAGGGACCCAGCCAGGCGGCGTCGACGGTCAGGGGCCTTACGCCGTTCATGTGGGGCACGGCCGCCGCCACCGTCGAGCTCTGGCCCCTGAACTGGTAGTGGGCCGTGAAATCGCCGGAGACGATGCCGCTGGTGGTCACGGTCCCGCCTGAGCCCAGGTCGCAGACCGAGCTGAATTGCCAGCGCCCGTCGGGGCGGTGGGTGACCAGGTTCCTGGCGCAGATGTCGGCGGTGGCCTGCACGCCCCACCAGGAGAGCTTCCGGTCCACCTCGGGATCGAGGCAGATGCGGCCCACCTGCAGGGTGTCTCCGTTGGAGACTCGTTGCTCCCAAAGCCCCGGCCGCCGCGCCGGGGCGACCATCGCCGGGACCCTGCCGTGCGCCGGCGCCGGCGCCTCGCCGGCCTTGCGCTCGCACCCGGCCAACGCGATGAACGCCACCGCGCCCAGCCAAACCCGACCCCGCATCTTGAGCTTTCCCTGCCGGCGCCCCAGCTTGCCGGGCGTGACGCTAGCGGGGATCGAACCGGCCAACCAGCGCGTTCGCCGGCAAAGGAGCGATACGATGAGCGAACTTCGCGACACCGGACGCCGCTATGAGATGGACGAGCAGGGGCTGACGTCCTGGGCGGACTATCGTCTCTCAGGCGATCGGCTGGTGATCGACCATGTGGAGAGCCCGCAAGCCCTGCGTGGGAACGGGGCGGCGGGGCGACTGATGGCCGCGATCAGCGCCGACGCCCGGGCCAAGGCGTTGAAAATCATCCCGATATGCAGCTATGCGGCCGCTTGGCTGGCGCGCAGCGCGGAATTCGGCGATCTGGCGCTGTAGGAAAGAGGACCACGGAAAACACGGAAAGAGCACGGAAGGCGTGTGACTCTGCCCGCGAGAGCGGGCCATCGTCCGCTTCGGAATAATCACGCTTCGCGCCGGAAACGTCGGCGGCTTCCGTGCTCTTTCCGTGTTTCCGTGGTTCCAAGCCTTGTCCCCGCTGGCGCAGGGACGAGGGCTCAGACCCGCGCGGTGATCGCTTCCAGGGTCTGGACGCGCATCTCGGCGTCTTCGGCGAAGCGGCGCGCGAGGTCGCGCACCCCGGCCGGATAGGCGTCGCCGCCTTCGGCGATTTCGGCGGCGATCTGCTCGGCGTTGAGGATCGCGGCGCTCAGCGCGTGGATGTGATCCTTGGCCAGTTGCCGGGCTTCGGCCTGCAGCCGGCGCACACGTTCGGCGACGGTTTCAGGCTTGGTGGTCGTGATCGTGGCCCGATCATTATCGGCCACCACGCTGAGAGACGGTGTCGGGCTCATGCGATAGTACCTCAATGGGACGCCCCAGGCTTCTCAAGGCCCCGCAGGATCACGGCGATCCCGCTGACGAGGCCTCAAACCCCCCTGGTGCTGTCTCGGTTACGTACAAGTGACAGCACAGGTTCCCTGACCGCTGCATGAACGGCGCCGGGCGAGGCTGAGGTGGGGTGGGAAAGCCACAGTGTGAAGTTAACGGCCATGCGGGTGGGCCCGATATTTCGTGCGCGCCGGTTCAGACGATCTACGGGCGAGGGGGCGGGCGGGATGCTCACAGGGCGTCGAAGGCGGCGCCCATGCGGGTGGCGACCTCCCGCAGGCGCGCGTCGCGGCTCCAGAGGCGCGCCCGGGGCGTCAGACGGGTGGCGGCCAGCAGGTGAGCATCCACGTAGCCCAGGCTCTGACCGTACAGCCCCTCGCGCTCGATGAAGTCGATCACCTCCGCGTCCGAGGCGATCACCGCCGCGGGCAGGGCGCGCAGGGAGTCCAGGATGATCTCGCGGTGGCGCAGCTGGCCCATGGCCAGTTCGCCGATCACCAGGGGATGGCTGAGCACCGTGCCGGCCTCGAGCCGCCGGGCCAGCACGGGATCGCCGTGCCGCAGATGGCCGGCCCAGATGGCCGACGTCGCCAGGATCAAGGATCTCACAAGGCGAACTTCAGCTCGGGCTCCGTTCCGCCCAGCCGCGCCAGCCGGCGCGCGCACTCGCGCGCGATCAGCTCACTGAGCGCCTCGCGCACACGCGCCATCGAGCGCGCACGGTCCGCGCGCGGAGTCACGTCGCGCAGGAGATATCCCCGCAGCGGGTCGGTCTCCAGCAGGTCGTCGTCGAGATAGGCCGCGCCGTACATCCGCGCGTCGAGGGGGGACACCGAGGCCCCCTCGGGTTCATGAGCGCTCATTCCAGCCTCCGAGTTGCCCAGCCGCCATTAATGCCGCCTCGCGAAGGGGTGGTTCAGGCCGCGGCGCGTATTTTCAGCGCGCGGCGCCGCAGCGACACGCCGGCCAGGCCGAAGCCCAGGATCGAGAGCGCCCAGGTCGACGGCTCGGGCACGCCGAGGTTCACGTTCGCAAAGTTGATGTCGTCGAAGGCCGCTTCGCCGGAGAAGCCGTCGAACTCGAGCGAATGGCCAAGGCCGAGTGTCGGCAGGTTCGCGCTGACGAACGGGCAGACGACGCCGTCGGGGCCGCAGTTCCCCGTGTTGCGCCCATCCGGCTGTCTGGGCAGGGTGATGGTGTTCAGCAGCGTGCCCGTGCCGTTCAGGCCCGACCAGACCTTGATCGTTCCGGTGACCTGGCTGGACCAGGAGAAATCGAGGCCTTCGGAGAAGCCCCCGGCGACATCGATGAAGGACTTCTGGCTGGTGGTGACTATCGAGTTCGGCGACGACGGATTGCCGACCACCAGCGAGCCCACGCAGGTATCGGAATGCTCGCAAAGCACGCCCCAGCCGCCGGCGAAGGTGATGCCGAAGTCCGGACCGGGTCCGCTGCCGCGCGAGCCGTGTCCGCCCGCATAGAAGTTCAGGGGGTCCTCGAACTGGCCCGGATCGCCGTCCAGGGCGTCGAAGTTGAGTGACACGACCGCGGCGTGGGCGACCGGCGCGAGCGCGAACAGGCTGGCGGCCGCCAGCAGGCTGACGATGGTCTTCATTCTGCAAATCCCCTGAATTGAATCCACGTTGCGGCTCACGCGCTGGCGAGGCCGAGGCGACCCTTCAATGCCGCGCCCCGACGCGGCGGTTCAGAGGGCGCAGGATTTTGCCGCGATCGCCGGCGCGGGAGGGCTGTTGACCTCAGCGACCCCAGGCGGCCAACCTGCGGGGAGGGGACCTGATGACCGACCGGAAAGCTTCGACCGCCGCGGCGGATCTCGCGCCGCTGCACCCGACCGCGCTGACGGCCGGCGCGTGGCGCAGCGTGGGGGCCACCTTCGCCAGCCTCTGGCCGCTGTGGATCGTCTGGTCGCTCTATGGCGCGGGCACGGTCTACTGGCAGGCCGCCGCCATCGGCCAGGGAGCCAGCCCCCGGCGGCTCAGTTACATGGCGATCTCCAGCTTCGGCGCCGCCGTCATGACGGGGGCTGCGACGCGCGCGTTCCTGGGCGGCGCGACGCCGTGGTGGCGGCTGGACGCGCGGCAGGGTCGGTTCATCATCCTGGCGGGGGCGAGCAATTTCCTGCTGCAGACGCCCTACCTGATCCCGACGGTCGACCGGGCGCACCAGACCGCCGCCAACGCGGGTGGGATCATCCTGCTCGGCCTGGGGCAACTGTTCGCCGTGCTCGTCCTGGCCTGGGCCTTCATCCGGCTGTCGCTCTGGCCGATCGGCCAGCTGGCGGAAGGCCGGCTGATGACGGCGCGCCGCTCGTGGCGGCAGATGCACGGCGCCTTCTGGCCCTATCTGGGCGCGATGATCCTGGCCAGCGGAGGGCCGCTGATCGTCACCGCGTCGCTGGTGTACCAGCACCAGATCAACGGCGCGCAATGGGCGCTCTTCGCCCAGGCGCCCTTCGCCGCGCTCGCCGGCCTGATCACCGCCGCGCTCGGCGTGGAGATCTACCGGGTGCGGGTGACGGCGCCGGACACCATGGCGGATGTGTTCGACTAGCGCCGCTTGCCCAACCGAGCCTTGCGGAACCGTTCGTCGGACTCGGCCTTGGCTTCGGCCTTGAGGCGTTTGACGGCGGTGCGGTCGACGGCTTCGCCGGGCGCGGTGAGGGCGTCGTTGGCGAATTCCAGGTCGAGGAGTTTCAGGCGCTTGATCTCGTCGCGCAGGCGCGCGGCCTCCTCGAACTCCAGGTTCGACGCGGCGGCGCGCATGCGGCCTTCCAGGTCCTTGAGCGTGATCTTGAAGTTGTTGCCGAGGAAGGCCTGGCCGTCGCCGCCTTCCGCCACGCCGACCGGCACGGTGACGCGGTCCTTCTCGTAGGGGCTCGCGAGAATGTCCTTGATGCTGCTCTTGATGGAGGCGGGCGTGATGCCGTGCTCGGCGTTCCACTCCTCCTGCTTCTCGCGGCGGCGCTTGGTCTCGGCCATGGCGCGTTCCATGGAGCCGGTGATGTGATCGGCGTAGAGGATGACGCGGCCGTCGATGTTGCGCGCGGCGCGGCCGATGGTCTGGATCAGCGAAGTCTCGGAGCGCAGGAAGCCTTCCTTGTCGGCGTCGAGGATGGCGACCAGGCCGCACTCGGGGATGTCGAGGCCTTCGCGCAGCAGGTTGATGCCGACCAGGGCGTCGAAGGCGCCGAGCCGCAGGTCCCGGATGATCTCGATGCGCTCGAGCGTATCGACGTCGGAGTGCATGTAGCGCACGCGCAGGCCCTGCTCGTGCATGTACTCGGTGAGGTCCTCGGCCATCTTCTTGGTGAGCACGGTGATCAGGCTGCGGTAGCCGGCCTTGGCCACCTGGCGGACCTGGTCGATGACGTCGTCCACCTGGCTGAAGCCGTCGGCAGAGACGGGTTTGACCTCGACGGGCGGGTCGATGAGGCCGGTGGGGCGGATGACCTGCTCGGTGAAGACGCCGCCGGTGCGCTCCATCTCCCAGGGGCCGGGGGTGGCGGAGACGTGCACCGTATCCGGTCGCATGGCGTCCCACTCCTCGAACTTGAGCGGGCGGTTGTCGATGGCCGAGGGGAGGCGGAAGCCGTACTCGGCGAGGGTGAATTTGCGGCGGTAGTCGCCGCGGTACATGCCCCCGATCTGCGGCACGGTCTGGTGGCTTTCGTCGACGAACAGCAGGCCGTTCTCGGGGATGTATTCGAAGAAGGTCGGCGGCGGCTCGCCGGCGCGGCGGCCGGTGAGATAGCGGCTGTAGTTCTCGATGCCGGCGCAGGAGCCGGTGGCCTGGATCATCTCCAGGTCGAAGGTGGTGCGCTGCTCCAGGCGTTGCGCCTCCAAGAGCTTGCCGTTGGCGACCAGCCAGTCGAGGCGCTCCTTCAGCTCGTCGCGGATGGCGACGACGGCCTGGTTCAGCGTCGGGCGGGGCGTCACGTAGTGGCTGTTGGCGTAGACGCGGATCTTCTGCAGATCGGAGGTCTTCTTGCCGGTCAGCGGGTCGAACTCGGTGATCGCCTCGACCTCGTCGCCGAACAGGCTGATCCGCCAGGCGCGGTCCTCGTAGTGGGCCGGGTAGAGCTCGATGGTGTCGCCGCGCCGGCGGAAGGTCCCGCGCTCGAAGGCCTGGTCGTTGCGCTTGTATTGCTGGGCCACCAGGTCGGCCATCAGCTTCTTCTCGTCGAGCTTCTGGCCCACCTCGAGGTTGAAGGTCATGGCCGTGTAGGTCTCGACCGAGCCGATGCCGTAGATGCAGGACACCGAGGCCACGACGATCACGTCGTCGCGTTCCAGGATCGCCCGCGTGGCCGAGTGGCGCATCCGGTCGATCTGCTCGTTAATGGACGAGTCTTTCTCGATGTAGGTGTCGGTCCGCGGCACGTAGGCCTCGGGCTGGTAGTAGTCGTAGTAGGAGACGAAGAACTCGACGGCGTTCTCCGGGAAGAAGCTCTTGAACTCGCTGTAGAGCTGGGCGGCCAGCGTCTTGTTGGGGGCGAGGATCAGGGCCGGGCGCTGGGTCTGCTCGATGACCTTGGCCATGGTGAAGGTCTTGCCGGAGCCGGTGACGCCGAGCAGCACCTGGTCGTGCTCGTGGGCGTTGACGCCGGCCACCAGTTCCGGGATCGCGTTCAGCTGGTCGCCGGCCGGCTCGTAGTCGCTGACCAGCTTGAACGCGCGGCCGCCCTCCGACTTCTCCGGACGCGACGGACGGTGCGGCGTCCACAGCGTCGCCTGGGCGTTCTCGTCGTAGTCGAACGCGGCCGACATATCGGCGACACCGGTCGGCGGAAGCAGGGACGGGGCGGACGGATTGGCCATGCGCCGAAGTTAGGTTCTCCGCGGGTCGGACGCCACCCCGCGCGCGCCGGCGTCGCGCGGTTGCTGACAGCAGGCTGGCAGCAGCGGGCGGTCCGATCGCGGCATAGTCCAGGTTGTTATTTTTGATGCCGCACCCTGAGTTGAGTTGCGCCCGGAAACCTGATTAGGTTTTGGGCGAGCGGCTCTGGGAGGCGGCCATGGCGGACAATCGGCTTCGGTACGGCGTCCACAATCTGACCGATCCGCAGCTCAAGGATCTGCGCGCGGCCTATGCCGGCCAGCAGGCGATCAGCGACAACCGCGGCTACCAGTACCTTGCGGGGTTGCACGGGGTGCCAGGCTTCTGGTGCTGGCACCACCAGGGCAATGCGCGGACGGCCAAGCACCGTCAGCTGTTCCTGCCCTGGCACCGCGCCTACCTCTACCATTTCGAAATGGGCCTGCGGGACCGGGTGGGCACGACGACCCTGCCGTGGTGGGACTGGACGCTCAGGCCGCCGCGCCAGAAGGGCCTGCCCGACGCCTTCGCGGTCGCCAAGGTGAACGGCCAGCCGAACCCGCTGGCCAGCTTCAAGGTCAACCTGCCCACCACCAATCCGCCGGTAATCGGCACGACCACGCGCCAGCCCGGCGACCCCAGCGAACTGCCCACCCAGGCCGATGTGGACGAAACCATCAGCCGCGGGGACTGGGTCGACTTCGGCATGGCCCTGGAGCAGCTGCACGACAGCGTCCACGGCTGGGTGGGCGGCTACATGGGCCAGGTGCCGGTGGCCGCGTTCGACCCGGTGTTCTGGGCCCACCACTGCATGATCGACCGGATCTGGTGGCTCTGGCAGGTGAAGAACGGCAACGCCAACATCCCGGCCGACCTGCTCGACGTGCCGCTGGCGCCCTTCAACATGAAGGTGCGCGACGTGCTCAACGTGAACGACCTTGGCTATGACTACGCCGCCGGCGGGGCCAAGATCGCAGCTGGAGGCGTTTCCTGATGGCCCGGGCCGCCAACACCCCGCGCCGCCGCTACGATCCCCCCAAGCGGGGCGGCGTCGGCAAGATCTACACCTCGGGCAAGGTCGACATCAGCTTCGCCGGGCCCGAGCACCGCACCTATCGCGTCGACCTGATGATCGACGGGATCGAGCACGGCGGGCCGTCCTATCGGGGCTTCGTGTTCCTCAACAATCCCAAGGCGACGGACAAGACGCCGCGCGATCTGGAGAACGGCTACGCCGGGGTGTTCGACATCTTCGCGCACGGCGGCTGCATGGGCGATCCGGGCCACTGCGAGGTCAATGAGACGAAGCGCGAGGTCTATGACTTCCGCAATCCCAACCCGCTGACGCCGGCGCGCAAACGGGTGACGGTGACCGCCACGATCCGCGAGATCGCCAAAAAGGCGAAGACCGCCACGGTGACGATCGTGCCGGTGATCACCGCGGTAAATTCGCTCTGCGAAACGGACGATGTCTTCAAATGTGAGGAGCTGAGCTTCGTGGCATACAACTAGGCCACCCTCCCTAGGACGAAGCTCACATGCCCCCAGACCACCTTGCCGCCGAGGCGATCCGCGCCGCCCAGGGCGTGCTCGACGCCTTCATGACCGCCTTCAACGCGCGCGACATCCCGGCCTTCGAGGAGACCTTCAACTTCCCGAGCGTGCGGCTGGCCTCGGAGGGGCTGGTGCTGATCAACAAGGGTGACCTGAAGATCGAGCGCTATTCGACCGGGGCGCTGAAGGAGTGGGACCGCTCGGCCTGGGACCGCCGCGAGATCATCCACGCCGGCCCGGACAAGGTGCACATCGACACCCACTTCACCCGCTACCGCAAGGACGGCTCGGTGCTGGGCGGCTTCGACAGCATCTACGTGGTCACCCGCCAGGACGGCCACTGGGGCATCAAGATCAGGTCGAGCTTCGCGCCCTAGGGGCGCGCCAGCGGCCGGACGCGAGCCCTGAGCTCGGCGAGGAAGGTGTCGGGCATGGTGAGGACGGCGTTGTGGCCGCCGCCCTTGAGCCGGACGAAGGCCTTTTGAGGCGCCTGCAGCTGCTCGAACCAGCGCTGCGTGGAGTCCGAGGGCGTCAGGATGTCCTGATCGCCCGCGAAGACGAACATCGGAACGGCGAAGCTCGCGCCCAGCGACTGAGCGTTGAACCGCGCGACCTCGTGGTAGGCGGCGCCCTGGGCGACCTTCGGCGCGGCGTTGTAATCCCAGAGCTCGCGCAGGCTCTGGCCCGGGGCGAACAGAACGACCGGCGTCATGACCTTGAACAGGCTGCGCTCGGCGGGCGTGTCGTAGAGAGCCAGCCAGCGGCGTTCCACCAGCAGATCGGCCAGCCCCTTGTAGGGCGGCGGACCGTGCGCCGCGAGTTCGGCGACCGCCTTGACGTTGCCGGCGGCCTTCGCGCGGGCCTGGACCATGTCGTAGGAAGCCGCCTCCTGTTCGTCCCGGTAGGCCATCTGGCCCGCCCCGACGTAGGCCGCGAACAGGTCCGGCCGCCGGTGGATCATGTTCAGCGCGACGGCCGATCCCCAGGAGTGGCCGAGCACGATGACCTTGGGCTGGCCGAGGCGGCGGCGCACATAGTCGGCCACCTCCACGCCGTCGTCGGCGATCCGGTTCATGCTGAGCGGCTGGCGGCCGCTGCGGCTGTAGGTCCGGCCGGCGTCGCGCTGGTCCCACTGGACGATGGTGAAGTCCTTCTCCCAGGCCTGGAAGACCGGTGTCAGCGGCGACATGGCGAAACCCGGACCGCCATGGACGAACAGCAGGACGGGATTACCCCGATGTTCGCCGCGGATCTGGACCCACTGCTCGACGCCGCCGATCCGGACGAACCCGGCCTCCTGGATGCCGTCGGGGCCGACGATGCGCTGGGCGTTCGCGGCCTCGTGCTGGCGCAGCGCGCGATATCCGAGAAGCCCCGCCGCGCTCAGCGCCAGCAGGAGCGCCAAGCCGAGCGCCAGCACACTGATCCTCCGTAGAATCGACCGCATCGCGCCAGTTTAGCGCCGGGCGTCGAGCCAGTCCTTGACGGTGCGGTCGACCAGGGCCTCGGCGTCGTGTTGCACGAAGTGGCCGGCGGTGGGGATCATCAGGATGGTGGTGTCGGCGGCGACGTAGTTCCAGGTGCCCGCGTGGCCGGCGGCGTTCAGCGCGGTGTCCTTCATGCCGTGGATCACCAGCACCGGCACCTTGATCTGCGGATAGGTCACGGGCGCGGCGGGCGGCGGGGTCTCGGCGGTGATCCGCGGATAGTTGGCCCGGTAGTAGTTCATCATCGCGGCGAAGTCGGAGCGCTTGAAGGCCTCGAGATAGCCGGCCGCCTCGGCGGGGTTCTTGTTGGACATGGAGGCCAGACGCTCAGCGGTGAGCAGCTTCTCCGAGCCTTCCTTCTGGAAGTTTCGGGCGTACTGACTGTTGGCCTGCTGGTCCTTGTTGGTGGCCAGTTCGCGAGCCATGCCGGCGGGGTGGGGGACGGCCATGATGATCAGCTTGTTCACCAGGTCGGGGCGGTTCAGCACCGTCTGCCAGGCGATCGCCGCGCCCCAGTCGTGGCCGACGACGATAGCGTTGGTCTGGCCCTCGGCCTTGATCACCGCGCCCACGTCGCCGATCAGGTTGGGCATGGCGTAGGCGGCGACGCCTTGCGGCTTGTCGGAGAGGTTGTAGCCGCGCGTGTCCATGGCCGCGACGCGGTAGCCGGCGGCCGAGAGAGTGGCCATCAGCGGCTTCCAGGTCGCCCAGTAATCGGGGAAGCCGTGGATCATCACCACCAGCGGCCCCTTGCCCTCTGCCATGTAGTGGATCTTCACGCCGGCGTTGTCGGCGTAGTGGTCCTGAGGGGTGAGGGCGGCCTTGTGGACGGGCGCGGCCTGAACGGAGAAGGCCAGGATCATCGCCGCGGCGAGGCCGCCGGCCAGGGTGAATTTGCGCATCGTCGAAGCCTCCCGATCTGAACCGCCAGCCTAGCACGGCTTACGGCGTAAGCTACTTTTTCGACTACTGTATGCTAGACAGTGTGTGACACACAGTATATGACGCACAGCATGCCGACGGAAACCAACACCTTCGAAAGCCTGCGCCTGGAGCTGCGCCGCGGATCGCTGATCCTGGCCGTGCTCGGGCATCTGCGGCGCGAGCACTACGGCTACACCCTGCGCAAGGCGCTCGCCGACGTGGGCGTGGAGATCGACGAAGGCGCGCTCTACCCGATGCTGCGGCGCCTGGAGAGCCAGGGCCTGCTGACCAGCGAATGGCGCGAGGAAGAGAAGCGCAACAAGCGCTTCTACCGCCTGTCCGCCGAGGGCCAGGCGGTGCTCGCCCGGCTCACCGAGGAGTGGGCGTTCCTCAACGTCTCAATCATCGAAATCCTGAAGGGGGAGTCCTGATGGACCTCATCGAGCGCTACCTGGCGGCCATCGGCCGCAACCTGCCGGCCAAGCAGGCGGGCGACATCACCGCGGAGCTGCGCGACGTGCTGCTCAGCCGGGTGGAGGAGCGCGAAGAGAGGCTCGGCCGGCCGCTGTCCAAGGCCGAGCTGGAGGCGCTGCTGATCGATTTCGGCAATCCGCTGGTCGTGGCCTGGCGCTACCGCAAGATCCAGCAGCTGATCGGGCCGGAGGTGTTCCCCTTCTGGTGGGCGGGCCTGAAGATCGCGCTCGGCGTCGTGGCGGGGATCTATCTGATCCTGATCATCCTGGCCGGCCTGCTGGGCGTCACGCCGGCCGAGTTCAAGCAGCAGTACCCGGACGTCGGGGTGGTGGCGGTCTTCGTCTTCGGCCTGGTGACGCTGATCTGCGCGGGCTTCGAACGGCTCGGCAAGACCGACGCGCTCACCAAATGGCGGCCGAGCCGGCTGCCACCGGCCGGGGTCAAGCCGCGCTCGCGCTTCGAGGCGGCGACCGAGGGCACGGCCAGCACGGTGTTCATCCTGTGGTGGGTCGGGCTGTTCCGCTTCAGCGACATGATCCCGTTTCCGGGCTTCATCACCGTCAAGATGGCGCCGGTCTGGACGGACTATCACTGGCCGATCCTCGCCTACGCCGTGCTCGACGTGGCGGTGAGCGCGATGACCATCGTGCGGCCAGGCAACGTGCGGCTCAACTCGGCGGTCTCGCTGGGACGCCACGCGATCGGCGCGGTCCTGCTGGCCGGGGTGCTGCGAGCCGGCCATTGGCTGGAGGTCAGCGGACCGACCCAGACGCCGCAGGTGCTGGAACAGATCAACCGCAACTTCGATATCGGGATGCGCGTCGGAATCTGGGGGGGCGTGCTGATCATGGCGGCGAAGGCCGCGAGCGAGGGCTGGCGGTTCTACAAGGCGCGCCAGCAAACCCCCTCACCGGCGTAGCGTCGGCCTAGAAGACGCTCTTCGCGGCGTTGAACAGCAGGAACATGCTGGCGACCAGGGTCGCCGTGGCAATCAGGATGTGGCGCACGTCCGTATCTCTCTCGTCCTGAAGAGACATACGGACGTCGCCCGTTTTCGGACGCCGCTAGATCTAGTGCTTGGTCGTGTCGTCCTGGGCGTGACCGGCCACGGCCCCGGCTGCGCCGCCAACCGCCGCGCCCACCGGGCCGCCGACGACGGCCCCGCCCACGGCGCCCGCGGCCGCCTTCTGTTCGGTGGTGGTGTTGCAGGCCGCGGCGCCCGTCAGGGCCGCGCCTAGAACCAGCAGGCTCAGCGTCTTGCGCATGGTCATCTCCAATCTGGGAAATTGCGGCCAGACAAACGAGACAACGCTGCTTCAGTTCCCGCGGCGCACGCCCGCATCTCTCTCGTCCTGATGAGAGATACGGACGTGGCCCGTTTTTGCACGCTGACGCTTAGTGCTTGGCGGCTTCGGTCTGGGCATGGCCCGCGATGGCCCCCGCCGCGCCGCCGACCGCCGCGCCGACCGGACCGGCGATGACCGCCCCGCCCACGGCGCCGGCGGCGGCCTTCTGTTCGGTGGTGGTGCTGCAGGCCGCGGCCCCCATGAGGGCGGCGGTGAGAACGAGCAGGCTGAGAGTCTTGTGCAAAGTGGTCTCCAGTTCGGGGAATAGTGTTCACCCAAACGAAACAGCCCCGCTTACGTTCCGCCGCCCGCAAAGCTGGCCCGTGAATTGCGGTCCCTGAGCCCAGTCGCCCCAAAGGGGAACAACTCAGGGAATTTGGCCGGTTACCATGTTGCAGTGCAATACAAGCTTGCCAAACCGGCCGGGTTTGTTCATAGAGCCTTTACCAATTGCCGTCGCCAGCCCCCGCAGCAAGTTCCGGGCTGGCCAGCCGGCGACCGCTTCCAGCATGCGCAGGGGCGGACGCGGCGACACTTGTCGGGGGGCGCTGTCGCCCTCGCCGTTCAGGACATTGTTTTGTCAGTCTTAACGCAGGCCCGCGCCGATCGGCGCGCGCTGATCTGCGCCGCTTTGATTGGTTCCAGCTTTGGTCTGGGACTGGGCGCAACCTACCTGGCGGGCGGCATGGGCCGGGCCGCCGTGGACCACGTCCGGGCCGCCCGGATCGCGGAAGCCGCCCAGGGCGGGTTCTCGGAAACCATGTTGCAGCGCGAGATGAAAGGCATGGACGCCGCGGCGCTGAAGCTCGCCCGCGCCCATGACGCCTTCGCCAATTCCGCCCCTGAATCCGAGCGCGGCCTGGCCTGGCCGGTGCGCGCCGACCAGCGCTTCCCGATCGGCCGCCACGCCTCGCCGCTGGACGCCGCCCGCGACCTCGATTGCCTGACCCAGGCGGTCTACTACGAAGCCCGCAGCGAGGCGCCGCGCGGCCAGGCCGCCGTGGCCCAGGTGGTGCTGAACCGGGTGGCGAGCCCCTATTTCCCCAAGACCGTCTGCGGCGTGGTGTTCCAGGGCGCGGCCAGCCGCGGCTGCCAGTTCAGCTTCGCCTGCGACGGCTCGATGAACCGCGGCCTGGAAGTCGCCGCGTGGGACCGGGCCCGGATCATCGCCGAGCGGGCGCTGTCGGGCGTGGTGGAAGCCGACGTCGGCAACGCCACCCACTACCACACCGTCGACTGCCAGCCGTACTGGGGCCCGACGATGCTGCGCGTCGCCCAGGTCGGCCTGCACATCTTCTATCGCCGCAACCCGCACGCGCCGGTCCTGCGCTCCGAGCCCATCGAGCAGGCGGTGTTCGTGAAGCTGCCGACGCCGCAGACCACCACGATCCGTCTGTCCGCGGCGCTCATCGAGAAGACACTGGAGACGTCGCCGGCCGGCGCGCCGCCGCCGGCCCCGGCGCCCAGGCCGTTGGCGCCCGCCATCAAGGCCGTCGATGCGCCGGTCCTGTCCGGGTCGTCGGAGCCTGCCGCCTCCTGATCGCCACATCCTGACGGATCGGGGGCGCAACATCGCCCTTGCCGCAAGGGCCGGCGCCGCTGAAGCTTTCGCCTTCCAATGCCGAGTCTTCCTCGCGCGACGAAGGGCCCAAGCGATGCCGCAGACCTCCAACGACGAACTCGCCCAGCAGCTCCTGTCCTGCTCCTACGACAAGCTGAACGACGTCCAGAAGAGCGTGATCGACCTGATCGCCAACGAGGCGCCGGCGACGGTCGACCCGGCCATGCGCAGGGACAAGCGCACCTTTGGCGCCCGGCTCGCGGACAATGTCGCCGCGGTCGGCGGCTCGTGGGGCTTCATCATCGCCTTCGGCGTGGTCCTGGCGGTCTGGATGGGCTGGAACGAGCTCAGCGGCAAGGGCCTGTCCTTCGACCCCTATCCGTTCATCTTCCTCAACCTGATGCTGTCGATGGTCGCGGCCCTTCAGGCGCCGGTGATCATGATGAGCCAGAACCGCGCCGCCGCCCGCGACCGGGAGGCGGCTGAGCACGACTATGTGGTCAACCTGCGCGCCGAGCTGGAGATCATGCATCTGCACGACAAGATGGACGCGCTGCGCGAGAAGCAGATGATCGAACTGCTCAAGCGCCAGAACGAGGCGATCAAGCTGCTGCGCGGCCAGATCGAAAAGCTGGGCAACAAAAAATAGCCGGCCGCGTTGAGGAGGCTCAAAAATCGAGGGCCCAGATGATGCGAGCGTCGGCGACATGAGCAAAGCCCCGGCGCCCGGCGCCCCAAATCCGCACGAGGACGTCAAGCAGCCGGAGCGGCCGAAGCTGCTGCAGGTGCTGGGTCCGGGCCTGATCACCGGGGCGTCGGACGACGACCCCTCCGGCATCGCCACCTATTCGCAGGTCGGCGCCCAGTTCGGCTTCAACATGGCCTGGTCCATGCTGTTCAGCTGGCCGCTGATGTGCGCGATCCAGGAGATCAGCGCGCGGATCGGGCGGGTCACCGGACGCGGCATCGCGGGCAATCTGCAGCGGCACTATCCGAGGCCGGTGCTGGCCTTCCTGGTCGGCCTCCTGCTGGTGGCCAACACGCTCAACCTGGGCGCCGACCTGGGGGCCATGGGGGCGGCTTTGAAGCTGGTGATCGGCGGCAACGCGCTGTTCTACGTGGGCGCCTTCGCGGTCGCCTCGACCCTGCTGGAAATCTTCGCCCGCTACTCGCGCTACGTTTCGGTGCTGAAGTGGCTGACGCTGGCGCTGTTCGCCTATGTGGGCGTGACCTTCGTCGTCCATGTGCCCTGGGGCGAGGTGGCGCTGCGGCTGGTGGCGCCGAAGATCGACTGGTCGCCGGCCTACATCACCTCGCTGGTGGCGATCTTCGGCACGACCATCAGCCCCTACCTGTTCTTCTGGCAGGCGGAAGAGGAGGTCGAGGAGGTCAAGGAACGGGATGGGGCCAAGCCCCTGGAGCGGGCGCCGAAACAGGCGACGGCCGAGTTCCGCCGCATCCGCCTCGACACCTACATCGGCATGGCGTTTTCCAACCTGGTGGCGCTGTTCATCATCGTCACGTGCGCCGCGACGCTCAACGCGCATGGGATCACCAACATCCAGACCTCGGCCCAGGCGGCCGAGGCACTCAGGCCCATCGCCGGGCCGGCGGCCTTCTTCGTCTTCGCGCTCGGCATCGTGGGCACCGGCCTGCTGGCCGTGCCGGTGCTGGCCGGATCGGCGGCCTATGCGGTGGGCGAGGCCTTCGGCTGGCACGTGGGGCTGTCGCGCAAGTTCAATCGAGCGCAGGCCTTCTACGCGACCATCGCGGTCTCGATGCTGGTGGGCGCGGTGCTCAATTTCACGCCCATCGATCCGATCAAGGCGCTGTTCTGGTCGGCGGTGATCAACGGCGTCGTGTCGGTGCCGGTGATGGTGATGATGATGCTGCTGGGCGCCAACAAGGCGGTGATGGGCGAGTTCACCCTGACGCGAGGCCTGAAGAGCGTGGGCTGGCTGGCCACCGGGGTGATGGCCGTGGCGGTAGGCGCCATGTTCGTCAGCATGGCGATGGGCCAGAGTTAGGCGCGCGCCGCGCGGCGCAGAGCCTGCGGCGGCTGGCCGAAGGCGCGCAGGAAGGCGCGGCGCATGCGCTCCGGATCGCCGAAGCCGGCGGTCTCGGCCACCCGGTCGAGGGGGTCGTGGCCGGCCTCGACCCGCGCGCGGGCCGCCTCCAGGCGCAGGCGCTCGATGGCCTTGGCCGGCGTGGTCCCGGTTTCGGCGGTGAAGGCGCGGGAAAAGTGGCGCGGGCTCATGGCGGCGCGGTCGGCCAGCTGCTCGACCGACAGCCGCTCGCCCAGCCGCTCGCGCGCCCAGTCCATGAGGTCGGCGAAGCGGCCGTGGGCGCCGCCCATGTCCAGCAGGTCGGAGAACTGGGACTGTCCGCCGGGCCGGCGCTGGTGGACGACCAGCTGCTGGGCCGTGCGCCGCGCGACCAACGCGCCGAGGTCGTCCTCGACCAGGGCGAGCGCCAGATCGATGCCCGCGGTGATTCCGGCTGAGGTCCAAACGTCGCCGTCGCGCACGAAGATCCGGTCGGGCTCCAGCCGCACTTTGGGATAGCGCCGCGCGAAGTCATCGGAGCGGCCCCAGTGCGTGGTGGCGCGCCGGCCGTCGAGCAGGCCGGCCTCGGCCAGCAGATAGGCGCCGGAGCAGACGCTGGTCACCCGGCGCGTGGCCGGCGCGATGGCCTTCAGCCAGGCCACGGTCCGCGCCAGGTCGGGCAGGGCGCGGGTGCCGTCGCCGCCGGAGATCATCACCGTGTCGTAGGGGCCGTCGCCCAGCGGCTGGGCGCTCATCTTCACGCCCGATGAACTCGCCACGTCGCCGCCGCCGGCCGCCAGAACCTCGAGCGCGTAGGTTCCCGGCTGGTAGCGCCCGGCAATCTCGAAGGCGGCGATAGGGCCCGCGGCGTCCAGGATCTGGAAGCCCGGGAAGATCACCATGGCGATCTCGCGGCTCATGTCCGGATATGAGGGAACATTGTCATATCGGACGGACCATGCCGCGACTAGCTTGCCGGCGTCAACCGCTGGAGAGCCGCCATGGCCAAGCTTACGATCGTCTTCGCCCTCTATCCGGGCGTCACCCACCTGGACTTCACCGGGCCGCATCAGTTCCTGGTCCGCACGCCCGACGCCGAGGTGGTCGTGGGGTCGCTGAACGGGCGGGACATCGCCGCCGAGGGTCTGATGTTCACCAGCCTCGCCGACCTGGCGGCGATCGATCGCTGCGACGTGCTGTGCGTGCCGGGGGGCCTGGGCTGCACCGACGCCATGCTGAACGAGGCCTTCATGGCGCAGATCCGGCGGCTGGGCGCCGGGGCGACCTACATCACCTCGGTCTGCACGGGGTCGCTGATCCTGGCGGCGGCGGGGTTCCTGACCGGCAAGCGGGCGGCCTGCCACTGGGCGTGGCGCGACCTCTTGACCCCGTTCGGCGCCATCGCCGACGACGCCCGCGTGGTCCGCGACGGCAACATCATCACCGGCGGCGGGGTGACGGCGGGCATCGACTTCGCCCTCGTTCTGCTGACCGAACTGGCCGGGCCCGACTATGCGCAGGCCGTCCAGCTCAGCCTGGAATATGCGCCGGCGCCGCCGTTCCATTGCGGCCGTCCCGAGCTGGCCTCACCGGAGGTGCTGGCCGGGGTGAAGGCGCGACTGGCGCCGATGATCGACCCGCGGATCGCCGCGGCCGCGACCGCGGCGGAGCGCCTGCAGACCGCCTGACAGGCCCGGCCGCCGGCGCGCCGCCGCCCTCGACGGCGGCGCGTTCCGGCTCGCCTGGCGAAACGCGATCGCCCCCCGTTGTTGTCGCGATCGTCGCCTACCCGGCCCCGGCGGGTTACCCCAATTCCTCGTCCCCGAACAAAGAGGACGAACAATGAAATTTCAGATTTTCGCGCTGGCCGTCGCCGCCAGCCTGGCCGCCGGCGCCGCCTCGGCCCAGACGCCCCTGACGGACGACATCGCCAGGGTCGTGGTGCGCTATTCCGACCTCGACGTGACGCGTGAGGAAGGCGCCGTCGTGCTGGCGCGCAGGATCAACCTGGCCGCCCACGCCATCTGCGGTTCGCAGCCGCGCCCGAACGACCTGGCCGAGTATTTCCGCTATCGGTCGTGCGTGAACGACAGCGCCGAAGCGGCGATCCGCCAGGTCGGCGCTCCGCTGGTGACCGCGGCCTACGAGCGCGACCTGCGCCCGATGACGCTGGCCAAGCGCTGACCCGCCGGACGGACACAGTGGCGCGATCGACCCCCTTGGATGGCAAGATCGCCCCTTTGTCCGTGACGGCGGCGGCGCAATAACTCATCCCCCCTCAAGGGGCCGAGGATTCAGACCATGAAGAAGTTCGTGATTGAGCGTGAGATGCCCGGCGTCCACTGCCTCAAGCCCGCTGAGTTGATGGGCGCTGCCAGCGCTTCAAATACTGTACTAGCGCGCCTGGCCCCGAGGGTGCAGTGGATGCACTCCTACGTGACCAAGGACCGAACCTTCTGCGTCTACTTGGCGGACGGCGAAGATGCGATCTACGAGCACGCTCGGCTGAGCGGATTCCCAGCCAACAGGATCAGTGAAGTGACCGGGATTATCGATCCCGCGACCGCCGGATGAACCGTCCGGACGCGAGCGGGCATTAACGAATCCGGCGCCATCGCTTCGATGGAGGCCGGATGGACGCGGGCGAGAGAGGGCATGACTGACATGGCTAGGGACTTGGGTGCGGGCGGCGTTGTCGACTCGAAGATGATCGACGTGACGGTGGTGCTGCTGGACGACGGTCCGTCGTCGACGGGCGTGGTGCCGGTTGAGATCTTTCACTATGCGGGCGTGCTCTGGAACGACCTGAACGGGCGCGCCGTCGAACCGGCGTTCCGGGTGAAGACCGTCTCGATCGACGGCCGGCCGGTGGTCAGCCCCCAGGGGTTCGAGATCAAGCCGGAGGGCGCCATCGCCGACGTCGACCAGACCGACATCGTGATCGTCATGACGTCGGGCCTGGAGCTGGACGTGCACCTGCTCGAGAACAGCGCGCTGCTGCCGTGGCTTCGCAAACACTACGCCGCCGGCGCGCATCTGGTCGGCATCTGCATGGGCGCCGCCTATCTGGCCGAGGCCGGCCTGCTGGACGGCCGCCTCGCCACCACCCATTGGGCGCTGAGCGACGACTTCGCGCGGCGCTATCCGAAGGTGAACTGGCGCACCGACCTGTTCGTGACCGAGGACTCGCGGCTGCTGTGCAGCGGCGGGCTCTACGCCTCCATCGACCTCAGCCTCTATCTGGTCGAGAAAATCTGCGGTCATGAGGTGGCGGTGCAGACCGCTAAGGCCCTGCTGCTGCCGATGCCGCGCAAGCACCAGACCGGCTACGCCATGCTGCCGCTGTCGCCGAGCCACGGCGATGAGCGGGTGCGCTCGGTCGAGACCTTCCTGCAAGGCAACTTCAAGGACGACGTCTCCACCGAGACGCTGGCCCGGCAGGCGGGCCTGGGCGCGCGCACGCTGGCGCGGCGGTTCAAGGCCGCCACCGGCCGCCATCCGGCCGCCTATCTGCAGGCGGTGCGCATCGAGACGGCCAAGGCGATGCTCGAGCGCGACTCCGCGCCGGTGCAGAGCGTCAGTTCCGCCGTCGGCTACGACGACGTCAGCTTCTTCCGCAACCTGTTCAAGCGCTCCACCGGCATGACGCCGGCGGAATACCGCTCGCACTTTGCACCGTTAAGCGTGCGTGGGCATCCAACCGAGGCCAACGTGCGCTAGGCGCTGGACGCCGCCTGACCTTGCCCCCAACGGGTCAGGCGGCGTCCAGGCCAATATCCAGGACGCTGGCCGAATGGGTCAGCGCGCCGACGCTGATCACGTCCACGCCGCTTTCGGCGATGGTGCGGACCGTCTGGAGACTGACCCCGCCCGAGGCTTCCAGCCGGGCGCGACCGGCGGTCAGGCGCACCGCGGTCGCCAGGTCGTCGGGATTGAAGTTGTCCAGCATCACCACATCGGGCCCGTGCCGCAGCGCGTCCTCGAGCTGGTCCAGGCGATCGATCTCCACCTCGACCCTGGTCAGGTGGCCGGCGGCGGCCTTCGCGCGCCGCACCGCCTCGGAGACGGAGCCGCAGGCGGCGATGTGGTTGTCCTTGATCAGGATCGCGTCATCCAGGCCGAAGCGGTGGTTGACCCCGCCGCCGCAGCGGACGGCGAACTTCTCCAGCGCCCGCAGGCCCGGCGTGGTCTTCCGCGTGTCGACGATCGATGCGCCAGTGCCGTCGATGGCGTCCACATAGGCCCGCGTCAGCGTGGCCACGCCGCTGAGCCGGCCCAGCAGGTTCAGGGCCACGCGCTCGGCGCCGAGCAGGGCGCGGGCGTTGGCGTCCACCCAGGCGAGCTTGTCGCCGGGGCCGACCCGGTCGCCGTCTTCCACAACGGCCTTGAAGTCGGCGCCGGGATCCAGCGTCAGCACCGCCAGCCGTGCGCAGGCGAGGCCCGCCACGACGCCGGCCTGGCGCGCGGCGAAGACGGCGCGAAGGCGCGCCTCGGCTGGGACGCAGGCCAGGGAGGTGATGTCGCCGGCGCGGCCGAGGTCTTCGGCCAGCGCCGCGCGGACGGTCTCAGCGATCAGCAGGTCGGGGAGGGGCGCGATCATTCGGCGGCGTACCGCTGGACCTGCGGGGCAAGGTCGGTGAGCCGCAGGAAGGTGCGTCGTGGCGTTGTGGGGGTCTGGGCGGCGGCGTGCGCGTCGGTGCGGAAATGCGCGCCACGGTTTTCAGTGCGATCAAGCGCACAGGCCGCCACCAGCCGTGCGGCGGTCAGCGCCGCGGTTGCGCCGTGCCGGGCCTGCAGCTCGTCGACCTCGCCCAGCAGGCGGGTGAGGCCTTCGGCGTCGCGGACCACACCGGCGTCCCGGCTCATGGCTGTGCGCAGCTGGGCGACGGCGGCCGGCGGCAGGGCCGGCGGCGCGACGCAGAGGACGGGCGCCGTGGCGGGATCGATCTCCGCCGCCGCCGCGCGCCCGGCGCGGGCGCCGAACACCGCGGCCTCGACCAGGGAGTTGGACGCCAGGCGGTTGGCGCCATGCAGGCCGGTCGAGGCGCATTCGCCCGCCGCGTAGAGGCCCTTGAGCGAGGTGCGGCCCTCGTCGTCGGTGGCGATGCCACCCATGTGGTAGTGGCAGGCCGGCGCGACCGGGATCGGCTGGATGCGCGGATCGATGCCGCCCGCCAGGCAGGCGGCGAACACCGCGGGGAACTCGTGCGGGAAGGCTTCGCCAACCGCGGCGCGGGCGTCGAGGAAGGCGCCGCGCCCAGCCTCGCGTTCGGCATGGATGGCGCGGGCGACGACGTCGCGCGGGGCGAGCTCGGCGTCGGGGTGATAGCGGGCCATGAACCGCTCGCCGTCCGCATTGATGAGGACGGCGCCTTCCCCGCGCAGAGCCTCGGTGGCCAGGGGCGCGGGATCGCGGCCGACGTCGATGGCGGTGGGGTGGAACTGAACGAACTCCGGATCGGCGATCACCGCGCCGGCCAGGGCGGCCAGGCCCAGGCCTTCGCCCTTCAGCTCGGCGGGCGTGGTGGTGACGGCGTAGAGGCCGCCGATGCCGCCGGTCGCCAGGATGGTCGCCGCCGCCGTGATCTCCAGCCGGCAGCCCTCCCAGTCGACAGTGACGCCGCGCACCCGGCCGGCCGCGTCCTGCAGCAAGCCGCGCAGGCGCGCGCCGGTCCGGACCTCGATGTGGCGCGAGGCCAGCACGCGGGCGGTGACGGCGCGCATGATCGCCGCGCCCGCCTGGTCGCCGCGAACCCGGGCGATACGGGGCCGGCCGTGGGCGGCTTCCAGGCTCTGGGCGAAGCCGCCGGCCTCGGTCCGATCGAAGGGCGCGCCCAGATCGGCCAGCGCGCGGACGGCGGCCGGGCCTTCCGCGGCCAGCAACTGCGCGATCTCCGGGTCGACGAGGCCAGCGCCGGCCGCGATGGTGTCGGCGGCGTGCTGCTCGGGCGTGTCGCCGTCGGAGAGCGCCGCGGCCATGCCGCCCTGCGCCCAGGCCGACGAGCAGCCCTGGTTCAGCTTCGCTTCGGTGAGCAGCAGCACCTTGCGCGGCGCCGCGGCCAGCGCCGCGACCAGGCCCGCGAGGCCCGCGCCCACCACCACGACCCCGTCGTGACGGATATTGTCGGGCATCGCGCGGCCCCGGGGACCGGTCGGCGTCGGCATCAGATCAGCTCCACGTCGACGTGGTGGCGCGCCTTGACCAGGTCATAGCGGGCGGGGACGGCCGGCGGCGGCAGGTCGATCATCCGCTGGACCGCGAGCCGCGCGCGCTCGGCGATGGCTTCGTCGACGGTCACCTCGTGGCGGCCGTGCAGCAGGGCCTCGTAGATGTTCTCGAGCGTGATCTGCTTCATGTGCGGGCACAGGTTGCACGGCCGCAGGAACTCGGTGTCCCGCGCGTCGGCGGCGACGTTGTCGGCCATGGAGCATTCGGTGATCAGCACCACGCGCTTGGGCTTCCGCGTCAGCACATAGTCGTTCATCGCCTGGGTGGAGCCGGCGAAGTCGGCCACCTCCAGCACCTCGGCAGGGCATTCCGGGTGGGCCAGCACCTCGGCGTCCGGATAGGCCTCCTTGATCTCCAGGATGTCGGCGGCGGTGAAGCGCTCGTGCACCTCGCAGCGGCCCTGCCAGGCGATGATCTTCACGTCGGTCTGGCGCGCCACGTTGCGGGCCAGGAATTCGTCGGGGATCAGGATCACCCGGTCGGTCCCCCAAAGCCGGGCGGCCTCTTCGACGACCTGGACGGCGTTGGCGCTGGTGCAGCAGATGTCGGTCTCGGCCTTCACCTCGGCGGTGGTGTTGACGTAGGTGACGACGGGCACGCCCGGGTACCTCTGCTTGATCAGCCGCACGTCGGCGCCGGTGATTGAGGCGGCCAGGCTGCAGCCGGCGCGCAGGTCGGGGATCAGGACGGTCTTGTCGGGGCTGAGGATCTTCGAGGTCTCGGCCATGAAGTGGACGCCGGCCTGGACGATGACGCGGGCCTTCGAGCGGGCGGCCTCCTTGGCCAGGCCCAGGCTGTCGCCCACGTAGTCGCCGACCCCGTGGAAGATCTCCGGCGTCATGTAGTTGTGCGCCAGGATCACCGCGTCCTTCTCGGCCTTCAGGCGGTTGATGGCGTCGATCAGCGGGGCCTGGGCGCGCCATTCCATGGGCGTGACGTGGCCGCGGACCTTGTCCCAGACCGGCGCCGTGGCGGCTTGGACCTGTGGTGTGAACGCGAACTGGAAGCCATCGGCAGCCATCGGAAGCTCCTTATGCTCAAAATGAGCATTAGTGGGGCCTAGAAAAACGCCAGAGGAGCGGTTTGGTCAGAGTTCCCTGGCGTAACTTATGCTCACTTGGAGCAAAAGCATGGACACCATATAGCGCTCAAGCGGCCGAACGCAAGCGGCGCCCTTCAAACGGATTCAGTCGCCTCGCCCATGACCGCCTCGATCACGGCCGCCAGGGCTTCGGAGGTGTAGGGCTTGCGCAGCAGCGGCCAGGGGGCTTCCGCCGCCGGGCCCAGGGCCTCGCCCGTGTAGCCGGACGACAGGATCACCGGCAGGCCGGGCCGGATCGCGACGGCCTCGTGGGCCAGCTCCACGCCGGTCTTGCCGCCGGGCATGATCAGGTCGGTGAGCATCAGGTCGATGCGCTGGCCCCGGCGCAGGATCACCAGGGCGGGTTCGGCGGCCTCGGCGCGCAGCACCTCGTGGCCGAGATCGGTCAGCAGGGCTTCCACCATCTCGCCGACAGCCGCCTCGTCTTCGA
>Ga0207711_10000778_pt1 | contig 31402 bp, 30 predicted proteins | sample KBSS34metaG_FD_184401 | JGI IMG/M metagenome (GOLD analysis project Ga0207711, IMG submission 184401) | Switchgrass rhizosphere microbial communities from Kellogg Biological Station, Michigan, USA - KBS S3-4 metaG (SPAdes) (version 2) | ecosystem: Host-associated > Plants > Roots > Rhizosphere... | reverse complement strand
CGAGACGTCGTGCTGCACGCTCAGCAGCGTGCCATCGTCGAGCAGCACCCGAGTGCGGCGCAGCGAGCCGAGGAAGCTCGTCGTGATGACCGTGCCGCTGATCGGTCCCGAGCCGTAGACGATGTCCTCCGGGCGGATGTATGCCGAAACCGGCCCATCCGCTTGCGCGTCGCCCAGCAGTTGCAGCTTCGACCCCAGAACCGTGACGACGCCGGCCTTCAGCGTGCCTCTGACCTTGTTCGACAGGCCGACGAATTCGGCGACGAACGGTGACGTCGGCGTCAGGTACAACTCCTCGGGCGTGCCGATCTGCTCGATGTTGCCGTTGCTCATCACGGCGACCCGGTCGGCGACCGCGAGAGCCTCCTCCTGGTCGTGCGTGACGAACAGCGTGGTGATGCCGAGCTCGGTCTGGATGCGCCGGATCTCATCGCGCAGCTGCACGCGCACCTTGGCGTCGAGCGCCGACAACGGCTCGTCGAGCAGCAGCACGCGCGGCCGCGTGACGAGGGCACGCGCCAGGGCGACGCGCTGCTGCTGACCTCCGGAGAGCTGGTGCGCGTAGCGCCCGCCGAGGTGGCCGAGCCCCACCATGTCGAGGGCTTCCTGGGCGCGGCGCACGCGGTCGTCGGGGGCGACCTTGCGCATCCGGAGCCCGAACTCGACGTTCTGCAGTGTCGTCATATGCGGGAACAGCGAGTACGACTGAAAGACCATGCCGATGTCACGCTTGTTGACCGGAACCGACGCGACGTCGTCGCCGTCGATCCGGATGCGCCCCGAGGTGATCTGCTCGAGCCCGGACAGCGAGCGCAGCACGGTCGTCTTGCCGCAGCCCGACGGCCCGAGCAGCGCGATGAACTCGCCCGGCTTCATGGTGAGGTTGACGCCGCTGAGCGCGCGGCTGCTGCCGTAGTCCTTCACGACATCGACGAGTTCGACGGTCGCTCCGGGATGCGTGACGTACTGGGCCATGCTGTCGGTCGTGATATCGATGGTGGTCATGGTTCAGTCCTTGGATCGGGGGCGGATCGCACCCAGCCGGCCGATGGCCAGCAGCAGCACGAAGGCGAGCAGAAGGGCGATCAACGAGAAGATCACCGCGACGTAGGGATCGCTGTGCTGGATCAGCACGAGAGCGGTCTGGAACGTGGTGCGGCTCAGGAACGAGGCGATCGTGTACTCCCCGAGCACCACCGCGATCGTGATGAAGCAGGCGGCCAGGATGCCGCGACGCAGATTCGGGATCACCACCCGCCAGAGCACAGGGAGCCAGCCCGCGCCCAGGGAGCGGGCCGCCTCGGTCAGTGTGACGACATCCACGCCGGCCAGGTTGACCGCGATCGGCCGATACGCGTACGGCAGCGCGATCACACCGATCGCGAAACCGAGTGTCCAGGCGTCCGAGCCGAGCAGCTGCGACAGCACCGAGTAGACCGGGATGAAGCCCACGACCAGCACCACGGTGGGGATGGTGATCGGCAGCAGGCAGACGAACTCGAGCACACGGCGCAGCCTGGGGTAGCGCAGTTCGGTCAGGATCATCACCGGCAGCAGCAGCACCAGGATGATCGCGACCGTGATGACGCACAGGCCGAGCGAGTTCTGGATGCCGACGAACAGCCCGTCGTAGGTGTACTCCAGCGCGGGATTGAACACGTCGAGGTAGTGCCCGACCGTGTAGCCGCCCTGGTTGGAACGGAACGAGAAGATCACCATCGCCGCGATCGGCAGCAGGAACAGCACGCCCGCGATGATCAGGATGATCAGGCTGGTCGGCTGCGCGGGCTTCGCGCCGTAGCGGGGGGACCGTCCGGCCCGGGCGGCGATGAAGGGCTCGGATGCCGGCCCGGCCTGCACCGGGGTCATCGATTCGTCGGGCGCGTTTACCGCCGTGGCGGTCATCTCAGCGCTCCCATCGCGCCGCGCGGCGCTGCAGCACGCCGTACGCAGACATCAGCACGACCATGACCACGATCATCCCGAGCGCGATCACCCCGGCCTCGTTCTCGTGGCCGACGACCGTCTCGCTGGTGAGCGCGCGCTGGATGTCGAGCGGCCAGATGCCGCCCTGGCTGATCAGTGCCGCCGCGGTCGCGAACGACGAGAAGGCGTTGGCGAAGAGCAGGATCATGCAACCGAAGAACGCGGGCGCCAGGATCGGGAAGCCGACCTCGCGCCAGTAGGTCCAGCGGCTTCCGCCGAGCGTGGCAACTGCCTCGCCCCAGGCCGGCTTGAGGGCCTCGAGGGCGGGCATGAAGGTGAGCACCATGAGCGGAATCTCGAAGTAGAGATAGACCAGGGTCAGGCCGGGCACCGTGTAGATCGGCGACGAGACCGCGTTCTCGCCGAACACCTGCTTCAGGATCAGGATGATCAGCCCCTGGTTTCCGACCGTGGCGATGAAGGCGAAGGCGAGCATGACGCCGCCGAACTGGGCCAGCACACTGGCCGCGGAGTCGACGATCGTGCGCAGCCAGCCCTCGGGATTCATCCCGAGCATGGCGTAGCAGACCAGGGCGCCAATGACCGCGCCGAGGATCGCGCTGGCGGCAGACAGGCCGAGAGAGCCGACCAGGTCTTTGAGGATGACCGGATCTCCGAAGGCCGAGAAGTTCGAGATCGTGAACGCGCCACCGGAGGTGAAGAACCCGCTCGCGATGGCGAGCACGGCGGGGATTCCGAGGAACAGCAGGGCGTACACCGAGAACGGGATCAGGCCGATCCATCCGGTGGCCGCGCGGCGCGGGGAGGGCGCGCCGCGGCGCCGAGGGGTGACCCCGGCGCCGCGGTTCGATGCGAGAGCAGTCATCAACCGACCGCAGCAGCCCACTTCGAGCTGAGCAGCGTCGCGGCCTTGGTGGCCTGGTCGGCGGTCAGCTGCACGAAGTCCTTCGGCGCGGCGCCGACCTTGGTGAGAGTCGCCGCGTCGACGGTCTTGGCCTTCTCCATGGCGGCCAGCTGTGCCGGGTAGGCGCCAGCCGCGAGGTAGAGGTTCTGCACCGCGGGGGTGTAGAGGTACTCCTCCCACAGTCGCGCCGCGGCCGGGTTGGGCGAGTCGGCGTTGATCGTCTGGTTGTAGTAGCTGCCCAGACCAGCGCCCGGCAGCACGACCGTCTTCCAGTTGGGATTGCCGGCCGATCCGGCCGCCGGACCCCACGCGACGTTGTTGAAGCTCCACTGGATGACGACCGGGGTCTCACCCGAGGCGACTGTGGCCTGCGTGGGCAGCGTCGACAGGAAGTTGCCGGCCTTCTTCAGCTTCTGGAAGAAGTCGACACCCGGCTGCACATCATCGGCCGTGCCACCCGACTGGAGGGCCGCCATGTACACCGCGGAGGCAGCCTCGTTGGCGGCCGTCGGGTCGCCCTTGATCGCGACCGAGTTCTTGAAGTCGGCGCCGAGCAGGTCGTCGATCTTCTTCACGCCGCCCGGGAACTTCTTGGTGTCGTAGCCGACCGACATCAGGCCGGTGTAGTCGTAGTACCAGAGGCCGTCGGCGTCCTTGTAGTCGGCCGGGATGTCGCCCCAGCTCTGCACCTTGTACGGCGCGAACAGGTCGAGGTTCTGGTTCATCACGGCCGTGCCGATGTCGAAGACGTCGGGTGCGGTCGACTGGCCCTTCTGGGCCTTGGCCGCGGCGACCTCGTCGGCGCTGGAGCCGTCGGGGTTGGCCGAGTTGATCTTGATGCCCGGGTACTTCTTCTCGAAGCCCTGGATGATCTGGCCGTAGTTGGCCCACGAGGGCGGAAGGGTGATCACGTTGAGGTGACCCTCTTTGGTGGCCGCGGCGACGAGTCCGGCCATGCCGCCGAAGTCGGCGACGCTGGTCGCCTTCTGGGCCTGGGCCAGGGTGAGGGTCTTGGTGCTGCCTGCGTTGGTGCTGGCGCCCGCGGTGCCGGAGCACGCGGTGAGGGCGAGCGCGGCGACAGCCAGGACGGCAGCGCCGGCCAGGTAACGCTTGTTCATGGAATGTGTTTCCTTCCCATGGACTCGCCCCGGTCGTCCGCGCTGTGGGGCGGACTCTCGGATCCCGGGGGCGATCCTGGCTCAGACTGAGCGCCTCGGGTTACGGGGCGGGCAAAGTCAGGTGAACGATCGGGGCCGTACAGAAGACGGTGTGATGTCAGAATCCGCCGAAGGTCAGCTCGGCCAAGCCCAGCGAGATGGTCATGCCGACGCCGCTCGTCACGATCGCCGCGGTCACGCCGGGCTCCGCCTCGGCGACGAGGAACGGTTGCCGCGGGCTGGAGGCGTAGACGCCCTGCCAGCGCTCGACGACCCGCAGGCCCGCGACTCCGAGGATCCGCGCGACCGCGTCAAGCAGAGTGGTCGAGGTCGATTCGGCCAAGAAGGGATCCTGGGTCACGGCGTAACGGTGCGAGTCGCCGACGATGAGGGTGCCGTCGGGCCGTTGGGTGAACATCACGTTGGCCACGATGTCGACGAGCTCCGGATGCCGGGCGGCCATCTCGACGCGGAGTGCGGCCGCGGCATCCGTCTCGGCGAAGGCCGGATAGCGCAGCATCGAGGTGCCGGTCAGCACGGCCGGGCCGAGCGCGAGTCCGTCGGGCGCCTCGACCCTGGCCATCTGCAGCGCGCACCGCTCGACCTCGTACTGCTCGGCCAATTCGGGGTAGAGCAGGTCGAGGTCGTGCCCGACGCAGACGATCGTGCGCGCGGCGTGGAAGTCACCGCGCGTGGTGCGCACCAGCCCGTCGTGGGCACCGAGATAGCTGGTACGCCACGAGAACTCGACGCCGGGCTGCTCGGCCAGCCACGTGGCGAGGGCGCCCACCGCCTGACGCGGGTCCACCCGCAGATCGTCGCGCAGCAACGCTCCGGCGAGGATCGTCGGGTCGGATGCCGCCCCCAGCTGCTGCCGCACCTCGTTGGCCGTCAGCAGCCGCACGTCCTCGCCCTCGCGCGATCCGGCCAGTTCGTCGAGCACGGCGGATTCGGCGGCACTGCGCGCGATCGCGAGCGCCCCCGACTCGACGTGGAAGAACCCCGCGAGCCTGCTGTACCGCAGCCACTTCTCGCGTGCCACCTGAGCGAGCTCGGCGAGCTCGCCCGTCTGCGCGGTCACGCAGGCATGCCCGAAGTTGCGGATCGACGCTCCGACCGCCCGGGCATCCCGATCGATCACCGTCACGCTCAGCCCGCGTTCGACCGCGGCGATGGCGTGAGACAGGCCGACGATGCCCGCCCCGACCACGAGGACATCTGAGGTGCGTACGGTGTTCATCGCCCTGCACTCTCGCGCGCAACGAGCCCGGCGAACAAGCCGATCTCCGCGAGATCACCATGCTGTCGCCGAGTGTTCACCGTCCCGTTGCCGCGCCAGGTCATGCTCGACCGATGATCGACTTGGTCGCCCTCGACATGGCCGGAACCACCATCGACGACCACGGGGCGGTGTACGTGGCGCTGCGGCGCTGCGTCGAAGAGACCGGCGCCGTGGTGGCGCCCGAGGACCTGCAGCACTGGATGGGCACCGACAAGATCGAGGCCATCACGGCGCTGATGCGGCTGGGGCGCGTCCCGGCGGAGGGCAAGGCGGTGGCCGCGGCCTTCCGGCGCTTCGGCGCGCTGCTCGACGAGTTCTACCTCGAATCGCCACCGGTCGCTCTGCCCGGTGTCGAAGACGCTTTCGCCATCCTGCACGATCGCGGGGTCAGGATCGCCCTGACCACGGGTTTCGACGATGCGGTCGCCCTGCCCCTGCTCGACTCGCTGGGCTGGAAGGTCGGGTCTGACGAGCTGCTCGACGCCGTAGTGACCACCTCGCAGGTGCGGGCCGGGCGGCCGGCGCCGTACCTCATCCATCACGCCATGGAGCTGACCGGTGTCGACGACGTGCGCCGGGTGCTGGCGGCGGGCGACACCATCGTCGACCTGCAAGCCGCGTGCAACGCCGGCGCGATCGCGGTCGGGGTGACGACCGGTGCGCTCAGCCGGGTCGACCTGGAGCGGCACCCTCACGACTACGTGCTCGACGGGGTCGTCGAGATCCCGGAGTTGGAAGAGGCCCGGGTGTAGCTGCGTCAGTCGCTCCAACTATGGTCGAGAGACCATGGCCGACACGATCTCAGCTGCGAGCGCGCGACGCATCAGCCTGGCGGCGCAGGGGTTCGGCACGCGGCATCCGGATGCGGTGGGAACCCGGCAGCTCAACCTGCTGATCCAGCGGCTGGGCCTGCTGCAGATCGACTCGGTCAACGTCTTCGAGCGCAGCCACTACCTGCCGGTGTTCGCCCGGATGGGCTCCTATGACAAGGCGCTGCTCGACAGGCTGACCTTCGCTCGACGTGGCCCGTACACCGAGTACCTGGCGCACGTGGCCACGTTCATCCCGACCGTCGATCTGCCGCTGTTCGGGTTCCGCAAGGAGCGGATCCGCGCCAAGTACGCGCAGCATCCCTGGGTGCAGTCCAACCGGCCGATGCTCGACTGGCTGCTCGCCGAGTTGGCCGACAAGGGTCCGCTGCCGGCGAGCCGGTTCGAGCATGTCGAGAATGTGCGCAAAGGCCCGTGGTGGGGCTGGAGCGATGTGAAGCTCGGTTTGGAGTACCTCTTCGACTGGGGCGAGGTGGTCTCGGGTGGGCGGCGCAACTTCGAGCGCGTCTACGCGTTGCCCGAGCAGGCGCTCCCACCTGCGCTGCTCGACGTGCGGATCGAGAAGGATGCCGCGGTGCGCGAACTGGTGCGCCGCAGCATCCGCGCGCTGGGCATCGGCACGGTCGGCGACGTCGCCGACTACTACCGCATCTACAACGCCGAGGCCAAGACAGCACTCGATGAGCTGGTCGACGCCGGCGAGGTGCGGCGCGTGAGCGTTCCGGGGTGGAACGCGCCGGCCTATCTGGATGCCGCAGCACGCGTGACCCGCCGGATCGAGACCGCGGCGCTGGTGTCGCCATTCGACCCGGTCGTCTGGGAGCGCGCTCGGGCGTTGCGGATGTTCGGATTCCACTACCGGATCGAGATCTACACGCCTGCGCCGAAGCGGATCTACGGCTACTACACGCTCCCCGTGCTGATCGACGAGGCGCTCGCCGGGCGTATCGACCTCAAGTCGGACCGCCAGAACGGCGTGCTGCGCGTGCAGTCCGCCTGGCACGAGCCGGGTGCGCCGGCGGGCATGGCGGAGCGCCTGGTCCCGCTGCTGCGCGAGACCGCGGCCTGGCAGGGCCTCGGCGAGATCGAGGTGATGGATCGCGGCGACGCGGCCCGCGGGCTCGCGGCAGCGCTCGGCACCAGCGCGAAGGAGTCGGCAGTTCCTTAGCAGCGCGTCAACCCCGGGGCCCGGTTCGGGCGTCGTACAGGTATGACACGACCTCTCGCCGTTCTGGCCCCCGTGGCCGCGGCCGCCGTTCTGATCGCCGCGCTGACCGGCTGCACTCCCGGACCGCATCCCGCGCCGAGCGGATCGGCGAGCACTCCCTCCGCCCTGGTCACCGGCGCGGCCGCCGACACCTCGGTGCCTCAGCCGGTTCTCGACCTCGACTGCACGCGGCTGTTCGCCCTGCCGGAGTTCGCGACCGCGTACGGCGCTGCAGATGTTCTGCACCCGGTCCCCATCCTGTCGAGCAACGGCTACAACTCCTCGGACATCCCGGATTCCGATGTGCTCCAAACGGTGGGCGGGATCAGCTGCGACTGGAGCGCAGGCATCCCGACGTCGGTCGATGGCGACGCATCGGCACCCGTCGAGGCCTGGGTCTCGATCCTGCCGAACGCTGCGGCGCAGTGGGCTCGCTTCGACTCCCTCTACGCGCCGGCCGGCGTGGGCTTCCACTGCGACACACCCAACGGCGTTATCAACTGCTCGTCGGAGCAACTGGTCGGAACCAATTGGATCGAGCTGTACATGCTCGGCGTCGGGGGTGAGCCCGAGGCTCAATCACTCGCCACCGCGATCGGAACCGCTGTCTCGTCGGCCGGGCCGGGAGCCGCAGCATGGACTCCGCCACGTGACGCGAAGACGTTTGGCGACTGCACGCAACTGCTGGCGCCGAGCCAGGTCGCCACAGACCTCGGGGTGACCGACACCACCATCGCCTTCGCGACCGGAGACGGCGGCTGGAGCATCCAGGCCGCGGCACGGGACGAGGCCAACGCGGTCGGATGCCTCTTCCAGTACGCGGACTCGGACAGCGTCGCCGGGCAGGTCAACTGGCTCCGCGGCGGAGCCTGGGCGCATGATGCCGCGCTCGCGGCATCCAACCCCGGGTGGGGAACTCCTACCCCGGCCTCGATCGCCGACCTCGCCGCGGGTGACAGTGCAACGGTTCGCTGCAACGCGCCCGATCCCAGCGCCGAGGAGTTCACTCCGGTGTGCACGGTCGACCTGCTGCTCGGCGGCAACTGGCTGCAGGTGGTCACCGACCCGTATCCCGGTGACCTCCACTTCACGGCCGACCCGCGAACCGCGGCGCTCGCCGTCGCCGCCCACCTGGTCAGCGGGTTCAACGCGCACGCCCACTAGGCCCACGACGGGGACGACGCGACGCGGTCTAGAGCCGGGTCGCGTTGTTCTCGAGGCGGGCGATCCGGTCGGGGATCGGCGGGTGCGTGCTGAACAGCCGGCTCATGATCCCCGGCCGGTTCGGGTCGGCGATCCACATGTGCGCCATGCTCGAGTTGGTGCGGGCCACGGGCTGGAAGTTGGTCTGCAGCTTGGCCAGCGCGGTCTCGAGGCCCTCGGGGTCACGGGTCGTCAGGGCGCTGGTCGCATCGGCCAAGTACTCGCGCTGCCGAGAGACAGCGGCCTGCACGACCGCAGCCGTGATGGGCGCGAGGATAGCGGCGACCAGCCCGATCGCGATCACCACCAGCACCGCCGGCCCGCCGAGGTTGCTGTTGCGGCTGCGACCGCCCCAGAAAATCATCCGGAAGATGATGTCCGAGATGAGACCGATCGCGACGACCAGGCCGAAGACGATGAGCGAGACGCGGATGTCGTAGTTCTTGACGTGACCCATCTCGTGGGCCATCACGCCTTCGAGCTCGCGATCGGTCATCAGGTCGAGCAGGCCCGAGGTGGCACAGACCGCCGCGTGCTCGGGGTCGCGCCCGGTGGCGAAGGCGTTGGGAGCCGGATCGTTGATGATGTACACCTTCGGCATCGGCAGGCCGTCGGTGATGGCGAGGTTCTCGACGATCCGGTAGAGCCGCGGGTTGTCGGCCTTCTGGATCTGCCGAGCACCGCTCAGGGCCAGCGTCTCGGCGCCCGCGACGAAGTACTGGAAGATCGCGTAGGCGAGCGCGATCACGAAGACCACCACGGCGATGGCCCAACTGTTGTAGAGCCAGGCCACGAGCAAGCCCAAACCGCCGATCACGACCAAGAAGATCGCGATGATGAAGACGGTGTTGCGCTTGTTCGCGGCGATCGCGCTATACATGCGATGCCCCTGCCTTCGACAAGTGCTGAGTTGCCGGCGGCTGGATTAGAACTGCACCTTCGGCGGCTCGGCCACCGACGACGCGTCGTCGACCTCGAAGAAGTCGCGCTCCTTGAAACCGAGACCGCGCACGAACAACGTGTTCGGGAAGGTCTTGATCTTCGTGTTGAGGTCGCGCACGCCGCCGTTGTAGAACCGGCGCGAGGCCTGGATCTTGTCTTCGGTGTCGACGAGCTCGCCCTGCAACTGCAGGAAGTTCTGGTTCGCCTGCAGCTGCGGGTAGGCCTCTGACACCGCGAACAGGCTCTTCAGAGCGGTCTGCAGTTGGTTCTCGGCCGCGGATGCCTGAGCAGGCGTCTGGGCGCTGATCGAGGCCGCGCGAGCCTCGGTCACCTTCTGGAAGACCGAGCTCTCATGAGCCGCATAGCCCTTGACCGCCTCGATCAGGTTCGGGATCAGGTCGGCCCGCCGCTTGAGTTGCACGGTGATGTCGCTCCACGCCTCGTCGACGCGCACGTTGGAACGCACCAGGCCGTTGTAGGTGGCGAGCAGGTAGATGCCGATGATCACCACGAGGGCGATGATGACGATGACGATGACGACGAGTGCGGTACCCATGCGGATCATCATATGGTGAGGGGACAGCCCCCGCCTATGGAGTTGCTCGATGGTTGCCGAGAACTCGGCATCACTGAATCAGCCGTGCGCGGTCTGAGCGATTCGGTTGATCACCCCGATGACGATGATCACGGTGACCGCCACCCAGAAGTATCCGAGAATCAGCCCGGTGATCGCCAGCCCTCGGCCTTGCTCGCCTGAGCGCTTGATCTGACTCAGCGCGAGGTGGCCGAAAATGAGCGCCAGGTAGCCGCCGAGGATGCCGAAGACCAGAGCAAGGATCGCCAGCGTGTTTGTTCGATCGGCCGCGACCTGTGCTTGCGCAGGATCGAAGGTGACGGGTGTCGACTGCGCCGCCAGTCGCTTGCCGCGGCGGATCAGGATCACCACGACGACGACGACGGCGGCGAACAGGACAAGAACCGTGACATTCTCGGCGCTCATGAGTCAGTGACCCTCCCTGGGACGTAGCGGTGCCGGGCACACTATGACAGATGATCGCGACTCGGAGGGGTTGGGATCGCATGACATGCTGAACGGGTGACCGCCGCGCCTGAGTCCGCTCCTGAGCCCGCCCGTGAGTCCGCCACCGACGTCCTCGACCGCCTCACCGCCGTCGTCCCCGACTTCCCGAGCCCGGGCATCCTGTTCCGCGATCTGACCCCGGTATTCGCGGATGCCGCGGCCCTGCGTCTCGTGATCGGCGAGTTGATCGCGCCGTTCGCCGGATCGTACGACGTGATCGCGGGGGTCGAAGCGCGTGGATTCGTCCTCGCGGCCGCCGCTGCCGTGGTCGCCGAGACCGGAGTGGTGATGATCCGCAAGGCGGGCAAGCTTCCGCGCCCGACGGTGAGTCGCGACTACGCGCTCGAGTACGGAACGGCGACGCTCGAGCTGCACACCGACGAGCTCCCCGATGGCACCCGCGTGCTGCTGGTGGATGACGTGCTCGCGACCGGCGGCACCCTGGAGGCGTCCCTCGGGCTCCTGGCCGACGCCGGGCTGGTCGCCGCCGGAGTCTCGGTCGTGCTCGAGCTCACCGCGCTGAACGGGCGGGCGCGGCTCGGCGAGGTGCCGTTCCATGCCCTCCAGCAGGTCTAGGCCGCAGGCTCGTTCTTACGTCGGCCCCGCCTCGCGCCGGCCGCGCTGGAGCTCGCGCAGCCAGGCGAACGAGCTCTTCGGCGTGCGGACCAGCGTGTCGAAGTCGACGTGGACCAGCCCGAAGCGCTGGGTGAACCCCGCGGCCCATTCCCAGTTGTCCAGCAGCGACCAGACGTAGTAGCCGCGCACGTCGACGTCGGAGCCCGCGGCCGCCGCGAGGTGCTCGGCGAGGTACTCCACGCGCTCGGCGTCGTCGACCCGGCCGTCGGCGGCGACGGCATCCGGGAAGCTGGCCCCGCCCTCCGTGATCTCCACCGGGGGCAGCGACGCGCCGTAGCGCTCGCGCAGCTGGTCGAGCAGAACGGCGATCTGGTCGGGCGCGACCGGCCAGCCGAACCCGGTGACCGGGTATTCAGGCCAGGGAGCGAGATGGAAGGGAACCGAGCGCATCGCCTCGGCGTTCCCATCCGGCGACGACCCCGAACTGTCGGGGCCGGCCGCGATGCGCGAGGGGAAGTAGTAGTTGAGGCCGTAGAAGTCGAGCGGTTGCGAGATGACCTTCAGATCACCCCGGCTGATCTTCGACAGCCGGCGGATGACGAGACGCTCGGCCGCGCCCAGCTCGGCCGGGACCTCCGGACGGGTACCGAGCAGCACCGGATCGGCGAACAGCCGGTTGTGAATGAAGTCGAAGACCGCGGCTGCCGCTCGATCGTCGATCGAATCGCTCGCGGGCGAGACCGGCGAGTGCACGTTGGTGATGCCGATCCGGCCGCGCACCGGCACCGCGCGCAGGGCCTGCACCGCGAGCCCGTGCGCCCTGAGCAACTGGCGGGCCGCCGGGATCGCGCGGAAGAGCCGTGCGCGGCCCGGTGCGTGGATGCCCAGGGCGTACCCGTCCAGGGTCACCGTGAGCGCCTCGTTGATCGTCACCCAGTCGGCGACCCGGTCGCCGAAGGCGTGCCCGGCGATGGATGCGAACTCGGCGAACCGCTCCGCCGTGTCGCGCCGAAGCCAACCGCCGCCCCGCTCGAGCGGGGCAGGGGTGTCCCAGTGGAACAAGGTTGCCGTCGGCCGGATGCCCGCCTCGAGCAGCGCATCGAGCAAGCGGTCGTAGAACGCGATGCCCTTCGCGTTCGCGAGGCCCCTGCCCTCGGGCTGGATGCGCGGCCACGAGATCGAGAAGCGGTAGGCGTCGACGCCGAGCTCACGCAGCAAGGCGACGTCTTCGGGCATCCGGTGGTAGTGATCGGCCGTGACCCGAGGGGTCGAGCCGTCGAGGATCCGGCCCGGCTGCTCGGCGAACTCGTCCCAGGTGGAACGGCCCCGGCCGTCCTCGTCAGCCGCGCCCTCGATCTGGATCGCCGCGGTGGCCGCCCCGATCGTGAAGCCGCGAGGCAGCCGCGCGGCGATCGTGCGCGGGTCGGGCGCCCCCGATCCCTCGGGATGCCCCGCGGCGGTCACGCGCCGAGCACCCGCTCGAGGTAGGGGTTGGCAAACAGGCGGTCCGGGTCGAGCCGATCGCGCACCGCCGTGAAGTCGCCGAATCGCGGGTAGCGGCCCGCCAGCTCCTCCGCCTCCTGGTAGTGGATCTTGCCCCAGTGCGGCCGCCCGTCATACCCGCGCAGCAGGGCATCGATCGCGCGGAAGTACGGCAGGTGATCCTCGCGGAAGTACTGGTGCACCGCGATGTAGCCCGAGTCGCGCTGGTACGCGGTCGACAGCCAGTTCTCATCGGCCGCCGCGACCCGCACCTCGATCGGGAACGAGAGTCGCCAACCCTTGCGCTCCACCAGACCGCGGATGTCGCGCACCGCCTGCGGCACCGCCGCCCGCGGGATCGCGTACTCCGACTCGCGGAACCGCACCACCCGCGGACTCGTGAACACCTCGTACGAACGATCGATGAAGTCCCGGTCGCCGTAGACGCGCGTCGCGAAGCGGTTGATCGGCGGGGTCCACGCCGGAACCAGTTTGCCGAGCCCCGATTTGAGCGCCAGCGCGCCGTTCTGCATCAGGCGCTCCTCGACCCAGTTCGCGATCGGGCCGACCGGGCGCCGTTCGGCGTCGCCGGGCAGCCGGGTGTTGGTGCGGGTCATCACGCGATCGGTGTGCGGCCACCAGTAGAACTCGAAGTGGTCGGCGGCCGTCGCGCGCTGGTCGAAGTCGTCGAGCACCTCGTCGAAGCTCTCGGGATGCTCGACCGCCCGCAGCAGGAACGCCGGCACGCATTGCACCGTCACCTCGACCACGATGCCGAGCGACCCCAACCCGAGCCGGACGGCGGGCAGCAGTTCGGCGTTCTCGGTCTCGCTGACGCGCAGCACCGTGCCGTCGGCGGTGACCAGGGTGACGGCGACGAGCTGGGCGGCGAGCCCGCGGAAGCGCGCGCCGGTGCCGTGGGTGCCGGTCGACGTCGCTCCCGCGATGGTCTGCCGGTCGATGTCACCCATGTTCTCGAGGGCGAGCCCGTACGGCGCGAGCAGGGCGGGCAGCTGATAGAGGTTGGTTCCGGCGGCCAGGGTCACCCGCGCGCGCTCGGTGTCGACCGCGAGCAGCCCGTCGAGGCCGCCCAGGTCGAGCAGCACGCCCTCGGTTGCGGCGATGCCAGTGAAGCTGTGGCCGGCTCCGACCGCCTTGACCGTCAGCCCGCGCTCGCGGGCCGCGCGCACGACCGCAACGACCTCGTCGATGCTCGTCGGGTTGGCCCGGAAGACCGGGGTGGTGCGCTCGCATCGGCCCCAGTTGCGCCAGGTGCCGCCGGGGCGCAACAGACCGGAAGACTCAGGAGCCTCCTGCCGAATCGTGTCGCTCACAGGAACGCCTTCCCCTCGCCACGGTAACTCGGCACCATCTCGACCACGGCACCGCCCTCGATCACCGCGAACTCGTTCACGTGCTCGGCGAGTTCGCCGGCTTTGGTGTGACGCATCCACACCCGGTCGCCAATCGTGAGGTCGCGCGCGGCCGGGCCGGTGACCGGGGTCTGGACCTCGCCGGCGGCCTCGCGGGGCAGCATCCGCAAGCCCTGGGGCCAGCTGAGCTGCGGCAGGCGATCGGGCCCGGGCGGGCCGGACGCGATCCAGCCGCCGCCCAGCAACGTCGCGACGTCGGCCGTCGGACGCCGCACGACGCCCAACGCGAAGGCGGCAGCGGGTGCGGGCGTGAAGTGCACGTAGCCGTCGAACAGGTGCGGGCCGAACAGTCCGGAGCCGGCGGCGATCTCGGTGACCGAGGGGTCGGCGTGAGTCGACTCGATCGAGCCGGTTCCGCCACCATTCACGAACTCGAGATCGGCGACCTCGCGCACCGCAGCCACGGCCGCCCCGCGGCGCTCGGCGAGCTCCGTGGCCGAGGCGCGCTGCATCGAGCGGATGATCGTGCCGCGACCGGTTCCCCGGTTCGTGACCCCGGCGATCTGCGCCTCGTAGGCCATCATGCCCACCAGCCGGAACCCGGGACGCGCCACCACCGCGGCGGCCAGGGCGCGAGCCGCGGCGGGTTCGCGCACCGGGGAGCGGCGCACTCCGACGAAGCCGAGCACGCGCGACTGGTACGAGGCATCGAGTTCGAGGCAGACCCGGATCGGGGCGCGCCCGCTCGGGGCGACCACGGCATCCACGAAGTCGAGCTGAGCGATGTCGTCGACCATGATCGTCACGCGCTTGGCGAGTTTCTCGTCGGCGGCGAGCCGGGCGATCGACGCGCGGTCGGCGCTCGGGTAGCCGACCACGACGTCGTCGTAGGTCTCGGCGAGCCAGAGCGCCTCGGCCAGCGTGTAGGCGAGGATGCCGCGGTAGCCGGGCAGCTCGAGCACCGCGTCGAGCACCGCGCGCACCCGCACCGACTTGCTGGCCACGCGGATCGGCGATCCGGCCGCGCGGTCGAGCATCGCGTACGCGTTCCACGCCAGGGCCTCGACCGAGATCGCGGCGAAGGGTGGGTCGAGCTCGGCTGTCGCGGCGTCGAGCTGCGGCCACCAGGCCGCAGGGTCACGCCATGGTGTCGAGCTCGGGCGGGCCAGGTTGATCAACGAACGCCCTTCACCGGGATGATCGCGATCGCCCCGAGGATGGCCACGATCGCCGACAGGGCGAACAGCCCGGTGAATCCGACGAGAGCCGCCACCACCCAGGCACCGAACAGCGGGGCAATCGCCTGCGGAACGGCGGTCGCGATGTTCATGATGCCGAGATCCTTGCCACGGCTGTGGGCATCGGGCAGCACCTGGGTAGCCAGCGCCTGGTCGACCGAGAGGAAGCAGCCGTAGCCGAGCCCGAGCAGGCCGCCCGCGACATAGGTCACGCTGATGTCGGGGATGAAGGCCAGCAGCAGCGCGGCGACCGCCTGCAGCACGGCGGCCACGATCACAAACACCTTGCGCCGGCCGTTCTGGTCAGAGATCCAGCCGAGCAGGATCGACGCGAAGATCACGAAGAACATGTAGACGAGAGTCAGGTAGAGCAGATCGTCTTGCGCGGTCTTCTCGCGGTGCAAGCCGAACATGATGAAGTACAGCAGCAGCGTGGTACCCAGCGCGTTGCCCAGGTTGACCAGGATGCGGCCGAGCAGCGTCCAGCCGAAGTCGGGGTACTTGCGCGGGCTGATCCAGAACCCGGCGACCAGCGTCGACCACGAGAACGGCGGGCGTGCCTCGACCGGAAGAACCGCGTCCTTCACGTAGAAGAGGAACGGGAGCACCAGCAGCACGACGATGAGCGCCATCAGGGCGTAGCCGAGGAACTGGCTGAGGGCGAGCGACGTCACCAGCAGGAGGCCGACAATCAGGCCGATGGCCTGCGGCGCCGAGATCCAGGCGGAGACGAGTCCGCGCTGCCCGACCGGAACCTGGTCCGAGATGGTCGCGGTGAGCGCGGCGCTCAGAACGCAGAATCCGATCAGGGCGACGCACCAGAAGATGCCGACGCCGATCAGCGAGTGCTGCAAGCCGAGCAGCAGCAGGCCGACCGCGAAGAGCAGCGCGCCGCCGAGGATCCACGGGCGCCGCCGGCCGAACCGCGAGATCGTGCGGTCGGAGAGCGCGCCGGCGAGGGGGTACGTGATCAGCGCGCACACCCCGGCGATCGCCGAGATGACGCCGAACGCCACAACGCTGTCGACCCAGTAGTTTCCCTTCAACTGGGCCTGCACCTGCAGAGGGAGCAGCAGCTGGATCGGCGCGAGCTGCGCCATCCAGATGCCCAGCCACGCGGTCGCGAAGACGGCGATCCAGGCGCCGGGCACCCGGCGGGTCGGTTCGGCGAAGGGCGACAGCGGTGCAGCGGGTTGTACCGAGGGTGCAGCGGTCATGCGTGTGCTCCATTCAGGGTGTGCGCCATGACGGCGTCGGTGGCGAGTTCGAGCAGGCGCTCGGCGGCGGCGTCGTCGCGATCGGCGAGCCAAGACAGGGTGAATCCGTCGGTGATGGCGATGACGAAGCGGGCGAGGTCGTCGATCGGCAGGCTCCACTCGGCGCCGTAGCGCTGAGCGCCGGCCGTCAGCAACTCCGCCGCGAGCGCGTGGTAGCTGTCGTACTGCTCGCGCGGCAGGTTCGCCAGGGCGGGAGTGCGCAGCGCGTGCTGCGTGAGTTCGAACATGGCCTGCTCGCGCGCGGGATCGGTGCGCACCAGCTCGAGGTAGGCGCCGAAGGTCGCACGCACCGCCGAGCGCAGGTCGGGGGCGTCGATCTCGAGAGACCCCTGCATGGCGTTCCCCTCCCCCGCGACGACGAGTTCGATCACGTCGCTGAGCAGCTCATCGCGGGAGCCGACCGCGTAGTGGAAGCTGGCCAGCGGCATCCCGGCCTCGGCCACGATGGCCCGGGTGGTCGCCGCCGCGACGCCGTCGCGCGCGATCACGGCCATCGCGGCGTGCGCCAGGGCGGCGCGCCGTTCGGTGGCGGGGATGCGGGACATCGTCGACCCTCTCTGTGTGCCCTCGATCGGGGCGCGCTCGGCGAAGTGGGTCAACTGTCCCAGACGAGTGGCCCAGTTGCAAGAGGGGCGCTGTCACCCGTGGTGGGGCCGAGGCGTGCGGCGACACCTGCTGTTGGCTTGCCGTTCGTCGCCGGGTCGCTGCGAGTTCTCCGAGGAGTCCCGTCCGAAGCGAAGAGTCCGAAGTCACCGGATCGACAAAGGGGAACTCATGCGGCGACGCAGCAACCTGACTATCGCGGCGGCGCTCGCCGTGGCATCCCTCATTCCCACGGCGGCGAATGCCGTGGCGGCCCCCGTTTCACGCGGTGATCAGGGCTCGTTCAGCTACGCGGTCTACGGCGACGCGCCGTATGGCACCTCACCCACTGACACCTCGGAGACCGACGCGACACCCGCATTCATCGACCAGGTCAACGCCGACCCCAGCGTGAGTGCCGTCATCCACGTCGGCGACATCCACAGCGGGAGCCAGTACTGCACTGAGGCGTACGACCGCCGGATCGCCGGCCTCTGGACGCGCTTCGCCGACCCACTCGTCTACACGCCGGGCGATAACGAGTGGAGCGACTGCCACAAGAAGAAGGAGGGCGGCGGCGTCTACAACTCGACGACAGGTCAAATCGACTACATCCTCGGCGCCGACGGGCAGCCGGTCGACTACGCGAAGGGCAACCCGGTCGCCAACCTCGCTCTCGTGCGCTCGATCTTCTTCCCGACCGCCGGCGCGACACTCGGCAGCGGAACGCTCCAGACCATCTCGCAGGCGCAGGCCTACGATCCGGCGCACCCGAGCGACGCGCAATACATCGAGAACGTGATGTGGCAGCGCAAGGGCGTCGTGTTCGTGACCGTGAACATTCCGGGCGGATCGAACAACGACGCCGACCCCTGGTACGGCACCCCGACCGCGAGCAACGAGCAGACCACCGAGGCTGCGACGCGCACCGCGGCCGACCTCCGCTGGCTGGATGCGGCATTCGGCATCGCGCAGGAACAGGACGCCCAGGGCGTGGTGGTGATCACGCAGGCGGACATGTGGGATCTCGACGGGGCGCCGAGCGCGACCCACCTCAGCAACTACGAGCCCATCGTGTCGAGTCTCGCCACCCACACGACCGCGTTCGGCAAGCCGGTGATCCTGTTCAACGGCGACTCCCACACCTACCGCTCGGACAACCCGCTGCAACAGGGCGCGCCCTGCACAGGCGACAAGGGCGTGTGCGCCACCGACGATTGGACCGGCCACCCGTTCTACGACGTCCCGAACTTCCACCGGGTCGTCGTGCACGGCAGCACCGTGCCGCTTGAGTACCTGCGACTGACGGTCACGCCGGGCGACCACGCGGCTTCGACATCGACCTCGTTCGGGCCGTTCAGCTGGGAGCGCGTTCAGGAGGGCTGAACTCGAGGGGCTCGGCGACGGCCCCCGGCCATGGCGCCCGAAAGCTCATTTCGGTTCGCGCCGAATTCAGCGCGAACTGAAATGCCGAAACCGACGCCACCTGAGCAATCGGCAGCGGCACGCGCTCGCGGCGGTGCGGCGACCTTCTCTGCTCGTCGTTATGAGGCGGAAGGCACGTGTTCGAGCCCGAGCCCGGCCTTGCCGTAGGTCGACAGCACCTCCGAGATGACGACTCGGTAGTCGCCGATCCATCGCGCGTGCTCGGCCTTGGCGACGCGGTGCTCCGTCAGCCCGATCAGGGTCTTCAGCGCATCGAGATTCTCCCAGTAGTAGACCTCCGAGTGCAGGCCGGTCTGCTCATTCTCCCATGACTCCTCGCCGAGCCATCCGGGAATCTGACGAGCCTGCTCGGCGATGTCGTCATTGAGCCGGTGGAACTCGTCGTCGAACTCCTTGGCCTCGAACATGAAGGTCGATGTGTACATGGTGGGACGGTACCGCGCGCGGCCCGGTGCCACGCTCAGAGAGCAATGCAAGTCGGCGCGCCGCTGATTGGATGCGGTGGCCAGCGTGTCGGCGCGAAGTGCCCCGTGAGCGTGGTGCGAACGCCCGCCCAACTAGTGGGTCGAGGCGGCACTGGTCCACACGACGAGATGGTGGCTCCGGCACACGTGCTCAAGGCTTTCGGTTCCGAGCGGGTAGACCGCCGCGTGACGGGCATCCACTTTGCAGGCTCCGTACGCGGCCGCGGGCGTGACCACGGCTGGGATGGTCACCGCGAGGCAGGTGCCAGGGAATCCGTCTGGCTTGATGTCGGATCCCTCATAGCCGATCGGATCGTCGGCGCCGGGTTCGCGGACCCAGAAGGGCGTCGTGCTCTCGGACTCGGGATCCTGCGCCGACTTCCACATGTAGTAATCGGGTGAGCCAGGACTCGAAATCACGAGGCATTCCGCCTTGCCCGTTACGAGGTACTGCGTGGAGGCCTTGTCGACGATATCGAGCTCGCTCTGCACGTGCCTGTCGGTGCTGCACGAGGCGACGGGATCGCCCATCAGAGCCGCGTGATCCATTTCGATCTGGACGGATGGTTCGGTCGCGTCGGCGTCCAGGTAGCAGCTGATCCCGAATTGAGTGTCGGTGGTGGCGGGGCGAGGCGCGACCGTCGCCCCGTAGGCGGCCGCGCCGACGCCGAGGCCGGCGGCGAAGAGCCCCAGTCCCGCGACCGTTGCGATGATCCTCCGTCTCCAGGGGTGCGAACGCGACGCGCGAAGACGAGGCAGGATGCGGTCGGCAACCCGTTGGACACTCTCTCGGACATCGGTGTCACTCGGCGGTGTGATGTGAGTCATGAGTTCCTCATCTCCGATTCGCTGGATGACAGTGCTGCTTGCAAGCGGCTCCTCGCCCGCTGGAGGCGTTTTCCGACGGCGGCCGGCGTCGAATCCAACTGCTCCGCCACCGCGCGATAGCTGAAGCCCTCGATGATGCAGAGCTCCACGATGCGGCGATCGGTGGGGCTGAGCGCGTCCATGGCGTCGGCGATCCAGGCCAGGCTGACGTCTTCGGTCGATGGATCCGACGTTCGCAACTCGAGAGGGACCGTGCGAGTGCGTTGGCTCCGACGCAGCTGGTTCCGAACGTAGTTGTGGCAGATCGCGAGCAGCCACGGCAGCAGTGACAGGTCCACGATCGACGCGCTCTCGCGTTTCGCCCAGGCGGTGGTGAAGGTGTCCTGCAAGATCTCTTCGGCGAGCGAGCGGTCGCCGATTCGTGACCACGCGTACCGGAGCACGGTGGGCGCGTGCTTCTCGTACAGAGCCGCGAATGCGTCGACATCCCCGGCTCGGCACGCCAGCAGGAAGTCGATGTCGGGGATCTCGCTCGGCTCGTTGATGTCCATTACTCAGTAGGTGTCGAGCCATCGGCATTCATGACATCGAGTCACGAAACGGGCGGCGCCTACCCTTCGACGGCTATGTTGCCCGCCAGCGTCCAGCCGACGAGTGCGTTCGCGTGACCGTGGCCCATGCCGTACTCGGCCTTGAGCCAGTTGACGATCTCCATGTGCTTGCTCACCGGGCTCGTGGCGATGATCTGCTGCCACTCGGCGATCGAGCGTCCGTAGTTCTTCTCGATCGAGGGGAAGTACGTCGGCGGGCCTTGCTTCGACCAGGGAGCAGAGAATTCAGCCATGTCTGGATCCTCTCAGACAACGTACGAGTGCTCCCGCTGGGACTCGAACCCAGACTGAGGCGATTTTAAGTCGCCTGCCTCTGCCGATTGGGCTACGGGAGCTAAAGGCTCACGCTAGCCGAGCGACTACCCCTTCGGTCGTGCAGCCCATTTGTCGAACGCCGCGCGCGGGTTGTCGCGGTCGATGATGCCGACCAGGTCGCGGCGCAGGAAGAAGTTCAGGAACCAGTTGCCGAAGACGCGGATCTTGCGGTCCCAGAACGGGATCGCCAAGCCGTGGTACCCGCGGTGCATGAACCAGGCGATCAGGCCCTTCACGGCGAACGGGCCGTTCTGGAACACGCCGTCGTAGAGGCCCAAGCCGGCGACCGCACCCAGGTTCTTGTGGAAGTAGTCGCGCGGCTTCTCGCCCCGAAGATCGGCCACCAGGTTGCGCGCCATGAGCTTGCCCTGCCGTACGGCGTGCTGCGCGTTCGGCACGGTGAATCCGCCGACGCCGTTGCCCGTGAGGTCGGGGACGGCGCACACGTCGCCCGCGCCCCACGCGTCGGGCACGATGCCGTCATCGTTGATGACGCGCAGATCGGCCTGCACGCGCAGACGGCCTCGCTCTTCGATCGGCAGGTCGGTGTTGCGGATGACGGGGTTGGCCATCACGCCGGCCGTCCAGATGATGAGGTCCGATTCGAAGGTCTGGCCATCAGACATCTCGACCTTGCCGCCCAGCGCGCTGGCGAGTTGCGTGTTCAGGTGCACCTGCGCTCCGCGCTGCTCGAGGTCTTTGATCACCCAGAGACTGGTCTTGAGCGACACCTCGGGCATGATCCGGCCGAGCGCCTCGATGAGGTGGAAGTGCGTGTCATCCATCTCCAGCTGGTGGTAACTGCCCACCAGCGAGCTGGCGAAACTGCGCAGCTCGGCGAAGACCTCGATGCCCGCGAAGCCGCCGCCGACGACGACCGTGGTCAGCAGCCGGTCGCGCTCCGGCCCGGCGGGCAGGTTCGACGCCTTGGCGAAGTTGTCGGTCATCTTGTCGCGGATCCACATCGCCTCTTCGATGTTCTTCAGGCCGATCGCCTGGTCGGCGACGCCCGGGATCGGGAAGGTGCGCGACACCGCGCCGGCGGTCACCACGACGATGTCGTAGTCGATCGTCCACGGCTCGCCGACGGCGGGCGTGATCTCGGCGGTCTTGGCCGCGTGATCGATCTTGCTGATCGCCGCCGTGATCACCTTGGTCTTCTTCAGGTGCCGGCGGTGCGCGATCACAGCGTGGCGCGGCTCGATCGACCCGGCCGCCACCTCGGGCAGGAACGGCTGGTAGGTCATGTACGGCAGCGGGTCGACGATGGTGACCTGCGCCTCACCCCTGCGGAGCCACTTCTCCAGCTTTTTCGCCGTGTAGAAACCGGCATAGCCGCCGCCGACGATCAGGATCTTGCGCACGTGTAAGGGTCTCCTCGCTCGGAAAGTGGCGGGACCAATCTACCGGGTGCGACGAAGCCCCCTGAACTGCAGCACGGCTCCGGCGATCAGACCGCCGAGCACGAAGAGCAGGAGCAGCACCACCAGCGCCGGCAGTCCCACCACCTGCAAGAGTACGGGGCTCGGCAGCAGCGTGCCGACCGGGTTGGGCGGCTGAGTGGTGGCGACCGGGGCGGGCGCGACGATGCTGCCCCCGGATGCTGCGGGGCCCGGCGTTGCGGCGGCGCGGCGGTTGACGCGCACCCACTCATGCAGGTCGCCGAGCGGGTTCGCGGTGACACTCGGAACGTCGGTGCTGACGGCCGCCGCCGCATCCACCAGGCCGTAGCCGTAGAGGAAGTCGGCGCCGGGGGCGCCCTTGTCGTGGGCGGTCTTGACGATCCGGTTGATGACATTCGCGGCGCTCAGTTCGGGATGCGCTGCGCGTACCAAGGCGACCACCCCTGACACGATCGGGGCGGCGCCGCTGGTGCCGTCCCACAGCACGTAGCCGCCGCCCGGGATCACGCCCACCAGGTTCTCGCTCGGCGCCGAGATGCCGAGCGTGATGCCCTGCGCCGAGGCGTCGGTGCTCGAGGTCCCGTTCTGGGTGACGCCGCCGACGCCGAGCACGCCGGGCATCGTGGCCGGAGCGCCGACTTCCGCGGTGCCACCGCCGCGGTTGCCTGCCGCGGCGACGACGACCACGTCGTGATCCTCGGCGTAGAGAAAGGCCTTGTCCCAGCTCTCGGGCCAGTCGAGCGTGTTACGGGTCAGCGACAGGTTGATCACCTTGGCGCCGTGGTCGACCGACCAGGTGACGGCATCCGCGATCTCCTGGTCGGAGTTGTCGTCGCCGGCGCCGAACCCGACCGAGGCCGAGATCAGGGATGCCGCGGGCGCCACCCCGAGCACGCCCGCGTTGGTGCCGCTGCCGCGTCCGGCCGCGAGCGACGCGACCATCGTGCCGTGCTCGTCGCCGTCGCCGCCCTCGGGCCTGCCCCCGGTGCCCGCCCCCGAGAAGTCGGCGCCCGCCGCGACCGCGCCGCGCAGCTCGGCCACCGAGCCGTCGACGCCGGTGTCGATGATCGCGATGGTGACGCCGGCGCCCTTCGTGATATTCCAGGCCGAGCGGATGCCGTAGCTGTCGAGCCAGTACTCCTTACCGCGCACCGGGTCACCGGTCGCGCGCGGCGCCCCGGCCGCTGCGGTCGTGACCACCGCTCCCGCGGGAGCCAGCAGCGCCACTGCCAGCGCGGCCGCGACCGCAGCTGCAGCCGCAGAGACCCGGCGGCGGCGGCGGCTTCTCATCCGCGCCCGATCACTCGGGCGCCCCTGGTCCCGGTTGCGCGCACTCGCAGCGGTCCGGCGTCCAGCCGGCGCGCGCCAGCGCGAGATCGCCGATCGGGTTGACGCCCGGCCCGGCGGCGAGCGCGTGGGCCACGAGGGCGTGCAGGCACTTGATGCGGTCGGGCATGCCGCCTGCCGAGTATCCGGCGATCTCGTCGACCGACTGGATGCTCTCGCGATCGGCCAGGTAGCTGTCGTGGGCCGCACGGTACGCGGCGCCGAGTTCGGTAGGGGCACCGTTCTCGTCGACCAGCAGTGCGCTGAGCTCGGCCATCTCCCCGGTCGCCTCGAGCGTTGACACGGCGGCCGTCGCCGCGGGATGGCTCAGGTAGTAGAGAGTGGGAAAGGGCGTGCCGTCATCGAGTCGCGGTGCGGTGGCGACGACGGTGGGATTGCCGCAGATGCAGCGCGCCGCGATCCCGATGACACCCCGCGCGGGCCGGCCCAGCTGCGAGGTGACCACCGCAACGTCGATGTCGCTCGGCGGGTCGAAGGGCGGGCGCGTCATCCACCGGCTCCCGGGGTCGCGGTCGGAGTGGGCGTCGAGCTCGGCGTGCCCTGAGTCGGCCCCTGCAGCTGAGTCGGCGTCTGCTCGGTGAGGCCCGCGGTGTAGACCGACGCGAGCAGCGAGCGCATCCAATCGACCTTGGTGGTCTGGATCTTGTCGCTGATCGGCTGACCGTCGGCCGTTGCCGGGCCGGCGTTCTCGTCGATCACGAGGTAGCTGATGTCGCCGGGGAACACGTAGTACAGCCGGTCGCGGGCCTGCGACTCGATGTATGCCGGATCTTTCCAGCGGTCGAGTTGGCCCTTCAGATCCTTCACGGCACCCTTGGCCTGGTCGTACTCGGCCTGCAGCTCGGCGATCTGCTGGCGCTGCTCGACCAGTGTCTTGAGGCTCGGAGCGAGCACCACGAGCGCGGCAACGACGAGCAGGAGCAGCGAGAGCGCGAATCCCGAGAGGCGGAAGCTGCGCAGCCAGGCGGCCGGGCGGGATTCCTCGGGCATGGCGACGGGCACGCGCACGGTCTTGCCGCCCGCCGTGCTGCTCGCCTTGCCCGCTCTCGCCATGGGAACAGGCTAAGCGAGAGAGGTGCCCGTAGCCTGGAGCAATGACAGCGCCGTCCGCTTCAGCCCACCCGAACCGACCGTTCGCCCTCGAGACCGCAGGCGATGTGCACGACGGTCCCGTCGAGTTCGAGGCGACCGCGATCCGTGCCGAAGCAGACGGCTATGACGGGATCGGCGCGACAGAGCTGCAGCACGACCCGTTCATCTCGCTCGCCGTTGCGGCGCGCAGCACCACGACCATCGAGCTGGGCAGCTCGATCGCGGTCGCCTTCGCTCGCAACCCGATGACGGTGGCCGAGACCGCCAACGACCTGCAGCTGCTCTCGAACGGGCGTTTCACGCTGGGCCTCGGCTCGCAGATCAAGCCGCACATCGAGCGGCGCTTCTCGATGCCCTGGTCGAACCCGGCGGCGCGGATGCGCGACTTCGTGCTCGCGGTGCGGGCGATCCAGCACAGTTGGCAGACCGGCGAGAAGCTCGACTACCGCGGCGAGTTCTACCAGCACACCCTGATGACGCCGATGTTCGCGCCGGCGCCGAACCCGTATGGCGCCCCTCGGATCGCGATCGCCGGTGTCGGCCCGCTGATGACCGAGGTCGCCGGCGAGGTCGCCGACGGCTGGCTCGCCCACACCTTCACGACCCCGCTCTTCTTGCGCGAGGTCAGCCTGCCCGCGTTGCGCCGGGGCCTCGAGAAATCCGGGCGGGATGCGTCTGCGGTCGACGTGAGCCTGCCCGCGTTCGTCGCGGTCGGCTCCACGCAGAAGGACCTGGATGCCGCGATCCGCGCCACCAAGAAGCAGATCGCGTTCTACGGCAGCACCCCCGCCTACGCGAGCGTGCTCGAGCTGCACGGCTGGACGGGAGTCGCCGAACAGCTCAACGCCGGCTCCCGCCGCGGCGAGTGGGACGCGATGACCGACCTCATCACCGACGAGATGCTCGCCGAGTTCAGCGCGGTCGGCTCGCCTGCGGAGGTCGCCGCCCAGCTGCGCGAACGCTTCACTGGCGTCGCCACGCGGCTCGCCTTCGCGTTCAGCTACCCGGTCGACCCCGATGTCGCGCTCGAGATCGTGCGCGCGATCGACGCGGGCTGAGCTGTCGGGCTGAGCCCGAAGTCAGCTGAGCCCGAAGTCAGCTGAGCTTCGGGGAAGCCTCGCCCGCCACGGCGGAGCAGTGTCTCTCGATCGCCATTTCAGTTCGCCCTTTATTGCGCGCGAACTGAAATGCGGTTTCAGACACCGTCGACCGCCACCGCGTCTCTGCCACCCTCATGGATCAGGATGTCGGGGCAGGCCGGCGGGCCGGTCCTACTTGTGTCGCGGGAAGGCGCTCCGACCGGCATAGACGGCGGCGTCGCCCAGCTCCTCTTCGATGCGCAGCAGCTGGTTGTACTTGGCGACGCGCTCGGAGCGGGCCGGGGCGCCGGTCTTGATCTGGCCACCGTCCACCGCGACCGCCAGGTCGGCGATGGTGGTGTCTTCGGTCTCGCCCGAACGGTGCGACAGGATCGCGGTGTAGCCGGCGCGCTGGGCCTTGGCCACGGCATCCAGGGTCTCGGTCAGCGTGCCGATCTGGTTCACCTTGACCAGGATCGAGTTGGCGGCGCCGAGGTCGAGCCCCTTCTGCAGCCGGACCGGGTTGGTGACGAACAGGTCGTCGCCCACGATCTGGATCTTCGAGCCGAGCGCCTCGGTGAGGGCGACGTAGCCGTCCCAGTCGTCTTCGGCCAGCGGGTCTTCGATGGTGATCAGCGGGTAGTCGGCGACCAGGCCTTCGAAGTACGCGGTCAGCTCGGCCGAGGAGTAGTCCTTGCCCTCGTATTTGTAGACGCCGTCGCGGAAGAACTCGGTGGATGCCACATCCATGCCCAGCGCGATGTCCTTGCCGACCTCGAACCCGGCCTGGCCGATCGACTCGACGATGAAGTCGAGCGCCTCGCGCGCCGACTTCAGGTCCGGGGCGAAGCCACCCTCGTCGCCGAGCCCGGTCGAGAAGCCCTTCTTGTGCAGGTCAGCCTTGAGCGCGTGGTAGGTCTCGGCGCCCCAGCGCAGCGCCTCGGCGAAGCTCTCGGCGCCGATCGGCAGGATCATGAACTCCTGCACGTCGATGCCGTTGTCGGCGTGCGCGCCGCCGTTGATGATGTTCATCAACGGCACGGGCAGGGTGTGGGCGTTCGGTCCGCCCAGGTAGCGGAACAACGGCAGGTCGGCCGAATCGGCCGCGGCCTTCGCGACGGCGAGCGAGACGCCGAGGATCGCGTTCGCGCCGAGCTTGGACTTGTTGTCGGTGCCGTCGGCGGCGATCAGTTCGGCATCCACCAGGCGCTGGTCACTGGCTTCGAAGCCCTCGACGGCCGGGCCGAGCACATCCAGCACGGCGTCGACAGCCTTGAGCACGCCCTTGCCGAGGTAGCGGCCCTTGTCGCCGTCGCGCAGTTCGTAGGCCTCGAAGGCTCCGGTGGATGCGCCGGACGGCACCGCGGCACGCGACACCGTGCCGTCGTCGAGGAGCACCTCGACCTCGACCGTGGGGTTGCCCCGGGAGTCCAGGATTTCGCGGGCGCCGACTGCCTCGATGGCGGACATGGGGGTCTCCTTCAGGATGAGCTTCGGAACAGCGTGGTGGTGTGATCGAAATTCTAGTGGGGCGCGGTCAGGCGCCGAGTTGCCGCAACTCGAGCTGGGCGACCCCGCCGATGCGCGCGTCGACGAAGGCGAAGCGGGTGAATCCCTCGGCCTCGAGCGACTCGAGCAGGGTCTTCGTGTTCTTCGGGCGGGCGACCAACCGCACCCGCCCGCCACCGGCGAGCAGCTCGGTCTTGAGCGTGAGCAGTGTGGCCAGCGGAACGTCGGTGTCGTACAGCAACGCGGTCGCGGGGGCGGCGTCTTCGGGCTCCATCTCGAGCAGATCGACCAAGCGCTCGAAGCCCAGCGAGAAGCCGGTGGCCGGCATGTCGGTGCCGAGAAAGCGCCCGATCATGCCGTCGTAGCGGCCGCCGCCGCCGAGCGAATAGGGAACGCTCGGGTGCGCCAGCTCGAAGATCGGCCCGGTGTAGTAGCCCATTCCGCGCACCAGGAAGGGATCGAACTCGAGAAGCACCGGTTGCATGTCGAGCTCTTCGGCCTGTTCAGAAGCATTTGCCTGATCGGGGCTGCGCCGGGCCGCCTGCACCGCGTCGCCCAGCGCCGCCAACTCGGCGATCACGCTCTCGTCGGCGCCCTCGGGCAGCGCGCGCCGGATCGCCCGGTCGCCAAATGTCAGATACTCCATGGTCATCGGGCGGCGGAAGAACGCCTCGAGCGCATCCACGGCGGCCGGCGTCACGGCTCGTTCGCGCAGCTCAGCGACCACTCCGTCTTGTCCGACCTTGTCGAGCTTGTCGAGGGTGATGAGCACGGCATCCCGCTCCCCCGCACCGAATCCGAGGGTGTCGAGCAGACCGTCGAGCAGGCGGCGGTCATTGATCCGGATGACGCTGTCGCGCAGCCCCAGCGCGTCGACCGTCGCAAGAGTGGCCACCAGCAGTTCCGCCTCGGCCGAGATGCCCGGCTCGCCGATGATGTCGATGTCGCATTGCACGAACTGCCGGTACCGGCCCTTCTGCGGCCGCTCGGCGCGCCAGACCGGCGCCATCTGGATCGCGCGGAACACCGCAGGCAGCTCGGCCCGGTGACTGGCGTAGAACCGTGCGAGGGGAACCGTCAGATCGAAACGCAGGCCGAGATCGACCAGGTCGAGCGGTTCGGCAGCGGCCTGCAGGTCGTCGTGCGTGAGCCCGCGCTTCAGAACGCCGAACGCGAGCTTCTCGTTGTCGCCGCCCAGCCCGGCGTGCAGGCGGTCGCTGTCTTCCATGACCGGCGTCTCGATCTCGTCGAAGCCGTGCGCCCGGAAACTGCCGCGGATGATCGCGAGCAGCCGCTCGCGCCGCGCCTTCTCGACCGGGAGGAAGTCGCGCATGCCGCGCGGGGGGTTGACCTGGGTCGCCATGGTTCCAGTGTGGCAGGGCTCGTCGGGCGGGAGCGTTCGCCCGGTGACAGCCCAGTCCTCAGGCGGCGTGTCGGCGTCGCGAAGGAATCTGACGTCGAGAGACCGCGGTCATCAGGATGCCGCCGAGCAGCATCACGATCCCGACGCCCATGGGTAGGGTCGTGTCGGTACCGGTGGCAGCCAGGGCCGTTGCCTTCGAGATGGTGAATCCCGACGCCGTCACCACGACGGAACCCGCGATCGGGTCGAGAGTCGCGCGCACCGAATAGCTGCCCGCGGGCAAGCCGGAGAGGTCGATCGACTTGCTCACGTCGCCCGTGGTGCTGCTCGGGATGCCCGCCGCCGAGGCGACCACGGCGTTCGACGAGTCAAGAATCTCGAACAACACGCTCCCCGACGAGTAGTCGCCGACCGGCGTGCGGCCGTCGGCGATCTGAGCATCGAAGGTCGTCGGGCCCGTGCCTGCGACGATCGTGGCGGGGCCCGTCAGGGTGAGCCGCGCCACCGCGAAGGGATAGACGTTGTGGGTGGAGCCGAGAGACCCACCGGCGGCATAGAGATGCAGCCCATCGGGGGTGACCGCCATCTGGGCGGTGTTGCCGATCGGCCCGATCAAGGCTCCGGCCGTGAAGGTGGCCAGGTCGATCGCGTACAACTGCCCCGATGCGGCCTCGTACGCGTACACGGTGCTGCCATCGGGTGAGGTGAGGAGAACCTCGGCCCGCGAATAGCCCGCGAGCGCCGTGGAGCGTCCGGTGAGGGCTCCGGCGGGCGACAGTTCGACCACCGGGCCGCTGCTGCCCGTGTCCGAGCCGACGACCACGTCGCCGTTCGCCTCCAGGGCGAGGCCTTGCGCGGACGCGATATCGACGTGCGTGGTCTCGAAGAGGTCGGAGGCCCTCAGGATGCGGAGCCCACCCGAGGTCGCGGGACCACTGTGATCCCGATAGGTGACGTACACCGTCGCGCCGTCGGACGAGACCGCGATGTGGAACGGCGTCGCGTACAACCCATTGGTCACCGACGCGATGATTTCTGCGCCGGGCGTGGAGGCGTCGTACTTGTGCACCTGCGCGTCGGAGTTGCTCAGCAGGTAGAAGAAGCTGCCGTCGGGAGACAGGACGATGCCACGGGGCTGGTTGGCCACCGGGAACACCGTCTCTGTGGGACCGGCGAGATCGATGCTGTCGACGGTATTCGTCGGCCCGCAGACGGCGTACAGAGTGGCGCCGTCTGGCGAGATCGCGAGGGAGCTCGGCTGCGCGCAGAGGGTCAGAACGATCGAGGAGGACAGGGTGCCGCCCAAGGAATACACGTCGATCGTGTTGTTGGCCGGGTCGGACACGTAGACCAGCGAGCCCGTCGTCACGACTCCGGTCGGCGACGTGGTCGGGCCGGGTGAGAACGGCGTCAGCGGAGTCAGGATCGTCCCGGTCGAGCTCGCCGAGATCCCGGGGAATGCCGACGCGGACAGTGATCCCCCGACGGCGAGCATGGCGACGGCAGCCATCAGGGCGAGCGCAGCGACTGCGCGACGGTGTCGGGTCACAGCGGAACATTAGCAGCCAGGGGAATGCCGGGAAAACGACGAATCGCGGAGAATCCGCGGCGGCGCGGCGCCCTACGCGCCAGCGACCTCCTCCGCTCCACGCACCTCGTGATTCAGCGCGCGCAACGCCCCCCGCAGCGCCCGCTCGCTGTCGAGCCCGGCCGCCTTTGCGGCGACCACCATGGCGAGCAACTGCTCGCCCAATTCCTGCTCCGTGGCCGGGATGACGGCCGCCTCGCGCACGACCCCCACCTTCGCCGCGCGACCGAGGGTCTTGTCGGCGAGGGCGAGGCTCGGCATCCCCTGCGGGATGCCTTCGAGCACGCTCGTGCGGTGCGCCTTCTCGACGGCCTTGACCTTCTCCCAGGTGGCGACCACGTCATCCGAGGTCGCCGCCTCGACGAGCTGCCCGGTCACGTCGCCGAATACGTGGGGGTGCCGCGCGACCATCTTCTGCCGCATGTGGGCCGCGACATCCTCGAGTGTGAAGTCGCCGGCCTCGGCCGCGATGTCGGCGTGGAAGATCACCTGGTAGAGCACGTCGCCGAGCTCCTCGATCAGCTCATCGCGGGTGCCGGCCTCGATGGCGTCGACCAGCTCGAAAGTCTCCTCGACCAGGTACTGCACCAGGCTGGCGTGGGTCTGCTCGCGGTCCCAGACGCAGCCGCCGGGCGCGCGCAGCTTCTCGAGCACCGCGATCAGCTCATCGAGCTCGGGATGCGGCGTGGTGGGCATGAGCGGCTCCGTCATCCCCCCATGATCCCCCGTCAGCGCAGCGCCGGCAGTCACCCCTGAGGCGGGCAGCCCAGCGCCTGAATGGTGCGCGCCCACAGGTTCACCTGCGCGGCGGTCGTCGCGAGCATGACGATCTCGCGCTCGTGGAAGGCGGCGGTCAGACGCTGCCCGAACTCGGGCGTGAAGGTCAACGGTGTCTCGCTCACCTTGCGCGCGTACTCGATCGCGAGGCGCTCGAGCGGTGTCAGGCTCGCCACCTGGTCGAGTGCGGCGACACCCTGCACGGCCTGCAGCTCGTGCTCGGTCATCCGGGTCTCCCACCCGCGGGAGTTGAACCCGATGCAGAACGAGCACTCCACGGCGAATGATGCGGCCATGCGCACGAACTGCAGCATCCGGCCGTCGATCCTGCCCTCGCCGCGTGCCACCAGCGCTTCGAGGGTTCCGATCCCGACCGCCGACCGCGGGTACCAGGTGAGCAGGCGGGCAGGCAGAATGTCTTCGCCCGTGACTCGTCGCGAGATCCACAGCCCGAACCGCAGCAGGATCGGGATGCGGCGCGGCGGGGCGATGTACGCGG
>Ga0207711_10000772_pt1 | contig 31495 bp, 28 predicted proteins | sample KBSS34metaG_FD_184401 | JGI IMG/M metagenome (GOLD analysis project Ga0207711, IMG submission 184401) | Switchgrass rhizosphere microbial communities from Kellogg Biological Station, Michigan, USA - KBS S3-4 metaG (SPAdes) (version 2) | ecosystem: Host-associated > Plants > Roots > Rhizosphere... | reverse complement strand
CGGCGATCTCACTGTCCTGTGCCTCGCGATCGTCGGAGCCGGTCTCGCGTTCCTCTGGTTCAACGCCCCGCCAGCGGCGGTTTTCATGGGCGATACAGGAAGCCTCGCCCTTGGCGGCGCACTCGGCGCGATCGCCGTCGCAACTCACCATGAATTCGTGCTGGCGATTGTCGGGGGCCTGTTCGTCGTTGAGGCGCTGAGCGTCATCGTCCAAGTCGCGGTCTACAAGCGAACAGGCAAGCGTGTCTTCCTGATGGCGCCCATTCACCACCATTTCGAGCATCTCGGCTGGTCCGAGCCGACCGTCGTGATCCGCTTCTGGATCATCAGCTTCGTTCTCGCGCTCGCCGGTCTGGCGACCCTCAAGCTGAGGTGATCACGGCAAGGGCCTTCGCGGGGAAAAAATATGCAGTCTACGGCTTGGCACGGTCGGGGCTCGCAACGGCCGCCGCCCTCGTTGCAAGCGGGGCCGAGGTCGTGGCTTGGGATGTGAAGGAAGAAGCTCGAGCGGATGCGCCTTCGGGCGCCCGCGTCGAAAATCTCGACGAAGCAGATCTTTCGCAATTCGATAGTCTCGTCGTCACTCCCGGCCTTCCACTCAACCGCCACCCGATCGCGCAGCTCGCGCGTGATGCCGGCATCGAAATCATCGGCGACATCGAGCTGTTCGCCCGCGCCCGCCCAGAGCTTCCGCCGCACAAGGTAGTCGGGATCACGGGCACCAATGGCAAGTCGACGACTACTTCCCTTGTTCACCACATCCTCAAGACCGCGCACGTGCCAACAGCGATGGGTGGCAACATCGGCTTGCCGATCCTGGCCCAGGATCCGCTGCCGGAGAGCGGCGTCTACGTGCTCGAGCTGTCGAGCTATCAGATCGACCTCACGCAAAGTCTCGATTGCGACGTCGCGGTGCTGCTCAACATCACTCCCGATCATCTCGACCGGTACGATGACTTCGAGGCGTACGCCGCCTCGAAAGCCCGATTGTTTCAGATGCAATCGACCAAGAATGAAGCGGTGATCATCGCGGACGACGATCGAACCCGCGAAATTGCCGAGCGCCCGAACATGAAGGGGCTCAGCCGCTGGCACGTTCTCCATGGGAACGCCGGGCTGGACCAATCCGACTGGCCGACCCTCGCGGGCCCCCACAATCAGCAAAATGCCGTCGCTGCCATCGAGACGTGCCGGCTGCTTGGCATCGGCGAAGGGGAAATTGCGCTAGGTCTCCGCACCTACCCGGGTCTCGCGCATCGCATGGAACGCATCCGGGAAAAGGGCGGTGTCCTCTTCGTCAACGACAGCAAGGCGACTAACCCCACCGCTACCGCGCCCGCGCTCGCGGCCTTCGAGTGCATCCGCTGGATCTGCGGCGGACAGGCAAAGACCGACAATCTCGATGAATGCGCGCCCCACTTCGGCCATGTGTTGAAGGCCTATACGATTGGCGAGGCAGGCGAATTGTTCGCGCGCCTATTGTCTCCCGACGTTCCCGTGAAAAATTGTGGAAAACTGGACGAGGCGGTGCGGGAAGCTGCTGCGGACGCCGCGCCGGGTGATACGGTGCTGCTGTCGCCGGCCTGCGCAAGCTTCGACCAGTTCAGGGATTTTGAGGACCGGGGCGAGCGGTTCAGAGCATTGGTGAGGGGATTATGATCAAGAGCATCTCCGGCCAGATCAAGGCCAAGGCCGCGCTGATCGATCCGGACCGCTACGGCCGTTCCGATACCAGCGCTATCGGGCGCTGGTTTTGGGAGATCGACAAGGTCCTTTTGCTGCTGGTTACGGTCTTGATCGCCATCGGCCTGATTGCAGTTGCCGCCGCTTCGCCGGCGGCGGGCCATCGCTATTCGGGCGGCGACGTTCGCTTCAACGAGCTCTATTACTTCTGGCGGCAGCTCGCCTGGATCGCGATCGGCGTGCCAGTGATGGTCGGCATTTCGATGATGCCCAAGGAACGAGCCCGACGCTTATCGCTGTTCGGCGCGGCTTTCTTCTTCGTGCTGCTCGTCTTCGTGCCCCTGATTGGCCCGGAGCATAACGGTGCGCGCCGATGGATCGAGTTCGGCCTCGGCCAGGTCCAGCCGTCGGAATTCCTGAAGCCCTTCTTCGTGATCGCCATGGCCTGGTTGCTGAGCCTCAAGGACGGTGACAAGTCGCTGCCGGTCTACCCGATCTCTGCCGTGGTGACGGGTGCCGTGGCAGTCCTCTTGATGAAGCAGCCGGATTTCGGCAGCACGATCATCTTCTGCTCCGTGTGGATCGCCATGCTTGCGCTCGCCGGGATCAACATGCGGATCCTGCTCGGTCTTGCGGTGGCGGGTCTCATCGGCATCGTTCTTGCCTATTTCTTCTACGATGTCGCGACGGCGCGCATCGATGAATTCCTTTTCGGCACGGGGGACAATTTCCAGACCGAAAATGCGATGAGGACGCTGACTGCTGGCGGGCTGTTCGGCATGGGCCCCGGCGGCGGCACGCGAAAGTTCGGCCTGCCTGAGCCCCACACAGACTATATTTTCTCGGTGATCGGCGAGGAGTTTGGCCTGATCGCCTGCCTTGCGATCGCTTGCCTCTATCTGGGGATCGTCGCGCGCGTTCTGATCAAGCTGCTCGACGAGGACAACAGCTTCTCGATCCTCGCCGCAGCGGGGCTGGCGATCGAGTTTGGCTTGCAAGCACTGATCAACATGATGGTCAACGTCCAACTCGCGCCTTCCAAGGGCATGACTCTTCCGTTCATCAGCTACGGCGGCAGCTCGATGCTTGCGCTGTCGATCGGCATGGGCTTGCTGCTCGCTTTCACGCGACGAAATCCGTATCTGACCCGCTCGCCTTATGTCGTGAAGTGGAGCGGGGAGAGCCTGACCGCATGAATTTCGTGCTTGCTGCCGGAGGAACCGGCGGCCACATGATTCCAGCCCATGCGCTCGCGGCGGAACTGACGCGCCGCGGGCATGGGGTACTCTTGATCACCGACGAGCGCGGTGCGCGCTTTCCAGGCCTGTTTGAGGGAGTGCCCGTGCACATCCTCCCGGCCGGCCGCCTCGGCGGTGGGCCGATTGGCTGGCTGAAGGCTGCCGGATCAGTCCTGACGGGTAGGGCAGAGGCCAAGCGTCTCTACCGCGAGCACCGGCCCGACGCCGTTGTCGGCTTCGGCGGCTATCCCGCCTTTCCCTCGTTGCTTGCCGCGAGTTCGAGACGCATCCCGACGGTGCTCCACGAGCAGAATGCCGTCATGGGCCGCGTCAACCGGCTGCTCGCCGGCGATGCCGAAGCCATCGGAGTCGCTTACGACCAGATCGATCGGCTGAAGCCCAGGCACAAGGCGAAGACTGTCCTCGTCGGCAATCCGGTACGCGAGGAGATCGCACGCCTTGGCGAGATGCCATTCCCTCCGTTCGACGAGGTCGCGCCACTCAAGATCCTCGTCACCGGCGGCAGCCAGGGCGCCACGATCCTCAGCCAGGTCGTGCCTGAAGGCCTCGGAATGCTCGAGCCCTCGCTCCGCCGGCGCCTGCAGGTTGTGCAGCAATGCCGCCCCGACGACATCGAGCGCGTCCGCAAGCAGTATTCCGAGCTTGGAATTCCGGCCGAGCTGATGACCTACATCGAGGACATGGACGCAAAGCTTGGCGACTGTCACCTGATGATCGGTCGCGCCGGGGCCTCGACGATCGCCGAGTTGACGGCTGCCGGTCGCCCGGCGATTCTCATCCCGTTTGCAGCAGCAACCGACGACCACCAGACCGCCAATGCGCGCGAGATGGTGAAGGCCGGGGGCGCCCGTGCGATCCAGCAATCGACATTCACGCCCGATGTTCTTGCACGCCAGATCGAGGCACTGGCGATGGACCCGGTCGCGCTCAACAATGCTGCCGCCCGGGCTTTGTCCGTGGGCAGGCCGCACGCGGCTCGCGACCTCGCAGACCTTGTCGAGCGGGTCGGCAACGGCGCCGCTCCCGTCGCGGTAGGGCCTGTACTCACTCCACGCATCACCGCCGAAGCTCCCGACGGAGCGATGCCGGCATGATGAAAGCGCTCGGCACCGACATCGGCACGATCCACTTCGTTGGCATCGGCGGCATCGGCATGTCCGGCATCGCTGAAGTGATGCACCAGCTCGGCTACAAGGTGCAGGGTTCCGACGCCTCCGACAGCTATGTCGTCGAGAACCTGCGCAAGGCAGGCATTCCCGTGACCATCGGCCATTCGCGCGACAATCTCGGCGATGCGGCGGTCGTGGTTTGCTCGACGGCAATCAAGGAGAGCAACCCGGAGTTTCAGGCCGCCGCCGAGCGCCGCCTCCCTCGAGTTAGGCGTGCCGAGATGCTCGCCGAGCTCATGCGGATGCAGAAGACCGTCGCGGTTGCCGGAACGCACGGAAAGACGACGACGACGTCGATGGTCGCGGCGCTGCTCGATAGCGGCGGACTCGATCCGACCGTCATCAACGGCGGCATCATCAATCGCTATGGCTCCAATGCCCGGCTCGGGAAAAGCGATTGGTGGGTGATTGAAGCCGACGAGAGCGACGGCAGCTTCCTGCGCCTCGACGGCACCATCGCCGTTGTCACCAACATCGACCCGGAGCATCTCGAACATTACGGCAGCTTCGACCGAGTGAAGGATGCCTTCGTCGAGTTTATCGAGAACGTGCCCTTCTACGGCCTCGCCGTCCTCTGCGTCGACCATCCTGAAGTGCAGAACATCATCGGCCGTATCCGCGACCGCCGGATCGTGACCTACGGCTTCTCGGCGCTCGCCGATGTCCGTGCGGACAATGTGACCCCGGTGCCTGGGGGAACGAGGTTCGACGCCCTCATTCTGGGCAAGGACGGGGAGCGCCGGTCGATTGAGCTAATCGTGCCGATGCCCGGCCGTCACAACGTCCAGAATGCGCTTGCTGCGATCGCGGTCGCACTGGAGCTCGGCATTTCGGATGATGAAATAGTTGCGGGGTTCGAACGGTTCGATGGTGTGAAGCGCCGCTTCACGAAGGTCGGCGAAACCGAGGGCGCGATCATCATCGACGATTACGCGCACCATCCGACAGAGATACGGGCCGTGCTCTCAGCCGCGCGTGAAGGCGCAGAGGGCCGAGTGATCGCCGTCATGCAACCACACCGCTACACGCGGCTGCAGTCGCTGATGGACGAGTTCCAAAACGCCTTCAACGACGCCGACGTCGTGTTCGTCACTCCCGTCTATGCGGCCGGCGAGGAACCGATCGATGGAGTGGATTCAAGCGCGCTTGCCGACGGCCTGCGCGCACATGGCCACCGGATGGTTCGGGCAGTGGCTGACCAAAGTGAGCTGTGCCGCGAGCTCCGCGACCTCGCCGCCGATGGCGACATGGTCATCTGCATGGGTGCGGGAGACATCACGAAGTGGGCCGCGGCCCTTCCGGCCGGAATCAGCGACGCGAGGGCGCGGAAATGAGCGCGGTCGCAAGCATGCCGAGCGTCCGCGGACGCCTCACTCATAGCGCCCCGCTCGCCCCGCTCGTCTGGTTCAAGAGCGGCGGCAAAGCCGAATGGTTGCTCGAGCCGAAGGACGAGGATGACCTCGTTTCCTTCCTCCGCGAGCTTGACCCGGAGGTGCCGCTGATGGCGCTCGGCCTCGGCTCGAACCTCATCGTGCGCGATGGCGGAGTCCCGGGCGTCGTGGTGCGGCTGGGAAAAAACTTCTCCAGGATCGATCGTCTCGACGAGACCACAATCCGGTGTGGCGGCGGAGCGAGCGGAATTCTCGTCTCCTCGAGCGCTCGGGATGCCGGCATCGCAGGGCTCGAATTCCTACGCGGAATCCCCGGCACCGTCGGCGGCTTCGTCCGGATGAACGGCGGGGCCTATGGCCGCGAAGTGAGCGACGTCCTCGTGTCTGCCCGGCTGGTCCTTCGCTCCGGCGAGATCGTCGAGTGGCCGGCTGAAAAACTCGGCTACACTTACCGGCACAGCGAAGTGCCGATGGGTGCGGTCGTTATCGAGGCAGTCTTTCGCGGTACGCCCGGCGACCCCGAGGCAATCGGCGCGGAGATGGACGCAATCGCCCGCGCCCGCGAGGAATCGCAGCCGCTTCGCAGTCGGACCGGCGGATCAACCTTCAAAAATCCCCCCGGTCACAAGGCGTGGGCGCTGATCGACGCCGCGGGCTGCCGCGGCTTTCAGATGGGCGATGCCCAAGTCTCGGAAAAGCATTGCAATTTCCTCCTCAATCTCGGTAGCGCCACAAGTGCAGAGATCGAGGCGCTTGGAGAGGAAGTCCGGCGGCGGGTCGAGGCGAAAACCCACATCATCCTCGAATGGGAAATCCAGCGGGTCGGCAAGGAATGAACAAGCATCTTCACGTCGTGGTCCTGATGGGAGGCTGGTCTTCAGAGCGCGAAGTGTCGCTCACCAGCGGCAAAGGCGTCGCCGCTGCGCTGCGTGAACGCGGCTGGTCCAACGTTACCGAGCTCGACATGGACCGCGATGTCGCGGCGCGGCTTGCCGGGCTGAAGCCCGATATCGTGTTCAATGCGCTCCACGGGACCCCTGGCGAGGATGGAACCGTCCAGGGCATGATGGACCTGATGGGCCTGCGCTACACTCACAGCGGGCTCGAAACCTCGGTCATCGCGATCGACAAGGAGCTGACCAAAATGGTGCTGGTGCCGCATGGCATCCGTATGCCCGCGGGCAAGGTCGTATCCAGCACAAGCCTGCACCAGGAAGACCCGGTCCCGCGTCCTTTCGTGGTCAAACCGGTGAACGAGGGTTCTTCGGTGGGCGTCGCGATCGTCACCGAAGATGGCAATTACGGAAACCCGATCGGACGTGATGTCGAGGGGCCATGGCAGCACTTCGATACCCTTCTTGCCGAGCCCTTCATCAAGGGGCGCGAACTGACCGTTGCTGTCATGGGCGGCGAGCCGCTTGCCGTCACCGAGCTCAAGCCCAAGGCGGGCTTTTACGACTATGACGCCAAGTACACCGACGGCCTGACACAGCACGTCTGCCCTGCTGAAATTCCCTATGAGATCGCAACCTCGATGATGGACATGGCGGCCCGGGCGCACGACTTGCTCGGCTGCAAGGGCGCATCCCGGTCCGACTTTCGGTGGGACGACGAGCTCGGCGAAGCCGGCATCTACCTCCTCGAGGTCAACACCCAGCCGGGCATGACTCCCCTCAGCCTGGTGCCGGAGCAGGCGAAGCTAAAGGGTATTGCATACGGAGAGCTCGTCGAGCGGTTGATCGCGGAGGCGCTGCAATGAGTGCTTCCCACGTCCGTCGCGGCGGCTCGGGCCGTGCGAATGCAAAGAAGCCGTCCAAGGTCGCTGTCCCGAAGAAGTTTGCGAAGCGGCTGCCGGTTGACCAGGCTCGGGCAAACAAGGCCGCCGGCCTCGTCTTCGGCGCCTTCGTTCTAGCGATCGGGATCGTCGTATTGGTGGCGCTCGACATTCCGGCCAAGGCCGAGCGTGCCGCCGGCACAGCGATCGGGGAAGCCGGGTTCAAGATCAGCGGCTATCAAATCGTCGGCATCAATCACATGAACCGCGCCCTGGTGGACGAGGTGGTGAATGACGAGCTTCGCCGCGCTGCCGATGACGCTGGCTCCGCCAAGGCGCCGCAGGCTCTCGTTAGCGTCGCTGATATCCGCCGGCGCCTCATGAACTTCGGCTGGGTGAAGGATGCGCGCGTATCGCGCCGGCTTCCCGACACGCTAGTCATCGACATCGTCGAGCGCACCCCCGCTGCACTCTGGCAGAATGAAGGCCGTCTTGCGCTCATCGACAGTGAGGGTGTCGTTCTCGATCGCGTGCAGGTCGACAAGATGCCCGACCTTCCGCTGCTGATCGGCCCTGGCGCCAACGCGCAGGAACAGCAGATCGACCGCCTCATGGCCGCTGTGCCGACGCTCAAGCCCCAGCTTGCTTCGGCAGGCTGGGTGGGCGGGCGCCGCTGGGATCTCAACTTCCAGTCCGGAGAGACGGTCGCGCTGCCGGAGGGTGAGGAATCGGCGAAGGCGGCTCTGATGAAGTTCGCAAGGCTCGACAAGCAGTCCGGCCTCCTCGGTCGCGGCATCCTTCGCTTCGATCTTCGCGTCCCCGGCAAGATGATCGTGCGCCTTCCTCGCGCTCCCGGCGAGCCGATTGCGCCACTGCCGAAAGAGGAGGGCTAGTGGCACAAGCTGCCGACCAGCCCCTGATTGCCGTCCTCGATATCGGCTCCTCAAAGGTGAGCGCGATGATCGCTCGGCAGGATGACGCGGGCCGCGTGACAGTCCTTGGCACCGGCCAGCGTGAAAGCCGCGGCGTCAAGCGCGGCTTTATCACCGACATGGCTGCAAGCGAGTTCGCAGTGCGTGAGGCGGTCGAGCTTGCCGAGCGCATGTCGGGGCTGACTGTCGAGGACGTCTGGGCGAGTTACGGCGCCGGAGGCCTCGTCAGCGATGTCGCCAATGTCGAGGTCGAGCTCGGCGGCCACCCGATCGAACAGGCGGATCTCGATCAGCTGATGCGCGCCGGCAAGGAGGCGATCGACAAGAAAGGCCAGGTCGTCCTCCACGCCCATCCCGCGCTCTACACGATCGACCGAGCGCACGGCGTGCAGCAACCGATCGGCCTCCACGCCAACCGCCTCGGCGTAGACATTCATGTAATAGCGGCCGAGCCGTCACCGCTGCGCAATGTCGACACCGTGATCCGCCAGGCTCACCTCGGCGTCAAAGCGATTGTCGCCTCGCCGGTCGCTGCCGCACTCTCCTGCCTTAGCGAAGAGGAGCGGGAGCTCGGTGTCGCATTGGTGGAGATGGGCGCCGAAGTGACGAACGTCTCGGTCCATTTCGGCGGCATGCTCGTGGGGCTGAGATCGATCCCGCTTGGCGCGCGCGACATTACCAACGACATCGCCGCCGCCTTCGCGGTGCAGCGGCGCGATGCCGAGCGTCTCAAGTGCTTCTATGGAAGCGCGATGACGAGCCCGCGCGACAATCATGAAATGATCGAGGCCGCGCAGATTGGCGCGGAGCAGGGTGCCGAACCCATGAAGATGACCCGCGCGCAGTTGATGATGGTCATCCGCCAACGGGTCGAGGAGCTGACCAACGAGATCGAGGCATCGCTGAAGGGCCTCGGGTTCACCGGCCCTGTCGGGCGACAGGTCGTCCTCACCGGTGGCGGCGCCGAGCTCAAGAATGTCGCCGACTACATGCAAGGCGTGCTCGGCAGAGCCGTTCGCGTCGGCCGCCCAAAACAGATTACCGGCCTTCCTGATGCACATAGCGGCCCCGCCTTTTCGACCCTTGTCGGGCTGACCATGCTTGCAGCGAGCGGCCGGGGCGACATTCGGGATATCGCAGGACCCGTCGTCCGCCAATCGAGGAACAAGGGGGTATTCGGCCGGCTGATCGATGCGATGAAGGGCGGGTACTGAAACTTTCGGGGGGAAGGCTCAACATGGCAAGCGCGGCAATCGGCCGAACTGCTCGGACGTCGGCAAACCTGCTCGTTCTGCTCCTCGGATGCGCGATTTTCCTCAACTACGTGGACCGCGGAGCGCTGCCGACAGCGGCGCCGGTGCTCAAGGGCGAGTTGAAGCTTTCCAACGAAGCCTATGGTTTCGCGGTCTCGGCTTTCTTCTGGGTCTATGCACCGATCCAGCTCTTCGCTGGTTGGCTTTGTGACCGATTCTCCGTCTACAAGCTGCTTGCGACCGGAATTGTCATCTGGGCGGCAAGCACGCTGGCAATGGGATTCGTCGGCGGTTTCGCCTCCCTGTTCGTGCTGCGGATCATGCTCGGCGTCGGCGAAAGCCTCGCATTTCCGGGAAGCTCCAAGATTATCGCTCGGCACGTACCTGCGGATCGGCGAGGTATTGCCAATGCAGCCCTTGCGATGGGCATCGCCTGGGGACCCGCAGTGGGAACGCTCGCCGGCGGCCTGATGGTCGCGCAGTGGGGTTGGCGGGCAATGTTTCTTGTCTTCGGAGCCGTTACCCTTCTCTGGCTTTTGCCGTGGACCAAGGCCGTTCGCGGCCTTGTCGATGGCGACGGCGCTGAAGAGGGGCCGCGCGTTGCCGCCGCTGCGCTGCTGCGGAAATGGCCTTTGTGGTCGATGTCGATCGTCCACTGCCTCGGCAATTACTGCTTCTATTTTCTGCTCGCCTGGCTGCCCCTTTTCCTGACAAAGTCGCGCGGTTTCTCCATCACGCAAATGACTTTGCTGGCCTCGCTCGGATACGCCGTGCAGGGTCTCTGTGCCTTCGCCTACGGCCATTTCTCGGATCGATGGACGCGTTCGGGGCGCTCGGAAGCGGCCTGCCGCCGCTGGATGATGGTCGCCAGCCAATCGCTCGCTGCCGTCGCGATCCTCGGCCTTGCCTTCGCTCATTCCGCAACGTCGATCGGCTTGCTCCTCTGCCTTGCCGGAGCTGCGTCGGCCTCGCTGTCCATGAATCTCTATGCAATTGCCCAGATGTTCGCTGGTCCAAGAGCGTCGGGGACCTGGGTCGGCTTCCAGAACTCACTTGGGAACCTCTCCGGCATCTTCGGGCCGATCGTTACCGGAATCATCGTCGATCGCGCCGGATACGAAAGCGCCTTTTACCTGACCGCAGCAGTCGCGGCGTTCGGCGCAATCTGGTGGGCCTTCGGGGTGCCGAAGATCCGGCAGGTTCAGCTCGACTGATCCTGTCATTTCGCTGTCACGGATTCTTTGTTACGGCGACAGCATCGTCGCGACCGAGTCCGACGCGTCGACGGACCAGTAATCAGCCCGCCAATCGGCTCATCGAGACCGGCGCCGGTCCCGCCGGCCGGCACATCATCGATGGTGAGAGCACAATGCCATTCATCACGACCGCAGACGGTACCGAGATTTTCTACAAGGACTGGGGACCGAAGACAGCGCAACCGATCGTCTTCCATCACGGCTGGCCGTTGAGCTCTGACGATTGGGACGCCCAGATGATGTTCTTCCTGAACGAGGGCTTCCGAGTGATCGCGCATGACCGCAGAGGTCACGGCCGCTCGAGCCAGACGGACGCTGGCAATGAAATGGACACCTATGCAGCGGACGTTGCGGAGCTGGTCACGAAGCTTGGGCTCACCAATGCCATTCACGTCGGCCACTCGACCGGTGGCGGCGAAGTGACCCGTTATGTCGCGCGGCACGGGCAGGGCCGCGTCGCAAAAGCAGTGCTGCTCGATGCCGTGCCGCCAGTGATGGTCAAGAAGGATTCAAACCCGGGCGGAACTCCGATCGAAGTCTTCGACGGTTACCGCGCGGCCTTGGCCAAAAATCGCGCCGAGCTGTACTTCGATATTCCTTCGGGTCCGTTCTACAACTTCAACCGGACCGGAGTGGCGCCGATTGAAGGACTGATCCGCAATTGGTGGCGGCAGGGCATGATGGGCAGCATCAAGGCCGGTTACGAATGCATCAAGGCCTTTTCCGAGACCGACTTCACCGAGGATTTGAGGGCCATCGAGGTGCCTGTTCTGGTCATCCATAGCGAGGACGATCAGATCGTTCCTTATGCGGATTCGGCGCCGCTTACCGTCCAGCTGCTGAAGAATGGCAGGCTGAAGACCTACAAGGAGTTGCCGCACGGATGTCATTCGACGCATCCGGAGCTCATCAATGCGGATTTGCTTGGTTTCATTCGCGGCGAGGACATCGGCCAGCCGGCCGAGGCTTCACCGGCAATCATCGCCGAGCCGATCCCGGTTGCGTGAATCACTGGATGCCGGGCCGTCGGCACGGCGGCCCGGCATCTCAAGCCTTGCGGAGCGTGACCTGTCATGACCGATCCTCGCGGAGAAACCTATGCAACGCGCGGGGACCAGATGTTCCTGCGCTTCAGCGACGCCGAAATCGAGCGACTCGCCCGATTCGGGGAGCCGCGCCGCTACAATGCTGGCGACATGCTCGTGCGCGTCGGCGAGGTGGGCCCCGGGCTGATGCTGATCCTCTCGGGGCGGGTCAAGGTCACCCGTCCCGATAGCCATCAGTCGTTGCACATCGTCACTCACGAGCGCGGCAACTTCATGGGCGAGCTCGCCCAGCTCTCGGGCCGTCCCTATCTCGTCGACGAGCTCGCACTCACCGACGTTGAGGCCGTGGCAATCCCCGCCGCCAAGCTGCGGGCACTTCTGGTAGCTGAGGCCGATCTTGGTGAACGCCTCATGCGAGCACTCATCCTTCGCCGCGTCGGGCTGATCGAATCCGGCGCTGGGCCCATCGTCATCGGTGACGAAGCGGACGCGGACGTGCTTCGCCTCACGAATTTCCTGCGGCGCAACGGGCACCCCTACAAGACCCTCGATCCGGCGAGCGACAGTTGCGCGCAGACCTTGGTCGAGCGCTTCAGTGTCGAGCCCGAGGAACTCCCCATTGTCCTCTGTCCGACCGGCGCTCTTCTGCGTAACCCCGCGGAGGAACAGCTCGCCCGCTGCGTCGGGCTGGTTGGACCGATCGATAGCAAGAAGCTCTACGATGTTGTTGTCATCGGCGCTGGGCCGGCTGGACTTGCGACGTCGGTCTATGCCGCGTCGGAGGGCCTGTCCGTGCTCACCGTCGACTGCCGCTCCTTCGGCGGGCAGGCAGGCGCCTCGGCTCGGATCGAGAACTATCTTGGCTTCCCGACGGGTATTTCCGGCATGGCGCTCATGGGCCGCGCATTTAGCCAGGCCCAGAAGTTCGGTGTCGAGGTCGCCATCCCGGACGAAGCCGTGAGCCTCGAATGTGGCAACGACCCGTGCCGCGTCGTCCTCAAGACCGGCGAGCGCATCCAGGCACGCACCGTCGTCATCGCCTCGGGAGCGCGTTACCGCCGCCTAGACGTAGACCGGCTCGAGCAATTCGAGGGTTCATCAGTTCATTACTGGGCTTCGCCCCTTGAAGCTGAACTTTGCGCAGGCGAGGAGGTGGCACTCGTCGGCGGAGGCAATTCTGCGGGGCAGGCGACGGTATATCTGGCGAGTCGCGCTCGCCGAGTCACGCTGATCGCGCGTCGGCCGCTCAAGCAGACCATGTCCCAATATCTCATCGAGCGTATCGAGGCCCAGGCCAACATCGACGTGGTCGTCGGCTGCGAGATTGCATCACTCGATGGATCCGGCGACCAGCTCCACGGCGTCAGCTGGCGCGACCGCGGCAGCGGTAAGCAGGCGCGCCGGGCCGTGCGCTATCTTTTCTCCTTCATCGGCGCCGAGCCCAACACCGACTGGCTGGCCTCATCAGGGCTCAAGCTTGACGATCGCGGTTTCGTCCTCGCGGGCGACGAAGCCGGCGATGACAGGCTGCCTCTCGAAACCAGCCGGCATGGGGTATTCGCCGTCGGCGACGTCCGATCGAGCTCCGTAAAGCGAGTCGCCGCGTCGGTCGGCGATGGTGCACAGGTCGTCGCCGCGATCCATAAATATCTGGCAACCAGGGATCAGGAGCCTGCCGGCGGACGGCGGCCGCTCATTGCCGAAATTCCCGTTTCGGTGGGCGCGTGACACTCAGTGACATTCCCTAAACGACGTCGGGCGTTTCTTTGTGGTAGAATCGGGTTCGGGACTTGAACGCCATCAATTTGAACAGTCGGGTCTCCAACGAACGGCTCGGGGTCTTCCGGGCCGTTTGCCTATTGAATGATCGATGAGATCAGAAGACTGAAGTAGCCTCGTGTCGAGGCGCACCCCGCTCACGATGGCGGTTCTGGAAGCTGCGCCTGTGGATAAGTGAGTCTTTCGGGCGACACTCATCCCCACTTTTTTGGGGCGCGTTAACTTTTTCCCTTGGCTTGCGACTCGCAATGATTCAAAGATTCATCGTGAAGGCTCAACGCGTTGCAGTGCTTGGGGGAGGTTAAGGGACATGAGCATCGATTTCATCCGCCCGGAGGTCGACGAGCTTCGCCCGCGGATCAGCGTGATCGGCGTCGGCGGTGCCGGGGGCAACGCGATTGCAAACATGATGCGGGCCGACGTGCAGGGCGTCGATTTCATTGTCGCCAATACGGACGCGCAGGCGCTCAACGCCTCGACTGCAGACCGTCGTATCCAGCTCGGCCTCAAGATCACGCAAGGCCTTGGTGCGGGCTCGCGGCCGGAGATCGGTCGTGCGGCCGCCGAAGAAACGATCGCCGACATCGAGCAGGCGCTCGAGGGTGCGCACATGTGCTTCATTGCTGCCGGCATGGGCGGCGGCACGGGCACGGGCGCTGCGCCGGTTATTGCCAAGGCGGCGCGCGACAAGGGCATCCTCACCGTTGGCGTCGTCACCAAGCCTTTCGCGTTCGAAGGGGCGCGGCGTGGCCGGTCCGCGGACTCCGGGATTTCGGAGCTTCAGCAGCACGTTGACACGCTGATCGTCATTCCCAACCAGAACCTGTTCCGCCTTGCCAATTCCGAAACGACCTTCAAGCAGGCGTTCGAAATGGCTGACGAGGTGCTTCAGCAGGGCGTTCGCGGCATCACTGACCTCATGGTGATGCCAGGCCTCATCAACCTCGACTTCGCCGATGTCCGCTCGGTGATGAGCGAGATGGGCAAGGCGATGATGGGCACCGGCGAGGCCGACGGCGACAACCGTGCCATCGAGGCTGCCGAGAAGGCGATCTCCAACCCGTTGCTCGACGGCGTCAGCATGAAGGGCGCCAAGGGTGTCATTATCTCGATCACCGGCGGCGAGGACATGCGCCTGATGGAGGTCGACGAGGCCGCCAGCCACATCAAGGAGTTGGTCGACCCCGATGCCAACATCATCTGGGGTTCGGCGTTCAACAACGATCTTGGCGGCAAGATCCGAGTGTCGGTCGTTGCGACCGGGATCGAGGCGGACGCGGTCTCCGCGCCGCAACCGGGCAAGGTGTTCAGCTTCCCGGCCCGCACCGCGACACCGCAGCCGACAGTAACGATGCACGTCGCCGAGACTGCGGCCGAGCCGCAAGCGGCCGATGAGCCCACGGCCGAGGATGGTGAGGACGAGCTTCTGCTTGGCGCCGACGATATCCTGACCAGCCCCGTTGGCGCGCCGCCAATCGCGCCGCCGGAGGACGATGACGAAGCCGAGGCGCCGAGCGCGGGCGGCGGTACGCTCTTCGAGCGCATGTCGAACATCGCGCGGGGGGCGCCCAAGGCGCAGATCGACGACGAGGAGCCGAGCTACAAGCGCGAGCCGATCGACATCCCGCGCTTCCTCAACCGTCAGAACAACCAGTAAGCCGCCGCTCTAACGGCCTCTAAAGGGGCGGTTCCTCGTCGGGACCGCCCCTTTTTGTTGGAGGAATCGGCTCCTTACCGTCCCGGCCGCACGGCTCACCGTAAACCCTCTAGGCAGAAAGCTCTCGGCAAGATTCCATGCGGCACGGAGGGATGATGCGGGGACTAGTGCGACTTCAATTGACCGGAACGCTTATCGCGTGCGCCTGTGCGCTCGCGTCAGCCACTGCTTCTGCGCAGGGTAGTTACTCGCGCTACGACGAAAGCCCGACGGCAGCACTGGCCCGCTATGTCCGGACCCTTGCATCTGAGCCCAAGGATTTCGAAACGCTGATCGGCGCCGGGCGCGCCGCTCTTGCGCTCGGTGACACCCAGGCAGCCGCGGGCTTCTTTGCCCGGGCCGACGATGTCGATCCCAGAAGCGCCCTCCCGCAGGCTGGGATGGGCGCGGTTGCCGTCGCCAACGGCGAGCCGCAGGCTGCATTGCCCTACTTCAAACGGGCACAGCAGCTTGGCGCCAAGCTTACCGAATTCGCCTGTGACCGGGGCCTCGCCTACGACCTGATGGGCCAGCAAGCCCAGGCCCAGGCCGATTATCGCGCCGCAATGAGCGGTGCTGATTCCGACGAGGCGCGCAAGCGGCTCGCACTGAGCCTTGCGATCAGCGGCGACCGGTCGAACGCTCTGCAGACGCTCGCGCCCCTGTCGGCCAAGGGCGACGCCGGCGTCGCACGCATCCGCGCATTCGTTCTTGCTCTGACCGGTGACACCAATGCCGCGCTTAACGCGGTCAACGCCGTGTTGCCGGGTTCCGGCGCCAACGTCGCGCCGTTCCTACAGCGTCTGCCGGGGCTGACGGCCGGCCAGAAGGCTGCTGCCGTCAATCTTGGCATCTTCCCCGAGGCCGCCGCCGCCGCTTACGCTTATTCGGCACCGCCGCCCGCGGCCGTGACACCGGTTGCAACCGGTGACCGCCTTGGCGGTATCGATGCGATGCTCAACGCAGCCCCGAGCACAACGCAAGCTGTCGCGCCGCCGGCGGCAGTGCAGGTCGCTTACGCGCAGCCGCCTCGACCTGCCGTGGTTCAACGCAGCGTTGCGACGTTCCAGCCCAAGATCTGGCTGCAGCTTGCAAGCAGCAGCAACGTCGACGACCTGACGGGTCAGTTCCAGCGCCTGAAATCGCAAAACCCCGATCTGTTCAGCGGTATCAAGCCGTACGTTTCGAGAAGCGCCGATCGCGCGCGGCTCCTCGTCGGGCCGTTCCGCGGTACGTCAGACGCCGAGATCTTTGCCGACGACCTCAAGAGCGTCGGGATCGACGCCAATCGTTTTACCAATTCCCAAACCGACAGGATTGCGCCACTCGCGGCGGAATGAAACTTCCGCCCGGGCTTGCCGCAAATCCCGCAACCTCGCGCGGTCGGCTCCATCCTGAAACCAGCTCTGGCCCCCGCGGTCCGCGCGACATCTTCCAGCGCGATCGCGACCGTCTCATCCATTCGGTCGCGTTCCGTCGCCTCAGGCACAAGACGCAGGTTTTCGTCGCTCCCGATGGAGACCATTATCGCGTTCGTCTCACCCACAGCCTCGAGGTGGCGCAGATTGGCCGCACGATGGCACGTGCGCTCGGCCTCAACGAGGACCTGACAGAGGCTCTGTGCCTGGCCCACGACCTTGGCCATCCTCCGTTCGGTCACGCCGGCGAGGATGCACTGAGCGCTGCGCTGTCGGATGCAGGAGGCTTCGACCACAACGCACATACGATCCGCATCGTCACCAGGCTTGAGACTCCCTACCCAGACTTCGAAGGCCTGAACCTCAGCTGGGAAGCGCTCGAAGGCCTCGCGAAGCACAATGGGCCCGTGACTAGTTCGACATGGGCGATGGCGGAAGCAGACGGCGAATGGGATCTCGAGCTCGGCAGCTGGCCTGGCCTGGAAGCGCAGATCGCAGCAATTTCTGACGACATCGCCTATGACAATCACGACATCGACGACGGGCTGCGCGCTGGTTTGCTCAACCTTGACGAGCTACTGATGCTCCCGCTGGTGAAGCGCTTGTGGGACGCGATCGCCGAGCGCCACCCGGGACTTTCGACCGACCGCAGGCAGCGCGCGCTCGTGAGGGACATGATCGGCTACATGGTCGGCGATGTGCTTGCCGAAACAGAGCGGCGAGTGACCGAGGCCGGCGTCACCTCCTGCGAGGGCGTGCGAGGCGCAGGAAGACCGTTGGCGGGTTTCTCGGAACCTCTCGCTGCCGAGGAGCGTGAGTTGAAGCGTTTCCTTTACGCTCGCCTCTATGATCTTCCCGAGCTGAAGCCGATGCGCAAGGAAGCGGAGCGCGTCGTCGGCAATCTTGCGGATGCCTATCGCAGCGATCCGAAACTTCTACCCGAATGGTGGCAGCGCGGCGGCGAGAAGGTCGAGCAACTTCGAACGATCGGCGATTTCGTCGCCGGAATGACCGATCGGTTTGCCATCGCCCGGCACGAAGAACTGGTCGGCCCGGTCAATCTTCCGGCAGGTCGATTCTAGTCTGATTGCCTTTTCTTAACCTCTTTTCGCCGATCATCGGCCGATGGGGTTCAAGCGGAAAATCGCGCGCGTCGCGCTTGCCGCCGTGCTGTCGCTCGGCGCGGCGCCCGCAACTTCGGAAACGGAGCCACTGATCGTCACGAAGCTCGCCGATCCTGCCGACCCCAATTATCTGCCCCCTGCCTCAGCGCTGCGGAACGCCGGCGCGCCGGGGTATGAAAACCCGGTCGACCAGGCCGTCGAGGACTTCAGCCGAACGATCGGCCAGGCCGTCCTCGCGGACCGGCAGGCCGTGCAAGCACGCTGCCGCATTGGCGCGCCCGCCACTGCCAGCATGGCAGATCGCTGGGCGTGGGCTGCGGGCTGCCACTACACCCGCCACTAGTCAGGGAGGCGTGACGCGCGGGTCTTGCTGCGCTAGAGGCGCCGCTTTCCAGCATTGGTGGAAGCGAATTGAGCCTCTACGCCCAATATGCAGCGCTCGTTGATGGAGTGCTTGACGAACTTGTTGCCGAAGGCGCCTTGCCGGCGGACCTCGACCGCAAGAATGTGACCGTCGAACCGCCGCGCGATCCCGCGCACGGCGACCTTGCGACGAATGCGGCAATGGTGCTCGCGAAATCTGCGAAGACCAACCCCCTGGCGCTTGCCGAAGCGATCAGGCCGAAGCTCGAGGCGCTTCCGCCCGTGACCCGCGTGGAAGTGGCAGGGCCGGGTTTCATCAATATGCGGCTGACGCCGGACGCCTGGCGCGACGAGCTTCGCACGATCCTCCGCGAACGCGAGGCGTACGGCCTCTCCACGGTCGGCGCCAACGAGCGTGTGAACGTCGAGTATGTCTCCGCGAACCCAACCGGGCCGCTGCACATGGGTCATTGCCGCGGGGCGGTGGTCGGCGACAGCCTCGCGCGCCTGCTCGAGGCGGCGGGGTTCCGCGTCACCAAGGAATATTACGTCAACGACGCGGGCTCGCAGGTCGACACGCTCGCGAAGTCTGTGCACCTGAGGTACCGCGAGGCGCTCGGCGAGGATATCGGCGACATCCCCGAAGGCATGTACCCCGGCGATTATCTCAAGCCCCTGGGAACGATCCTCGCTGCCGAATATGGCGACCAATATGTCGAAAAGGACGAAGCCGAGTGGCTGCCCGCGTTTCGCGACGCAGCGATCAAGGCGATGCTCGACCTGATCCGCCACGATCTGGGTCTGCTCAATATCCATCACGACAGGTTCTCCTCCGAAGCCGAGTTGCAGAAGAGCGGCGCCGTTACCGAAGGCATGGACGTGCTGCGTTCGAAGGGGCTCGTTTACGAGGGCACGCTGGAACGCCCCAAGAGCCTCGAGCCGCATGACGAGTGGGAGCCGGTCGAGCTGACGCTGTTCCGCTCAAGTCAGTTCGGCGATGACCAGGACCGGCCGATGAAGAAGTCCGACGGAAGTTGGACCTATTTTGGGGCCGACGCAGCCTATCACTGGCAGAAAGCGAAACAGGCGGACCATCTCGTCAACATCTGGGGCGCTGACCATGCCGGCACCGTCAAGCGCGTTCAGGCGGCGGTGAAAGCGCTGACCGACGGCCGCGTCGATCTCGACGTCAAGCTCGTCCAGATGGTGCGCCTGTTCCGCGGCGGCGAGCCGGTCAAAATGAGCAAGCGAGCCGGCGACTTCGTGACGTTGGCCGACGTGGTCAATGAAGTGGGGCGCGATGTTGTCCGCTTCATGATGCTGACGCGCCGTGCAGACGCTCCGCTCGACTTCGACTTCACCAAGGTCGTCGAGGCGTCCAAGGATAATCCCGTTTTCTACGTCCAATATGCGCATGCAAGGATCAGCTCGCTGAAGCGCAAGGCGGCCGAGGCCGGCGTCGATCTTTCGGCCGCGGCGGATCTTTTGTTGCTGGACGACGAAGAGCTCGGGCTCGTGAAGCGCGCCGCCCAGTACCCGCGAGTGCTCGAGGGCGCGGCGTTGGCGCACGAGCCTCACCGCATCGCTTTCTATCTCTACGATCTTGCGGCTGAGTTCCACGCACTATGGAACCGTGGCAATGACGATCCGGAACGCCGCTTCCTCATTGAAAATAATCCACAACTTTCGCGCGCACGGCTGGAACTCGCGATGGGAATCGCGCAAATCATCAGGAGCGGCCTCGATCTGATGGGGGTCGCCGCGACCGAGGAGATGCGTTGATGAGCCGCGTGGAAGCGGCGGCCGCGGACCGGCTGCCGTGGCTTCCGGACGAACCGGCCGCGAAGCCGGTAAAGCGTGGAGGCCATGCTGTTCTGGGCTGGGCAGCAACAGCAATCGGGCTCGTCGCCGCGGGGGCTTTCTGGCTGGGGATGCGAAGCGTCCATGAGCAGGCCACGCCCATGCAGCAGGCAGCTCCGACGACGACAATGCCTTTGCCGGTTCCCCGCGAGGTGCAGCCTGAAGTCCGCTTGCCGGCTCAGCCGCAGGTCAACCCGACGCCAGTGGTCGAATTCCACCCGGCACCGGTCCGGGAGGTCAGGATCGTGGTCCCTCGGCTCGAGCGATCGGCCAAGGCCGAGGAAAGCAGAAGCGCGCCGGTCGAGGAAGAGTCTCAGCCCGCGGCTGCAAGCGCAGCGGAAAAGGCTGCGCCGCCGACAACATACGCACCGCCAACCCCGTGGAACCCGCGCATATTCGCCGGGGCCGCGGGACGCGTAGTGCAGATCGGCGCTTTCGGCTCGACGCACCAGGCGAAGCTTGGCTGGCGTTATATGGTTCGAGCCTATCCGGCGGTCGCCCACTTGCCGGCAGTTGTCAGGACGACGCGCAACTCCAAAGGTCGGGACTTCTATCGCTTCCAGATCGGGACGACGTCGCAGGCGCATTCGGAAGTGCTCTGCCAGCGCATGCAGCGCATCCACTTCAGCTGCGCAGTGGTCGATCTGCCATGGAAGGCCAAGGTCGAGCGGTGACCGACGAACGAGGTTATGACGAGTCGCTGCCGTGGCTGGCTGCAGTCGAGGACGAGGATGAACCACGGGGCCTTTCGGCGCGGCGGATGCTTGCCGCGCTCGTCGTGGTGTTGCTTGCCGGTCTCATTATCGCTGGAACATTCTTCTGGATCGGCCGGCGGGACACGGCGATCAGCGGCCCGCCGGAGCTGATCAAGGCGCCGCCCGGGCCCTATAAGATCAAGCCGGAAAATCCCGGCGGCCTCGACATCAAGGGCGAGAGCGAGACGGCATTCGAGACGAGCGCCGGTGAAGACAAGGATTCGCAGCTCGACCTCAACAAGCTGCCGGAAACCCCGGTTGCAAAGCCCGAGAAAGCGCCGCCGCCCGCCGATGAGTCCAAGACGGCAGCGTCGTTGGAAACGAAAGCCGAGCCCGCGAGTGGCGGATCCGGCAGCGTCGTCCAGCTCGGCGCGTTCGCCAACCAGGCCCAGGCTGAGCGCGCCTGGACCGCGCTTTCTGCTCGCTTCCCCAGCGTCGCCGCGCTCAACAAGATGGTAGTGCCTTTCTCCGGAGGCATACGCCTACGTGGCGGCGCAACTTCACCGGCCAATGCCCGCCAGGTCTGCCAGACGCTGAAGGCCGCTGGCGAAAATTGCTTCATCGCACAATAATGCAGGCAGCAATTTACGGCATTGAAGGGCTCGCGCTGAAGGGGGACGAGCGCGCGTTCTTACGCGATGCAGAGCCCGCAGGTTTCATCCTGTTCCGCCGCAATTGCGAGAGCCCGGACCAACTGCTGCGGCTGACCGACAGCCTGCGCGGATTGAGCGGACGGGATGACGTTCCCATCCTCATTGACCAGGAGGGCGGTCGCGTAGCCCGGATGCGGCCGCCGGTGTGGCCGGCATTCCCTGCGGCCGAGAAGTTCGCACAGCTTTACCAGGCCGCACCCTCATCCGCGATCGAGGCCCTTCGCTCGAATGCGCGTGCTCTTGCGCTCATGCTTCGGTCGGCAGGGATCAACGTCAATGCGCTGCCGCTGCTCGACGTGCGCCAGGAAGGCGCAACGGACATTATTGGCGACCGCGCTCTTGGATCCGAACCGATGCAGGTGGCGGCGCTCGGCCGCGCCGTGCTCGACGGTATGGCGTCGGCGGGCGTTGTCGGCATCATCAAGCACATGCCCGGCCACGGACGCGCGCTGGTCGACAGCCATAAGGAGCTTCCGGTCGTTACGGCAAGTGCCGAGGAGCTCGAGGTCGATCTTGAGCCGTTCGAGCGGCTTGCTGCGGCGCCGATGGGAATGACTGCCCATGTCGTTTACACCGCGTGGGATGCCGAGCGACCGGCCAGCCTCTCACCGGTCGTGATCCAGCAGATCATCCGTGAACGGATCGGCTTCGATGGCTTTCTGATGAGCGACGATCTCGGGATGGAAGCGCTGACCGGCGACTTTGGTAGCCGTGCTTCGGGTGCGGTCGCGGCTGGCTGTGACGTTGCCTTGCATTGCTCGGGCAAGATGGACGAGATGATCGCCGTCGCGGCTGCCGTGCCGGCTCTGACGCCGGAGGGCCACGAGCGCCTCACGCGCGCGATGGCCGGCACTCGGATCGACTTCGAGCCTGTTGATTTTGCTGAGGAAATCGCGAAGCGCGACCAGCTTCTCGCGCTAGCCTGATCCCCTCCGTTCGTCGATCAACAAAGCGCGTTCGTCGACTTGATTGCGCTTTGAAACTGGTTGCCGCCAAGGTCGCGCTCCGTACTTATCACCTTATCCAAAGAGAGTGTCCCGATGCGCCTATTGTTCGCTGCGCCCGCTGCCGCTTTGCTCGTTTCGACCTCTGCATTCGCTCAATCCGCAGGGTCGGTCGAAAAGGGCAAGAGCCTGGATGCCGCCCATTCAGAGGCGCTGATCGAGCAGGCGAAGAGCGGGTACGCCGACGCGCCCGTCGAGGAGCGCGCCGTCGCGACCCGCCACAGCGCATCGGTCAACGGTCGGACCGTGCCCTATACGGCAACCGCCGGGACGCTGACCGTCCGCGACAATGGCGGAAAGCCAAAGGCGAGCATCTTTTACACAGCGTATACGGCAGACGGCGCACCGAGCTCGCAGCGGCCGATCATGTTCTTCTACAACGGTGGTCCGGGCTCGGCGTCGCTGTGGCTGCGCATGGGTTCGTTCGGGCCGATGCGCCTGCAGACCGGCAATCCGGAGTCCATCCGTCCCGCACCGTTCAATTTCGGCGCGAATCCCGACACGCTACTTGGCTCGACCGACATGGTGTTCATCGATGCGCCTGGCACCGGCTATTCGCGTAACCTCGGAGACGCCAAGGGCAGCGACTTTTACGGCGTCGACCAGGATGCCGACGCGTTCGCCCGAGCAATCATCCGCTATGTCACCAAGTTCGGCCGCTGGGACAGCCCGAAGTTCCTGTTCGGTGAGAGCTACGGCACCACGCGCTCGGGCGCGCTCGCCTACCAGCTGCAGGACCGCGGCGTTGCGCTGAACGGCGTTGTCCTCCTGTCTTCGATCATGAATTACGGCCGCCGCCAGCCCGGCCTCGACCGCGATTATCTCAACTACATTCCAAGCTATGCGGTCACCGCCTGGTACCACCACAAGATGCCCAATCCGCCGGCAACCGCGGAGGAGGCGGCGGCACTGGCTCGTGCGTTCGCGCAAGGTCCCTATGCGGTAGCACTGGAGAAGGGACAAACGATCAGCGCGGCCGAGCGCGACGCCGTTGCCCAGAAGATGAGCGCGCTGACGGGCCTCTCGCCCGATTTCATCATCCGGTCCAACCTGCGCGTTGACCTTTCCCGCTTCCGCAAAGAGCTTCTGCGCAACGAGCGGCAGACCGTTGGCCGCTATGACTCGCGCTACATGGGCGTCGATGCGGACGCCGCCGGCGACAGCCCGGAGTATGACGCTTCGGATACGGCAATCAGCGGCGCCTTCATCGGAACGCTGAACAGCTATCTCGCGCGCGACCTCAACTACCAGACCAGCATGGCGTACCGCGCCAGCGCGAGCGAGGAGGAGGGCTTCAAGTGGGACTGGAGCCACAAGGCCCCGGGCGCTCGCGCCACGCTGAACGCGCCGAACACGGCGCTCGATCTCGCCGCCGCGATGCGCGAGAACCCCTATCTCAAGGTGCTGTCGCTCAATGGTCTGTACGACATGGCAACGCCGTTCTTCGGTACCGAATATGATCTCAACCACATGATGCTGGAGCCCGGTCAGCAGCGGAACCTCGAGTTCCGCTATTATCCCTCGGGCCACATGGTTTACCTCAATCCCGACGCTCTCCACGCGATGCGGCTCGACGTTGAGCGCTTCATCCAGGAAGCCGTTGGTGAGGCACGGGGCGACGTCCCGGCTGCTGCCGCGCCGCGCCACCGCCGCTAGTTATCCACAACACAATGTGGCCCTGCCTTCGCAGGGCCACAAGATTTTGTTATTGTTTGTCTCGTGGACGAGGATTTCGAGTCACCGCCGGTCCGCCAGTCAGACGAGCTTACGTTGTCGCTCGACGGCTGGGAGGGACCGCTCGACCTGCTTCTCAATCTCGCCCGGGCGCAGAAGGTCGACCTTTCCCAGATTTCCATCTTGCAGCTGGTCGAGCAATATCTTGCTTACCTTAGCCAGGCACGGGCGCTGAAGCTCGAGATCGCTGCCGATTACCTCGTGATGGCGGCGTGGCTCGCCTATCTCAAATCGTGCCTGTTGCTGCCCAAGGACCCGGAGCAGGACCCCAGTCCCGAAGAAATTGCACTGCGGCTGCAGATGCGACTGCAGCGGCTGGATGCGATGCGCGAAGCGGGCGCACGGTTGCTCGGCCGCGACCGGATCGGTCGCGACGTCTTCGTGCGCGGAGCGCCCGAGGGACTTCGCCTCGTCCGCAAGGCCGCCTGGCAAGTCCGCGAGTTCGATCTGTTCGCGGCTTACGGGGCCGTTCGAGCGCGGACTGCTCCGGCAATGCATGTCGTGCATGCCCGGGCCGTAATGACGCTCGAGGAAGCGATCGAGCGCGTGGGCAAGATGATCGGCACGGCGCTTGACTGGACACGCCTCGAGAGCTTCCTGCCCGCAACGCAGGATGTCCAGCTCCGGCGTTCAGCACTTGCGTCGAGCTTCCTTGCTGCGCTCGAGCTTGCGCGCCGCGGCCGCCTCGAGATTGCGCAGGACGAGCCTTTTGCACCGATCCACCTCAAGAGAGCCGCATGATGGACGAGTTCATGCGCGCAATCGAGGCGACAATCTTTGCCTCGGCCGGCCCCCTCACGATCGACGAGATCGCCGTGCATGTCGGAGAGGGGAACATCGGAACTGCGCTGGACGAGCTTGTCCGACATTATGAGGGACGGGGCGTCGAGCTCGTCGAGCGCGGCGGGCGCTGGCATTTCCAGACGGCGCCCGATCTTGCCCACCTGCTGCGCCGGACTCGAGAGGATCCACGCCGGTTGTCGCGAGCAGCGACGGAAACTCTTGCGATCATCGCCTATCACGAGCCCGTCTCCCGAGCGGAGATCGAGGCTATCCGCGGCGTCCAGATTTCAAAAGGCACGCTCGACGTGCTGATGGACGCCGGCTGGGTGCGGCCGGCCGGGCGCAGGGAGGGCCCCGGTCGGCCGCTGCTCTATGCAACAACGCAGGACTTCCTCACGCATTTCGGTCTCGGCTCGCGCCGCGATCTTCCCGGCATCGACGACCTCAAGGCTGCGGGCCTGCTTGATCCTCTGGACGAAAGCGTTTTCCAGCTCCAACTGGAAAGCGAAGAGGAAGGCGACTAGATAGCCGCCTCAAAGGAGTTTTCCGTCATGGGCGGTTTCAGCATTTGGCATATCCTGATCTTCGCGATCATCGTCCTCCTGCTTTTCGGTGGGAACCGCTTCTCCGCAATGATGGGCGACGTCGCCAAGGGCATCAAAAGCTTCAAGCAGGGCATGGCGGACGAGGATGACGAGAAGATGCGGCGTTACGATGACCAGCGGCGCAACGATCCACCGCGCCAGCTGCCGCGCGACCAGGCCCGTCCTCAGGAGCCGATCGACGTGACGCCGCGACCGGCCGAGTCCGCCGTGCCGCCGCGAGACGACGAAGCCCGCTAACGCATCTCCATCGCCATGTTTGGCGTCGATTCCACCGAGCTAGCCGTCGTCGCGGTCCTCGCGCTGATCTTCATCGGCCCGAAGGACCTGCCAAAAGTGCTGCGCACCGTCGGCTATTGGGTCGGGCGCGTCCGCGGCATGGCCCGCCACTTCACGTCCGGTATCGAAAATATGGTTCGCGAGGCCGAGCTCGAGGAGATGGAAAAGCGCTGGCGCGAGGAGAATGAGCGGATCATGAAGATCTTCCCGCCCGATGCTCATTATCCCGAGCCGGGTGCGCCGGACACAATGCCGCCCATCGCCAAGCCTGACCCCGAGGAGGAGGAGCTTCCTCCGGAGAAGCGCCCGCTGCCGTGAAGGACATCGACGACACCAAGCAGCCGCTGCTCGAGCATCTGATCGAGCTCAGGCGCCGCCTCCTCTGGTCGCTGGCGACGCTCGTCATGTGCTTTTTCGTTTGTTTCTACTTTGCCAGAGACATCTTTTCCGTACTGGTCCAGCCGCTCCTGAGGGCGGGGCAAGGCAAGCTCATCTACACCGACATTTTCGAAGCGTTTTTCACACAGGTGAAGGTGTCGCTGTTCGCCGCTCTGATGCTCGCCTTCCCGATGATCTCGACGCAATTGTGGCGTTTCGTGGCGCCCGGCCTCTATGCTCGTGAGAAAAAGGCGTTCCTGCCGTTCCTGGTAATGACGCCCGTCTTCTTCGCCGGCGGTGCGTGCTTCGCCTATTTCGTGGCGATGCCGTGGGCGCTGAAATTCCTCCTCAGCTACCAGGGCAATATCGGCGGGATCCAGCAGGAGGCGCTGCCGGGGGTCGGCAACTACCTCAATTTCTGCACCCGTTTCATCTTTGGGTTCGGTGCGGCGTTCCTGTTGCCGATCCTGCTGATGATCCTCGAGCGCGCCGGCATCGTGACCCGTGAGCAACTCACCAAGTCGCGGCGCTATGCCATCGTCGCATCTGCGGCGGTTGCCGCAGTGCTGACGCCGCCGGACGTCGTGTCGATGCTTCTACTATTGGTACCCCTTTACGGCCTCTATGAGTTCGCGATCCTCGCAATTCGGATCACGCACTGGCGGGCGGCTCGAAAAGCCGCCCGGTCAGGCTCTGTTGTGGCTGTGCCCCAGACAGAAGAGGGCCCGGAAGCGCCACCGGGGGGGGGGAGGGTTGGCGGTTCCGGGCCCATTTAAGCGGATAGCGAGAGCGGGGGGGCAAAAGGTCACTATCCGAACAGCACAACGCCCCTTGTTCGAAATGGGTTCCGGGTTTTCCGCAATTTCTCATTTTTTTTCGCCATTGCCGTAACGATCGGCCGTGGCGGCTAAGCTGGTGGAAAAACCGGCAAATCCACGCTGTAGCGTCCAAGCTTACGGTCGAGCGCGGATCTCAGCTGCTTTGCGAGGCCGCCGATGATGCGCTCGAATTGCATTTTCTCGGGATCGCCGCCCTCGTCGGGTACCAGGACCGGGCTGCTGAGCGATAGCCTGGCTGTGAGATCGCTCGTTCGCCGCAGCGACAGTTCGACTGCGTCGCGTTGAGCATTCAACATTGCAAATTCGACGACTTCAGTGACCAGGAAGGCGACGGCGACGGCGACGTCCTGCGTCGTGTTGAGCGAGTCGATGTCGAGATCGATCGACAGGCCGCGAGCTTCCTCTGGAGCGCTCGCACGAAGCTCGGCGGCGAGTTCCGCAACGAGCGGTCGCAACGAGATACCCCGATTTTCCTCCATTTCCGCGAAATGGTTGCGGTGAACGATCGAGAGTGCGCCGACGCGCCGGCTGATCCCAGCGTAAGCGCCGCGCGCTTCGGTGGTTTCAGCACTCCGGCCGTGGATGTTGAGCAGCGAGGCGACGACCTGAAGGTTGTTCTTTACGCGATGATGGACTTCGCGAACGAGCCTTCGCTGTCCCTCGAGCGCGTGGGAAGTCTCTTGCTCGGACTCCTCGACCCGGTCGATCGCGCGGCCGAAGGCGTTTCGAAGTTCCTGGATCTCGGTACTCGGGCCGAGCTTGCGTGGAAGATCGAGGGGTCCTTCACCCGGGCGGTACGCTAGAACCGCATGTTCGAGGCGTTTCAGTGGCCTGATCAGAAGCCGGCTCACCAGCAGCCACGTCAGTAGCGCCGCCGCTACCCACATCAGGAGCGGCAGGAGCAAGAGCAGCTGGTCGAGCGTCGTAATGCGCTGATGCGTCGTGCCAACACTCGCGACAAGATTGCCGTTGCTGAGTGGCCACTGGATGAAGCGCACCTGTTGATCAGCACTTGGCCTTGGATTGATCACGCGCAGTTCGCGGTTGCCGTCGTCGAGAACGAGGCTGGTTATCGCACCGCCCGCTTCGCGCGCCGCCGTGCGCAGCTCCTCCTTGGGCACCAGGGCTGTGGCCATTCCGTTGATTACACCGACGCGAATCCCCAAGCCGTTGCCGCTCGGCGAAATCGTCACTCGGATGTTTCCTGGCGCCACGGCAGGTGCGTCTTCGATCTCGCCAGTCTCGCCCTTGTTGCAAATCGGTTGGCCGTCGGGGGTTTCTACCTCGAAGCTCTGGGCGACGGCCGGGGCGATCGAAAGCGAGCGCTGCATGCGATCGCAGGCGCCGACCGGCCCACTTGCCAGCGCACCGTTCGCCGCGATGCGCAGCGCGAGTGCATTGCGCGCGATCAGGCCTTCGATTGCGGCTGCGGCAGCCCGCGACTGGTCCTGCTTGCGTCCCTCGAGCGCGGAATTCGCCTGATGGATACCGTTATTTCCGATGAGGGCGAGACCAATGCCGATCGGGAGCAAGACCGCAGTCAGGATCAGCAGCAGCTTGGCGCCCGTAGGCAGCCGCGCGAATCGCTCGGCCATGCTCATGGCCGCGCCATCATCCTTGCAAGTCGCCTAGCTGAGCTTGCCAAGCAGATTGGCAAAGTCGTCCGGCACCGCTTCGCGCAGCGTGTCGTCATAGACCGAGCGAAGCGCTCGGCCGAGATCGCCCGAACGCTGCCGACGCACAGTTTTCTCCGAAGCCTGGGACTTCCTCGAGCGCCTGGAATCCCCGGCTCCCTCCGTCTCGCTTCGATTCTTTGCACTCAACTCCTAGTCCCCCCGGCGCGGGTCCGTCGCGCGCTCATAATCATCTCTTTCCCGGGCGCAACTACCGCACCGACACAATAAACAAGAGGCCGGCCACTGCGCGGCATTGGTCTGCTTTGCAGCGAGCCCGGCCCGCACACGAAACCAAATGGCCGGTTCTTTGTTCCAGCGTTGCTTCATATCTCTGGGGGCAAAGAAGCCTTTGCATCCAATCGTCCTTCCAGGGTTGCAACAATTCAGACGCGCCGCCTAAAGACGACGCAAACCTAAAGATCTCGTTGGGAGAATACCCGATCATGTCCCTTGGCCAGGAACTTGCCCCCCACCTGCCATTCCTTCGCCGTTACGCCCGTGCCCTGACCGGCAGCCAGGCGCATGGCGACGCTTTCGTCCGAGCGAGTTTGGAAGCGATCGTCGCAAAGCCGGATGAATTCCCGCGCGACGTCGATCCGCGGCTCGGACTTTACAAGACTTTTCACGCAATCTGGTCGACGGCCAACATCGAGGAGGGCGAGGAGCCCAACCAGAGCCCGGTCGGGGCCGAAGGCATTGCCCAGGCCCGTCTGTCGCGGATCACACCGCTATCGCGCCAGGCGCTGCTGCTCACCTCGCTCGAAGGCTTTTCGTCGGAAGATACGGCGTATTTGATCGGTGCGTCGCCGGCCGACGTCGATTCGCTCGTCGCCGAGGCACTCGAAGAAATCGAACGCCAGACGCTTGCGGACGTACTCATCATCGAGGACGAACCAATCATCGCGATGGATATCGAGACGATCGTCCGTGACCTCGGTCACAACGTCACCGGGGTTGCCGTGACCCGCGACGAAGCTGTTGCGCAGGCGCGCTCAAATCCGCCCGGCCTCGTCCTTGCCGATATCCAGCTTGCCGACGATTCGAGCGGAATCGACGCAGTGAAGGACATTCTCGCCGAATTTTCCGTGCCGGTGATCTTCATCACGGCCTTCCCCGAGCGGCTTCTGACGGGAACTCGGCCGGAGCCTACCTTCCTCATCACCAAGCCGTTCCAGCGCTCGACGGTGAAGGCGGCGATTGCCCAGGCGCTATTTTTCGACGCGGCCACCGTGCCCGCCGCTTGAGTGCGGAACACGATTCCGCCCGGCGCGTTGGCCGGGGGAACAGTGATTTCGTAACGAGAGCAAAATGGCTGAACCAATTCACTCCGACCCCCCGGTTCGCGAAACGGCGACCGAGGCGCGTGCGGGGTCGACTCCAGGGGTGGCCCGGAATGTTCTCGTATTCGGCACGTTGCTCGTGGTGATTCTTTTTGCGGTGATCGTCTTGGTTGGACGATCCTGAGCACCTAGCTTCTGTCACAATCGCTGTTCATGTTTATGTCACGCGCGCGCAGCCACGGTTGCGCCGGTTATCAAGGGTGGGGTCTAGTTTGACGGAAGCGAGAGAACAGGACCGACCAGCCGCCGCTTCGGCGGAGCCGGTTCCGCTGTCGGATCCCGAGTTCAAGGACCAGCTTGCGGCGGTCATCCCGCATCTTCGTGCGTTCGGCCGCTCGTTGTCCGGCAGCCGCGACCTCGCGGACGATCTGGTCCAGGAGACTCTCCTCAAGGCGTGGGCCGCCCGCAAGCGGTTCCAGGCCGGGACAAACATGCGTGCGTGGACCTTTATCATTCTGCGCAACCTGTTCCTGAGCCAGATGCGGCGCGCCCGTTTCAAGGGCGAGTGGGACGATGTCACGGCCTCGAAGATCCTTGCGGCCCCTGCCAGCCAGGATCGCCACATCGAGCTTGGCGACATGCAGCGTGCGCTGATGCACCTGCCGCAACCCCAGCGCGAGGCGCTGATCCTCGTCGGTGCCGGCGGATTTGCCTATGAGGAAGCCGCGGAGATTTGCGGCTGCGCGGTCGGCACGATCAAGAGCCGCGTCGCCCGCGGCCGCGTTGCGCTCGAGCAGTTGCTATCGAGCGGCAAGCTTCCGTCGCGTCGCCAGCACAGGACGGACCCGGACAAGTCGGCCCTGCAGACGATCATGGGTGAGGTCGACGAACTCAGCCGCGATCACGAATAAGCGGCTTACGGTCCTGCAAAAGCAGGACTCAATCTCCTCTCTACCGGCTGCCTCGTGGCGCAGGAGCGACCAGATCAGTTCAGGCGCTGCAATAGATCGGCAAAATCACGGTCGCACGGCTCCGCGGCCGCCGCCTCGAAAGCGCGGCGGAGTGCGGCAGTAATGCCGGCGTGCGTCGGAGGCATGTCCACTCGAATGACTCTACGGTCCATGCTGTTCACATCCGACGCCGAAACAGGGTCTCGCTCCAGCTTCATCGAAATTGCAAACGACCCAGAGCGCACGGAAGTTTCCTCCGAGTCGCGTGCGAAACGGTGAGCAGTACGGATGATTCGCGAATTTTCGACTAGCGACAGGCAGGATGCGGTCCGGCGGGCGGAGAAACATTCGCCGTTCCTGCGCGAATCAGCCGTCGCCTTTCCGGACATCGTCCAGGCCTTTGTGACGAGCGGCGCGGCTGGTGCCGCGAATTTGGCCGAGCGCGTGACGGGTGAAGGTCTCGGGGGCACATTGCGCCGGCAACGACATGGACTTGCCCTCGCGATTGCGCTTGGCGACCTTGCGGGCGAGCTTGCGCTTGAAGATGTGACGCGAGTGC
>Ga0207711_10000771_pt1 | contig 31495 bp, 27 predicted proteins | sample KBSS34metaG_FD_184401 | JGI IMG/M metagenome (GOLD analysis project Ga0207711, IMG submission 184401) | Switchgrass rhizosphere microbial communities from Kellogg Biological Station, Michigan, USA - KBS S3-4 metaG (SPAdes) (version 2) | ecosystem: Host-associated > Plants > Roots > Rhizosphere... | reverse complement strand
TCGGTCCGGTGATGAGAACTACGGTGGAATACACCACGCCCACCTCTGCGCCCGCGAGCGCCCATGCATCCGCAGCCAGAGCCCTTGCTGGATTGCTGCGCCGCCAGACGAGAACCAGGATTGAAGCCACAAAGTTGATGCTGAAGAAGAGGTAACTGAGCATTCCGTGAGGAACGTGGTAGTAGAAGATGCGCTGCACCTCGCCCATGGTGGCTTCAGTGGGGGCGACATAGATGGCTTGATAAAAGCCCCAGCCCATCAGCGCGGCAACGCAGAGAAAGACAAGTGTCAATATCAGCTTTTTCATTGATTTGAATGCCCCGTATGTTTTGCGGACAGCTTTAGTTTAGCGCTTCGACAGTGCTGCCTTATTCAGCTTGCAGGACGGTGTCAAAGAGAAGCAGGCTTACGGTGGTGAAGATGATGTCGTAGCCGGCCAGCATCTTGATCCACATCAGTCCGGGGTCGCTGTTGTCGCCAGTGAGCATGTTCTTGACGGACAGAACCATGGCCAGCAGGGCGGGCAGAAAGATGGGGAAGAGGATCAGCGGCAGCAGGAGCTCGCGGTTGCGGCTGCGGATGGAGAGGGCGGCGAAGAAGGTGCCGTTGGAGACCAGGGCCCAGGTGCCCAGCGGGATGACCAGCAGCAGGAGCCATGGGTTTCCCAAAGGGTGGAGGTTATAGAAGATGAAAAAGATGGGGCCGAGGACGAGTTGAACGAGGGAGACGAAGAGGAAGTTGGCGAGGACTTTGGCGAGAAAGAGGGCTGCTCCGTCGGAGGGGGTCATGCGCAGGGCGTCGACGACCTGATGGCGGATTTCGCGGGCCCAGGCTTGATTGAGAGCAGAAACGCTGGCGAAGAGCGTGGCTACGCAGAGGACTCCGCCGGCAATTTCGCGGGAGGTGGCGGCGGTGGGGTCGAAGGCCATGCTGAAGAGGACGACGACGAGCAGGGCGAAGAAGAGCATGGAGTTGATGGCTTCTCGGGAGCGCCACTCGATGCGGAGGTCTTTGCGAAGGTGGGTGCCGACGAGCGCGAGCCAGCTCCGGTTACTGGAACGGGTTGTTGAAGTGCCGGGCATTCGATGTATTCAGGGTAAATGGCCTGGGGATAGCTTCGGTATCAGGCGCCGGATTCACGCTAGAATCGGCGCATGAAGAAAGCTGCTGCTGCGAAGAGTGAGCAGGAAGTTTCGGCCGACATGCTTCGGAATTCCATTCTGAGCGCGTGGAGGACGAATGCGCGGATAACTGCGCACATTGTCGCCGGAATTCCCGCGGAATTGTGGGAGGCGAAGGTGCCGGGCCTTCCGCGTAAGACTGTCCGTATGCTTGCTGCGCATCTTCATAACTCCCGCTGCGCGTGGATCAGGACATTAGGCAAGGAGTTCGGCCTGTTTGTGCCGGAGCAGGTAAACCGGTTCGATGTGACAGTGGAGCAGCTTGTTTTGGCGTTGGGGCGCAGTGGCGAAGGGATGTCACGGCTGCTGGAATTCGGCTGCGATCGGGGTGGGAGCATACCACCGGCGAAGGCGTATGTCTGGCGTAATCTTCCGCTGGATGTGGGGCATGTATTGAGCTACTTTGTTGCACACGAGGGTCATCATCGGGGGCAGCTTGTGATGCTGGCGCGGGAGTTAGGTCACCAGTTTCCGGCGGCTGTAACGAACGGCCTCTGGGATTGGACGAAGTGGGCGCGGGAAACGCGCAAGACGAACGGTGACGCGTCGCACAGCTAGAGGCTCGGCTTGTCTTCCAGGCGAACATTGTCTTTTGTCAGGTCGGCGACGGTGGCCTCGGCTGCTCGAATGTAGTCGGCAGGAGAGAGAATGAGCTGGGTTCCGCGTACTCCGGCGGAAACGCTGATTTCATCGAAGATCTCGATGGTTTCATCGACGAAGGCAGGATAGGCTTTTTTTGCGCCGAAGACGGTGACACCGCCGCGGATGTAGCCGGTAAGGGGCTGAACTTCTTTCAGGGAGACCATTTCGGTTTTGCGGACGCCTGCGGCACGGGCGAGTTTTTTGAAATCGAGCTCGGCATCGCCGGGGATGACGGCGAAGAAATGGCTGCCTGCGCCATCGGTGGTGAGCAGTGTTTTGAAGACCTGCTCGATGGGCATGCCGATCTTTTTGGCGACGGTGATGGCGGTGAGATCTTCAGGGTCGACTTCGTACTCGCGGAGTGAGTAGGAGATGCCGAGGGTGTCGAGGAAGCGTGCGCCGTTGGTCTTCATAGAGTCGGATGTCCAGCTTCGAGGGAGTGAACGCGGCCGGCCTTAAGGGTAAGGATATGGTCTGCGATCGGTGCGGCGAGGTCGCGCTGGTGGGTGGTGATGACGATGGTGCGATTGCTGCTGCGGAAACGGGCGAGGAGGTGGACCATCTGCTGCACGCTTTCGACGTCCATGTTGGAGAAGGGCTCGTCGAGCAGGAGCAGTTCAGGCTGGGAGAGCAGGACGCGGGCCAGGGAGGCTCGCTGTTTCATGCCTTGCGAATACTGGCCGACGGGGCGCGGCAAAGCCGGGTCGAGGCCAACCTGTTCGAGGGCGCTTTGTGCGGTGAGGCATTCGTTGCCCTGATAGAGATTGCGGAAATAATTCAGATTTTCGAGGCCGGTGAGTTCGTCATAGAGCATGGGAGCGTGGCTCATGTAGCCGATGCGATGACGCGCCGCGTACGGAAGGCTGCCGCCGAAGACGGTGACAGTGCCGGCGGAGGGTTGAAGCAGGCCGGCGAGGATACGCAGGAGCGTGGATTTGCCAGCGCCGTTTTCGCCGAGCAGGACGTAACATTGGCCAGGGGTGAGATCGAGGGAGACCTGGCGGAGAGCTGCGAAGCTGCCGAAGAGCCGCGATATCGAGACAAGGCTGGCGATGGAATTGGCCGTCGCGGAGGTTATTGCCTCGGATGTCTGTGGCGTGATTTGAGACATTGCTTGGGACATGCTGGACTTGAGCCGGCCGAGCATCTGAGATCGATCAGTGTAACTGCAGGCTTGCGAGAAGGATACCTTAGTGGCGGTTATCTTTGCTTGGACGCTTGCAGGACGATTATGAGGCATAGATATAATCGCGGCATGTTGAAGCGAATGCTCCCGGTGGCTCTCGGTCTTCTATGCGCGTTTTCTGCCTCAGCCCAGTCGTTGCATGTGCAATCGCCGGCACCATTGAGGGTGGGGACGAACCATGCGACGGTGGATAGCGAGGTTGGCGATCACTATTGGTTTTTCTATGCAGAGCCGGGGCATTTCCAGTTGCGATTCAGCTATCGAGCCCAGGAAGGGCCGGACAAAGGTCACCCTACGGCGGGTGCGATCTTTGCTCCCAAAACGCCGGGGTCGGTGATCCGGTACAAAGACCTGCATGGGGGAACGGTCTGGGATGGATCGGTGACAAAGAGGACGCGGGTTCTGATCGAGGTCGATCCTAAGAAGAGCGCACGAGGTCGACAGACGTCCGACTACACCTTGATTGCCAGCGGCAGTGTTTCGTTCGGATCGAAGCGAAAAGTCGACTGAAGCAGATCCTTTACTGATCCAATCCACGAACGAAGACCTGTCCGTGGGGATATCCGCGTTCAGGATGGCAGCCTTCAATGAACGGACAAGGTGGCTTTAGCGGGCGGGTGTGGCTGGTTGTTCAGCGGAGGCCCGTTTGTCATTGGACATGGCGGAGGGGGGCATGGAGGCGGGCTTCGCTCCGGGCGCGGCGGGAGCGTATTTGCTGGCGCATTTGGCTTGAAGCTGGGTCGCGTGGAAGACTCCATCGCGGCCCATAGTACCGATTGCCAAGGCCTGCGAGTCACTCTTGAAGGTGTCTGGGGGAGGTTCTGAGCCCTTGTAGTTGACGCGGATCGCTCGCTGCGCCGGTGTTGACTTGGGATTGTGGCTCTCAAATTCGTCGAGGATAAAGGTGACGCTTCCCCCACTCTGCTGAATAGTTTCGGGCTTGACATAGCCTTCGACACGCAGGTTGGACTGGTAGGCCTTTTCACCCATGGCCTGCATCTCGGGCACGGTCACGTAGTAGCTCTTGCTGGAGGCCGCTCCAGTGAAGGCCAGGTACCCAATGGTGCCGAGGACGACCGCCGAGGCAATCCCGATGCGAATTTGTTGTGGAGAGAGCTTCATAGGAATTGCACCGTTTCAGGGTCGCGCGTCGATGCGCGAGGTCAGCTTCCAGTCTTTTACTTTACGAGTCTGTATGGGGGAGGGTCAACTGCCGGTTCGACGGATGTCTGAGAAGAGCCAGGATGAAAACTCCGGGAAAATTACTGGCCGCGCTCTGAGTCTTTGCTCGGTGCCGCGCGGCCAGGGGGAGGGAGTGAAATCAAGGTTAGGGGTTGAGGTGGCGGAGATTCCGGGGGAGGGAATTTCCAGGAAAACTTGCGCTCTTGAGTAGAGAGAGCAGGCTACAACTCGTTGCTCTTCTGGGTTTTCGGCACGGAGGCAATGAGAGCGGGCGATGCGACCATGGCTACGAAAACCAGACCAATCAAAAGATCGTGCATACGAGGGCTTTCTCCCGACTTCATGCGTAGCCTACCAAGAAATGGTTCTCTTTGGTAACACCCGCCAAGCGCTTTGAAATTCTTTAGTAACGTTACTGTGCACTATTTACATAACGAAGTCCAGCAAATATTTCATTTTTGAGGAAACTTTTTTGTTATAGGCATTCCGCGATCGTTGTATGGACTCATTGGCTGATTTGGATTGAGCTGGGGCGCGACTAGAGCGCGCCTTCCAGAGTTTGGGCTGCCTGATTCAGGGATTGAGTGAGAATGAGCAATTGCTGAGCGGCAAGGGAGGAGTTCTTGGCCTCCAAGGCTTCATTGACGCCGGGGATGACGACCGCTGCGTAGCCGGTGTATTCGCCGGGCGCGTAGATGGTGTGCTTGTACCAGGGGCGATTGGGAAGGCCGGCTTCGGAGATGAAATCGGTTTCAGTGGCGCGGAGCCTGGTGTTGAGAAGAGCCGGATTGGAGCCCGGAGTGGCCTGTCGCGAGCGGACGGCGGTAGCAGCACGAAGGAAACGAGCAGCGGCAGCCTGGGCGGGTGCGAAGTCAAGGGAGCGGGCGACTGGCCGGGATTTGGCTTTATCGAGATACGCTGTGATTTCAGTCGCGTAGGTGACGTAATCGTAGGGCAGGACATCGGCGTCGGCCATATGCAGGGCTTCGAGGCCGAGGATGCGGGCCATCTCCTGAAGGTAGACGAAGGTCGGGTCTGCATTCTGGATGTACCAAGCGTAGTTATCGAAGACGGAGTGATAGACGCCGTAGTCGCCGCGGGAACCAATATCTGTGGAGGGAACGCCGACATGCTGCAGGAAGGGCGTGAAGTCGGAGCCAGAACCGAGGTCTCCAACAGGAATGTCGTCGTTGGCGGTATTGGTGTGATGGGCGTGGCCAGAATTCGAGTCGTCCGATTCTCCGATGGAACTGAGCTTCCACTGATCGTAGACGGAGCCGCCTTTGGGACTGGGAACTTCCTTGGTGACTTCGCGCACGAACTGCTTGAGAGAGGGAACTGCCTCGGCGCCGAAGTCGGTACCAGCGACGGCAACATCGACATTGAAATAAGCGACAGCGTGCTTGAGGGTGTCGGCATGTTGCTCGGTCCATTCGGTTGAACCGATGAGGCCTTCTTCTTCAGCGTCCCAACTGCCCACGACGATGGTGCGTTTGGGTTTCCAGCCGGATTTCAGGAGGACACCGAAACCGTGCACGGCCTCGAGCATGGCAGCCGTGCCGCTGTTGGGATCGACGGCGCCGTAGACCCAGGCATCACGATGGTTGCCGACGACAACCCAATCGTCGGTGTGGTCGGTGCCCTTGATTTTGCCAACAACGTCCCAGATGGTGCGTACCTGATAATCCTGATCGGAGATGAGGTGGACGCTGACGCCGGTTCCTCCGACGTGATAGCTGAAGGGCAGAGCGCCTTGCCAGCCTTTAGGGACGCCGGCGCCTTTAAGTTCTCTCAAAATGGGTGCGGCATCGTGGTAGCTGATGGGGATTGCGATGATGTTGGGCTGGTTGCCGGTGTGCGTTGGATCTTGACGCGCGGAGTCGGGGAGGTCGACTGTGGACGCAACTCCGGGGGTTTGCGGGTCGCCGGGATATTTGAAGAGGTACTGCACGCTGCCGCGCTGGACGCCTGTATTGGGCCGCCAGGCGCCATCGGGATAGGCATCGCCCTTGAAATAGCCATCGTCGAAAGGGTCGGAGTAGATGAGGACGCCGGCTGCTCCGCGCTGCTCGGCGATGTAAACCTTGACGCCGCGAAAGTTGCTACCGTAGCGGACGAGAACGATCTTGCCGTGCAAGTCGACGTGTTGCGCGGCCAGCTTGTCGAAGTCTTCGAGACGGCCGTAGTTAGCGTAAACGACTTCGCCGGTTACGTCGCCTGAGCCTGAGGAACCGTTGAAGGGCTGGACTACGCGTGGGTCGTCCTGAAAGGGGTCGTCGCTTACATGTTCCGGGGTAGGGCCGGTGGAGAGCAGCGCGCCTGCGTCGGTGCGTGCTTCAAAGCTGACTTTACGAGGCTGGTTGAGGAGAACGCGATAGGGAACGATCTCGGTATCGAGGCCGGCGGATTTGAATTTCTGGGCGACGTACTGCGCGGTTTCGTAGTCCTCTTTGGTGGCGGCCATGTGGGGCTTGGCGGTGAGAATCTTAAGTTCCTGGCCGGCGAATTTGGCATCGGGCACGGCAAGGAATGCGGCGTCGATTTTGGCCTGCGCGGTGAAATCGGTGTAGCCGAATACGGAAGGAGTGGGGCTTTGTGCACGGAGAAGAGAGAGGGAAGTAAGCAGAGCGATTGGTGCCAGTGCAAAAAAGGAGCGCAAGCGCATGCGTGGTTTGTCCTCGGCAGCTGAAGTGCTGAACGAATCGTGTAACGATCAGCTTACATTGTCGCCGCCGAGGGCATGAAGGCTTGCTGCGAGAGACTATCGCGGCAAGGCGGGCTCGGTGCTAGCCGGCTGTAGGGCGCTTACCTGCCAACCGTTGCTGGTTTTGATGAGGGTCGCTGTCCCCAGTTGCTGACCTGAAGTATCGGCAGCCAGCCTGGGAAAGGCGGTCTTCATTTCTACAGTGTTGGCCCAGGCAGGGACGCTCGCAACATCGTAATGATAGGTAACGATGTACTGGTTGGCGTCTGGGTTGTCGGCGGGGGTGAAGCTGTCAATGGTTGTGACTTCACGGTGGCCGAAGCAGAAGTTGCCGTAACCGGGCTGGGTCTGGTCCGCGGTCCAGGTGGAGCGGCCTTTGTCGGAGAGGTCATAGTCGTTGACCTGCTTCGAACCGATGAGGAAGCGCTTCTTTTCGGCGGATTTCCGTACCAGAAGGCCGGCGTCCGTGAGAGCGTCATAGCCTTTGGTCTGTTCATCGTTTGAGGTGTCGGCCTGAGCGGGAAATTTCTTTGTGTCGGGCCATACGCACTCCTGGTGCGCGCTGAGATAGTTGTTGATGGCTGATTTGAAGGCGATTTTATCGACGCTGTTTTTGCGGCATCCCGCAGCGAAAATCACTGTGCCACATACGGCCAAGGCCAAATACTTTCCTGCTTGCATGGTAAGTTTCTCCCTCCCTGCATTGGATGCGGAATGTGAAGCCGCCTGCGACAGACCTGTCGCATTCTGACCGTCCGGTGAACCTTTGCGTAGCCTGCGGAAGAGGGGTTCGTACAATCCCGGGCGTTCTTTACCGGCAAATGCGTTTTTCCCATTTTTCAAGGCTTTGCGCGCCATTGGAATGTACCCTTCGTGGCCGAGGTTAGCTTCCTCTGATGTGACACATTTGTGGAACTTGACACGGCTAATGTGGGATTGGTAACTTCCGACGGTTGGCCTATCTCTGTTGAGTGGCTGTAAAAGCACCTCGAGATGGAGATAGAGATGATGGATATACGCAGGCAAATGGAAGCAAGCGCTACGAAGAAAGAAATTAGTTATCTGTTTTCTGAACGCTACACTGATGCGGCATGGACGGCGATCGTTCATGCTCGCTGTGAAGCGCTGGACCGCAACAGCGATGCAATTACGGTGGCCGATCTGTTGGCGGGGCTGACTGGCGAAGAGGATACTCGCGCGGAGCGGATCGGGTCGCTGAAGACGAATGCGCTGTATCTTCGCTGGCTTTCAGGTTCGCCGCTGCTGCCTTCGCCTACCGCGGGCCGTGCATGTCAGGACCAGTCAAACCGCGTTGAACTGGCCGCCGATGCCCGACAGGCTTTGGCCTTTGCGGTTCAGGAGGCGGACCGGGACCGGGAATACTGGATCGACACCGACCATTTGCTGCGTGGGTTGATGTGCTTTCCGAACAAGGCGCACTTTGCGGTGCTCAAGACGGAGTTGAACCTGAAGGCGGCACGGGTTGCATCAAGGCGTGACCGGGAGGAATATTTGCCTGACGAAACGCCGAACTTCAAGGTGGTTCAGTATTTGGCGCGTAAACATTTTTCGCTCTGGCTGTCGCCTGTGTTGAGCCTGGCCTGCTACCTGTACATTCTCATCCAGACCATCGGACAGGGGGGCTCTTTGCTAGCGCGTTAGAGCTGAGCCGATCCGGACGCTGCTTTGCGTCTTCTAACCCGGTCTGTCCGCCCAAAGCAGAGCTATTTTGAAATTTCTGCAGCCGTCTCCTTGAGATAGGGCTGGCTAAGCGTGCCCTTTTTCTGCGCGATGGGCAGCAGTGTGGGGTAGAACTGGACGAATGTCGTGTCGACCGCGGCATGCTCGGCATGGCAGGAATAGCAGGTTGCCTTCTGCGGGAAGAGCGTGGCCTTGGTTTCGCTGGCTACATCGAAAAATGCCCATTTTCCGGGGAAACGGCTTTCGTCTTTCACGTGGATTTCGAGGCCCATTGGGCTGCCGCTCTGGAAATGCCCCGATTTGTTGATGGAACCTTTGCCGGAGGCGCCCCGCGTTTCGAGGACCATGACGGTCTTGTCGGGCCATGTACCGGTAGCTAGGAAACTGCGATAGGCCTCGGGATTGACGAAAACATTGTCGAACATGGACATATTTGGATTGGCGTTGGGTGTATAACTCATGTCCAACCCACTGGTCAGATAAATCCATTCGCGGTACTGGAGCGGGGGCTCCAGGTCGCCATCCTTGGTGTATGCGGGCGCGTATGCAGCATTGCTTGTAGGGATAGTTGCCTGCGCCATGACCTGTCTGGGCGAATGGCGCAATTCAACATAAATCAGTAGACAGCCGAGGACAAAGCAGACGAACAGGATGTGGGAGCGGCTGGGCATGACGAAACGACCTCGAAGAAATAGACCGTGGATCATCGCGCAATACGAAGCGCGGAAGAGAGAGTTCCGTCCAATACGCGATGATCAGGCCAGGGTTCAGGAGACCAGTTGGGTGCAGTGGGCGCAGCGTTTCGCAGCCAGAGGAATCTCGCTGAGGCACTCGGCGCAGGTTTTTGTGGTGGGTAGAACCGGCGGCGGCGCCGGCGCAGCGAACTTCTTCAGCAGGTACTGCATCGGCAGGATTACGGCGAAGTAGATTGCCGCCGCTACAAGGAGAAAGTTGATCAGCGCGTTGAGCAGCTTGCCGATATGAATGTCGCCCGGAGTCACGTAGTTTGCCGGTAGCGGATTGGGCGGCGGAGGTACGTGGTGCAGCACCGGAACGTGAATGACCAGGGTCGAGAAGTCCGGCGCGCCGACGAGGGCGGAGATCAGAGGGGTAATGACATCTGCGGTGACCGACGCCGTGATGGCTCCAAAGGCTGCTCCGATAATGACGGCAACAGCCAGATCGACGACGTTTCCGCGAAGAATAAAGTCCCGGAATCCCTTGAGCATTTACGCTTCTCCCCACAGAACAAGATACTTGCTCACTCATCCTACAAGGTGGGATGGGCGAATGGAAGCATTGTCTGAGCAGGCTTGTTCAAGTTAAAAAAATGCCGAAGAGAAGGGTGCGAGAAGAAAAAACGAGATCATGAGCAGAATCATGAGATCGGCGTAGAGTAACAGCAAAACCGCGCCATGGTAAAAGTTCCATTGCTTTTGCAGGCATCGGGCGGTGTCCCAGGTGGCCGCGCATGCCGCCAGCAACGGAGCGATAAGCCAGAGACAGACGTGAACCTCGGGAAACCCGGACAGAGGAAAACTGATGCAGAATGCGGCGAGAGCCAATACCGTTCCCCGGAACAGGGATTTTTGCCGTAACCGGAAGATAGAAAAGCGAGACCACACAGAACTTTACTTTACGGCAATGTGGTTAAGCAGGTTTTCGATGATGGGACAAAGATGATGCTATCCGGGTCTTGGACAGCCGGTGACGCCTGTTTGAGACATTTAACGAAAGAAGCGAGCCGATACATGACTTGCACCATGAAAATACTGCCCGCTTGACGGCTGGGCGCCTCCCTTCCGAATGCGTACTTGATTGATGTGGTTATAGATACACCGTAGCGGATTGTTGCTCGAAAGCAAACTTTAAGTTTCTAAATATTGTCCGCAAATACCTTCCGTCCCTGAAGAATTCCATGGAGTCGTCGATGAGAAATAAGCAGGCATTAAGACTTCAGCTTCAAGGTAGTGAGTGGCATGTGCAAATTCTTATGGAACTCGATCCCAGCAAATGTGGCGCCTGGCGTTGAAAAGCGAACGGCGCGGTTTGATGCTGGCGAGGCGGCCCATTCCTGGTGGTCTCGAACCCGTGGTGTGCATCGTGTTTTCAGTGTTCTGGCGATAGTTGGCATCGTCTTATTACCTGCGGATATAGCTGTTGGCCAGGTAACCTTTGCAGGCTCGCAGATCCAGATGGGAGACGGGGTATTTGCAACTCCGAGCAGCCTGAGTATTGATGGTGCTGGAGATTTGTTCATTGCCGACCGGGGAAATAATCGCGTGGTTGAAATGACTCCGTCAGAGGTGGGTTACAGCGCGGCGAACACCGTGCTGGATGGGCTTTCTGCACCCTCGGGTGTTGCCGCGGACTGGAACGGGAATGTCTATGTGGCTGATACCGGCAACAATCGCATTCTGATGTTGCCGGTGTTTGGAGAAGGATTCGGCTCAGCAGTAACGATCGGGACTGGGCTGAATCGTCCGATGGGCCTGGCGGTGGATCAAACCGGGAATGTATATGTTGCGGACACAGGAAACAATCGGGTCGTTGAACTACCACGCCTCGGAAACGGGTATGGCACTTTGATTGTTGTGGGTACCGGATTCAACGGTCCTACAGCCGTGGCTGTAGACGTGGACAAGAGCCTCTACATTGTCGATACAGGAAATGGACAAGTGGTAAAGAAGCCCTTTACCGCGACTGGCTATGGTGTGCAACAGACTTTAGCTCACGGTCTCACGGCGCCAATGGGTGTAGCTGTGGACGACAGCCATAACCTTTATATCGCCGAGACAGGCAATGGCAAAGTCGTGGAATTACCTTGGACTCCAGGCCCCAACAGGTATAGTGCGGCGATCGCAGTTGGAAGTAACTTCACATCGCCTCTGGCCGTCGCTGTGGATGGAAACGGCAACACATTTGTTGCGGACGGATCGAATAGTCAAGTATGGGAGGTTACTTCGGCCAGTGGCGGCTTTGGCGCCATAAGCACTAACTCAACCAGCACCGCCCAGGTATATAGCTTCAAAATAACTTCAGGAACCGTGATAGGCAGTGTGCGCGTGCTATCCGAGGGAATGGACGGCAAAGATTTCACCGACGCTGGCGATAGCACCTGTGCGGCGCAAAGTTATGGATCGACAACCACCTGCTCGGTCAATGTGCGTTTTACTCCGTCAGTATCCGGTCAACGCATGGGAGCGGCGGTGTTATTCGACGGATTCGGAAACGCAATGGCTACGGCTTATTTCTCGGGGATTGGGATGGAAGCTCAGGCAGGTTTCTTTCCTGGCGCGACAACCCTGTTAGGAAGTCAGTTGAGTGGCCCATCAGGAGTGGCGGTGGATGGGAATGGCGATGTGTACATTGCCGATACAGGCAATAACAGAGTGGTCGAACTGCCTTGGACCGGCAATGGCTACGGACCGCAGGCAACGATTCCGATCACTGGTCTAAATAGCCCAATGGGCATGGCCATCGATGGCGCTGGAAATCTATATGTCGTTTCCAATGGAAACGATAAAGTCATAAGACTACCTTGGATGGGAAGCGGTTTCGGACTTCAAACTAAGCTGGGAGTTGCCATGTACGGTCCATCCACCGTAGCGGTGGATGGGGCCGGTAGCGTGTATGTTGCGGACACCTTCGATAATAAGATTCCAAAGATGCAGTGGACCGGTACTGCATATACTGCAGCCCAGTCGCTGGGAAATTATCGCAAAAACCCTACAGGAATCGCCGTGGATAGCAGTGGCAGCGCATATTTCACCATGCCATATGTGAACACTGTGGCAAAGGTACCATGGTTGGGAAATAGTTATCAGCCGCAGATTATTTTGCCCTTCAGTAAATTATCGTTTCCTTCCGCGATTGCTGTAGATGGAAACTCCAATGTGTATGTTCTTGATAGCGGAAACAATCGTGTGGTTATGTTGCCGTGGACGGGCAGCCAATATGGGGCGCAGATTACAGTGGCAAGCGGATTCAATGCCCCGGCAGGGATGACGGTTGATGGAAAAGGCAACCTGTATGTGGCGGACACCGGAAATGACCAAGTGGTAAAAATCGACCTATCAAGGCCGAGCGCCATGGCATTCGCCCAAACCTATCTAGGTTCGACAAGCGATGACAGCGCCCAGGTGGAGCTGGTGGAAAATATCGGCAACCTGCCTTTTACCTTAACTTCGGTCAGTTATCCGCCAGATTTTCCTGAGGAACCGGGTGCCAATAATACGTGTGGCCTGGGGCAGTCCATCAACCCTGGTAACGGATGTCAACTGGCTGTTAATTTCACGCCTCAGGTACCCAATGCACAGTTGGCTGAGACCGTGACCGTAGCTGGCAATATTCAGAACGATGTTGAAACGCAGCATTCGATGCTGGTAGGCGGTATGAGTTTAGGGAAGCTGGGTCAGACGATCAGCTTCGACGCTATCCCAGGCATAAGTTACGGAGGAGCTCCTTTGGTGCTATCCGCTAACGCCTCTTCGGGTCTGCCGGTCTCTTACCGGGTAGTCAGCGGGCCCGCGACCTTGAGTCAAAAAGGGGCCCTGCTCAGCATCAATGGAGCCGGGACAATTGTAGTACAGGCGTTGCAAGCAGGGAATTTGACGTACCAGGCGGCCGATCCAGTGACGCAGAGTTTCATCGTGTCGCCAGCGATCTTGACAGTTACCGCCAACGACGTCAGCGCTACTTATGGAGCGGTCCCCAGCGTGTTCGGTTATAAGGTGTCAGGATTTGTGTTGGGACAGTCAGCGACACAGGCCGTTACTGGAAAAGCGTCCGTATCGATCCAGAATGGCGGTGCATTGCGCGCGGGAAGCTACAATCTGGTGGCCTCACAAGGAACATTGTCGTCGACCAACTATAGCTTTGTCTTTGTGAATGGGACTCTCACTGTGGCTAAGGCCTGGCTGCAGGTGAAGGCGAGTTCGACGACGCGCGCATATGGCGGAACGACGCCACCGTTCACCTGGTCTCTAACCGGATTTGTAAATGGAGAGGGGCCGGGCGCAGTTAGCGGCAATCCAGTATTCACATGTCAGGCGAGTATAGTCTCACCAGTAGGAAAATATGAGATCGTTCCATCGCTTGGAAAACTTACCGCCGCCAACTACGATTTCACGTTTATAAATGGGAGTCTTACGATTGCTTCGGCGGTAGTGACGGTAACCGCAGCGAGTCAGACCATGATCTATGGCGGAGCGCTTCCGTCGTTAAGTTATGCATTGCATGGATTTGTGCTGGGAGATTGGCCTGCAAGCGCAGTAACCGGCGCGCCGATGCTTACGACGAAGGCCACCACGCGATCTTCAGCAGGAACATACGCTGTTACCCCTTCGCTGGGAACACTATCATCGAAGAACTATACGTTTGTTTTTGTGAGCGGATCACTGGTGGTGCAGAGGGCAGTGCTGACGGTTACACCCTTAGACGGAACGATGGCCTACGGTCAGACAGTACCCGCGTTGTCCTGCAGGTTTCAGGGTTTTGTCAACGGAGATACGCAAGCGACAGCAGTGAAGGGTGCTCCGGCATTGTCGGCGCAGGCTACCGCAAGAACCAGGCCAGGCAGCGTAATGATCACTGCGGCGACTGGTTCGCTTACGACGGCGAATTATAGCCTCGTATTTGGAACGGGTACTCTGACAATCAACAAAGCCGTGTTGACGGTGACGCCAAAGTCTACTGTGATCAGTTATGGAAGCAAGATGCCGGTGCCCGGATTTGTTCTGACCGGGTTTGTAAACGGAGACAATGCAGCAACCGTCTCCGGAATTCCTGTACTTACAACTGTCGCGACTTCGACCTCGCCCGTAGGGGAGTATGCAGTTAACGTGACAGTTGGTACATTGAGTTCGGATCTGTACAGCTTCAAGTTCGTGAGCGGAAGTGTGACAGTATCGAAGTCTGTACTGACTGTAACAGCCGATGCGATCGCATCGACTTACGGCAACCCGATGCCAACGCTTACGTATACGATAACGGGGTTTGCCAATGGTGAGACGGCTGCAGTTATCTCAGGCGTCCCGTCATTGACTACCGCGGCCCAGGCGAGTTCGCCTGCCGGGGCCTATGCGATCAACGTCGATGTCACGAGGCTATCGTCCCAAAACTATAGCTTCTCTGCAACGAATGGCATCATTACGGTGAATAAGGCCATGCTGACGGTGACGCCAGCCTCAAACTCAATGACCTATGGAAGTGCGGTGCCTGCGGTTGCTTATCAGGTGACGGGGTTTATGAACGGTGACGGCGTTACAGCGGTAGGTGGAATGCCGGTATTTAAATGTAACGTGGCTTCGAGTTCTTCGGCGGGGACATATTCGATTGCCGGGAGCGTTGGAAGCTTGACCGCGCATAACTATTCGTTTCAGGTGTTGAACGGTGTGCTCACGGTGAATAAGGCCGCACTTACGGTGACGGCTGACGCGGCTTCAATGATTTACGGAAGCCCTCTACCGACTTTTACGTATAAGGTGACCGGCTTCGTCAACAAGGATGGCCCGAGTAAGATATCTGGCTCGCCGGCCTTAAGCACGAATGCGATGGCGACTGCATCGGCGGGGGTATATGCGATCATTCCTTCTCAAGGGACTTTAATAGCGGATAACTACACGTTCACAATGGCGCTGGGAGTGCTTACCGTCAACAGGGCGACGGCCACTATTACTGCAGATAGTCAAAGCATGATCTACGGTGGTGCGGTTCCTGCAATGACATATGCGGTCAGCGGCCTGTTGAATGGAGATACCGCGGGGGCAGCGATCCACGGCGCACCGCTGATAACGGCGGCAGGCGGAAGCACTTCGCCTATCGGTCAGTATGCCATTACTCCGGCGATGGGAACGCTGACAGCGCAGAATTACAGTTTCCGGTTCAAGAGCGGAAGCCTGACGATTACAAAGGCTCCGCTGACGGTAACCGCGAATAACCTGTCGATGCCGGCGGGCAGCACCATTCCGGCTTTCACTTACACCGTGAGCGGCTTCGCGAACGGAGATACAGTTGCCTCGGCAACGAGCGGGATGCCAAACCTGGCAACGACAGCAGTCACCACTTCACCGGCAGGAAGTTATCCCATCAGCATTGTGCGTGGCACCATGACAGCGGCAAATTACGCACTTACTTTCGTCAACGGGACACTTACGGTTACCCAAACGTCATCCGGTTCGGGCAACAAGGGAATTATTGTGCCGCGAGTTCCGCCGATTCGAGTGCCTCCACATACGGGGCGGTAAGAACGCCACGTTCGGTGATGATTCCGGCGATGTATTTGGCCGGCGTTACATCGAAAGCGGGGTTGCAAATACCGACGCCATGCGGCGTAAGCTGCTTACCGCCGTGGTGGGTTACTTCGATGGGTGAGCGCTCCTCGATGGGGATGTCATCGCCGGTTTTTGTAGCGCGGTCGATAGTCGACCAGGGCGCGGCGACGTAGAAGGGGATGCCGTGCTCTTTGGCGAGGATCGCGACGGAATAGGTGCCAATCTTGTTGGCCGCGTCGCCATTCGCGGCGATGCGGTCGGCTCCGACAACGACGGCCTGGATCCGGCCCTGGCGCATGAGGCTGGCGGCCATGTTGTCGCAGAGGACGGTGGTGGGAATGCCGTCGGCCATCAGTTCCCAGGCGGTGAGACGCGCGCCTTGCAGGAAGGGACGGGTTTCATCGGCATAGACGTGAATTTGCTTACCCTGTTCGACTGCTCCACGGATTACGCCCAGCGCGGTTCCGTAGCCGCAGGTGGCGAGCGCTCCGGCGTTGCAATGGGTGAGCACACCGCCTTCGTCGGGCATGAGGGCAGCGCCGTGAGCGCCGATGGCTTTGCAATCCGCAATGTCCTGGTCGTACATGGCGAGGGCTTCGTCCAGCAATGCTTGCTGGATCGCGGTCAGTGTCGCTCCCTCTGAACGCAGTTTCGCGAAAAGGCTCTTCATGCGGTCGATGGCCCAGAAGAGATTGACGGCGGTGGGACGCGTGCCGGCCAGCAGAGCGCAGATTTGCTCAAACTCCGGAGCGAACTCATCCGTTGTCCGGGCTTTGGTCTGCTTTGCGCCCAGGGCGATACCCATTGCGGCGGAAACGCCAATGGCCGGGGCTCCGCGGACGACCATGGTGACAATGATGTCTGCGACCTGCTGATAGCTGGTGGCGAGCACGTAGGTTTCTTCGAGGGGGAGCTTGGTCTGGTCGATAAACCGGACGCCTTCAGGGGTCCATTCGAGGGTAAGAATCATCTTTTCCAGTGTAAATCCAAACCGCCCTGGGGCGGAGGACGTTACTTTTCCCGGTATGGCTTGTCGAGGTATTTGCGCGCCATGTCGGCCTGCTCGGTGTCCGATCCGGCCTGGATGGTGGCGCGGTAGTCCAACAGGGCTTGCTGCCGGTCTCCGCTCAGATCGTGGCTCATGCCGGCGGCGACCAGCGACCGTCGCCTGAGCTCAGCGCCTGCGGTGGGGCTGGATGCTGCCTGTTCATAGGCTTTAGCGGCTTCGCCGAAATTGCGCTCTTCATGCAGGCTTTTGCCCAGCCCGTAGTAAGCCAGATCAACATGCGCGGATGGGAAGTAGCCGGGTTTTGAGGCCTGGGCAATGAGGGTACGGTAGGAGTCAGTTGCACCCCGGCCAGCACCGGATTCCTGGCGCAGGTTGGCCTCTTCAAGGCAAAAGAGGAAGTCGCGCGGGTATTGCCGCTTGAGCGACTCCACGACCTGAATCGCCTCAGGGTACTTGCCATCGCGGCGGAGGAAGAGCGCCATGGTGGTGCGGGCTTCAACGGAGGTGATGGTGCCGTGTGCGGCTGCATCCTGGAGCAGATCCATGCCGCGAGCCTTGGTGCCGCTGATGCCGGCCATGCCGACGACGAGTTTGAAGGGCAGGGGCAGCGAGCCAACGACGTACTGGTAGATACCGAAGACCAGCTTGGCATCGGCGTAGTCTGGATCGAGCTGCAGAACGCGCTCATGGTCGTTTTTGGCCTCGATGGAGAGATGGAGGCCTGCGGCAAAGCCACGCTCGACCATAGCCATGTAGGTGGCTTTGAGGCTGCGAGCCCAACCTCGGGCGAAGAGTGCATCAACGTCTTTGGGATTTTTGCTTAGGTTCCAGTCGGCCTCGTGAACGGCTTCGTCGGCGAGGGAGAAGATGCGGTAGCGCACCTTTGGGTCCGCGGAGTTGGGGCGCTTGCCTGAGACGAAGCTGTCGCTGGAATAGAAGGTGGTGTCCAGAAGGTCAAGTTTGTAGAGCTCCTGGAAAAGCACGGCATTGAGCAGCAACGCAGTAGCTTGCGGATCGCCGGGGTGGCTGGCGTGAAACTGCTCAAAGCGGGTGACGGCACCTGCGTAGTCCAGTTGATAGAAGTGGTCGTAGGCTTCGCGTACCAGCGGGTCGCGGTTGAGGGGATTGGTGTGGTTGCCGGCGGCCCAGCCAAGGGTCGTGCTCATGAACAGGAGACTCAATCCGAATGCGTATTTCAAAGCCGGTTGAATCTTCACCGATGTATCTCCTCCGGAGTTGCGATTGGAAATCAGGGGGCCGGTTCGCGTTCAAGGTTGTCTCTTGGACGTTGTTTTACCAAAGATGGCATCGAAATGCCGGGATTTCATTGCCGGGGGCGATTTTGGAAAGGTTTTCATTTTAGAGTGGACGATTGGCAGGGCATCTGGATAGAGTGAAGTGCTGCGCGATTTTTAATTGGCGCCCGGGGGCTGGCTGCATTGACGCATACAAACCTGACTACTATCGACTGGCTGATCATGCTGCTGTACTTCGTGTTTGTGCTGGGCATCGGTTTTGCCTTGAAGCGCTACATGAAAACGAGCAAGGATTTTTTCCAGGCCGGCCGTGCGCTGCCCGCATGGATCTGCGGACTGGCGTTTATCAGTGCCAACCTCGGCGCTCAGGAAGTGATCGGCATGGGCGCTTCGGGCGCCAAATATGGCATTGCGACCAGTCATTTCTATTGGATTGGTGCGATTCCAGCGATGATTTTCGTGGGCATCTTCATGATGCCGTTTTATTACGGATCGAAAGCGCGTTCGGTGCCGGAGTTTTTGCGGTTGCGCTTCGATGAAAAGACGCGCGCGCTGAATGCATGTTCTTTCGCGGTGATGACGGTGTTTTCATCGGGCATCTCAATGTATGCGATGGCGCGGCTGATCCAGACACTGCACGTGTTCGACTACCTTTTCATCTCCGCTGGGCTACCGCTGGGGTGGATCTTTCATTTCTCAATTGTTCTTTCGGCAATTATTGTGCTGGGATACATTTTCCTGGGTGGGTTGACCAGCGCTATCTACAACGAGGTGCTGCAATTCTTCCTGATTATTGCCGGATTCTTGCCCCTGGTTATTATCGGTCTCAAGAATGTAGGCGGATGGAGCGGTCTGAAGGCTTCGCTGCCACAGGCCTATACCCACTCCTGGCAGGGGATGACTCATGCCAGCACGAACCCGCTGGGCGTCGAGTGGTTCGGGTTGGCGATGGGGCTGGGATTTGTGCTGAGCTTCGGCTACTGGTGTACGGATTTTCTGGTGATCCAGACGGCGATGGCGACGGATTCAGAGGAGAGTGCCCGGCGTGTGCCGCTGATTGCAGCGATTCCGAAGATGTTTTTTCCATTCCTGGTGATCTTGCCGGGGCTGCTGGCGATTGCTGCCACTGCGCCTCACGCTACAGTGACGACTAAGGTCGATAACGGCGTTATCACGCGGACGACTGAGAATATTCCGACCGAGGCTGAGAGCAAAGGCCAGGGGCTGGTCCCGGCTAAAACGAATCCGCTGACCGGCAAGATCATGCTGGATGCCAGCGGCAAGCCGCTGCTGGACTACGACCTGGCGATTCCGTCGATGCTGCTGCACTATTTCCCGACGGGCATTCTCGGCCTGGGGCTGACGGCTCTGCTGGCCAGCTTTATGAGTGGAATGGCGGGCAACGTTACAGCCTTCAATACGGTGTGGACCTACGATCTTTACCAGTCGTATATCAAGAAGGGGGCGCCTGACACACATTACCTGGCGATGGGTCGCTGGGCTACCGTGGGAGGCATCCTGTTATCGATGGCGACAGCGTACGCGGCGACAGGCTTCAACAACATCATGGACACGCTGCAACTGGTATTTTCGTTCGTGAATGCGCCGCTGTTCGCAACGTTTTTGCTGGGCATGTTCTGGAAACGGGCGACCGGGAACGGGGCGTTTTTCGGGCTGGTATCGGGAACGGTGGCGGCAATCCTGCACCATGGAATGACGCTTCCGCTGGAGGCGCATCCAGGATTGCATGGCGGCTGGATCGCGATCCTGCATCATTATCCAAGCGATATGGCGCAGAATTTCTGGACGGCGATCTGGGCTTTCTGCACGAACTTTGTGGTGACGATCCTGATCAGCCTCTTTGGCAAACCCAAGCCGGAATCGGAACTGGTTGGACTGGTGCATTCACTAACACCCAAGCCGGAAATGGGGCATTTGCCTTGGTGGCGGCGACCTGAAGCGCTGGCGGTGTTGCTGCTGGTGATGGTCGTCACGCTGAATGTGATCTTCCGGTAATGGAAACGGCAGGACTGGCGTGACTCCCACATCTCAGAATCGAGATAGGGGGCACCCACTGTGGAGGACGGACGATGAATCTAGATTTACGCATACCGATGGGGCTGATGTTTACCCTCGTGGGACTGATTCTCAGCGTGTATGGACAGGCAACGGCGGGCAGCCCGATCTACGAGCGGTCGCTGGGAATCAACGCCAATCTCGATTGGGGGCTGGTGCTGCTGGCCTTTGGCGGGACGATGTTTATCCTGGGACGGCGCGGGCAGAAAAAGGCCGAGCGCACGCCTGTGAAACCTTTGCCTGAAGGCACCGTCCGACGGGGACATTAAGCCTCATCCATTACTTTTGCCTGTGCCGCGGGTCGAAGGCAGTACCATGCAACTCTGACGCGCATGGGTGTATGGGTTTACACTCTGCAGACTGAGTTTGCTCGCGTGGAGCGTCAGACGATTGCCAAATCTGTGTTTGGAGGGGAACGATGGACGTTGAGTTCACTGCCAGGCAAGTCAAGATTTCCAAGATTACGAAGGATAGCGCTACCGAGGCGGTTGACCGCATTGGATTAGTGCTGGGAAAGATTACCTCGGCCAAGCTTACTTTCTGGTCGGAACGGCATCTGCAGATCGTCGAGGTCAGTCTGCAAAGCAGGCAGCACAACATTGTGGCCAAGGGTGAGTCGGCCAGCCAGGAAACAGCGCTACGGCAGGCTCTGGCCCATGCGGAGCTGCAGGCGCAGCGCTTCCGGGACAAGGTACGAACAAAGAAGCGGCTGCCTCGTGTAGCTCCCACCGCCGAGACACGCGGTCCCAGAAAGACGGGACGCATTGCGCTTGAAACTCCACTCGACCCGGAAGAGATTGCCGGACGCAATGGTCATGCCGCACCGATCGCGCGGCCGCCGGGGAAGAAGACCAAAGCGGCGATTACAGTGCATTCCTTTCCGGGTAATCCCGCCGTGGTCGAGCCGCATATTCTGAGCGCTTCGGAGGCGCTGGCGATTCGCCCAATGACCATTGAAGAAGCGGTGAAAGAGGCGGAGTTCCGGGATCGGGACTTGCTCATCTTCCGTATCGCGTCGGGTACGCTCTTTGTTCTGCACCGGCGTCGCGATGGGAAGATGGAGCTGGTGGAAATTCCGTAACGGTTGGCAGCAACGAAAGTGGGATCGAATTCGGGCCAAATCAGGTTAGGATGGGGCCATGCCCCGTTCTGCCAAGCCCAACGCCAAACATGGGCCAGTAAAGAAGACGACTGCCAGGCGACCGAGTGCCGGAGCGCCGCCAAACGCGAAGGAACTGGTGATCATTACCGGTATCTCCGGTTCCGGTAAAGCTACGGCGCTCAAGGCTCTGGAAGACCTGGGCTATCACGCGGTCGACAATCTGCCGCTGGAGTTGCTGCCGAATTTTGCTGCGCTGGTGAAGAGCGCGCCGGAACAGGGCTTGTCTGAGATTGACAAAGCCGCGATTGTGGTTGATGTGCGCGAAGGGCCTACGCTTGAGCTGTTGCCAACGATTTTGCTCAAGGTCAAAAAGATGCTGCATACCAGCGTCGTATTTCTTGACGCTAGCGATGCTGTGCTGGTGCGGCGATTCTCGGAGACACGCAGGCCGCATCCTTTGAGCCGGTCGGAGATGGTGGCCCGGTCAATTACCTCGGAAAGACAGATGCTGGACGAAGTGCGCAATCTTGCGGACTTCATCGTGGATACTTCGGGCTTCAATGTTCACGAGCTGCGGGCATACATGCAGGCCAAGTTTGGCCAGCAAGATGGCGGAGTGGGCAGCCATCTACTGGTTTCGTGTCTGAGCTTTGGATTCAAGAATGGCGTGCCGCTCGATGCCGATCTGGTGTTTGATGTCCGCTTTCTACCGAATCCTCATTTTGTGCCGGAGTTTCGCAAGCTCACTGGACAGAATCCACTGGTAGCGAAGTATGTGGGAGATTTTCCGCAAACAGCGGAGTTTCTGGCCAAGGTGACAGACATGATCCTCTTTCTGCTGCCTCACTACGTGAAAGAAGGCAAGAGCTATCTGACGATCGCGTTCGGTTGCACCGGCGGACAGCATCGCTCGGTGATGATGGCCGAGGAGATGACCCAAAGGTTAAGCAAGTCCGGCTTCCGCGTAAAGGCCGTGCACCGGGATATGCCGCGTTAGCTTATGGCGCTGGCGTCCGTCCTCATAAAGTCAAAGGTATACGTGAATATCAACGAAGAATCTCGATTGACTCGCATCTCTAACCGGAAGTCTTTGGTTTCTATTGCACTGGCATCCGCTGTGATTGGAGCGGTTGCATTGGTTTCCTTTCTTCCCGGCGATGACAAACATCGGCTGCACACGAGTGGCCGGTTCCACTCATGGGGCCATCTTCTGGCATTCAGTGCGATTGCTTTCGGCGTTGCTCGAACGACACGGTCGTCCTGGGCGCGCGCTCTTTTCTTCATCGGCTCGATGCTGCTCGGACTCGCGATTGAATATGGGGAGCACGCTGTCTATCGGAATCCGCTGGAATGGAAGGACGTACTGGTGGATGGCCTGGGCGTCGCCTGCGGTACGCTGCTGGCGATTGCCACACAGCCGAGGCAAGGGCAGGTATCCAGTTAGCCCTTTTGCAGGGGGCATGGACATGGCGGATACAATGGAAAGATGCAGTTGAACCCAACGCTACAGCTTGTTCGAGCCGGCTCTGTTGCCGGGAAACGGCGTGGTGCGGTATGAAGCGGTTCTTTCGCCTGGTGCGCTATGACGCGCCATACTGGTTCCAATCACTGGCGGGCGTACTGCTGCTTGCGGTTGTGGGTATTCTGGACCCGGTACGGGTGCTGATTCTGGGGCCTATCCTGAGCACGGTGCTCGATCCCAGCGCGAAGGCAGACAAGATTCCGCTGTTTCCCAACCTGCCGCCTAGATTTCAATTCGATCTATTGACGATTGTTCCTTCGCATTTTCACAATGCGTGGACAGTGGTGGCCTTTGCGCTGATTACATCCACGGTTCTGAAGGGGATTTGCGACTACGTCGGCACATATCTGGTGAATTATGCCGGTTACGGCATGATCACCGACCTGCGCAATCATCTGTATGAAACCATTATGAAGAGCTCAACGAGCTTCTTCCACAAGCACGCCACGGGGACGATTCTCTCTACGCTGATCAATGACGTGGAAAAGGTGCAGTCGGCGGTAAGTTCGGTGCTCAGCGAGTTTCTGCAGCAGACATTCACCTTTATCTTCACGCTGGCGGCGGTGATCGCGCTGGGCGGGCGGTTGAGCTGGGTGCTTCTGCTATTTGTGCCAGTGGTGATTGCGTCCGCGCGTAAGATCGGTGGGACGGTTCGCGTGCGCACGCGAACCGGGCAGGATCGCGTGGCGGAGATTCAAAACATCCTGCACGAAACGATTACCGGCAATCGCATCGTGAAGGCTTTCTCGACAGAGATATGGGAGATTCTGCGCTTCAAAAAAGCAGCGCGACGGCTCTTCCGCGCCAATCTGCGCAGTGTCAGAATTCAGTCGATCAGTTCGCCGCTGATGGATGTAATTGCATCGATCGCCATTGCTCTCTTGATCGGAGTCGGACGTAACGAGATTCTGCATGGACGCATGACGATGTCGATCTTCATGGTCTTTATCATTGCACTTTTCAAGCTGTATGACCCGGTGCGCAAGTTTGCGTACTTCTACAACAGCTTTCAGCAGGCAATGGGTGCTTCAGTCTCGATCTTCAATTTTCTCGATGCTGAGGACGATGTGCGCGAACCGGCGCGGGCTCATGCGTTCAAGACTTTCCGCGACAGGATCGCCTTTGAAAATGTTGGCTTCTCTTACTCGACGGAAGAGGGCGAGCAGCAGATTCTGCATGAGATCAACCTGGAGGTGCGGGTAGGCGAGATGCTTGCCCTGGTCGGGCCAAGCGGGGCGGGCAAAAGCACGCTGGTGAACCTGATTCCGCGATTTTATGACGTAAGCAGCGGGCGCATCGTGATCGATGGGAAGGACGTGCGGTCGCTCACTCTGGAGTCTCTGCGCAAACAGATTGCCCAGGTGACGCAGGAGACGATTCTCTTCAACGACACGGTGCGGAACAACATCGCGTATGGCCAGCCGGATATTCCGCGGGACAAGGTGGAGCAAGCGGCTCAATACGCGCTGGCGCACGATTTTATTCTGCGCATGCCCCAGGGATATGACACGGTAATTGGCGAAAAGGGCTTTCGACTCTCGGGTGGCGAGCGGCAGCGAATTGCAATTGCCCGGGCGATTCTGAAAAATGCGCCGATCCTGATTCTGGATGAGGCCACTTCATCTCTTGACGCGGAAAGTGAATCGCTGGTGCAGGCGGCCTTAGGCAACCTGATGCAAGGGCGCACGGTCGTAGTGATTGCGCATCGGTTGTCGACTGTGCGGCGGGCGACACGCACGGTTGTGCTGGAGCATGGGCGAATTACGGCGATTGGTTCGCATGATGAGCTGCTGAAAACTTCGCCTACGTATCAACGGCTGTACACGCTGCAATTTGCGGATGTGCCGGAGGCGACGCTGGAAGCGACTGTACCCGACGTGCCCCTTGCGGATTCTGCCGTTACGATGGAGGCAGGGCGATAAACCTCTCTATGACTACCTCTCCAGTTGTTTCTGCTTCGGTCTCTTCAATGACGGGCTTCGCGCGCGCGGCCGTGGAAGTGAATGCGCAGGTCTCTTACGTGCTTACGCTCAAGAGTGTGAACCATCGATTTCTCGACCTGCATCTGCGCCTGCCTTCGGGACTGGATGCGCTGGAAATGGAAGTGCGCCGGGTGTTGAAAGAGCAATTGTTGCGTGGACACGTTGAGTTGACGCTGCAGGTGGATCGTACGGCTCAACAGCGGGGTGGGTATAACCGTGATGTTGTAGCTTCCTACGTCGATGCATTTCAGGCGGCTGCTGAGGAATTTCAATTGCAAGGCCAGCCGGATCTGAATGTGATTTTGCGTTTGCCCGGTGCGATGACTTCTGAAACGCGTTCGAATGAAGAGGAAAATGCAGCTCTCACCGCGAGCGTGCTTGAGCAGCTTGGTCCTGGAGGGCCATTGATCGGAGCGCTGAAGGCGATGCGCCAGCGCGAAGGGGCAGCTCTGGCAGAGGTGCTTCGGTTGACGCTGGATCGGCTCACCGACGCGGTAAATGGCGTGGCAGCGCTGCGGCCGGAGATAGAACTGCGCTATCAACAACGACTCACAGAGCGGCTGGAGGCCGCTGTGGGTGTGAATGGCGAAGCGATTGGATCGAACCGCCAGCGGCTGCTTGAGGAGGTGGCATTGCTGGTGGAGCGCAGCGATGTCTCAGAGGAGATTGCTCGCATGGAGACGCATATTCAGCATTTTCGCGATGTGCTGACAACGGGCGGCGAAACAGGCAAGAAGCTCGACTTCCTGCTGCAGGAGATGAACCGCGAGGCCAATACGCTGCTGTCGAAGACGGCCGGCGTGGCGGGCAAGGGAACGCAGATTACCGAGCTGGGCCTGGCAATGAAGGCCGAGGTTGAAAAGGCTCGAGAGCAGATTATGAATCTGGAGTAGCAGAGTTTCTGCGATCCCACCCTGGCCGCAAAAAACGCGGCAAGGATGGGGCACCCGCAGACTCTTTACTTCGTTCAGGATGACAATTGTTTTCTAAACGAAAGACCGGGGGATTGTGGCAGGCATTCTTTTTATCATTTCGGCGCCGTCGGGTTCAGGCAAGAGCACGCTGGTGAACGCGCTGCGTTCGCAGGTGGGCGGCATCGACTTTTCGATTTCATGGACAACGCGGCAACGTTGCCGCGTTGAGCAGACCGGACGCGAATACCACTTCACCACCCGCGAGGAGTTCGAGCGAATGCGCGATGCCGGGGAGTTTCTGGAGTATGCCGAGGTTTTTGGCAACTACTACGGAACGGCGCGTCGCTCGCTTGAGGAGGCAACTGCGGCAGGCCGCGACCTCTTGCTGGACATCGACGTACAGGGCGCGCGGCAGGTGCGCGAGAAGCTTCCCGATGCGGTGAGTATCTTCGTGATGCCGCCCAATCCCAAGGTGTTGCGCACGCGGCTGCGTAACCGGAGCCGGGCTGAGGGGCATGTGGATGAGGCGGTGCTGCTGCGCCGGACGAGTGAGGCCAGCAAGGAAATTGAGAACTATCGGCTCTACCGTTATATTCTTGTGAATGATGTACTGGAAAAGGCCGTCGCCCAACTGGAAGCGGTTGTGGTGGTAGAGCGAATGCAGCGAGAAGGCAAACCGCTGGACCAGCGCACCAGGCGAGATTTCGAGATAGCGGAAGCCTGCCGCGAAGTAAATTCCCGGGAACGACTGCGACCTGTACTTGAGTCGTTCGGAATTGATCCTGGGCCTGAACCACAGCAAAACCTTTTTGGAGGAAATTGATGACAACCGAATTGCCGATTGAGACCAAGTTCGACTCCAACTATCGCAAGGTGATGGTCGCCGCGCGCCGCGCGCGTCAGATTCAAAGTGGAGCCAGCCCGCTGGTGCGCAGCCAGTCCAACAAGGCATGCCGCTTGGCCCAGGAAGAAATTCTGGCGGGCAAGATTGCGTACGTGCATACTGGCCCTCCGCCGGAAAAGCCGACGCTTGAAGATCCGGGTATTCCGATCCTCGCGATTTAGCGACGGGGTGTTTTTCTCAAAGCTGACCTCTTTCCAGGCCAGCTCCTGGTGGTGCGCTGTGATCGTGCACTGCTGGAGCTGGCCTTTTACATTCGGGGTACAATCCTCTTATGAAGGTGATGGTTGGAGTATCGGGTGGAATAGCCGCATATAAGGCCGCTGAAGTCGTACGCGCTCTACAGAAGCAGGCTCTTGAAGTACGAGTAGTTATGACCGATGCGGCGCGACAGTTTATCCAGCCTCTTACTTTTGCCGCGCTTACAGGACATAAAGTCATCACCAGCCTTTGGCCACAGCTTGATTCTGAGGGCAGTGATGGCAACACGGATTCCAGCATTGAGCATATTGCCGAGGCGCAGTGGGCGGACGCGCTGGTAGTAGCTCCTGCAACAGCGGGAATTCTGGCCAAATTCGCGCACGGTATGGCCGACGATTTTCTGACGACGATGTACCTGGCGACGACCGCCCCGGTGCTGGTGGCGCCGGCGATGAACGTGAACATGTGGGAGCATCCGGCAACGCAGGCCAATCTTGAGCTGTTGCGGCAGCGCGGAGTGCGGGTCATCGAGCCGGATGCTGGTGCGCTGGCCTGTGGGATGGTCGGTCCTGGGCGCATGGCTGAGCCTGAATTTATTGCGAATTCAGTGCTCAACGCTCTGGGTCGCAGCCATGATCTGGCCGGCGAAGTAGTTCTCATCACCGCGGGAGGCACCCGTGAGGCGCTCGATCCGGTGCGTTTTCTCGGCAACCGTTCCAGCGGCAAGATGGGCTACGCGCTGGCCGAGGCGGCGCAGAGTCGCGGAGCGAAGGTGATTCTGGTCAGTGGGCCGTCGGCGTTGTATCCGCCGGCACATTGCGAGCTGGTGAAGGTGACGACCGCGGACGAGATGCGCGCTGCGGTACTGGGCCGGATGCCGGATGCGACGCTGGTGATCAAGTCCGCTGCCGTGGCGGATTATCGCCCGAGCGTGGTGGCGGACCAGAAATTAAAGCGAACCGGTCCGCTGACGGTGGAACTGCTGCCGACGGAAGACATTCTGGCTGAGGTGGTGCGCCAGCGCAAGCCAGGGCAGTTAATCGTAGGCTTTGCGGCGGAGACGGAAAACCGCCTTGAAAATGGCCGCGCCAAGCTGTTGCGCAAGGGTGTGGATGCGATCGTGGTCAACGATGTTTCACGCGAGGGCGTGGGCTTCGATTCCGACAGGAACGGTGCGACATTTCTGACGGCGAATACAGCGACCGATTTGCCGGAGATGTCGAAACGCAAGCTGGCGGATCGCATTCTCGACGAGGTGGTTGGTTTGCGGAGGCCGCAATCGCTGCTTGTCGAGCTTTCCGGAGCGGAGCCGCAAGCGCAGGTGAGCGAGGATCCGGAGGCGGAAGTTTTTGTAGCTGGAGCGGGTTCGCGGCGGCAGATTATCATCGAGTAATTGTGACCTCACCGCTCGATCCTCCCAATGCGTCCAGCCCTGTACCTCAGCTTGATCGCGAGGCTCTTCAGGCGCGTGTGCAGTTCTATCGGGAGCTGGGAATCTGGGAGTTGTATCGCCAGCCGGTGGATGCGGCTTTGTGGTCACAGCCGGTTGCCGCGCAGGCTGCTGCCGTCGTCGAATCCCAACCGCAGGTTCATTTGCCGGCGAGTGCGGAGCGTTCAGCGCCCGCGCTTTTTACGGACCCCTCAGAGCCCTCACAGGAGGACGCCATCGCACCCCGCAAGCCATTTCCTGCTGCTCCGCCACAGGCTGAGCCGTTGCCGCCGGCGCAGCATTTTGCCGCACTCAAACTGATTCGCGAAGAGATTGGCGACTGCACACGCTGCAAGTTATCGCAGGGCCGCAACAAGATTGTTTTCGGCGATGGTGACCCGAATGCGAAATTGTTTTTTGTTGGAGAAGGGCCGGGCGCAGACGAGGATGCGCAGGGGCTGCCGTTTGTGGGCCGCGGGGGACAGTTACTGAACAACATGATCAAGGCGATGGGCCTGAAGCGCGAAGAGGTCTACATTGCCAATGTGGTGAAGTGCAGGCCACCGCAAAATCGTACGCCGGAGCCGGATGAGGCGCATACCTGTTCGCCGTTCCTCTTCAAGCAGATCGATGTGGTGCGGCCCAAGGTGATCGTCGCGCTGGGGCAGACGGCGGTGACGTATCTGACTGGCGAGAAAAAGTCGCTTGCGGCGTGGCGCGGCAGGGTGCATCCGCTGCGTGGGACCAAGCTGATTGTGACCTACCATCCGGCGTTTCTGCTGCGCGACCCGACGCAGAAGAAGCATGCGTGGGCCGACCTGCAGATTGCCATGCGCGAGCTGGGCCTGAAGCTGCCCGGTGCGAAAAGCGAAGACTAGAGCGGCTATTCGCCCAGCATGAGGCGCTGGATGCGATGGGCTTTACCTGTCATTGGATCGCAGCTGATGACCGCGGCGCACATCTTGGGATTGCCGGTGGCGGCTTCGAATTTGCCGGACATGCCGGTGAGGAAGCGATTGAGCACCAGCTCTTTTTCGACACCGATCACCGAGTCATACGGGCCGCTCATGCCCACGTCGGTTTGGTAGGCAGTGCCTCCGGGGAGGACGCGCTCATCCGCGGTGGGGATGTGGGTGTGGGTGCCCAAGACGGCGGTTACACGCCCATCGAGATACCAGCCCATGGCGACTTTTTCGCTGGTGGCTTCGGCGTGAAAATCCACCAGGATGATCTTTGCTTTGCTTGCCTGTTCGACACTTTCAAGGATGCGGTCGATCTTGTTGAATGGGTCGTTGGTGCCGTTCATGAAGACGCGGCCCATGATGTTGATGACTGCGTAGGGTGTGCCGATGTTCTCGCCGTCCTCGATCACTCCCTCGTAGACGCCGTAGCCGGGCAGGCCGTGTTGCAGGTTGGCGGGGCGCAGGACGCGGCGAGCGCGCTCATGGCTCTCTTCGGGAGCCGACTTCATGTACTCGATCAACTCTTTCTTGTCCCAGACGTGGTTGCCGGTGGTGATGACGTCGGCGCCAAGGTCGAAGAGTTCTTCAGCGAGCGAGGGCGTGATGCCGAAGCCGCCGGCGGCGTTTTCGCCGTTGATGACGGTGAGGTCGATCTGGTGGCTTTCGCGCACATGCGGCAGATGTTCGCGGACGATCCTGCGCCCGGCACTTCCGAAGACATCACCTACGAAGAGGATTTTCATGAAGAGGCCAGTGTGAAGTGTCGAGTGTGAAGTGTGAAAGACAGTTTGTCATCCTGAGCGCAGCGAAGGATCTGCTTTTGTCTTTGGCCTCTCATGCTTCCCCCTGCACTTCGGGTCGCATTAACGGAAAGAGAATGACATCACGGATCGACCGCGACCCGGTGAGGAGCATGGTGAGGCGGTCGATGCCGATGCCTTCACCGCCAGTGGGGGGCAGGCCGTAGGCGAGGGCGCGGACGTAGTCTTCGTCCATCTGATGGGCTTCGTCGTCGCCGCTTGCGCGCTGCCCCAACTGATCTTCGAAGCGCTTGCGCTGCTCGACCGGATCGTTCAACTCGCTGAAGGCATTGCCGACTTCGAAGCCGCCGATGAAGAATTCGAAGCGTTCGACGTGGGCTGGGTCGTCGGGCTTGGCTTTTGAGAGCGGCGAGACCTCGGTTGGGTAGTCGTAGATGATGGTGGGCTGGAAGAGGTTGGGTTCGACGAGAACCTCGAAAAGCGAGTAGACGGTCTTGCCAATTTGGGCGTTGCTTCCTTGAAATTCGAGGAGCACTTGCAGAACAGCACCTATCCGTCTCGATTCCACAAAGTTGAATTTTGCCTGCCTATCGTGAATCCGCCAATTAACAAAATCTGGATCGTCTTGGTTCGCAACAGAACCGACTGAATAATCGGAAAGATCAGCTCGTTCGTAGCGCTGTGCCATGCTCTGCATAAGTTCAGTCTGCTTCGCGTCGTGGCTTCGGTATAGCTGTTCATAGGCGAGGTATAAGCGCGCTATGGCAGCATGGAGGCTGTCCTTTGACGTAAAGTCTGGGGTTTTGGGCTTTTGGCCGTCAACGTCAGGCCAGTGCTGAATAATCGCTTCAACCATCGTCAGCTGCTGCCACTTCGCCAGATCGATGGTGTGGCCATTGAACTCGACCACCGTGGTGCCATTCACTTCTTGCGCAACGAAGGCGATCAGCTCCTCGGTGAGCGTCATCAGGTCGTGATAATTCGCATAAGCCTGGTAGAACTCCAGCATGGTGAACTCGGGGTTGTGCTGGGTGCTTACGCCTTCATTGCGGAAGTTGCGGTTGATCTCGTAGACGCGGTCCAGTCCGCCGACGACCAGGCGCTTCAGGTAAAGCTCCGGCGCGATACGCAGGTAGAGATCGACGTCGAGCGCGTTATGGTGCGTGGTGAAGGGCCGCGCTGCCGCGCCGCCGGCGATGGGCTGCATCATCGGCGTTTCCACTTCCAGGTAATCGCGGTCATCGAAAAATTTGCGAACGGCCTTCAATATCTTGGCGCGCTTGACGAAGACTTCGCGGGCATCGAGGTTAGTGAAGAGATCGACGTATCGCTGGCGGTAGCGTAGCTCGACGTCGGCCAAGCCGTGATACTTCTCTGGCAGGGCAAGCATAGCCTTCGAAAGAAAGGTCAGCGTCTCAACATGCACCGACAGCTCGCCGGTGCGAGTGCGGAAGAGATAACCGGTGACGCCGATGTGGTCGCCCATGTCGAGAAGCTTGTAGAGCGCAAA